>Ga0335078_10003054_pt1 | contig 25024 bp, 17 predicted proteins | sample Lox_Sample_32_FD_206711 | JGI IMG/M metagenome (GOLD analysis project Ga0335078, IMG submission 206711) | Soil microbial communities from Loxahatchee National Wildlife Refuge, Florida, United States - Lox_Sample_3.2 | ecosystem: Environmental > Terrestrial > Soil > Wetlands | place: USA... | reverse complement strand
GCGAGTAGGCCCAGTAGGCGTCGCGCGCTGTCAGCCGGAACTTCACGCCGCGCGGGCCGGGCGGGAAGCGGAATCCGGCGGGACGCCAGCGCCGGAAATCGGCGGACATCCGGTGAAAGAACTCCCGCCGGCGGCGCCGCGGCACCAGCGGCAGCAACGTGGTGTAATGCCAGATCGCCCGTTCGAATATCGCGGCGTAAACAGGAGGGGTTGCCGGGGCACGAGCATCACTTCGTTCGGAAAGATAGTCAAAGACCTGCTGGTAGGAACGGAAGATATTGAAGTTCCCCGCGCTGGCCGAGGCCAGGAACGAGCCGCGGCGCGCCCGGCGGTACCGGTAGCACACCCGGTCGAGGATGCCGATCCTTTTTGCTGTCAGCAGAGCCATCGTGGTGACCGGCACGTCCTCGTGCGGGGCTGGCCCCGAGGAGCCGAACGAGATGCCCAGGCCGGCCAGGAAGTCGCGGCGGAACACCTTGCTCCACGCGGTCATCGTCAGGTGGATCAGGGCGGGATGGCCGGCGAGCGTGCCGGTCTCCGGTCCGCGCAGGTACCGCGCGCCGCCGCTCGGGCTGGTCGTCCCGTCCGGGTAGAGGTTCTCGAAGTCCACGATCAGCACGTCGGGCCGCAGCCGGCTCAGCGCCCCGGTCACCGCCGCCAGGGCGCCCTCCGCCAGTTCGTCGTCGCCGTCGACGAACCAGACGTACTCCCCCGTCGCCTCCTTCGCGCCCAGGGCGCGGGCGGGCCCGGGACCGACCGCGGACGGGGTGCTGATTACCCGCAGCCGGGAGTCCTGCCGGGCGGCGAGGATCGCGCCGCAGCCGTCGGGTGACGCGTCGTCGACGGCGATCACCTCGAGTCCGGGTGCGGCCCCGCCGCCGCGGGCGGCCAGGCCAGCTCGCCCTAGCACGGAGTCCAGGCAGCGGTCCAGGTACTCCTCGACCCCGTGCACCGGGATGACCACGCTGATCAGGGGCATGGTTCCGAACCATATCTTCCGGTTTCACCGTGCCGTTCCCGGGTAGCGGTATTGGTTTGACCCCGGGGCCGGGCGCTTTTGTAAGCTGGCCGGGTGCGCATCCACGCCATATTCGGGGGAATCGGCGCGTTCGCCGTCAAATTCCGCTGGGCTGTCATCGCGGTCTGGCTGATCGCCGCGTTCGCCGTACCGAAATTCCTGCCCTCGCTCAACAGCGTCACCCAGGGCAACAACAGCGCCTTCCTGCCCGCCAGCGCTCCGAGCGAGCAGGCGGCGCAGCTCGCGGCCCCGTTCGGGTCCACGAACCTGATCCCGGTGCCCGTGGTGGCGGCGGTCAGCCAGGGCACCCTCACCACCGCGGACGTGGCGTGGCTGTCCACCCTGCAGCACGACCTCGGCACGGTGAAGACCGTGGTCGCGGTCCGTGACCTGGGCCGGTCGGCGGACCAGCAGGCGGAGCAGCTGCAGGTGCTGTCCAACGTCAGCGGCGGCGATGAGACCGGGATCACCAACCTGATCGACGGCCTGCGCGCCCAGATCAGCAAGGCCGCGCCGCCGGCCGGGATGCAGGTGCACCTGGCGGGGCAGCTCGCCATCAACGTCGACCAGCAGGCCAAGTCGGGCACCACGGGGAACCAGGTCGAGTTCGTATCCGTGATATTCATCCTGGTCCTGCTGCTGCTCATCTTCCGGGCGCTGCTCGCGCCGCTGATCACGCTGATCCCGGCGTTTTTCGCCGTGGCCATCTCGGGGCCCCTGGTCGGCGAGGCGGCGCACGCGGGCCTCAAGGTCTCACAGCTCGCCCAGCTGATGCTGATCGTGCTCGTGCTCGGTGCGGGCACCGACTACGGCCTGTTCCTGGTGTTCCGCGTCCGGGAGAACCTGCGTGGGGGGGCGGAGCCGAAGGAGGCGGTGCGCGCGGCCGTAACCCGGGTCGGCGAGACGATCACCTTCTCCGCCCTCACCGTCATCGCCGCGCTGCTCTCGCTGCTTGTGGCCACCTTCCAGATCTACTCCCAGCTCGGCATCCCGCTGGCCATCGGGATCGGCACCATGCTGCTGGCCGGCCTCACCCTGCTGCCCGCGCTGCTCGCGGTGTTCGGCCGGGCGACGTTCTGGCCGAGCAAGACCGGCGCGGGCACCGGCAAGGCCGGAGTGTGGGGCCGGGTCGCCACGCGGATCGTACGCAGGCCGGCCGTGCCGCTGACCATCGGCGTGCTCGGGCTGGGCGCGCTCGCGTCCGCCGTGGTGGCGTATGCCCCTGGCGGGTTCGGCGGGTCGATCAACGCCCCGGCGGGGACCGACTCGGCCGCGGGGACCGCGCTGCTGGCCAAGCACTTCCCGGCCAGTTCGGCCAACCCGACCAACCTGATCTACAAACTGCCTCAGCCGGTCTGGAATGACCCGGTGCCGGTGCAGACCGCGACCAGCCAGCTCAACGCGAGCGGGCTGTTCACCGGGGTCACCGGCCCGCTGAACCCGGCCGGGGTCGCGCTGACCCCGGCGCAGTTCCAGGAACTGCACGCGGCGCTGGGGGACCCGAGGGCGCTGCCGCCGGTGCCCCCCGCAGGCCAGACCAGCATCCCGGTGGCCGCCTACGAGGCCTACCGGGCCACCGCCCAGTACGTCAGCCCGGACGGCGAGACGATCCAGTTCCAGACCGGGCTGAAGGCCGGCGATCCGTCTACCACGGCGGCCATGCAGGCCGTGCCGTCGATCCGCACCGAGGCGGCCGCGGTAGCCAAGACCCTGGGCGCCACTGCGTACGGGGTAGGCGGCGAGGCGCCCGCGTTCTACGACATCAGCTCGATCTCCGACAGCGACCTGGCCCGCGTCGTCCCGGTGGCGATCCTGGTGATCGGCCTGCTGCTGTGCCTGGTGATGCGGTCGCTGATCGCGCCGATCTACCTGATCGCGTCGGTGGCGCTGTCGTTCTTCGCCGCACTGGGACTGTCCGTCATCCTGTTCATCGAGATCGGCGGGGACAGCGGCCTGACCTTCATCCTCCCGTTCCTGATGTTCATCTTCCTGCTCGCGCTCGGGGAGGACTACAACATCCTCGTGATGAGCAGGATCAGGGAGGAGGCCCACCATCTGCCGCTACGGGAAGCAGTCAGCCGGGCACTGACCGCTACCGGAACCACGGTGACGTCGGCCGGGCTGGTGCTGGCCGGGACCTTCTCGGTGTTCGCGGTGGTCGGCGGCCGGGGCTCAGGCGGAAGCCAGATCCGCGACGTCGGCATCGGCCTGGCGCTCGGCGTGCTGATGGACACCTTCATCGTCCGCACCATCCTGGTGCCGTGCACGGTCATCCTGCTCGGCCGGTGGAACTGGTGGCCGTCCGCGCTCAGCCGGAAGGACTTCCAGCCGGACGGCCGCCCCGAGGAGGGCCCCGAACGGGATACCGCGCCGGCCGCCCCGCAACGCCGCTGACCGCCCGGCCCCGCCTCCCCCCGGCGGATTTCATGATCTCGTCGTGGCCAGAAATGGCCGCATAGAGGCCCGAACTGGCCACTGAGATCATGAAATCAGGTACCCGGGCTAGTCCGCCTGGGCGTCGATGGAGGCGGTCAGGTCGCGCAGGGCAGGCGCGGCGTCACGCAGGGTCGCCTGGTCGCGGTGCGGCAGCGCGGCCAGCGCGGCCTGGATGATGTCCTCGTTCACCCGGTGCCAGCGGGTCACCGCCGCGGTGCCGGCAGGCGACAGGTCCAGGCTTACGGTGCGGCGGTCGCCGGCTCCGTCTCCGCCCGGAGTCCTCGTCACGTAACCCGCCGACTGGAGCCCGCCGAGCAGGGTGGCCACCGAGCTCGGCGCCAGCCGGAGCATCCGGGCGAGCTGACCGGGCCTGATGCCGGGGTGTTCGGTGATGCAGGAGAGCAGTTCCAGCTGGGCCACGGAGAGCCCCAGGCCGGGGTCGGACGCGCGGGCCGCCCGGCGCATGGCCCGGCGCAGCCGCGACACGATGCCGGCCAGTTCCGGGCCGATCTGCTCTCCGCCAGTGTGACCTGGGCCAGTGTGACCGGGGCCAGTGTGACCGGGGCCAGTGTGACCGGGGCCGATGGGACCGGGGCCGGCCCGATCAGGGCCTGCCTGCTCCTGCGCTACGTTTCCCTCGGCGATGTGCACCTGATGGATCCGCCTCCCTGGGACGCCCGGCAGGCGCTGGCTTGCCCGCTTACCCGCCTGTGTGCCTCATCGGCTCGCGCCTTTCCCGCCCGGCCAGCGCGATCGCGGCAGCCGCGGCGGCGGCGACGGCGAGCACGATGAACGCGGGCCGCGCCTGCCCTGCCTCAGCGTACCCGTAATGACCAGCGTATCCGTGATTGCCGACCTGAGAACTCGAGGTACCCAGGTGCAGGGCCAGCGCCATCAGGGAGATGCCGAGCGTCGTGCCGATCCCCCTGGCCATGCTGACCAGGCCGCCGACCAGGGAGGCGGACGAGTCGGCGGTGCTGCGCATGATCACCGTGTTGTTCGCGGGCACGAAGATGCCGAGGCCCAGGCCGGCCAGCGCCAGCAGCGGAACCACGGCCGCCTCGGTTACCGGCACGACGAACGAAACGCACATCACCGCGCAGGTCAGCAGCGCGCCGAAGAAGCCGCGCCGCCGGTCTCCCCAGGATTGCGGCAGTACCAGGTCACCGAACAGGGCGGCCAGCCCGAAGCCGAGCGGCAGGGCGGAGAGCAGCAGGCCAATCCGGGCCGCGCCGCCCGGCCCGTCCGCCAGGATCTGCGGTACCAGCACGAGCGGCCCGAACAGCGTGAGGTAGCCGCACGCGGCGCCGGCCAGCGCGAGCGCCAGCGGCCTGGACCTGAGCAGCCACACGGGTATCAGCGGGTGCGCGGTGCTGACCTCCCGCCGGATGAACGCGGCCCCGCCCGCCAGGGCGATGGCCGCGAGGAGCGCGGCCAGCCAGCCCGGCAGGTCCAGGCCGGACGCCGCGGTGAGCACGAGCAGCAGCGCGCTGGTCCAGGTCACCAGCAGCAAGGTGCCCGGCCAGTCGAACCCTCCCGGCCGGCTGAACTGCCGGGTCCGCGGCAGCAGGTAGCGGCCCGCGACGACCGCCACGATGCCGACGGGAACGTTCACCCAGTACACGGCGCGCCAGCCGACCGTCGTGGTGAGCAGCCCGCCCAGCGTCGGGCCGAGCGCGAGCCCGACGGACTGGGCTCCCGCCTGGATCCCGAGGGCGAAACGCATCCTGGTCCTCGGCACGCTCGTCGTCACCAGGGCCACGCTGTTGGCCTGCAGCATCGCCGCGCCGACCGCCTGGATCAGGCGGAGCGCCACCAGGGTACCGAGTGAGGGGGCCAGGCCGCAGGCCGCGGAGGCCGCGGTGAACACGGCAAAACCGTAGGTGTACACGAGCTTGCGACCCACCGCGTCGCCCAGCCGCCCGGCCGGAGCCAGCATCGCCACCAGGCCGAGGAGGTAGATGAGCGACACCCACTGGACCGCGGCGACGGGGACGCCGAAGTCGCGCTCCATGGCCGGGAACGTGATCGTGACAATGCTCGCGTCCAGCTGGCCCATGAACGCGCCGAAACAGACCACGCCCACGGCGAGCCACGGGGCGCGGCGGCTCTCCCGGATGACGGCAGGCCTTGCCTGCTCCTGCAAGATACTTCGGTAAGCGAACATTCTGGGATGAGCATACCAAACTACTTCTGTAACCGAACCTTTCGGTCGTACGGTCGCGCGATAGCTGGATTAACTGCGGACATGCCGGGCTCGGTGCTGGCCTTGCCGTTCAGGACCCGACAGACTCAGGGAGGTGGAGTGGTCCAAGGCCTCCGGGCCGGCTGCTCGGCTAGAGTACGCCGGGAAAGTGCCCGCAAAGCACGACATCCGGCGGCGGCAGGACCGGCACGCGGACGGGCCGGAGCGGAGGGACGACGATGCAGGAACTGCGCTTCGTCGCGGTCAGCGAGGACGGCCGGTACGCTGTCCTCGCGGTGCCAGGGCGCAGCGCACGCTTCACGTTGCCGATCGACGAGCGGCTCAGGGCCGTTGCCCTCGGCCAGACCTCCCGGCTCGCGCAGTACGAGATCGAAGTGGAGAGCCCGTTGCGACCCAAGGAGATCCAGGCACGAATCCGGGCCGGGGAAACGGCAGAGGAAATCGCGGACGCGGCCGGCATCGCGGTCGAGCGCGTGCGCTGGTTCGAGGGTCCGGTCCTGGCTGAGCGTGCATACGCGGCAGATCAGGCCCAGTCGGCGTCGGTAAGACGCCAGGGGGACGCTACCCCCGGACCGCGGCTGGGCGAGATCGTGACCGAACGACTGAAGCTCTTCGGCGCTGATCCGGAAGACGCGCAGTGGGACGCGAAGAAGCGCGGCGACGGCAGCTGGCTGGTCCAGCTGACCTTCATATCCGGCGGCCGCTTGCACACCGCCGAGTGGATCTTCGATCCGCGGCGCAGGCACGTCCTGCCAGCTGACGACAATGCCGTCCGGATGTCGCTGCCTGGCACCGAGCCGCCCCAGCCGGTCGCGCCGGCACCCGGCGAGGCGACCGTGACGCACCTGGCCCCGAGGCTGAACGCTGCCCCCGGCCACGGGCCCGGGGCCGGCCAGCCCGGAGCGAGCGCCCCGGGCGTGATGGGTGGCGCCGGGAACGGCGGCGGGATCGGCCACGGCGGCGGGATCGGCTATGCCGGGCTTGGCAGCGGCGGGCGGGCCAGGCATGAGCGGCCAGGCTCCGGGCGGCCGGTGGTCTCCCCGCCTGCGGCGGCTGAGCCCCAGGTCACTGAGCCTCCCGCCCAGCCCCAGGTAGCCCAGCCCCCGGTGGCCGGACGGCAGGCTCCCGAGCCCCGCGAGACGGAGGCGCCGGCCGGTGTCGCGAGCACTCCCCCCGCCAGCCCGGCTACGGTGGCCGCCCAGGGCCCCCGGGCCACGCCGTCACAGCCGGAGCGAATGCCCCATCCTGGGGCAGCACAGCCCGGCGGGGCAGCACAGCCCGGAGGTGCTTCGCAGGCGACGCGGACAGCCGAGCCCGCACCGCACGCCCGGCCGGCTCAGGAGTCGCCGGCTCCCCCGGCTCGCCAGGAAACGGCGGCCGTGGCGTCTTCGGGTTCCGCCGACCCGTCCGCTCCCGTTACGGCGGCTCAGGTCGCGGCCGACGGCCCCGCGGCCCCGGCCTCGCCTCCCGCCGAGGCGGCGCCCCCGGCCCCGGCGGAACCCGTGAGCGAGCAAGCGACGCGCCAGAGCCGAAGGTCAGCGCGCGGCAGGCGGTCCTCGGTGCCGTCCTGGGACGAGATCATGTTCGGTAACTCGCGCCAGCGGGACTAACCGGCTGGCGGAGTGCGCACGGGATCTCCGGGGCGCTGACAGATGGCTGTGCGCGTTCTGACAGTGGCATGGGCCACTATGGCTTCATGCGATATGACGCGACAACAGCCAACGCCATCGAGGCCACCGGGCTGGTCAAGCGGTTCGGCAAGACGACGGCGCTTGACGGGGTGGATCTGGCGGCCAGGCAGGGCCGGGTGCTCGGCATGCTCGGGCCGAACGGGGCCGGCAAGACGACAGCGGTGCGCATCCTGGCCACGCTGCTCAGGCCGGACGGCGGGCAGGCCAGCGTCTGCGGTTATGACGTGCTGCGCGACGCCCACCGGGTCCGGCAGCTCATCGGCCTCACCGGGCAGTACGCCTCCGTTGACGAGGGGCTGTCGGGGATCAACAACCTCATCATGATCGGCCGCCTGCTCGGCATACCGCGGGCGCAGGCCCGGGCGCGGGCGCGTGAGCTGCTCGCCCGCTTCGACCTGGCCGATGCCGCCGCCCGGCCCGCGAAGACCTACTCGGGCGGCATGCGGCGCAGGCTCGATCTGGCGGCCAGCCTGGTCGGCAACCCCCGGGTGCTGTACCTTGACGAGCCGACGACCGGGCTCGACCCGCGCAGCAGGACCGACGTCTGGGGCATGGTGCGCGGGCTGGTCGCGGACGGGGTCACGGTGTTGCTGACTACGCAATACCTGGACGAGGCCGACCAGCTCGCCCACGACATCGTGGTCATCGACCACGGCAAGGTCGTTGCGACCGGGACGCCGGACGAGCTGAAGGCCAAGACCGGAGGCCAGGTGCTGCAGGTCTCGCCCGCCGACCCGGCCCGGATGGCCGGGGTCACCGCGCTGATGACGGAGCTGATCAAGACCGAGGTCACCGTCGACGCCGAGACCGGCGTGGCGACCGCGCCCGTCGGTGACGTGGCCCTGGTGCGGCACATCTTCCGCGAGCTCGACGACAGGGGCATCGAGCTCGCCGAGTTCACGCTCCGCAAGGCCAGCCTGGACGAGGTCTTCTTCGCCCTCACCGGCCGCCGCGCGGAGGACGAGGAAACCGGCCGCCGCGAACTGGAGGCAAGCAGCCGATGACCGCGATCCACGCCACCATTCCCGCGCCGGCCCGGCGGCAGAGCCCGCTCGGCGGGATGCGGAACACCTTCACGCTCACCTGGCGGAGCGTGCTGAAGATCAGGACCAACATGGAGGACGTGATCGGCCTGAGCCTGCAGCCGATCATGTTCCTGCTCCTGTTCACCTACGTGTTCGGCGGCGCCATCGCGCACGGCAGCACGCACGACTACCTGCAGTACGAGCTGCCCGGGCTGCTGGTGATGACCGTGGTGTTCGCCACGCTGGGCACCGGGCTCATGCTCAACCAGGACATCGCCAGCGGCGTTTTCGACCGGTTCCGTAGCCTGCCGATCGCCCGCTGGGCGCCGCTCGCGGGCGCCGTCACCGGCGACATGGTGCGCTACCTGATCTCGGTCGTGATCACCATCGGCTTCGGGATGGTCCTGGGGTTCAGGGTGACGACCAATCCGCTCTCCGCCATAGCCGGCTGCCTGCTGCTGCTCGCCTTCGCCCTGGCTATGTGCTGGGCATCGGCCCTCATCGGCCTGCTCGTGAAGACGCCGCAGGGAGTTCAGGCCTTCGGGTTCATCGCGTTCTTCCCGCTGGTGTTCGGCAGCAACCTGCTCGTGCCGACGGCCACGATGCCCGGCTGGCTGCAGGCCTTCGTCAAGGTCAACCCGATGACCCTGCTCACCGACGCGGAGCGCGGCCTGTTCACCGGCGGCCCGGTGGCCACGCCGGCCGTTCAGTCACTGCTCTGGGCGCTCGGCATCTTCGCGGTGTTCGCCCCGCTGGCCGTCCTGGTCTACCGGCGCCGGACCTAGTGTCTTTTACAAAGTTCGCGTTATGCAAGAACCCGCCGGGCTTGCTGCCCGCGGCCTGCACCGACCGCTCGCGCAGGCCCGGAAGGCCTGCACTCGCAGCCGGTCTTGCATAACGCTCCTAGCCGCCGCGCTACCCGGCCGACACCGGGTTCGCGACCGCGCTCGCCGCCAGGGCGAGCGCGTCGTCGCGGGCGAGAGCACGACCGCACTCGTAGGCGGCCTGGAACCCATCCGGGCCGAGCAGGGTGCGCACGGCGTCCCGGGCCGCCGGGGCGTCGAGGCTGCCCTCGTCGAAGCAGCCCCGGACCGAGTGGGCGGCGCCGAGCAAGGTGGCGGCCAGCACGGCGCGTTCCGCGCTGGCGACAGGCCTCCGGACGAGCACGGCGATGGCATCGATCACATCGGCGATGGCCGGGAGTTCCACCCAGCCGGAGGCGATCCGGAGCGCCTCCGCGAGCAGGACCCGGCAGCGATCCTCATCGCCGTCCGCCAGCACGCTCAGCGCCAGCCTGCCCTGGACAGCCGCGTGGATTCCGTGCCACCAGGCCGGCTGCTTGCCTTCCAGCCAGGCCAGCCGCTCGGTGCACAGGCGCGCGGCCGCACGGGTATCGCCTTCACGGTACAGGAGTTCCGCTCGGACCAGGCCGAGCCAGAACGCCGCGTCGCTCTGGCCGGCGCCGCGCGCGGTTTCATCGCGTTCGGCCCGCTCCAGTGCAGCGCGGGCTCCCGCCAGATCACCCGTCCGGAGCCAGACAGCGGCGAGCTTACCGCCGATATGGGACAGGTCTCCCCAGGCGCCCAGCTGCTGGCCGAGTGATCCCGCTTCCTCGAGCGCCGCGATGGCGCCCGCGAAGTCTCCCCTCAGCTTGGCGAACTCGGCCAGCGTCATGAGCACCGCCGCCGTCCCCCACGCTTCGCCGAGCACCCGGAAGGCCGCCAGGGCGTCCTGGCAGTCGGACTCGGCCTGGTCCATGCCGCCGAGCATGCTGCCGAACGTCCCGCGCAGCAGCGGGACCGCGGCTCGCACCCACGGATCCTCCGAGGTCAGATAGCGATCGAATACCGCGAAGGCGCGGTCGGGGTCCTTGTCGTACAAGGCCAGCATCGGCTCGCCCATGGCGGCGATCGGATGGGCGGGCGCGGTGTCCGGCGACCAGCGCCTCATGTCGGCCACGGCCGCGACCAGCGCGGGCCGCACCGCGTCGATGTCCCAGCTCTCACCGGCGGCGGTCATGGCGCAGACCACGCGGGCCTCGGCCAGGCGAGGCGAGCGCTCGCGAGGCTCGAGCGCGAGAACCTGGCGGGCCAGCGATTCCGACTCGCCGGGCTGCCCGCGCAGCATCCAGTACCAGCCGAGCGCCCGCACCAGGCGCAGCGCGATGTCGGCGTCCTGCCTGGCGATCGACCAGCGCAGCGCCGCGTACAGGTTGTCCTGCTCGATAGTCAGCTCGCGCAGCCAGCGGCCCTGCCCGGCGGCGCGCAGCAACGGGTCGGCCGTCTCGGCCAGGCTCAGGTAGCGGGCGGTGAACGCGTCCCGCACCTCCGCTTCCTCGCCCGCCTCGGCCAGCCGCTCGAGGCCGTACGCCCGGACGGTCTCCAGCATCCGGTACCGCGGGCCAGACCCCTTGTCCTCTTTCTGGCCATCCGGCTCGTCTATCACGCCCAGAATTGACTTGTCGACAAGACCGGACAGCGCGGGCAGCACCGCGGCGGACGGCAGCAGATCATCGGCGCAGACATGCTCGGCCACCGCCAGCGTGGCCCCGCCGGGGAAGATGGCCAGCCTGCGGGCCAGCACCTGCTCCGCCGCCGACAGCAGGTCCCAGCTCCAGTCGACTACGCCCCGGAGCGTCCGGTGCCGCGGCAGCGCCGTCCGGCTGCCCCCGGTGAGCAGCACGAACCTGTCGTCCAGGCGCTCCGCGAGCTGGGCTGGCGTCAGCGTGCGCAGCCACACCGCGGCCAGCTCGATCGCCAGCGGCATCCCGTCGAGCGCCCGGCAGATCCGGGCCACGGCGGCCGCGTTGGCCTCGTCGAGCTCGAAGTCCGGCCGGACCGCCACCGCCCGGCCCCGCAGCAGGCGGACCGAACCGTACGACGCGACCGCGACTGGAGGCGAGGGCGCGGCCAGGGCGGGCCGGGCGGACTCGGCCAGCGGGGGCGGCGGGACCGGCAGCGGGGGAACAGGGCAGAGGGTCTCGCCGTCGATGCGGAGCGGCTGCCGGCTCGTGGCCAGGATCCTCATCCGCGGGCAGGCCGCGAGGACGCGGGCCGCGAGCTCGGCCGCCGCCTCGATGACGTGCTCGCAGTTGTCCAGGACCACCACCTCGTCCCGCTCCCCCAGCGCGGCGGCCAGCCGGGCCAGCGGATCCAGGCCGGGTTCGGCGGCCCGGCGGGCGATGACCGGCTCGCGGATGCCCAGCGCGTCCAGCACCGCGTACACCACCTCGGCCGGATCGGTGACCGGCGCCAGAGGGACGAACCACGCCGCCGCGCCGAGCTGTCCCGAGGCCTCGGTGGCCAGCCGCGTCTTGCCCACTCCCCCGGGACCGGTGAGCGTGACCAGGCGGGCGGCGCGCAGGCTCTTCAGCACCCGCGGCACGTCCTCGTCACGGCCGACGAAACTGGTCAGGGGGCTCCGCACCCGCGCGGCGGAGGCGTGAACCGGGGCTGGTACCTCACCCCGTTCGGCATCCGGAGAAGGATCATGGGGCCGAGCCGGGCTCTTGGCCGCGGCGGCCAGCCGGTCCTCGCCCCGCAGGATGCCGAGGTAGACCTGCTCGAGCTGGGCGGACGGGTCCACGCCGAGTTGTTCGGCCAGCAGCTCGCGGCCGTCGTGATACACCGCGAGCGCCTCGGCCTGGCGGCCGGCCGCGTACAGGGCGCGCATGAGCAGGGCGCGGGGACGTTCGGCCAGCGGATCGGCGGAGAGCAGCACGCGAAGCTCGCCGACCAGGCTCGCTCCCTCGCCGAGGGCCAGGTCGGCCTCGATCCGGTCCGCGAGCACGCTGGAGCGCAACTCGGTCAGCTTCGCCGCCGCCGCGTCCGCGAAGTCGCACCCGGTGGCGTCGGCGAGCGGCTGGCCCCGCCAGCTGAGCAGCGCCTCCCGCAGGACCCGCGCGGCCTGGCCGGCGTCGCCGCCGGCCAGCGCGCGGCGGCCCTGAGCGGCCAGCGCCTCGAAGGCCGTCACGTTGACCGAATCCGGCGGCACGGCAAGGCGGTATCCGGCCGGGTGCGACTCGATCACGTCGCCGATTCCGGCCTGGCGCAGTTCGGCGCGCAGCCGGGAGACCAGCGTCTGCAGCGCGTTGCCGGGGTTGCCCGGCGGATCGCCGGGCCAGAGCTGCCCGGCCAGCGAGCCGGCCGGCACGACACGCCCGGCGTCCAGGGCCAGCAAAGTGAGCAGAACCCGCAGCTGGCGGCCGCCGACGTGGACCGGGCGCCCCGTCTCGTCCCGCACCTGAAGCGGGCCTAGTAGCCCGATACGCAGCGCGTTCGGCATCTGCCCTCGCTGATCACCCGAATTCCGGCCCGTACTCCCCCGGACATTCAACACGCCGCATCACCATACGCTTCCTAACCGGGCAGGTTCTAATATCAACCGTCGGCAGGGAAAGAGGCGAGAAGGTGACCGCAGGCCAGGACCGGGCTCGCCGCGGAAGGTGGCGCCCGCTTCGCGCGCGCGCCGCCATCGCGGCGCCGCTGGCCGTCCTGAGCCTGGCCGGCTGCACCGCCGGGTACGGCGCGCCCGTGGCGCCGAGCCCGATGTCGGTCAGCAGCGAGGCTTTCATCTCCGGCATGCTGGCGCAGCGCTATACGTGCCACGGCGCGAAGATCAACCCGCCGCTCAACTGGTCGGGCGCGCCGCCGGGCACCAAGAGCCTCGCGCTCGTCGTCGACGACTCCTCGGCACCGATCACGCCGTTCATATACTGGCTCGTTTTCGACATCAGCCCCGGGGCCACGGACATCCAGGAACGCTCGCTGCCCACGGGCGCACGGCAGGCCCAGAACAGCGCGGGCACCGCGACCTATGACGCGCCGTGCCCGACCGGCCATCGGCACTCCTATCGGTTTACCGTGTATGCGCTGAGCAAATGGCTGACCCTGAGCAACGGCGCGCCGTTGCAGTCCGTGGTTACCGCGATCGCGGCGGCCACCATCGGGCGCGGGCGAATAGCGGTAACCGGTAATCTGTAATCATTCTATTACGTTCCGTAATTTGCGACAAACAGGACCTTCTTCAATCGTGTGACACACTCCTCACCAATGAGCAACAATCGATGATCAAGCGGGTTCACGGCGCTCGCAACAAGAGGGAAGGCTCGCGTCCTTGGCCGCGTGTGCCTAGCTAGCGCTCCCACCGGGCCCGGCATTCTGGATGGAGACCATGTTGCTGGTCGCGGGACTGGCCGTCGCCGGGCTTGTCGGCATTGCGGCAGCGTTCTATTTCAGCATCCGCTCAGGCCGCGGCGGCAATAGGCACCTCCGGTCCGGCCGGGCGGGCCGCGCCGGGGCCGACAGGCGACCCGGAAGCCGGAGCCGCGGCACCACCAGAGCCGACCGGCTCGAGGAGAGTGCCCGACGGCCCGCGAATGGCGGCAGACCGGCGAATGGCGGCCGGGGCGCCAATGCCGCATCCCGGGATTACCAGGTCGATGACAGCACCGGGCCAAATCCCGTGCTGGATTTCCGCGACCCGGCGCTCATCGCCGGCCGTAGAACGGAGAAGACCCGGCGGCGCGTAGGCTTCCGCAAGGGCGCCGACGTCGATGAGGAATTGTGGCCCGCGGAGGCGTTCGGCGGCGTCAGCGACGAGCAGTTCTGGGATGACCTGGCTTCGGACAAGCCGCTCGCCACCACCGCGCGCACCGCCCAGCAGGATCCCGGGCCGAGGAACCGGCTGCTCGATGCCGGGCCGCCCGGGGACACGCAAGCTGTCCAGGCCATGGGCGAAGACCGCACCCGGGAAGAGCGCACCCGCGGCGACCGCGCTCGCGGCGACCGCGCTCGCGGCGACGGCAGGCGGGGCGCAGGCTCCGGCGCTTACACGGAATCCCGGACCGGACCGAGCCCGGCAACCGAACGCACCATGATCCAGCCCTCCTACGCGGCCACGCAGCCCGTCCGGAGCATGACGCCGCAGGTCCCGGGCGCGACCCAGCCTGTCAAGGTGAGCACGGGCTCCGGCCAGCCGGTGAGCGCCGCCAGCCAGCCGCCGGTGAGCGCCGCCAGCCAGCCGCCGGTGAGCGCCACTCAGCCCGCCGAGATGCGCGGGCGGCGCAGGGCAAGCAGCATCGACGATGAGGATCCGCTGACCAGCGCGGCCTTCTCGCTGCGGGCAGGCGGACCGGTCGACGGACGGTCGTCCCGCAGGTCGCGGGACGTGACCAGGGAGCAGTACGGCGAGCCCAGGCCGGGCGTTTCCCGGTCCGGCGGTCCTGGTCCGGGGCCTGGCAGTGCCCACGGCGCCACCGCCCCGTACCCGTACGCCGGGACCTCCTACGGCGACCCGTCCTCGGTCACCCAGGCGACGGACAGCACCCCGCCCTATGGCGAGAACTACGGGTACGGCGGCGAGGGTCCGGCGACCCCGGCGGATGACCTGCGGCGGCCGGGCGGCACCGGGAGCCACGCCCGTCATGGCGGCACCGGGAGCCACGCCCGTCATGGCGGCAGCGGCGAGGGAACCCGGCCCGCGCGGCGGGCGTACCCGCAGGACGACTCCCAGGGCAATGGCTACCAGGCCGGCGGGTACCGGGGCACGGGCAGCTATCCGACCGGCGGGTACCAGGCCGACGGGTATCCGGGCAACGGGCACCCGGTCGGCAGCCATCGCGCCCCGTACGACCCGAGGGAAGACTACCGGCGGTTAACTCATCCGCGCTGACCAAGGAGCCGGGTGCATGCCCGTGCCATGCCTCAGCCCGGCTGGCAGGACGGGCACCAGAAAGCTATCCGGTCGTCCTGTCCGGCCGAACGGATCGGCGTGCCGCACCGCCGGCATGGCCGGCCACGGCGACCGTAGACCCAGTTCTCCTCGCCCCGGCGCGTGCTGCCGGTGGTGACGTGGCTGAAGCGTTCCTTGTTAGCCTCCAGCAGCTGATGAGCCAGTTCGGCCATGGCATCGAGGTCGGTCACGCTGCTCACGGGCCGCCACGGGTTGACGCCCCGCAGGAACAGCACCTCGGCCCTGTAAACGTTGCCGATGCCCGCTAGATTGCGCTGGTCGAGCAGCGCCTCGCCGATGGGCCGGTCCGGTTCGGCACTCAGCCGCCGCACCGCCTCGGCGCCGTCCCAGTCCGGGCCGAGCAGGTCGGGGCCGAGGTGACCGACGACCCGCGATTCCTGGCTGGTGCGGAGCAGTTCCACCACGCCGAGCTGGTATCCGACGGCCTGCCATTCCTCGTTGGCCAGCAGCAGCCTGATCCGGTGGCTGTCGCGGAGCCGCTCGCTCGCGGGCCGGATCCGCCAGCTGCCGTCCATCTTCAGGTGAGTGTGGACGGTGAGACCGTTCTTGGTCCTGGTGAGCAGGTGTTTGCCGCGTGAGACGGTCTCGGTTACCACGTCGCCGGTCAGGTCGGCGGTGGCCAGCCGGGGGACGCGGAAGTCGCTGCGGATCAGCACTCGCCCCGCCAGCGCCCCGTGCAGGCGCCGGGCGGTGTTCCAGACGATGTCTCCCTCGGGCATAGACCCCAGTGTGCCCCGTCAGATCTGGATTTCGCCGGCCGCGGGTTATCCGCCCGTGCTGCTCATCGACGGGGACGCGGACGAGGACATGCCGCTCATGGACGGCGACGGGGACATGCTGCTCATCGACGGGGATGTGGACGGGTTCATGTTCATGTTCATGGAGGCGCCGCCCAGGCCGATGTTGTGGTGGACTTTCACCCACCAGTCCCACACGTCCTCATGCACCGGGCCCGCCACTACGCCCATGACATGGCCGTCATTCTGGGTCCAGACCATGTACTCGAGGCCTTGGGTGTAGTTGCAGAACACCCGGCCCGCCGCCTTGTCGTCGGTGAACCCGGAACTAGTCATCTGGTCAACGGTGTAGATCTTCGGGTGCTGGAAGTCGTGGTTCCAGGCGACTTCGCCGTAGGTCATCTTGTATTCGCAGTCGCTGAAGTTCTGCTTGAACTGGCCGGAGTTCAGCGACGAGACCTTGTCCATGTACGCCGCGTACAGGGCCGCCAGGCTCGGGTAGGTCCGGAAGACGACGTCGTTGATGCCGATGTGCGGGGCGGTGCAGGTCACCTGGGTCGAATTGTCCTGCTTGCAGGTCGAGGGCGGCAGGAGGCCCGCGGCGTCGGCACTCTGGTTCGTCACGGCGAGCGCCTTCATCAGCGCGCTCTCCGGGGGTTTCTTCGGCTTCGGCTTGGCGGACATCGTCGGCATGGCGGTGCCCTTGTGCGAGCCCGAACCGCTCAGCCCGGCCCAGATGCCAACCCCCGCGAGGGCTAGGACCAGGACCGTCAGCAGCGCGAGCCAGCGCGGCTGGCGGTACCAGCGGGGTCCCCGCGGCCGCCCCGGCGGCGGGGCGCCGGCGGGCTGGCCGGGCTCACCCGGGCCCCCGATGCCGAACTCCCGGCGGTGGGAGGTGAGGGTTCCCCCTGACTGGGCCGGACCGGGCCGGCTGGGCTGATCGTGACCGCCCTGGCCGTAATCGGCCTGACTGTAACCGGCCTGGCTCGAACCCGGCTGCCCCGGCGCGTAGGCCTCCGCAGCGGCGGCACTGGCCGGAGCGACGGGATCGGCGGCGTGGGCCTGGCTGGCCAGGCTGCTCCAGGAAAACCGGTCCGGGGGGGTCCCGTCGTGGCTGGCGGACCCGGCGCCGGACGGGGCGCCCGCTCGCGGCCTGGTCGGCACGGGGCCGAAGGCCACGGACGACTCCGTCCCGGTCCCGAAGATGCCCAGGGCCATGCGGGCGGCGTCGACGAACTCGCGGCAGCTCCCGTAGCGCTCGTCGGGCCGCTTGGCCAGCACCCGGGCGAACACCTCGTCGACCTCGGGCGGCAGGTCGGGGCGCAGGACCGTGGGCCTGGTCGGCGTCTCCTCCACGTGCGCCCAGATGATCGCGGCGTCCAGGTCCTTCTCGAACGGGACCCGCCCGGTCAGGCACTCGTACAGGACGCAGCCCAGCGAGTACTGGTCGGCCTGGCCCATGACCGACATGCCCCGGATCTGCTCCGGAGCCACGTAGTCGATGGTGCCGAGGAACTGGCCCGTCGAGGTCAGCCCGCTGCGGGACATCGCGTGCTTGGTGATGCCGAAGTCGGCCAGGTAGACGTGGTCGGGATCGGCCTCGTCGCTGCCCCGCTCGATGAGCAGGTTCCCGGGCTTCACGTCCCGGTGCACCAGTCCGCGGCGGTGCGCGGCATCTAGGGCACGCGCGGCCTGGCCCACCAGGAACAAGGCGGTGGCCGGGAGGATCCGGCCGCGCTTCTTGATCATCTGCCGCATGTCGGTCCCCGAGACATACCGCATGGCGATATACAGCAGGTCCTCCTGGGAGCCCATGTCATAGATCGGGATCACGTTCGGGTGGTTCAGCGAGGCCGCGATGCGCGATTCCTCCAGGAACCGGGCCCGGAATACGTCGTCGCTGGCAAGCTCGGGCGCCAGCACCTTCAGCGCGATGACGCTGCTGAGGCGGAGGTTCTCCGCCTGGTACACGACGCTCATCCCGCCACGGCCGAGCACCGAGCGCACCCGGTAGCCCGCGAACTCATCCCCCACCAACGGCAGCCCGGCCATCACGCACTCCCTCCCCACCGCCCCCGCTGCGGCTCGAATGCCGGTGGCGATTCCCCTGGCATACCCATTCGCAAAAATGGGCTATCTAGCTAGATGTACTGGCAAAATCAGCGGTCGTCAACGCTTACCCGAGAACCGCAATGTGAGCTTGATGATGGAACATCAAGGACCGGAATGGAACCCTATATGGGTAATGCGCCAGCCGGGATGGATGCTGACAGCAACCCATGCTCACCACGGGTAACACCCGCACCAGGACCGAGGCAGGCAACCGGACCCGTTCGGTCAAAAAAGATTTTTAATTATGCCGAACAGCGTGGGTGTTATCATATGGTGACACGGAATTGCGGCCCCCGGGCGGCCACCTGACAAGTGCGTCACCTTCCGGTGCCAGCGAGGCATATGAGGTATCCATCAGCGCTTCGCGGCGACGTTGTCGCGGAGCCTGGTCAGCAGGGACTCGAGCTGGCTGGTTTCGGTCTCCGAGAGGCCGGTGCGCAGGCGCTGATCGAAGGCCATGGCCGCGTCGCGCAGGCGGAAGAAGAGCGCGTCGCCATCGGAGGTCAGCCCGACCAGGTGCAGCCGGCGGTTGGCCGGATCCCGGCGCCGGGTCACCAGCCCCGCCGACTCCATCGCGTTCAGGTGATGGGTGAGCGTGGCTCCCTGGACCCCGACCGCCTCGGCGAGCTCGCGCTGGCTGGCGAGCTGGCCGCTCTTGAGCGAGATCAGCACGAGCCATACCGGCAGCGATCCGCCCGCCTCGGCCAGGGCGTCGTCGAAGGCGCGGCTGACGGCCCTCGAGACCCTGGTCAGGTGCAGGCCCAGCGGCTGGCGCGCGGGACGGGACATGAGCGAAGGGTAGCACTCCTCAAATAGCTCTCTAATCGTTTGATATCATATGCTTCGATATCGAACTATTACGGGAGGCGTATCGTGAACGATCGGCTCGGGGGTCAGCCAGCAGATCATGGCCAGCAGGAGCCGGCGGCCCGGCAATCGCCGACGGCCGGACAGCGGACGGCCAGCAGCCAGCCGGCGATGAGCGGGCGGGTCGCGCTCGTGGTCGGCGCGAGCCGGGGCATCGGAGCGGCCACCGCCGAGGCGTTCGCCGCGGCCGGAGCCGCGGTGGTGCTCGCCGCCCGCGACACCACCGCGCTGAAATCCGTCGCCGACGGGATCGAGGCCCGCGGCGGCCGGGCGCTCGCCGTCGGCACCGACGTCACCGACGCCGGCTCGGTGCGCCACCTGGTCGACCGGGCCCTGTCCGCGTTCGGCCGGCTCGATGCGGCGTTCAACAATGCCAGCGCGGGCCCGCTGCCCGCGCCGCTGGCGGACCTCGACCCGGCCGAGTTCGACCTCGGCATCGCCACCAACGTCCGCGGCACCTTCCTCGGGATGAAGTTCCAGATCCCGGCCATGCTGGCGGGCGGGGGCGGCGCGATCGTGAACATGGCCTCGATCGCGGGCGTGAACGGCACGGCCAACCTCGCGGCATACGTCGCGGGCAAGGCCGGGATCATCGGCTTGACCAAGGTGGCCGCCCTCGACTACGCCGACCAGGGCATCCGGGTCAACGTCGTGGCGCCCGGCCCGATCCGGACCTATCACATCGAGGCGGCGGGCGAGCAGGCGATGCGCGCGGCGGCGATGTCGACGCCGATGCGGCGCATGGGCACCGCCGCCGAGGTGGCACGCGCCGTGCTCTGGCTGTGCTCGGATCAGTCCTCGTTCATCACCGGGACCGTCATGCCGATCGACGGCGGCCAGGCCGCGGGCAACAAGCCGCCGCAGATGTACCGGCAGGGGCAGCCACTGCCAGGTCAGCCGGCCCGCGATTAGCTGGCGGCCAGCCCGGGCTGGCCGCCCGGCTAGGCGGAATCGCGGCTTTCGTGGGCGAGGTCGACGATGCAGAACCGGTTGCCTTCGGTGTCGGTCAGCACGATGAAGTCCGGGTCGTCCGGATAGCTGTCCCAGTCGACCCGGCGGGCGCCCAGCGACACCAGCCGGGCCGCCTCCGCCTCCTGCTCGGCCACGCCGGTGACGTGCAGGTCGAAGTGGAGCCGGGGGTAGTCCTCCGGCGGCGTCTCGCTGAGCTGCAGCGCGATCATGGTCCCGGTCCTGCCGGGCGGGCCCAGGACCTTGGCCCAGCCCCCGAATCCGTCCTCACGCACCTGGTAGCCGAGCGCCGCGCACCAGAAATCCTCGGCCCGCTGGCGGTCGGTAACTCCCAGCACCACCACGCCGAGCGTCAGCATCGGCAGTCACCCTCTCTTTCTCCGGAGGCGCACAGGCGCGAACCCAGTTAACTCAGGCTGGCTGGGCAGCTTGAGCCCGTGCCGGACGCTGTTACCCAACCAGCGCCACGATGGCAACCAGCATCTCAGTCGCAACAGGCGCCGGCCTCGTCCCGGCCACCTGGCAGTCACTTCGGGGCACCCTGAACGACCCCAATTGGCAACCTATGGCTTGACTTATGGCCCGACGGCGCTCGCTGCGGTCAACAACCCAGCGCTCATCTGGCGAGTCATCCGGAATCGTCATTTCCGCCCGTCAGCTCCATAAATCACGGCACCGAGCCATGCGTCGGCGGGATGGTCGCGATCATTCAGGATGCCGAAACACGGAACGGGGATGGCAAGCTTCCCTTCACCACGTTAAATAGCTACCCGAAGCGCCTTGATTATCATTTCGCCGCGATATATGACGGCAATCTTCATCCGGTCAGCACGATCGCCGAGCGCAATTATCATATAATTTCATTTCCTAGCGAGAAAATGCAGCATTCGCCATTGATGGTAACTACGTGATCACGACTGCGGCCCGCCGGGGCACCGGAGCGGCAGCCCGCTCATCCATCGCCCGCCTGCCCGGAGCGACCGACAGGCTCCCGGGCAGGACAGGCTCATCAAGCACTCATAGTATGCAATATGTGACTCTCCGTTCTCTCACGCCGCACGCCCCGGCGGGCTGGCGGCGGTCCGCTCATCGTGACGACCGGGCGCCCCGGAGGCCGCCTGCCCGCCGCCCGAGCCGGTCCAGGGTCCACTTACGGCTCGCGGATGATCCAGCGTTTGCCCAGCTCACAGGCCTTATTAATGACCGATTTTGCATACTCGCCATACCCATTACCCAAATAATCAATACACACAGTAACTATGTTGAGATACTTCCGTAACTTTCGTGTAATCTCGTGTGAAAGCTGGTATGGGTGAAACTTATGTATAGCTAAATGTTCCATAAGCTGGAACATTTCCGGGATTTCCGAGATTTTCTGACCATCATGGCGCATAGTGATTCACGCCAGGGATCTGCATTCCATAGCGTGAAGAAGCGCTTTCCCTGCGTCACGCGGGTCAGTCGCACCACAGCTGCGACCACGAAGAGGCCCGCGGCACCGGCCCTCTGAGCCTGGTGCATTCCGTCAGATCCCAGGAAACTCGGAAAAGGAGCGGGAGCATGTCACTGCGACATAAACTAGGCACCATCGCCGGAACGATGGCAGTATCTCTGGCGCTTCTCTCAGGAACGGCTAGCGCTCATCCGCTATCGTTCAACCAAAAGGTATCCAAGTATGCGGCGACATTCATCGGAAGAGTTCCCTACACTTACGGCGGCACTTCACCCAGCACGGGTTTCGACTGCAGCGGGCTCAGCCATTACGTATACGGCCATTACGGCAGACGGATTCCCCGGACAGCGGACGCGCAGTTCCGGTATTTCCACCGCGAGAGCAAGAGCAGGGCATGGGGCGGGGACCTCGTGTTCTTCCATGTGAACTCCAACCCCAACAGCTACGTCTACCACGTAGCCATCTACGAAGGCAGCGGCCACATAGTCGCGGCCACCCATCCCGGCGGAGGGATCAGGTGGCAGACGATCTGGTCTTCTTACGTGACGTTCGGCACGCTCACCCACTGAGCCCCGGCCGAGGACGCGCTCCGTTTGCCAGCGCGCCGGCCATGATGGCAGGCCCACAGCGCGATGGGCCCAGCCAGTATCGACTCGCCGCGCGGCGGTCGTGCTCCCGGTATCTCCCACGACCCTTTACCGCCCCGGCCGCTGCGCGGCGTGCCCCTATCCGAAATCCGGCCCGGCCAGCTGGCCCGGCGCCCGGCCGAGCGCCCGCCGGTCCCCGGTTCCGCCCGGGGACGGGCGGGTCCCCGGTTCCGCCCCAGGCTAGCCCGGCAGGTTCCACTCGACCGTCGGACCGAACCCGCTGAGCGAGTTCCACTGGACCTTCGAGACCGTGACCCCGTCCGGCACCTGGAACGTGACCGATCCCGTGACCGTGTCACCTTGTGCCACGTGGATCACGCCGCTGTCGAAGTTGGTGTATCCGGCGATGGCGTCGAAATTCGCCTCGTAGTGCTGATCGTTGCCGCCGACGAGCACGGCGTCGTTGTCGGCGTCTTCGTCCTGGGGACTTCCGGTCAGCGCCTTGATCGTGAAGACCGCGCCGACGAGCCGCTTGCCGCCGTCCGCCGAGTTGAACTGGTTCACGGGCCGGGCCGGGTCGATGACCTTCACCAGGGTCACCTGGTACAGGTTCCCGCTGCCGTCCTTGAGGTCGAACGACGAACCGACGGTGCCCGGCGGGGCCTGGGTCTGGTTGGCCGGTACGCCGCTGACCGAGGGGAACGGCGTGGTCGAGACGGCGTTGTGACTAGTGGTGATGGACTTGACCACGAGGGCGAAGGCGACGAAGAGGCCGAGCGTGATGAGAGTGCGCACGCCCCCGCGGAAGGGGCGCCTTCTCCGCAGCCGCGGCGGTCGCGGGCCATAGCCGTAGGTGTGGCCCGGGCCGGGATAGGGCGGCTGGCCTCCAGGCGGCCAGGGTGGCGGCTGACCCTGATCCGGCCCGGCGGACGGCCATGACGGAGGCTCATTCCCGGACGGCCACGCCGGAGGCCCGGACGGCCATGACAGCCATGACGGAGGCTGGCCCTGATCCGGAGGCTGGCCCTGATCCGGAGGCTGGCCCTGATCCGGAGGCTGGCCCTGATCCGGAGGCTGGCCCTGGTTTGATGATCGGCCCGGGTCCCATGGCGGCGGCTGGCTCACGGTGTCCCCTCCAACGTGACGCGAACGGCCGCGCTCCCCTTCAGGAGACGCGCAGAAGGCCGCTACGGTGCACGGTAGTGCATCCGCGACGTATCCGTGTGGCCCGGCCTGTCGGCGGCGAACCGCATGAACTGAGGCGGTCGGGCACGAGAGAGAGCGAACTGTCTGCCGGGACCATCGGATACAACGACGCAGTCGTGCTAACTTTGTGGCCGGGCTTACGGCTGAGGTAATCCGGGCCGGGCCCTGGGGTGGGTGATTCCGAGGGGTGGGCTGTGGCGGACTTTGCTAATCCGTATTCCTTAATTCCACTTGCCGGAGACGGTGACGGCCAGGCGCTGACTGGTCACCCATCCCTGCTTGAGCAGGACGGAGCGGACCTGGGGGTGCCGAGCCGCGTTTACCGCGTGGCAGGCTCGTCCGGACTATCCGCTCTCGCAATGCCTGACGGCAGAGGAGGGCAGTGGGGAGGCTTGTTGGCCATGGGGACGTGATGGGCGATGAGTCGCCCGGAGCCGTCGGGTTCCTGGCCGGTTTCTCTGTCGGCTCGCGGATTGCCTCCTACCGGCTGGAAGAGCAGATCGGCCGGGGCGGGATGGCGGTGGTGTTCCGGGCCCAGGACGAGCGGCTCAAGCGCCAGGTGGCGCTGAAGGTTCTCGCGCCGACGCTGGCCGCTGACGAGGGGTTCCGGCACCGTTTCGTGCGGGAGTCCCGGTCCGCGGCGGCGGTCGATGACCCGCACATCATCCCGGTGTTCGAGGCGGGAGACGCCGACGGGGTGCTGTTCATCGCGATGCGGTACGTGCCGGGCGGCGACGCGGGCACGCTCGTGCGCCGGCAGGGGCCGCTGCCTGCGGTGCGCGCGGCGGCGATCATCTCCGCGGTGGCCTCGGCGCTGGATGCCGCGCATGGCGCCGGGCTGGTGCATCGTGATGTCAAGCCCGCCAACATGCTGGTGGACATGCGGCAGGGGCGGCCCGATCACGTGTACTTGTCCGATTTCGGGCTGACCAAGGGAGCGCTGTCCTCGGCCAGCCTGACCGGGACCGGGCATTTCATGGGGACGCTGGATTACTGCGCACCGGAGCAGATCCGGGGGCAGAAAGTCGACGCGCGAACCGATGAGTACGGGCTGGCATGCGCGGCGTTCACGTTGCTTTCCGGCCAGCCGCCGTTTTCCCGTGATGAAGGCATGGCGGTGCTGTACGCCCAGCTGTCGGAGGCGCCGCCTTCGCTGACGTCGCGGCGCCCCGGCCTGGCGCCGGCCGTGGATGACGTCCTGCTGCGGGCGCTGGCGAAGGCTCCTGAGGATCGTTACGCCAGCTGCGGGGAGTTCGCCGACGCGCTGCGCGTGGCGTTCGGGCTCCAGCGGTACGACTCTGACGTGGCCGTCGCGCTGCACCAGCGGGCCCTGACCGATCAGCAGCACAAGCTGGGACTGGATCAAGCGGACACGCTGGCAAATCATGCCAGCCTGGCGGCGGCCAACTCAGAGGCCGGGCACTCGGACGAGGCCATCGCGCAGCAACAGCGGACCTTGAGCGACCAGCAGTACACGCTGGGCCCCGATCACCCCGAGACCCTGGCCACCCGGTTCAGCATCGCCCAGGAAATGGCCGCCCGGGGTGACCATGCCGTGGCGGAGCACGCCTTCCGGGAGGTGTTCGCGGCCCGGCAGCGGACGCTGGGCCCCGATCACCCGGACACGCTGGCCGCCCGGTTCAGCATGGCCCAGATGATGGCAGTCCGCGGCGACCACGCCCGGGCGGAGGACGAGTTCTGGCACGTCTTCGCGGCCCGGCAGCGGACGCTGGGCCCGGAGCACCCCGACACCCTGATCGCCCGGTTCAGCATCGCCTGCGAGATGGCGGCCCGCGGGGACCACGCCGGCGCGGAGGACGAATTCTGGCAGGTGCTCGCGGCCCGGCAGCGGACGCTGGGCCCCGACCACCCCGACACGCTGGCCACCCGGTTCAGCATCGCCCAGGAAATGGCCGCATGCGGAGACCACGCCGGCGCGGAGATCGCCTTCCGGCACGTGCTCG
>Ga0335078_10003052_pt1 | contig 25026 bp, 22 predicted proteins | sample Lox_Sample_32_FD_206711 | JGI IMG/M metagenome (GOLD analysis project Ga0335078, IMG submission 206711) | Soil microbial communities from Loxahatchee National Wildlife Refuge, Florida, United States - Lox_Sample_3.2 | ecosystem: Environmental > Terrestrial > Soil > Wetlands | place: USA... | reverse complement strand
GTGCCCCGCCGGCTGCTCGGAATTCGGCCCGTCTTTCCAATATTCGGCTATCGCCTTTTGTCGGTCCGTTAGTCCGGCGCTGATCGCGACCAACTCCTCTGCCTGGAGGCTGTATTCAACTGTGCCGAACACAGCTGGACCCGGGAACGGCCGGGAAGACCGGAGTTCGTCCCCTCTCGACAGCGCGAACGGGATTACGGACGACCATTGCGCCGCGAGAAAGCGCTGTGAGACCAGGTCCCCGTCGGCATTGACGTACACCAGCGGCTGCCATCGGTTGGGGTTCGCCACCCTGGCGGCGGCCAGGTTGTTTGCGGCGTTCGCCGGCGCGTAGCCGGTCCAGTCCGAGTAAGGCCCAGGCGCCAAGTCGCCCAACTGGTTCGCGCCGTCGTGATGACGAAACTCAAGGACTGCCGCACAGGCCACATTTCCAATCCCGGCCGGTGTTGTGATGTCAGTTGACTGGTTGGTGGGATCGTACCCGAGATCTCTGAGTTGCCTGGCATAGACACGGGCAGTACCGGCCGGCATGACGTCGACCAACGCACGGTACGCGGCGTAGCTGACCGCCTGCTTCTTGTTTGCCAGGGTTCTCTCGGCGGGCGGCCGACGGAGGGCCCGCTTGAGCTCGGTCCCGATGGCGCGCTCGTCGTATGCCGCCCAAGCGTCATACATGCAGGTGTGAACGATGGCGAGCGCACGGGAGACCATCGGCGCACCCATGTGCGAACCCCGCACACCCTCCAGCGCAGCGCGGTTCCAAAGGACGGCGGCGTTTGGGCTTTCCGGCGCGCCTCCGCGCGCGATGCAGCATACGGCCAGAGTGGCCAGGGCCACCTGGACGGGCGCCAGCACTCGCCGCTCGGCCGTCCCCTTCCTGCCTACGTCGTCGCCGTCTCCTCGGATCGGCCTCCACCGCCGGACTGACGCGCGCATCGCGTTCCTATCGGCCCGCCCGCGCTGCCGGGGGTGGCGGGAGCGGCAGGGTGTTCTCTGACTGTATGACATGGCCGACCGACTCCGTCCAATCCGTCCCGCCGTCTACGACCTTGCGTTCACGGTGCATTGAGACCCTGACCTGCCCCGTCGGAACGTCGTCTCGCGCCCGGCTCCCCAGCGGCACCAGGAATAGGACAGAGTCGCCCGGCCACACGGTTACCTGGGACTCCGGGTGGTCGCTGCTCGAGGCGGACTCTGCGGCTGAAATGACTTGCCCCGGGTTGTCCGAAAACTCGGTAGTGAAGACCAGGGCATTCCGGTCATGCTGCGCGGGGGCTAGCAGTGTATCGGTGTCCGTTCCAACCGGTATCGAAATCGGCGCATCGCCGGTGTACGTCAAAACGACCTCAGCCGTGTAGCGGACCACCGCCCGGTCAATGACTGGGACGATCTTTCTGAGGACAAGCCGAATGGCCGGAACTTCCACTAACGCGTGTTGAGCATCATACACCTGGCCGCCTCTGACGGATACCGTTCCGGATGGGTACGGCGGCCCTTTGGCCTTGGTCAGGTGCGCTTGATCGGCCGGGTTCCACAGCGTCACCATCGTATCGTCGCCCTTTCCTGTGCTCCAGTACGACAGGGTTTTCGCCACGCTCTCCTTTATGGCAACGGGAGTGACTGCGAACACGTAGGTGTTCTTTAGGTCGACGCTCCCGCTGGCGAAAACCAGCGAGCGTTGAGGCGCATGGACGTCGAGCACCAGGTTGATGCTGCCGCTAAAACTGGCTAGGCCCGCGCCCGCAACAAGAGCGGCGGCGTCCAAATCTGTGGAATGATACGGCGGAATTGTCACTGCCTGAAGCTGTGCAGAGTGTGGGGTCCCTCCGCTCATCCACCAGACAGTCGGCGTGACCGAGACCGACTGTCCCGACACGTTACGCACCAAAGAGTACGGTGTGAATGCCGTCCCTGCGGGAAAGTTCATCATAGGGCTGGCGGCGCCGGTCATCAACCCGAGCTCCGCGTAATCGGCGAAGGGTTTGGCGGTTAACGGCCCGGAACTTGCGAAGCGTATATTCGCGGAATAGCCCACCGCTGGATCTTCTAGCCCTCCGTTCACTACCAGATCCCCCACGAACCCATCATAAGTCACGCTCAAGCCGCCGTGTGAAGTCGGCGCCGCCTGAAGCTCGGCCAACGTTACCATGACCGTGCCCCGGGAGCTTACCGTGGCGATGTGCTGCGCCAATGGATTGTTCGCGCTGTCGGTGCTTTGCAGGGTCACGGTCAGCGGCCCGGACGACAGGTTTGTTAGCGCCACGAATGCCGTGACATTTGGCTCCTGCTTCCACCACATGCCCTCGATCGGCACGCTCGGCGCTGCAGGGCTGGAGCGCTGCGCCGCGCCGACACCGAAATTGAACAGTTCACTGTGAGCTGGGTCCACATTGCGAACGGTGGCGCAAAGCGCGTCCCACGGCCATGAGTACTGCACCTCCACATACCCGAACAATGGGGCGTATGGTGCTATCCCCTGCGACTGCAGCGCGGCGTTGATGTCCACCGTGCTTATTCCCCCGGGAGGTAGCGTGACCGCCGGAAGAACATACTGCGCGCCGTTGCTGAGATATAGGATGGGTGTTGCTGCAATCGAGGACGTCTCCACGTCATTCCTAAGATAGAGGGCGGACTTGTAAGTGGCATCCGTTCGCCACACCCCCCCGACTAAGGACCGTGCTACTCCCGGCCTGCGCCACGTTGTCGCCGGCGGAAGCTGGGGAGCAATGGGTCCATCCGGCGCGGGCACGAAGGGCGATTGCCCCCGTGCGAAGCAAGTCATCAGGCTTGCCAGAATAACCGGCCAAGCAGCGCGCTGCATCCGATTACAACAGATGCGGTGCTCCATAGCGTTTTCTGTCCCTCTCGGCGCCCCTTTGTGCTGGGAATATTGTCGAATTATCACGGCCGCGCGAAGTTGTGTCAAGGCTCAGGTTTGGTTAGGACTGTGAACTTGCTGGTTGACTACAGTCTGCGTCCAGGGCCGGCCAGAGTTAGTCAGGGACTTTTCCGATTGGTGACACTACCAGAATACGGAGAGCCACCCGCACACGATTCGAAGAGCGAGCTTGGCACGCGTTTACCTTCCGCGGCGTTCGCTCTCCGCTCGCGGCTATGAGTGTGGTTGGCGGCCTGCGTGGTGGCGCGCTGGCCGCAAGTTTTGAAATAGAAATGGACGCGGCTGCGCTAGAATGGGCGCGTGGCGGCGAGCGAAGCGGGCGGATGGGCGCAGACGGACCACCAGGTGCGACCAGCGAAGCCAGTTCTATCAGGCTGCCGGCCGCACGGCTCATTCGCGAGACCGCAGGAAGCTTTGGGCTTCTCCATCCTCAATGCCTGACACCGTCATCATCGGCGGCGGCATCTCCGGTTTGGCCGCGGCCTACTATCTCTCCAAGGCCGGTGCCAGGGCGACCCTCCTCGAATCCCGCGCGCGCCTGGGCGGCGTCATCGAGACCGTCTCCCAGGACGGCTGCACGCTGGAGGCCGGCCCCGACAGCTTTCTCTCCGCCAAGCCCGCCGCGCTCGAACTGATCGAAGAGCTCGGGCTCGCCGGTCAGGTGATCGGCTCGAACGACCATCTGCGCGTGACATTCGTGCGCCGCGGCGGCCGCCTGATACCCCTGCCGGACGGCCTCATGATGATGGTGCCGACCAAGATTCTCCCGTTGCTCGCGACCCGCCTGGTCGGTTGGCGCACCAAGCTGCGCATGGCTACGGAGCTGCTGCGCGCGCCCGAGCCGCAAGCCGGGGATCAATCCGTCTCGAGCTTCCTCGAAGCGCATTATGGAGCCGAAGCGCTCGAGTACCTGGCCGAGCCGCTGCTTTCCGGCGTCTACGGTGGCGATCCGGATCGTCTCAGTGTGGGCAGCGTACTGCCGCGTTTTGTCGAGCTTTCGGCCCGCTATGGCAGCCTCACGCGCGGCGTGCTGGCTGAGCGCGCCAAGGCGGCCAGGCCACGAGCGCACCACGAGCCGGCGCCGCCGCTGTTCCGCACGCTCAAGGGCGGATTAGGGCAGATGGTCGTCGCCATCGAAGCGGCGATCCGGGGCCGGATCGAGATCCGCCAGGCGCGCGCCGAGGCGGTGGAACGCGCGGGCGCCGGTTTCCGCGTGCGCGCCGGTGGCGAGTGGATCGGCGCCCGGAACGTGGTGCTCGCTACCGAAGCGCACAGCGCCTCACAACTGCTGGCCGCACTCGACCCGCGGGTGTCGGAACTGCTGGGAACCGTCCCCTACAGCTCGTCGGTGACGATTGCGCTCGGCTTTGACGCCGCCGATTTCGCCCGCCCGCCCGCCGGCTTCGGCTTCCTGGTGCCGCGCAAGGAGCGCCGCGTGCTCACCGCCTGCACCTGGGTCGGAACCAAGTTCTCTTATCGCGTGCCCGAAGGAAAAATCGTGGCGCGCTGTTTCGCCGGCGGTCCGGATAAAGCCGAGCTGCTGGCGCAATCGGACAAGTGCCTCCTGGATACCGTCACCGCCGAACTCCAGGAAATCGCCGGCTTCCGGGCGCAGCCGCGTTTTCGCCGCATTTTCCGCTGGCCACAGGCGATGGCGCTCTACCCGGTCGGCCACCTTGCGCGCGTCGCTGAGCTCGAATCGCGCGTCGCGTCGATTCCGGGCCTCCATCTCGCAGGCAACGCCTACCAGGGAATCGGCATCCCCGATTGCATCCGCATGGGGAAAGCCGCCGCCGGGAAGATCCTCACAGCGTGAGTTCCCAGGTCCGTCCCAGCACCGGCGCTCCGAAATGCTCGTGAGTGGATTCGCCCACCATGTGAAAGCCGTTTTTCGCATAGATATGCTGCGCGGCTGCGAGATCGGCTTGCGTCCAGAGCATGATTTTGCGGTAGCCGGTGGCGCGCGCGAACCGAATGCATTCCTCCACCAGCCGCTGGGCGATGCCCATGCCGCGGGCTTCCGGTTCCACTAACAGAAGCCGAAGCTGGGCGGTTTCGGCCGAAGCCTTCACCAGCATCACCGTGCCCACCCGCACACCGTCTTTCTCGGCGATCCAGCAACGCTCGCGCGCGGCGTCGAACTCGCGCAGGAACTTCACGCAGACTTCGGCCACCAGCGCCTCGAACAAGGCGCCCCATCCGTACTCGCGCGCATAGAGGACGCCGTGCCGCTGGATGATCCATCCGATGTCGCCCGGCTCGTGCGTGCGCAGCGCATAATGCACCGGCGCGGGCGCCGGCGCCTGCGTGAGCAGCGTTTCAATGGTGCGCATCGCCTCGATCAGCCGCGGCCGGTCTTCGCGCGGCAGCGGATCGAGCATGGCGGCCGATTGTCCCGCCGAGCGCCCGTCGAGCGGAGCGAACGCTTTGCGCCCCTTGGCGGTGAGCGCAAGGTCAGCCTGCCGCCGGTCATACAACGACGGCGTGCGGCTCAACAGGCCGCGCTTTTCGAAGCGCGCCAGGATGCGGCTGAGGTACCCAGCGTCGAAATCCAGGTCGCGCGCCAGTTCCACCGCCGTCACGTCTTTGCGCTGGGCCAGCTCATACAGCACACGCGCTTCCGTCAACGAATACGGGCTGCCGAGGTAGCTCTTGCGCAGCAGTCCGATCTGCCGCGTGTAGAAGCGATTGAAGCGGCGGACGGCAGCAATCTGCGCCGGCTCGGCCGATGGCATGGAGATACCTCGAAGCCAGTGTGCGCTAAATAGTTGACTTTGTCAAGTAAGTTCATGACGCACAAGAACGGCAAGCGATCGCACCGCAGGCGCCGGCGTGCGCATCCGCCGGTTGTGGCTCGCCCGGTGACCGGCAAGCACGGCGGCGGGAGCCGGTTTGCCGCAGAGTACGGGCTCCTTGTAAGAAGCGGCCGCAAATGGCGACTATATGAAGCGTGGGGGAAGCAGCCCAGGACGCGCAGTATCACCAGGCGGCGGCTGAATATGGCGCGGCGCTGGAACGGTTAGCCCGGGCGTATGAATTCGACCGGGAACGGCGGCGCGACCTTTTGCAGGAGATTCATCTCGCTCTCTGGCGCAGCTTCGCTCTTTTTGATGGCCGCTGTTCGCCGCGCACCTGGGTCTATCGCGTTGCGCACAATGCGGCTGTCAGCTACGCCGTTGGACGGCGGCGCTCAGGCGATCGCAACCTGGTGAGCCTGGAAGAAGTCGCGCTCACGCTTGGTGACAGCGACGGCGATGCGGCGGCCGGCCGCCGCCAGGCGCTGGCACGCCTGACGGAGCTGGTGCAGAGGCTCAAGCCACTCGACCGCCAGGTGATTGTGTCCTACCTGGAAGGGATGGACGCCGGCTCGATCGGCGAAATCACCGGCCTTTCAGCCAGCAACGTGGCCACCAAGATTCATCGCATCAAGACCGTGCTGGCGCGGCGCTTTTCTGAGAGGGATCCTCATGCCGAATGAACCTCTGCAGGACGAATTCCGTAACCTCTGGCAAGACCAGCCATCGGAGAATATCACCATGTCACTCGAAGAGATCCGGGCTAAAGCCGGCAAATTTCAGCGCCGCATCTGGCGGCGCAACGCGCTCGAGTACGGAGCGATCGCCATTGTGGTCATCGTCTTCGGGCTTTACCTGCAGTGGTTCCCCGCCCCCGTGATGCGCGCGGGTTCGGTGATGATCATTGCCGGCGCACTTTATGTGGCATACCAGCTTCATCGGCGCGCCGCATCTGAGACTACGCCCGCCGCGGCTGAATTCGAACAGTGCCTGGGCTTCCATCGCCGCGCGTTGGAGCGCCAGCGCGAGGCCCTGGCGAACATCTGGAGTTGGTACTTGGGCCCATTCATTCCCGGCCTGACGATTTTCTCGGCCGGAATGGCGATGGCGGCGCCCATCCCTTTCCGTCACCGCGTTCTCGCCGCCGCCATCATGCTCGCGGTGATTGGAGGCGTATTCTGGCTGGTGGCGCAAATGAACCTGCGCGCGGCGCGCAAGCTGCAAATCAGGATCGACGAACTGAAGTCCCTGGAACAATAAAGATGCTTTACCAAATAGCTCTTCCGTCAATGCTGCTGGCCGCCGCCGCGCTGGCCCAGCCTCCTGTGCCGCCGGATGCCGAGATCCGCAGCATCCTGGCCCAACGCGTCGACACGCGTCATCAGGCGGTCGGAATGGTGGCCGCGGTTATCGAGCCCGCGGGCACGCGCGTGGTCGCCTACGGCAAACCCGCGAAGGACGATCCGCGGCCGCTCAACGGCGATACCGTCTTCGAGATCGGCTCCATCAGCAAGGTGTTCACCGCGCTGCTGCTGGCCGATATGGCGCAGCACGGCGAAGTGAAGCTCGACGATCCCATTGCGAAGTATCTGCCTGAGAATGTGAAGGCGCCGCAGCGCAACGGGAAGCAGATCACACTCGTTGAACTTGCCACCCACACTTCGGGCCTGCCGCGCCTGCCCAATAATCTGAGGCCGAAGGAGGCCGCGAACCCTTATGCGGATTATTCGGCGGACAATCTCTACGCCTTTCTCAATAGCTACCAACTGCCGCGCGATCCCGGCGAAAAATGGGAATACTCGAACCTGGCGACCGGCCTGTTGGGGCATCTTCTGTCGCTGCGCGCGGGCAAAGACTACGAGACGCTGGTGGTCTCGCGTATCGCCGCGCCGCTCGGCATGGCCAGCACACGCATCACGCTCACGCCGGAGATGAAGGATCGGATGGCGGTCGGGTACAACGCCATGTTGGAGCCGGTTCGCCTTTGGGATTTCCAGGCTCTGGCAGGAGCCGGCGCACTGCGCTCCACCGCCAACGACCTCATCACCTTTCTGTCCGCCAACCTGGGCTACCGGAAGACGACGCTCCAGCCGGCCATGGCGGCGATGCTGGAGGTCCGCGTGCCGGGCCCGGCGCTCAATTTCCAGCAGGCGCTCGGGTGGCACATCATGCAACATAACGGCCGCGATCTGATTTGGAAAGACGGCGGCACTTTCGGCTTCGGCAGCTTCATCGGCTTCGACGCCAAAACCAAAGTGGGCGTGGTGGTGCTCGCCAACTCATTTTCACTCGCCGCCGGCGTCGCCGACGAAGTCGGACTGCACCTCCTCGATACCTCGTTACCCTTGGCCGGCGCGCCCGTCAAGGAGCGCACCGCGATCCCGGTCGATCCCAAGATTCTCGAAGGCTACACCGGAAGGTACCAGCTTGCCCCTACGTTCTTCATCACCATCACCCGCGAGGAGGACCGGCTGTATGAACAGGCCAGCGGCCAGCCGAAAATCCAGATTTTCGCCGAGAGCGGGACGTCTTTTTTCCTGAAAGTCGTTGACGCGCAGATCAGCTTCAAGACCGACGCGCAAGGCCGCGCCACAGAGTTGGTGCTCCATCAAAACGGTCTGGACCAGCGCGCGCCGCGCGTGGAATAGCGAGCAACCGCCTGATTTTCCACGCAGGGCCGGCCAACCAAATCAAGCTCCGGCCGCGGGGCCCGACTCCCGCGTAGGCCGGAGCTTTCCGACGAGGAGAAGGAAAGCTTCTGAGCCCGTCTTTACGGTGAGACGCGGCGCGGCGCGGTCCGGTTATAGCCAATATTGCCATTGGCCGGCGGCGACCACGTAAACTCCCAGCAATCCGTTCGTTACCGCGTGCGCCAACATGCAGTCGCCGAGGGACTTGGTGCGCACCAGCCACCAGTTGTAGATCACCCCGGCCGCCAATCCGACTTCCCAGTACGGGCCATGCTCGGACGCAAAAAGCACCGCAACCAACCAAAATGAACCGGCGCGATACGATCCCAGCGGTACTTTCTGCCAGTCTCTCTCCATCAGCCACCGCATCAGCCAGCCGCGCCAGAACAACTCCTCGATGACCGGAACCACCAGCGCCGAACCGGCGATCCGCACCGCCAGAAAAGCGAAGCTGTGATGCAGCGCTTCGGGCAGCGAGCCGCTCGCGGCACCCGTGATGGGGTTTTCAAACAGCCAATGATGCCGGTAATGAAACAAGAGGTCAGGCGCCACCCAGAGTACAAACACCAGCATCCCGATGCCAATGCTCCCCGCCGTCCGCGCGATGCGGAAGGGGAGCAAAGGGCGCGAACAGGCGGCCAGGGTCGCCAGGACCGCCGCGAGACGGAGCGGGTACGCCCAAGCGGGGTTGAGGCCCAAGACCCGCTCCAACGCCAACAGCGCCACAAATGCCAGGAACGGTGCGGTGTAGGCCGCAGTTGCGCGGATTTGACTCTCGGGCTCCGTCTCCATCGAACCAGGATCTTTCTATTCTAATCGGCGGAATGGAGGAAAACTCCGGCTGTGACATAAAGATAGCCCCGGTAGAGGGCGGGAAGGAATGGGTTGCGAAGGGAGAAGAGTCTAACGGCGGCGCGGAGCGGGCGGCGCCGGCGGGCGGGCATTGATGACCGGAACCAGCGTGTTCCGTTCGTCGGCCTCGAAGGGATGCGCCGTGCGGGCCACCAGCTCCCGATTCAGGGTGGCGATGAATTCCTGAATCTGGGCGTGCATTTGCCCCATCTTCTCCCGCATGTTGAGGATGATGTCGACTCCCGCCAGGTTGACGCCGAGGTCCCGCGTCAGGTGTAGGATGACTTCCAGCCGGTCCAGGTCTTCGGGCGTGTACAGGCGTGTATTGCCTTCGCTGCGCGACGGTTTGAGCAAGCCCTCGCGCTCATAGAGCCGGAGCGTCTGCGGATGGATGGCGTATTGCTCCGCCACCGCCGAGATCATGTACGCCGCTTTGGACTTTCTCGCCATGGAAAACTCCCCTCTGGCCGCAAGAGGTTTCTTTCGCCCGGTTCCGGGGCCGGCCGGCACCTATCAGTCTTCCCAGGGATGACGCCCGGGGCTATCCTCTCTCACCCTTGGGGCCGGATGAGCGGGCGATTCCCGATGGCCTGCCCGGCGGGCCCGTGCCGCGCCGTCATTTTCCCGGTCCGTCCGCTAAACCTTACTCCACACTTCGGCGCGCGGATCCTCGTCATGATGAAGGTCCCGCAACTGGCCCAGCAGTTCGCGGGTCCGTTCATCGCGCGGGTCGGGCGCCTCGACGGTCACTTCTACAATCTGGTCGCCGCGCTGTCCTGCCCGCGAACTCTGCACGCCCTTCTCGCGCAGCCGGAAGCGCTGTCCGTTCTTCGTGCCGTGAGGAATCTTCAACAGGGTGCGGCCATCGATCGTGGGCACTTCGATCTTGGCCCCCAGCGCCGCCTCCCACACGGCCACCGGCACCTTGATTTCGATGTTGTCTCCGTCGCGGTGAAAAAACGGGTGTTCTTCCACTTTGGTAGTGATGTACAGATCGCCCGGAGCCGCGCCCCTGGTGCCCGCGTTGCCCTTGCCCGGCACGCGCAATCGTGAACCGTTGCGCGCCCCCGGCGGGATGCGCACGTCAACCAGCTCGGTGCGCGCGACACGTCCATCCCCGCCGCAGGTGGGACAGGAATTGCGCAGCCGTCCGGTTCCATTGCAGCGCGGGCAGGTGAGGTTGAAACGCATCGCCCCCGCCATCTGGCTGACGTTGCCGGTCCCCTTGCATTGCGGGCATGACACTTCACCCGCGCCCGTCGTGCCAGTGCCGTGGCAGGTGCCGCAGATGTCGTAGCGGGTAATGCTGAGCCGTGTCTGTGTCCCCTTAATGGCTTGCCAGAAATCGATGTCCATCACGTATTCGAGGTCACCGCCCTTTTCGGCCTCGGGTTCCGGCGCCGGATGGTGGCCGGAAAAGAACTGGGAGAAGATGTCGCGGAAGCCGCCGCCCGGCTCGGCGTGACGGGCGCCCGCCCCTGCGAAATCGGAGAAATCAAAGCCCGAAAAGTCCATGTTGGGCGCAGCGCCCGGTCCCGCAGCGCCGCCCGGCCCGGCGCCGGGGAATCCGCTTTCGGAGTAAAAACCGTACTGGTCGTACATCTGGCGCTTCTTCGCGTCGCCTAGCACGTCGTAGGCTTCCTGAACATTCTTGAAACGTTCTTCAGCCGCCTTGTCTCCGGGGTTCAGGTCCGGATGGTGCTTGCGCGCCAGCTTGCGGTAGGCTTTGCGGATCTCCTCCACCGATGCCGTCCGCGGTACGCCCAGGGTTTCGTAATATTCGTGTTTGGGAGGAGCCATAAGCCTGACTGTGGGGGCCGGCGCCCCCGAGTTCTCTCAGCAACGCCGGCCCCCGGGCTGCTCATTTCTTCTTGTCGTCTACATCAACGAACTCGGCGTCCACTACGTTGTCCTTGCCGTCGCCGTCTTTACCGCCGCTCTGGCCGCCGCCCGGACCCCCGCCGGCGCCATCGCCTCCCGGCGCCGCGCCACCGCCCGGCGGCGACGAAGCCTTGTACATGGCCTCGGCCAGCTTGTGGCTGGCAGTGGTCAGCCGGTCGACCGCTGAGTTGATGCGGTCGGGATCGTTTTCCGCCATCGCCTTCTTAGCCTCTTCGAGCGCGGCTTCGATCTCCCGGGCCTCGGCATCGCCGATTTTCGCGCGGTGCTCCTTCAAGGTTTTTTCCACGTTGTAAACCATGGCGTCGGCCCGGTTGCGCGCCTCGATCGTGTCGCGCTGTTTGCGATCCTCGGCCGAATGGGTTTCCGCATCGCGCGCCATCTTCTCCACTTCGTCCTTGGCCAGGCCGGAGGAGGAAGTGATGGTGATCTTCTGCTCGTTGTTGGTCGCGCGGTCTTTGGCGGTTACGTTCAGTATGCCGTTGGCGTCGATATCGAAGGTCACTTCAATCTGCGGCACGCCGCGCGGCGCCGGCGGCAGGTTGCCCAACTGGAACACACCCAGTAACCGGTTGTCCCGCGCCATCGCCCGCTCGCCCTGGTAGACCTTGATTTCCACCGAAGACTGATTGTCGCTCGCCGTGGAAAACACATCGGTCTTGCGCGTGGGAATCGTGGTATTGCGGTCGATCAGCTTAGTGAACACGCCGCCCATGGTTTCGATGCCGAGCGAAAGCGGGGTCACATCGAGCAGCAGCACATCCTTCACTTCGCCCGCCAGCACGCCGCCCTGCACCGCGGCGCCCACCGCAACCACTTCATCCGGGTTCACGCCCTTGTGGGGCTCCCGGCCGAACAGGTCGCGCACCAGTTGTTGAATGCGCGGCATGCGCGTCTGGCCGCCCACCATGACTACTTCGTTGATCTGCGACGGGTTCACTCCGGCATCGGCCAGCGCCTGCTTGCACGGCCCCACCGAGCGTTGCACAATGTCTTCCACCATCTGCTCGAAGCGCGCGCGCGTCAGCTTCATTTGCAGATGCTTCGGGCCGGACGCGTCGGCGGTGATAAAGGGCAGGTTGATCTCACTCTCGAGCAGCGTCGAGAGTTCCATCTTGGCCTTCTCGGCAGCTTCCTTCAGCCGCTGCAGCGCCATCTGGTCGCGCGCCAGATCGATGCCGTTTTCCTTCTTGAACTCGCCGACGATCCAGTCGATGATCCGCTGGTCGATGTTGTCGCCGCCCAGGTGGGTGTCGCCGTTGGTGGATTTGACTTCCACAACGCCCTCGCCCACCTCAAGGATCGAGATATCGAACGTGCCGCCGCCGAAATCGTAAACCGCGATGGTCTCGTTCTTCTTCTTGTCCAGCCCGTAGGCCAGCGCAGCCGCGGTCGGCTCATTGATGATGCGCATCACTTCCAGGCCGGCAATTTTGCCCGCGTCCTTGGTCGCCTGCCGCTGCGCATCGTTGAAATAAGCCGGCACGGTGATCACCGCCTGGGTGATCTTCTCGCCCAGGTACGATTCCGCGGCTTCTTTCAGCTTGGTGAGAATCATCGCCGAGATCTCCGGTGGCGAATACTTCTTCCCGCTGATATCCACGCGCGCGTCCCCGTTGTCCCCACGCACCACTTTGTAAGGGACCATCTTCATTTCTTCGCTGACTTCGTCCGAACGGCGCCCCATGAAGCGCTTGATCGAAAAAACCGTGTTCTCCGGGTTGGTGATCGCCTGGCGCTTCGCCACCTGGCCCACCAGCCGCTCGCCGCTCTTGGTGAACGCCACCACCGACGGCGTGGTCCGCGCGCCTTCCTGATTGGCAATCACCGTCGGCTGGCCAGCTTCGATCACTGCCACCACGGAGTTGGTCGTTCCCAGGTCAATTCCGATGATTTTGCCCATACCCCTAGAAAACCTCCTTCGCTTCCATCAATTACTTGGCTTATTGAACAATCTTGAACGATGGCTTTTGGTCGCCTGAGAGGCGCCGTTTTAGTCCAAAACCATTATCAAACCTTAGTGTAATATTGTCAAGTTTTTCTTGAGTGCGTGCCGCTCAATTTTACAACCACGTCTTGATCCGGTCGAGCAACACTTCCACTAGCGCCGGATGCCCATCGAGCGGTGGAGTCGAGCCAATTCTCACACCCGGGTGCTTTCCCGCTATCTTATTGATAATATTTGGTAAATCTCGTTCGAGATGGATGCCCAACGTGAGGAAATATGGAACCACCAGGATCTCGCGAAAGCCGCGCGTCACGAGCGCTTCCACCGCGTCTTCGAGGCACGGTTTACCTAGCTCGAGGAAGGCCGGCTCCACAACCTCGAATCCTCCGGCGTTGGCCAGTTGGCGCGCGACGGCGCGCACTCCCTCATTGGCCGCTTCGAGGCGCGAGCCGTGGGCGAAAACAATGATTCCAGTGCTCAAGTTCCGTGGATGTACGCCTTCATATGATGCAGTTCCTCGGTCTTTCGGGCCAGCTCATGATGCATCACATCACGCATGGAAAGAAACCCGGCCACCGTTCGGCCGCTCATCACGGGCAGGTGACGGCAGCCGTGCAGTTCCATGGCTTCCATTGCCTGCTCCACCGTGGCGGAGTCTTCGATGGTTGCCAGGCTCGTGGTCATCACCTCATGAACCGCGGTTCTCTGCGGATCGCGGCCTTCCAGCACCACGCGCCGCATGAGGTCGCGCTCGGAGAAAACGCCGCGCAACCCGCCTGCGCCCATTACCACAATGGCGCCCACGCCCAATTCCATCATGCGCCGCGCCACCACGGCCACCGAGTCGCCCTCTTCCACGTAGAAAAGATCGCGACGCTGCAGAATGTCACGAACCAGGGACATTGCCACACCCCTCCCGGAGTTGGGGATGAGCATATCATAAACTCTCGCCGATTTATATCGAAAACTGCGGGAAAGCAGCCCTCCACGCCTAACGTTTGCTTACCCGGCTTTTGGCTTTCGTCTTCAACACAATCGGCGTGCCGCGGAAACCGAAGCTGCGGCGCAGTTGATTGACCAGGAAGCGTTCGTGAGAAAAATGCAGCGGGCCGCCTTTGCCGCCGGTGAAGATGACGAACGACGGCGGGCGGATGGATGTTTGCGTGGCGTAGAGGATCTTGCGCTCATCGAAGCGGAGTTGCTCGACCCATCGGTTCAATTCACCGGTCGGGATGCGGCGCGAAGCGGCCTCGTATGCTTCGCGGATCAGTGGGAACAGAGCCTCCACCCCGGCGCCCGTCCTGGCGGAAATGAACCGGACCGGCGCATATTCGAGAAACTTGAACATATCGCGGATGTCGCGCTCGAATGCGTTCTTCGAGCTGTTCTTCCGCTCGTCCCACTTGTTCACGCAGATGATCAGCGCGCGGCCACCCTCGTGAGCGTAGCCGGCAATGGTGGCGTCATTGGTGGATACGCCTTCCACCGCGTCCAGCACCAGCAGCACGACGTGCGCCATGCGGATGCTGCGCCGCGCCATCACCACGCTGAGCTTTTCCGCCATCTGGGTGGTCTTGCCCTTCCGGCGTATACCGGCGGTATCGACAAAGATGTACTCGACGCCGCCGCGCTCTACCGTCTCGTTCACGGCATCGCGGGTAGTGCCCGCGACGGGAGAAACGATGGCGCGACGCTGCCCGGTGAGCGCGTTCAGGAGTGTCGACTTGCCCACGTTGGGCCGGCCGATGATCGCCACTTTGATGGATTCGGCGTCCGTATTTGGCGCAGCCCCGCTGGCCGGGAACCCAGCCGTCACGTGGTCGAGCAGCGCATCCACTCCAGTCGCGTGTTCCGCGGAAACCGGGTACACATCGGCGATGCCGAGCTCGTAAAAAGCGTTCGCCAGGTGATCTTGCGAAGCGGTGTCGGCTTTGTTGACGGCCAGTGTCACGGGCCGCCCCAAGCGAAGCAGCATGCGCGCCAGATCGCGATCGGCGCCGGTAATTTCCGCACGGCCGTCCACCACCAGAACGATCTGCGCGGCGGTCTCCAGCACCAGGCGCGCCTGGCACAGGATCTGGCTCGCTAAATACTCCCGGTCGTCCACCACGATGCCGCCGGTATCGATCACTTCAAAACGCCGCCCGCGGTAATCAGCATGCCCGTGCATCCGGTCGCGCGTGATTCCGGGCTCGTCGCCCACAATGGCGCGGCGCTGGCCGGTGATGCGGTTGAAAAGGGTCGATTTGCCTACATTCGGCCGGCCCACAATCACTACGGTGGGAATGCCCGTTTGCATGGAACATCAATCATAGCAGCCGCGCACGCAGCGGCCTGCACCGCCGCGCGCGCGGCCACTGCCGCTGATCCGTCAGTAGGGGAAATCGGAGTCGAGCCGTCCACCCCGAGATCTCGCTGCGCTTACGGACGGAGCAGGGCCCAGCAAGAGCCCGCGGCCTTAGGTTGCATGCGGGCGGTGTGGGACCTACAATCTGGTTTCGAGAAGGGCAGCCTGGCAACCTGGAGGAATGAAATGGGCGAGACAACCACGCGCCGCGACTGGATGCGGCTGGCTTCGGCCGGCGTGGCGGGCGCAATGCAGCTTGGGGCGCAACCCGCGGCGCCATCGGGCGCACTGGAAATGAAGGTGACCGCCGGCGCCGGTCGAATGGCCGTCGAGGAGCCGGTTCTCTGGGAGACGCCGCACGGAGGGGCCGCGAATGCAATCCGCATCGATGCTTCCCAACAGTTCCAGGAGATGGCCGGTTTCGGCGCCGCGTTCACCGACGCGGCCTGCTGGAATTTCAGCCAGCTCGGCGAAGAGGCGCGCCAGAAGCTGTTCCACGAACTGTTCCACCCGTCGGAGTTGGGACTGGGCGCCTGCCGCTTGTGCATCGGATCGAGCGACTACTCGAGATCCGTGTACAGCTTCGATGACGGGGCGCCGGACCCCGACTTGAAGCGGTTTTCGATTGACCACGATCGGGCTTACATTCTGCCCGCGCTGCGTCTGGCGCGGCAAATGAATCCGGATCTTTTTCTATTGGGCTCGCCGTGGAGCCCACCCGGCTGGATGAAAGACAACGGCACCATGCTGGGCGGCGCGATGCGCAAGAAGCATTTCCCGGCTTATGCCCGGTACTTCGTCAAGTTTCTCCAGGCGTACCGCGAGGCGGGCGTGCCGGTGAACGCGGTGACCGTGCAGAACGAAGTGGATGCGGAACAGGACGGCAACATGCCGGCGTGCCTGTGGGCGCAGGAGCACGAATGGCAGTTCATTGTCGACCACCTGGGACCTGCCTTCGCCGCCGACAAGATCGACACCAAGATCTGGATTCTGGATCACAACTACGATTTGTCAGGCCGCGTGATGGACATCCTGGCGAAGCCCAAGGTGAACCGCTACATCGACGGCGTGGCATGGCACGGGTATGTGGGCGAGCCCGCGGAGATGACCAAGGTGCACGACGCGTATCCCGCCAAGCACATGTACTGGACCGAAGGCGGGCCAGACTACACGGACAAAGATTATCTGACGGATTGGGCGGCTTGGGGAGCGAAATGCGCGGAGATTCTCCGCAACTGGGCGCGGTGCATCATCGGCTGGAATCTGGCGCTCGATGAGAAAGGGAAGCCCAATATCGGGCCGTTCTCCTGCGGTGGTATGGTGCAGACCGATTCGGCGACCAAGGCCATCACGCGCAGCGGACAGTACTGGGCGCTGGCGCACTATTCGAGCGCCATCCGGCGGGGCGCGCGGCGAATCGGCTCGCAAGGTGAAATCGAAAAAGTGAGCCACGTGGCGTTCGTCAACCCCGATGGCGGCGCCGTGGTGGTGCTGACCAACCAGGGCGCGCAAAAGGACGTGGCGATCGCAGCCAATGGCGGAGCGGCGCGCATTCATCTTCCGGCGGATTCGCTGGTGACGCTGAGCGGGCGACTGCCGGGCTGAGAGGCGGTTTGCAATATTAAGAGTTTTTCACTGGGTGTGCGGCAACGCCGGCGTTGCCGCATGACGTCTATGCTGAAGGAAGGGTCTTGACATGATGAACAATTCTTCATGGCCGCGTCAGTTGATGGCGGTCACACTCTCACTCCTGCTGCTCTGGTTTGCGCAATGCAGCCTGGTTGCGCAGGAACCTGCGCCGGCTCCTTATACGCCGCTCGATGCGGTGCAACTCGACCAGCTGGTGGCGCCGATCGCGCTCTATCCGGACTCGCTGGTGGCCCAGGTGCTCACCGCGTCCACGTTTCCCAACCAGGTGAACGACGCCGACAACTGGATTCATCAGAACGGGGGGCTGCCTCCCGATCAGCTGGCGGCTGCGGTAAACAGCACGCCGTGGGATCCGAGTGTGAAGGCTCTCGCTGAGTTCCCCACGGTGCTCGACAACATGGCGCGCAACTACAACTGGACCGCGGCGCTGGGCAACGCGTACTACAACCAACCAGGCGACGTGATGAACGCCGTGCAGGCGATGCGCTACCAGGCGCAACAAGCCGGCACGCTACGCAGCACTCCGCAGCAGAGGGTGTTCTACAGCGGAGGCCTGGTGGTGATTGAGCCGGTGAATCCGGCGTTCGTTTATGTTCCTTACTACAATCCGTGGACGGTATATGGCGCGCCGGTTGCCGCCTGGGGCGGCTACTACTGGGGTCCGCCGCGCGGGGTAGTGCTGGGAGCGGGCATCGCGATTGGTTTCGGCGTTGCCATTGGTGTCGGCCTGTTTGCTCATTATGGATGGGGCTATCACGCGTGGGCGCCCAACTGGCACGGCGGAGTGGTGGTGTATAACCACACCACTTACATCTCCCGCAGCACCACGGTGATCAACGGGGGCCATTTCGGCGTGTATAACCGCGGCGTATACGAACATGCGGGAGCGGGTGTGCCGGGCGGCTATCATCCGGCGGTGACCGGGCAATCCGCCGTTTATGCGCATCCGGGTGCGGCGGGAACGTATCACCCCGCGCCGGGCTCCAGCTATCACCCCGCGCCAGCCTCGAGCTATCATGCCGCTCCGGCGTCAAGCTATCATCCGGCGCCCGCCTCGAGCTACCATCCGGCGCCGGCCGCATCTCATCCCGCAACGGCTCCTGCCTATCATGCACCGAGCCAGAGCGCCCAGAAGGCTGCGCCGAGCGGTGAACACTCCAAGGCGCAGGCCCACAAGGCAGCGAAACCCGCGCATCGGGAAAAGTGACCGCTTCGAGTGGGGAGCACGCCCGCCGGGCAAAAGGACGGGATACCGTTCGATGAGCGAACGGCGGAGATTTGCCCGGCTCCGCTGTCTAGTAGGACGGCAGTGAGGCTGCCGTCCTACTCCTTTGCCGCGTCTTCCAGCGCTTCCAGCGTTGTGCGGGCGGCATTGCGCCAGGAGAAACGGGAGGCGCGCGCGGGACCCGCGATGGCGAGTTGGCAGCGCAGATCTTCGTCCTCGGTGATGCGCAGCATGGCGGCGAGCAGCGCCTCCTGATTGCGCGGGTCAAACCGAAGCGCAGCTTCGCCTGCGATGGAGCTCAGCGGCTCGATCGCCGAGCATGCAACCGGAACACCGGCAGCCAAGGCCTCCAGAACGGGCAGGCCGAAACCCTCGAAAAGCGATGGATAGAGGAACGCCCAGGCGCGCGAGAACAGCCCGTAGAGGTCTGCGCGCGGAATCCAGCCGGGAAACTCGACGGCGCCGCGCAGGCCGAGCGCGTCGCGCAGATCGTGCAATTCGACAGAGGAGAATCCGTGCAGGCCGCACACCACCAGGCGGAAATCGGGATGGCGCTGGCGGAAGGCGCCGAAGGCACGCAACAACGCGTCGAGATTCTTATGAGGATGCAAGGTGGAAACGGCCAGCAGGAAACGCTCGGGCCGGCGCTTGCCGGCGAGCGAAAAGAAAGCGGACTCCACGCCATGCAGCGCCACGCGGACCTTACTTTCGGGCAGCCGGTAGCAGCGCTTGAGATCAGCGGCGGTGGCTTGTGAAGGAGCCAGCAGGAGGCGAGAAATGTGCGCCGACCAGAACAGAAAAAAGCGCCAGGCGGGAAGATCGAGCCAGCGGAAGTTCCCGGGGTGCCGCTTATGTTGCAGGTCGTGGAACATGGTGACCTGCGGGCAGGGAGCGAACAGGGGCGCGGTGAAGCCGGCATTGAACATGACGTCCAGACCGCGGCGCACGGCTTCGAGCGGCAGCAGGGATTGCTCCCAGAGAAGCCGCCGCGGACGCGAAACGGCGCGCACGGGCTGGGGCACGACGCGGAAGTTGGCCTGCGCGGGCGCAAGGTCGGCGCCGGTTTCGCGGTTGGTGAAGATCAGGTAGCGATTCACCGGGTCAATCTCGGCGAGGCCGGCCAAGAGGCCGCGCAGGTAGATTTCGGTGCCGCCTACGCCACCGGGAATCAGATAGAGTGCGTTGACGCCGATCGTGAGGGGCGGCGGCATCTCAACGTCCGGCAAGCCTGGCTTGCGCAACCGCGAGGTCCTGCCCCACGACGTTCTCGAGGGAGGAATCCAGCGCCAGAGCGCGCCGGTAATCCGCCACCGCCTCCGGCAGCCGGTTCAGGCTGAAATAGACTTTGCCGCGATAGGCGTAGGTAGTGGCGAAATTCGGATCGAGCTTTTCGGCGGTGTTGAGCGCATCCAGCGCCTCGTCCCAGCGGCGGCGCTCCGCGTAAACCTTGGCCATTTGGGTGTACACGTGCGCAGTGGCATCGAGGCTGGCGGCCTGGCGCAGTTTTTCCAGCGCCAGATCGGGCTGGTTCACGCAATCGTACGCAAGCGCCCAATCGATCAACAGATCGTAATTCGGCGGCCAGGATTGCGCGACCTCCCGATACTCGGAAACCGCTTGCCGGCAGCGTGCCAAATCGGTGTAATCGCCCGCGTAGGCGGTTGCGAGCTGAAACAGGACGCGCCGCTTGTGCGGCGACTTGGAAGCCGTATCCTCCCACAAGGTGACCGGGTCCGCCCAAACTTCCGCGCGCGCGTGCGTCATCGCCGTGGCGGCGAGCAAGAGGGCGGCGAAGGCGGCTGCCAGCTTTTTGGGATCGGTGCGAATGCGGCCGGCGAAATCGGCCACGATCAGCAGGAGGCCGAGCATACCGGTGTAGAGGCGGCGCTCGGCGAGGGGGTCTGCGATCGGCAGAATCGACGAGGTCGGCGCCATGAGGACCAGGTAGGCGAAGAAACCGAAGCACGCCAGCGGAAATCGGCGGCGGTACCGCCATGCGGCGGCCGCCAATGCCGCCAGCGCGGCGAGACCGAAGACGGCGCCGTGGTCGAAGACCGTGCGGGAAATGGCAAAGTCCCAATCGGCGTTCAGCCGGACGGGCAAAAGAAACTCAGCCGGGTACACGAACAGCGCCCGGCCCTGGGTGAAGAGGTACTGATACCAGGTGAGGTCGCGGAGGCCGAAGCCCGCGCTGGGCGAGTTGAGGATCGCCTTCCAGAAAAGCGCTGCCGCGCCGATGGCGCCCAAAGCCAGCGGAGCGTATAAGCGCCAGTTGGCGCGCGCGCCGCGGAATGAGAAGGCGGGGTTCCACCAGAAGTCGGTGAGCAGCAGAAGCGCGGGCAGCACGATGGTGTGTTCCTTGGAAAGCACTGCGAGGCCGTAGAGCGCGAGGACGGGCAGCACGGTCCACCAGGCGATGGCTGTTTGCCGCCGGTAGAGGAACAGGGCGTAAGCAGCCAGCAGCAGCGCCATGCTGAGGGCTTCGGAGCGGCCGGCGACGTACGCCACGGCCTCGGTCTGGACAGGGTGGAGCAGAAAGAGTCCGGCGGCAAAGCCGGCGAGCAGGGTGCGGCGCGCGGGCAGCGAGTGCGACCATTCGAGCAGGCGCCGCACAATCAGGAATACGAGCGCGGCAGCGGCCAGGTGGACCGCCACGTTCAGCACGTGGTAGCTGTAGGGGTCATCACCAGAGAGCCGGGTGTTGAGCCAATAGCTGGCCATCAGCACCGGGCGAACGCCGCGAATCCAGTCCAGCAGCGACGCCGACGCCGCGGAAAGCGAAAACGGGAGCACTGTGTCGTCGAACAGGAAAGGCCCGTGGAGCACCGGGCCATAAGCCCAGAACGCCAGGACCACGGCCGCGCCCGCCGCCAGCGAAGTGAGCCAGCCGCGGCGGGGAACGGCGGCTTTAGGCGGAGCGGATGGAGCAGCGGGGCGCTTTTTCCTCTCGGTCTTAGCTTTCATGATGAGTGAGCGCGCGGAGATGGTATTCGAGAATGGCTACCCGCTGCGCCAGAGCGATGTTGTCGTCGCGCAACTGCGAAATGATGACCGTGAAGCGGAAAAACACGACCAGGAAGACCGCGCTTCCCAAGAGGAAGACGGCCAGCGGCGTGTCCGGCAGACCGAGAAGGTTGCGGATATACTCGAGCACCGGCCGCGCCAGGGACAGCGCCAGCATCGCGGTGGCGGCGATCAGCCAGGTGACCGAATACTCGACGCGGATGTGAGAGCGGCGCACGGAAACGAGCACCATGGCGATCAGGAGCAGGCAAACGCCCGCGCTTACGTGCAACAAACGATCCATCTACCCTCCGCCACCGGATGGGCCGCCGCTCTTCCGGCCGGGCCGGAGGCGGCGCCATCGGCCGTCATATCTCAGTATGTTCACAAAAACACCCAGCAGCACATGAGCGATATAGGAAAGGGATTTGAGCGCGGTGATGGAAGAGCGGCCGGCGCTGCGCGGACGCATCTCGCAGGGCACTTCTTCGAAGCGGAACCTGCGCCGCTGCAACACCACCAAGGCTTCGATCTCGGGGTATTCGAGGGGAAAGCTGGCGCTGAAAAGGGCCAGCGCGCGGCGGTTGACGCCGACAAATCCGGAAGTGGGATCGTGGACCGGCTTGCCCAGAATGGGACGCAGGACGAGGCGGAAGAAGCGCGTACCGAGCGCCCGCAGGCGGCGCGTGCGCCATTGCCGGCGCTCGAGTCCCATGCGCGCGCCAATCACCATTTCGGCTCCGGACGCCTTGAGCTGCTGGAGAATCCGCGGAATATCGCGCGGGTCGTGCTGGCCGTCGCCATCCACCCGAATCACATATTCGAAACCGAGCTCAAACGCCAGTTTGTAGCCGGATTGCACGGCTCCGCCCAAGCCGAGATGGTGCGGCAGGGAGAGGACCTCGGCCCCGGCCGCTCGCGCGACGGTGACAGTGGAATCCCTCGAGCAATCGTCGATCACCAGCACGGGGACGCCGGGCACGTGCTGCCGAACCTCGCGAACTACCTCTGCCACCGCTCCCTCTTCGTTGAATGCGGGAACGATGACCAGCAGCGAGCCGGGTCCGCGCGCCTGGATGGTCATAACTCCGCCATTCGCCGCGCGCTAATCGCGCCCGAGCGCGCCAGAGTTCGAAACACGGCTGGAGTGATGCGGGCGGTGCGTTGGATCTGCCTGCGCTCCCGCCAGAGCCAGCGCGCGTGCCACAACAGCGCTGCATGCGCCTGAACGACGTACCACAGCATCCGCCCCGGATTATGCCCGCCGGCGCGAAAGCGCGCCGCGCTGCCGCGGCCGCGGGCCAGGTAGACGAAGTGCCAGAAATAACGGGCCGCGGCGGAGAAAGGCGCCGGCCAGAGCATTCGTGCGGGGAAATTCTTGGCCAGCACGAAGAGGCGATTGCGCTCCACCAGGTAGGCTTTCAACGGCGACGCCCCGCCGGCCGAGTGCGAATAATGGTGCTCCACCACCGCGCTGGGCGAATACAGACACTTCCATCCGAGCCAGCGCGCGCGCAGCCCGAGGTCCGTGTCCTCACAGTAGAGGAAGAAGTGGTCGTCGAAGCCTCCCATCTCCTCAAGCATGGCACGCCGGTAGAGCGCCGCCGATCCGCTCGGCAACAGCACCTCCTCTTCGACCGGAAAATCCCCGGGCGGTCTGCCTTGTCCGCGCTGCTTGCTGCTGCCGTCGCGGGCCAAAAGCATACCGGCCGAATCCAGGCGCTGCTCGCCGTAGAGCCGCACCTGCGAAGCGCACATGCCCGCGTCCGGCCGCCGTTCGAGCGCGCCGACCATGGCGTCCAGCCAATCCGGATGGGCCACGGCATCGTCATTCAGCGTCGCCAGGTACGCTGCGGTGGAGGTTCGCAAGGCCAGGTTGATGGCCTTCCCGTACCCTTCGTTGCGGCTGCTTTCGATGACCCGGATTGCAGGCAGCGCCCGCTGGCCTTGCGGCGTGGCCCGGCCGAACGGCAGATCCTGGGCCTGCACGAGGCCACGTCCGCTGTTATCCACCACGATGACTTCGAAATCGCGCCGCGTCTGCCTGCCGAGCGACTCCAGACATTCAAGCAATCTTCGATCGGCAGCCAGGGTGGGGACAACTACGGTCGCGACCAGTTCCGGCAACGCACCATTCTACCAGCCCGGCACCGGGCAGAGTGGCTTTTCGTCAAGCCGCCGAAGACGCGCGGAGGCTCGTGGAATGCGCGCCTAAGTCATTCTAAAACAAGGCCGGATGCTTACTTCGCCGGCGCGCCGGGCGGCCGGCATTATTGGCGGCGCATCCGCCGATCCGGGGACGGTCGCGGTAACGTTGGCGCATCCGCCGACGCCTTGGCAGTTACTATGATCAAGAAGCTGTTTTTTGCAACAACGATATTACTGGCCGTGACGCTCTGCCTGGCGGCAGCCGACGTCAGCGGCAAGTGGACCTTTGAACAGGAGGGGCGCAACGGCACGGTGCAGGTAACGCTGAACCTAAAAGCCGACGGCGGCGCGCTCACGGGCACTTTGACGCGGCCGGGCCGGGGCGGCGAGCCGATGGAAACCGCGATTTCCGACGGCAAGATCGACGGCGGCAACATCAGCTTCTCGGTGAAGCGGGAGTTTAACGGCAACACATTTGTAACCACGTACAAGGGAACGCTTGACGGTGACAGCTTGAACATCGAGATCACGATGCCGGGCAGGGACGGTAATACGCGCACCGCCAAGGTGATCGCCAAGCGCGCCACAACGTAAGGGATGGGCGGGCAGTCCTGCGCGCCGCGCGGGACCCTCCGTCGGTTGCTGATCTCTTCGGGCCGCCGGCAGCGGCGGGAGTGTGTGCGCCAGGTTTGCCACGGTGTAGTGTGAAGGTATGCGGTTGCTTGCGGCGGCCCTTCTGAGTGCCTCAACCCTGCTCGCGCAGGGGGACGATTTTTCGGACGATCTCCTCCAGGCGGCGTTGCGGGGCCGCAACAATCAGGTCAAGGCGTTTCTGGACGACGGGGCCAAGCTTGAAGCCGCCGACCGGAACGGCCGGACGCCGCTCATGCTGGCGGCGCAGCACGGTCAAGCCTCGACCGTGGGGTTGCTGCTGGGGCGTGGCGCCAATCCCGCGGCGCGCGATCACGATGGGGCTACCGCCTACACGCTGGCGGTATTCTCGCCGCTGGGCCATGGCGATCACGCCGCGGTCATCCGGCTGCTGCCCGCGCCGCCACGGCCGAAGCTGGCGCTCGAAGTCAAATGGTCGCCCACCAGGCTGGTCAGCTCCTGCTTCGGCACGCGGGCGGAAGTGACGGAAGTAGTGGATGGCTTTCACCCGGCCGAGCTTTTTCTCCGCGAGTTTGGCGCCTACGTGCAATCCTCGGGCCGCAACCTGGTTGAACTGGTAGGCGAGCCATCGGACGCGGACGCCCTGCTGCGCATCGAGTTGCAACCAGGGTCGGCCTGCGCTGCGCAGGAGGGTGACGCGCTCAGCCTGGCAACCGACGTGCGTGTTTTCCGCGAGCCGGGCGGGGAGGCGATTTTTCAAAAGCTGTTGGGCGGAGGCATCAAGGGTCTGCATGCCCAGATGGCCGCCAACCTGGAACAGTATGCGCCGGTCTTCCAAGCGTGGATCAAGCCGCAGACGGGGCCTGTGTATTGGGCGGTTGCCGCGGAACTCTACCGCATGAGCGCCGCCCACCGCTGACTGCGGATTCGACCTGTGCAACGGCCCGAGAAGCGCCGG
>Ga0335078_10003051_pt1 | contig 25026 bp, 24 predicted proteins | sample Lox_Sample_32_FD_206711 | JGI IMG/M metagenome (GOLD analysis project Ga0335078, IMG submission 206711) | Soil microbial communities from Loxahatchee National Wildlife Refuge, Florida, United States - Lox_Sample_3.2 | ecosystem: Environmental > Terrestrial > Soil > Wetlands | place: USA... | reverse complement strand
TACTGGACGTGGCGCTCGTGTGCAATTTCCTCGGCCAGATCCGGCTCAGCCAGGCAGATCACGACCGCGCAGCGCAGCTGTTCACCGAGGGCCTGAACGCGGCCCGCAGCGCGCAGGACCGGTTCAGCATCCTCATCTCGCTCTACGACCTGGCGCTAAGCAGCCAGGCACAGGGTGATCTGACCGGCGCGGCGGAACGCCTGCAGGAAGGGGTGTCGCAGTCTGCCGAGGCTGGGGACGAACCAAGCGTCGCCTACTACCTCGAGGCACTGGCCACGGTCGCCATGCGGCAGGACAACATGGAGCGCGCCGTGCATCTGCTTGCCGCCGCAGGCGCGCTCCTGCAAGCCAAGGGCAGCGGCTGGCTGCACGCGGTCGTGCCCCGCGCCGCCCACGACGAGGGTTTCCTGGCCGCGCTGCGCTCCCGCATGGGAGATGCGGCATTCGAGCAGGCCTGGACACGGGGACAGTCCCTTGGAGGAAGCCGCGCCGTTGAGTACGCGCTAGCGGAAGCGTCACCTCAACCCACCCGCCCAGCCGGCCCGCCGATAGCCGGCGATACCGGAGCCATCAGCTAGGCGCCCGAACCCGTCCCCGGCCTGCCCGGCCGGATCGCCACCAGAAGGCCGATACGCCCGGCCGGACTTGGACCGCACGGATTGCGAAAGAAGTCCCATAAGGTCCGGTTATATTCCCTTGCATCCGATTCTCCGATGCTGCAGCCGTCACCCTGGGCAAGCACTGGCTGGAGGCCGGGCCAGCCTCATTGGCCAGTCCGCGTGCGAACTGCGTGCAGTGCGCATACTCAGTTCTGGCAGCCGGCGCCGACAGAGGAGAAGAAACGTCTGCACGGCGGCGTCAATGTGCAGCGCACCCGGAGGAGTGTTGTGAAGCTCGCCAGCCCGAACGTGGAAACCCTTCTCGATGGATACCGGCTGGGAACCGACCAGGGATCGATCGCGTTCTGCTCGATCACCCTGGTCGAGGGCCTGGACGAACACGGTCACCTTAAGCGGATCCTGGTCGACACCGGTCATACCGGGCGGCGGCCTGCCCTCGACGCGGCGCTGAACCAGCGCGGTCTGACCCGGGACAGCATCGACCTGGTCGTCTGTACCCACGCCCACTGGGACCACATCGAGAACGTCGATATGTTCCCGCGCGCCGAGGTTGTGATGCATGGGGACGAACGTCGATACGTACGCGCCCCGCACCGCAACGACTTCGCCTGCCCGGAATGGATCGACGCCGTGGTCGCCCGGTACGAAGACCGGGTCCGCACCGTTGAGGAAGGCACCAAGCTGCTGCCGGGCGTAGAGGTCGTGGCGGCGCCCGGGCACTCGGCTGGAACAATCGCGGTGGCCGTGGCCAGCAGCGACGGGATCGCGGTCATCGCAGGCGATTCCATCCAGAACGCGATGGTCGCCCGGGAGCGACGCAACGCACTGGTGTTCTGGAACGACACTCTGGCCACCCGCTCGATCAGCAAGCTGCTCGCCATCGGCGACCTCATCTACCCCGGCCACGATCTGCCATTCCGGCTGAACGCGGACGGTCATGCCCACTACATCCACGACATGGAACTCACCCTGACCGGCATCGAAGCTGGCCAGCCCGGGCTCACCCTACGGGCAGACCCAGAACTAACACAGACCATCATGCCGGGGATCGGGGAACAGCGACTGCCCGGCTAGACCGCGTTGCAGTGGTGCACCTGGCGGGCAATGTTTTCCTGGCCCTCGTGTTTGAACTGCGACTTCGCGGCTGGCCGCCGATGCCCATGCTGCCGGTGGTACCCGTTGATCAGCCTGCCGAGGACCTTCCACCGCTGGATTCTCGCTACCGCACGGTCGCTGAACTGCCCGGGCTCACGTTCTGCTGGTCGCGGGCGTCGGCGGCCAGCTGCCGGTAGACGACGCCGGACAGGCGCCGCCTCAGGCAGCGCATGGCTTCCATGGGGGTCTTGAGGGCACCCCGTTGCGTCTCTGACATCCAGCGCGGCCGGGCGTCTACGCCGTTCCCTCGACTAGAACGATGCTTCCCGCGGACGCGCGGTGGCGGATCGCCATCGCCGCGGCGTAGTCCGCGGACGTGTACCATCGCCGAGCGTGTTCGGCACTGGGAAACTCCAGGACAACGAGCCGCCGTGGCCGCCAGTCCCCCTCCAGCGGCTCGTAGTCGCCGCCGCGGACAAGAAAGCGTCCTCCAAACGGCTGGAGCGTGCCCGGGACGAGCCCGCGGTACTCTCCATAGGCCTCCGGGTCATGGACATCGATGTCGGCAATGACATACGCGGGCATCACTTCTCCTCCCTCACCGGGATCAGCCAGCGCAATCCTACGCCGCGGCAGAAGCCGGCAATGCTTGCCCAACAACGAGAAATCGAAATGGGTGAAATTTCTGAGCGCTGACAGCGGCAGAAGAGTGCGTCACGCAGAGTTTTACCGCGTTGCTATCTAGGTCGTCGGCCCGCGACACATCGCCGGTTAGGAATTCCTATTCGTTAATAGGTATTCGTGAGTCGCGGTGCTGATCGTCCAATCTGGCACCGCCGCAAGAACCTCCGAGCTGTCCAGATCGAGCGAGCTGCTTGCTGCCCGGGCTGACCGGGCGGTGCGTCGGCAGGTGAGCACTCCGTCCGGGGGAGCGTGTAGGCCGGCGCGAAGACTCGCGAACGACGGTGCGGAGTGGAGTTCCCGAGATTGCAACTCGCTCCTCATCCGCGGCTGCCGTGATGTCCGACCGTCCGGTTAGCTTGACCTCATGTCTGTGGAGCCTGGCTGGTGCGGTGTGTGCGGGTTGCCGGTGCCTGCCGGGGAGAGGTTCTGCCGCTGGCCGTTTGGCGCCCGGGCCGGTGATGGCCACGAGGGTGTGCCGTGGGCATCGCACAGCCTGGCATTCATGACGGAGCTGGTGGAGCTGCAACGCTGGCGGTGCCCGTGGTGCGGGGATTACCTGCCTGACTCTCCGCGCGGAACCGCGATCGATCACATCATCCCCAGGGTTTACGGCGGGCCGCATCGCCGCTGGAATCTTCAGCTGCTGCACCAGGAGTGCAACTCGGCTAAGGGCAAAAAGATCACCGCCGGGGCACTGGAGCTAGCCGATGCTCACGGCGTGACGATCAGCATGGACATCGGGCAGTACCGCGCTGGAGTCCGTCGCCGGGCGGCCATCTATGCCGTGCGGGCCACTCGCCAGCTCGGCGGCGAGGCCCGGGACCGGGCTCTGGCCGCGGCGAGGAATCTCACCGTGTTCTTCCCCGAGGCAAGGGTTCATGCCGTCATCCGGGCAGCGGCGGAAGGGAACCTGGAAGGTTCCCGGACCGGGCGGGACTAGACGGGATGCACGACGGTGGCCATGGTGCTGATCAGCCGCCGGAATCGTTCGACTGCCCTGGGTTTGCCGGTGATGTCGATGTCGGCGTCTGACCTGGCGAAGATCAGTGCGGTCAGGGCTTGGGTGGTCGCGGTGATCGTGACGTCGGCCGGCACCGGTGGTGCCTTGGCAGTGAGCGACCACTGATGGCCATCACTTTCGGCCACGTAGTCCGCGCCGTCGAGGCAGAAGTGCCAGCGGGCTGGCTCGTGGTCGTCGGTGGCGTGGTCGATGGCCCGGATGGCATTGCGGAGCAGGTGCTCGCCGTGCAGCGGCTCGCCGGGGTGGGGCCATCGCCAGGCGTGCTGTAGCCCCCACCAGCCGAGCGTGTCGATGACGGGCCCGAGGTCCGCTCCGGCTGGGGTCAGGCGGTACCAGACCTCCCGCCGGCCCGGCTGGCGGTCGGCGGTGACGATTCCCGCGTTATCAAGCTCGCGCAGGCGCTGGCTGAGGGTCTTGGGGGTGATTCCGCCGAGGCGGTCCATCAGGTCGGTGAACCTCTTGGCGCCGGTCAGAAGGTCGCGGATCACCAGCAGGCTCCACCGGTCGCCGACCTGCTCCAGGGCCCGTGCAACCGCGCAGAAGTGGTCGTACGTGCGAACGTTCCGGGTCATGTCTTCGATAATACTAGTTGACAGATACTAGTTGCAAGATAGTAGTTTGGAACTACTGTCTATTGATGGAGGATGTCATGTACGACCCGCCTGTCTACATATGGGCGATCACCATCGGCGCGACCGCCGCGATCGCGGCTGCGACCTGCATCGTGCTGTACAGCGGCGCGAACCGCGCCGGCCTGGGCCGGCGGTGCGCGGCGCTGCTAGCTGGGGCCGCTGCCGCCGTGCTCGGCGGCTGGTTCACCGCCAGCGCGGTGATCGCGGGTCACGGCTGGTACGACACGCGGCTCGGCGACGGGGTGCCGTGGCTGCCGATCGCGGTGGCCGGCTTCTTCGGCACGCTGCTGGCCCTGCGCCGGATCCCGGTGGTCGCGCGCGCCCTGGCGGCACCAGGCCTGGCGAGCCGCTTGGAGTACCCGCACCTGTTCCGGGTGGAAGGGGTGGTCTTCCTGATCATGATGAGCCTCGGTCATCTGCCCGCGCTGTTCGCCTGGCCCGCTGGCCTGGGCGACATCGCCGCCGGTATCGCCGCGCCGCTGGTCGCGTACAGGCTCGCGCGGGGCACGGGCCGCCGCGCCGCGATGTGGCACAACGCGTTCGGCGTGACCGATCTAGTCGTGGCCTTGACCCTCGGCGCCCTCACCGGCTTCCAGCTGCTCAACGTCACACCGTCCGCCGCGCCGATCTTCGAGCTCCCGCTCGCGCTGATCGTGACAGCCGGCGTACCCCTGCTGCTCGTCCTGCACATTACCTCCATGTCTGCGCTGGCCAGAGCAACGCGGGCACCGCTGCCAGCCGTCGGCCCGCTCTCTGCCGGCACGACGCCGCGTACTGCCGTGACGGAAACCCCGGCAGCCGGTGCCCGGTGAAGCACTCAGGGCAAGGAAAGACAGTGCAGCTCGAGATCGATGCGCTCAAGGAGGCGGCGGCCTGTCCGGGCGCCGGCCGGCGCACCCCCGTCCTGCCCGCCAGCCAACTCATGGCCGCCGAGCTCTATCAGGAGGGCCATCCGCCCGCGAGACCGTACGCCGGGTGTGGGCCCGTCAACGCAGAGGAAACGCAATGAACACCCGGAGCCCTTACCCAGACGTCGAGGTCCCGGAGATCTCCCTGCCCGGGTCCATGCTTGACCGAGCCGCTGAGCGCCGTGCAACGGTCCCGCTCATGGGTCCCGCCGACCCGGGCCCGGCCACGCCGCTGATGGGCCCGGCCACCGCGGGCACCATTACCCCGCTGATGGGCCCGGCCGCCCCGGCCACCGTGACCCCGTTGCTGGGTCCCGCCGACCGCGGCACGGTGATCTCGCTCATGGGTCCCGCCGGACCGGGCACCGCCACGCTGCTGATGCTCCCGCGCCGGTAATGCCTCGCGCAGACCGCAGGACGGATCTCTCGCCCGGCCGCCGTCCGGCAGCCGGGGCCCGCGTGAACCGGGCACGCCCCAGCCACCCTGCCGTCTGCCCAGCTGACGCCCGCCAGCCCCTAGGGCCGCCGCAGTGGCGGCGTCCGGCGAAAGTGATCGCGACACCCGTACCCGATCCACGCGTGGTGGCCGACTTCGGTTACGACCGCACCGGCAGCTACCGGACGGGGCCAGGGCGCGGCTGTCTAGCTGAGCTGCCGCTGGATCTCCTGGGGAAGGTAACCGGGGAACCCCGGGCCGGCCCCAGGGTAGGGTCCGGGCACCTCAGCCGGGATCTTCATAGACGTTAGCGGTGAGTCGTCAACCGCGACCGCGCCACACAGCAGCTCACCCCGCCGGGCAGTTTCGACAGCCAGTCCCAGGCCTGGATGGGTTATGCCCCGCCGGTCAGCCAGTAGGTCCAGCAAGTCATCCAGCCTCACAGCCTCCAGTCTGCTGCAGGAGAGCCTCGGCCATGGACAGGGGAAACGCGCTCAGGGCTCCCCCAGCTCGCTGCCCGACCGCCTGGTCGCGGCCATCACCTGGCGCCTGGCAGTTAGTACCGCTGGTCGCAAAGCTCAGCCCACCGGGTGCCAGTGGTAGCGGCCTGACTCCAGCACACACACGATCATTTCGCCGTCACCGGCTACGCCGGTCTGACCCGCGTCGGCGGTCGGGCAGTACTCGCCCGGCTCATAGCAGTGCCCGCTGGGAGTGAGCGGGTGGCACCCGGCCGCGGGAGCGGGCGGGGACGGGGGCGGGGGTGGTGCCGCGGCCGAGGACAGCGCTACGTCGAACCGGGTAATGACGCCGCGAGTGACCCGATATGTGCCCTGGTAGCTGCGGACTGACCCGTCCGTTTGCCGGGCCGCAAGGCGGCCCGTTACCACGTTCCCGGTTACCTTCAGAATGGAGACTTTGTCGTGCGCGGTGCCCTGGAACCCGGCGGCAAACGCGGAGTAGCTGGAACCGGTGAACCGGCCGCCAAGGTGCCAGGCGCGGGCGTAGTTGTGGTTACTGATGGCTCGGTAATAGGCGCGTACGGTGGCCGCTGGCCCGAGGTGGATGCTGGCCGCCGGGGCCCCAGTGGTGGGTAGCGCCCTGGCGGCGCCGCTGGCGGGGTGGGCGGCGATGGAGCGGCTGGGAGTCTGGGCGGCCGGGTGGCCGGGAGCGCTGGTGCACCCGGCGGCGAGCGCGGTGGCCAGCGCGGCGGCCGGGAGCACGACCACGGACGCACCGACCGGATGTCTCATCGTCCCCCACCAGTTGGTCGGGGACCACATTCTCGACCCTCCCCTGGCTCTACCTGCTGGCGGTGGGAGGGTGGCTGATGCGAACGGAGAACCCGGCCCCTGATGCTGAGGACGGCGAGCATCCCGTCCTTTACCCATGTAGACGCGCAGGTGCCACGCTAGGTGCACTTCGCGTCACAACCAGTCCGAGCGAAAGCGGCACGCCCGCAGCAGGGCGCTGCATCGCACTCAGGCCGGGCCAGGACGCCACCACCATCCGCCTCTTGTGTCCGAGTGCGAGCCGTCAGGGAACCACCGCCCGGCCAGCTTGCGGTGATTGCTTTGTCTTGCGCGTCGGCATGCATCTTGAATGCCCAGGGCAGTTTCCCTTGCCATGAGAACAGCCAGCCTCGGCATGGCCCGCGTGTCCAACCCGGCCCGGTCCGGGCCCTGGCACTATCCGAGGGTGGGTGCCGCCGCCTCAAGGTCGTCGATGCTGCCGGCCATGATCGTGCGAATGTGTTCGGTGATGTGCTGGAGTGGCCAGTCCCACCAGGCCAGCATCAGCAGGCGGCTGATGTCTTTGTCGCTGTAGCGGCGGCGGATGAGCGTTGCCGGGTTGCCACCGACAATGCCGTAGTCGGGGACGTCCCCGGTGACGACGGAACCGGAGGCGATGATCGCTCCGTTGCCGACGCGGGCGCCGGCCATCACGATGGACTGATAGCCGATCCACACGTCGTGCCCCACCGTGGTGTCTCCCCGCCCGGGCAGGCCGGTGATGAGGTCGAAGTGGTCGGCCCAGGACCCGCCCATGATGGGGAAGGGGAAGGTGGATGGCCCGTCCATACGGTGGTTGGCTCCGTTCATGATGAACCGCACGCCTTCGCCCAGCGCGCAGAACTTTCCGATGATCAGCTTTTCCGGGCCGTAGTGATATAGGACGTTGCGGCTTTCGAACGCGGTGGGATCATCGGGATCGTCATAATAGGAAAACTCTCCGACTTCGATCAGCGGTGAGGTGATAAAGGGTTTCAGCAGGGCCACCCGCGGCTGCCCGGGCACCGGGTGCAGCACGCTTGGGTCGGCGGGAACATTCGGCATCGCTGATTGCCTTCCTCGCAAGTAATGGGCTTGATCTGACGATGGCCCCATCGGCGCTGGGCCGGAGGCCGATACCCTCATGTCAGGCCGGTGATATGGTTGACCGCCCCAGGTGCCGGGCGAAGAACTGGACCACGCTGTCGGCCTCGAACCTGGGCAGCTCCGTGTGCGGGCCGCCGCCGTGACCCAGCAGCACCAGTGGGGCACGATTGGCGCCGGGTGCGGGCGACCAGAGAGCACCGGCGACCTCGCCCAGGCTGAAGTCGCGTTCGATGAGCCGTTCGATGAAGTCTCGGCAGTGAAATGGAGAGGCTGCATAGATCGCCGCCTTTCGGGATTGAGCCGTGAGTGAGTCTTCGCGCTACGCGGCGGTGGGCGGCCCGAACCACGTGGTCAACGCGGCAGGAAGCCCTGGATGGGTCAGGTCTCCCACCCAGGCGACATATCCATCGGGCCGGATCAGCACGGCGGTGGGAGCAGGGGCCACGCCGAGTACCGGAAGGTCCCAGAAGCCAGCGTATGTGGCGTTGGTCAGCCGGACCCGGTCCGCCCAGGGAGTGATGTCGAAGCCGCCAGGTTCGCCGAGGTTGAGCAGCACCGGCCGGGCATCGTGCAGCAGCGTGAACACCCGCCGCGGGCCGTCCGCGGTGATCAGGTCGAGATCGGGCATGCGGCGCCCGAGCAGTGGATGTCCCTCGCCGAGGTCGTAGCGGATATCAAGGCCAGTGATCATGGCGGCGAACCGCTTGCGCGGCTCATCCATGTTCAGCAGCTCGGACATGGCGCCGCGCAGCGCTCCCGTCCGCGCATCGCCGCGGATGAGCGCAGTCTGCGCCATGGTGTTCTGCAGCACGCGGGCGGCCACCGGGTGCCGCTCGGCGTGGTAGGTGTCCAGCAAGTCGTCCGCCGATTGCCCGTTGACCACCTGGGCCAGCTTCCACCCCAGGTTCACCGCGTCCTGCACACCGGTGTTGAGGCCCTGCCCGCCGACCGGGTAGTGCACATGCGCCGCGTCGCCAGCCAGCAGCACGCGTCCCGTCCGGTAGGACGCGGCCTGCCGGGTCGTGTCGGTGAACCGGGAGATCGAGGTGGGGTTGTGCACCCCGTAGTCCGTTCCCCAGACGTCGATGAGCGCGCGGCTGAGATCACGCAGTGTCGGTTCTCCGGTTTGCCCGGCGTACCGCTCAGTCACTACCAGCCGTACCCGCTTCCCGTCCTCCAGCCTGCCCAGGGCTTGAGTGCCGTTGCCGTCATAGCGAATGCCCCACTCCGGCTCCTCACTCATCTCGGCTTCTGCGACCAGGGAGCTGACTGAGGGATCCCACCCGGGGAACTCGATACCGGCCGCCTTACGGACCACGCTGCGACCGCCATCGCAGCCGACGAGGTAACCCGCCCGTAGCGGCCGGTCGCCGGGCAGTTCGACATCGACGCCCGTGCCATGCTGCACGAATCCCGTCACTTCCCGTCCGCGGTAGACCGGCACCGCCAACTCGCTGACCCAGGCGGCCAGGATGCGCTCGAAATGGCTCTGCCGCAGCGCGAGCCCGTAGTTGTGGCGGGTGGGAAAGTCGCTGATGTCCAGCGGGATCCCGGCGAACGCCTGAACCTGCATCGCCTGCCCCTCCGCGAGGAACCTGTCGGCGATGCCGCGCTGATCGAGCACTTCGATAGTCCGCGAGTGCAGACCTCCGGAGCGCGAGGCGTCGAGCTCCTGGCTGGCGCGCCGCTCGACGATCGCGACGTCGGCCCCGGCCAGCGCCAGCTCGGCCGCCAGCATCAGCCCGGTCGGGCCTCCCCCAGCGATCACCACCGCATGTACTGCCGGTGCTGTGAACGACTCGGTGAATTCGCCCGGGGTGAATGTGCTCATTGATGCCTCCGATGATGGGTGCAGCTGGATGGTGGTGAGGTTGCCGCCTAGGGGTGTCACAGATTGCCGATGTTGATGACCGCCGCGATGGCACGGTAGCCAGCGTCGTTGGGGTGGAGGTGGTCGCCGGAGTCGTAGCTGGGGTTGAGCTGCTGCGGGTCGGCGGGGTCGGCGACCGCGGTGGCGAAGTCGGCGACGGCGTCGTACTGGCCAGAGCTGAGGATCCAGTTGTTGACGGCCTGGCGGATCGCTTCGGCACGCTGGAAGTCGGCTGAGGATTCGTAGTTGGCTTTGAACGGCAAGATGGTGGCGCCGATGACTCTGATGCCGCGGGCGTGGGCAGCCTGGATGAGAGCCCGGAGCCCGCCGATGATCTGGTCGGCGGTGACCGCGGGCGTGGCCCCGCATCCGTGGTCCTGGTAGTCCCAGATGTCGTTGGATCCTTCCATCAAGATGACGGTGCGGACTCCGGGCTGGTCGAGGGCGTCGCGCTGGAACCGGGTGACGCCGGTCTCCCCGAAGCAGGGGAGCTGGTGCAGCAATAGGTTGCCGCTGATCCCGGCGTTGGCCACGGACAGCGGGCTGTGGCCGGCGATGAGCCGCTCGGCCAGGGCGTCGGTGTACCGGGCATTGCCGCCGACGGTGGAGTTGTGGCCATTGGTGATGGAGTCCCCGAACGCCACGACCGTCTCGGGACGCCGGGTGGGCACATCTACCCCGGTCAGGTAGTAGTACGAGTGGCTGGTAGCACCGTCGAAGGCTGCGGATCCGCTGTCGCGCACATGGTCACCGGTTGCCTGGTAGGTGGTGGTCAGGCCGTCGTCATGGAAGGTCGCCGGACCGGTAGCGCTGGCGAGGAAGAGCGTGACGGTCAGTGGCTCCAGCGGCGTGACATGCAGGCCGGTGGCGTCCGAGGCGGTGACCTGCCTGGCGGGGATGGCCACGGAGCGGCGGCCGCCGAAGGTCAGGGAACGCATCGTGCCCGGCTTGATTGCCGCGCCGCCACCGGATTCGGCGACGGTCGCCGCTGCGATGCGCAGTGGCTTGGTCCCGTACAGATTGGACAGGCGGATCCGTATCCGGCTGCCCCCGCCGCTGATCCGCACCTGCTGACGGATGGTCTGGTGAGAGAACCCCTGCGTGGACCAGTTCGGCCATATGGCTTGGCTATTGCCGACAGGCTGCTGCATTGCCGATGTCCAGGTCGCTGACCAGCCCGTTGGCAGCGGCGAGCGGGATGCGGTGGCTACTGAGCTGGCCGTGAGGGTGGCTACCAGCGCGGCGGCCATGGCGACGATTACGGCGGTCGGGCGAATACTCATCTGGTTCTCCTGGTAATGGGTTCGGCGGGAATTCCTGCGGTGCGAATACGCCCTTGATAAGGCGGATGGTTCGTCTCATGCCTGTTCGTGGCCGGGGAAGCGCCGCAGCCAGTAGTCGCGGTCCCATGGCGTGGGCTCTGGCAGGTCTTCGACGGCGACGACTGGCATCAGGGATATGGCCGTGGCCCGCGGGATGGCCTGGGTGATGCGTTCGCGTAGTTCGGCCAGGAGCTGGCGCAGGCGTAGGCCTGAGATGGCGTCCACAGGCTGGATTTCGGCGGTCAGCATGAGCTGATGCGGGCCAAGGTAGACGCTGGCGATCTGGCCGACCGCGGCGACGTCGGAGTCGGTGGTGAGCAGGCTGCGGATGCGGTCCAGCACGGCGGGGGATTCGGAGCGATTGGTCAGCAGCGTACGGTTTCGTCCTGCCAGCCGCAGCCCGATGGCGGCCAGCAGGACACCGATCACGATCCCGGCGGCGGCGTCGGGCGCCGCCGATCCGGTGAGCTGGTGTGCCCCGAGCCCGGCGAGGGCGATCGCGTTGCCGGCCAGCGCCGCGGCGTCCTCGTAGTAGATGGCCGTGACCGCGGTGTCGGTGGTCGAGCGGAGGTGCTGCCGGAACGGCACGCCGCGCGCGGCCGCCTCCCGCCGGAGCTGGCGCACCGAGGTCAGCCATGAAGTGCCATCGAGCAGGCAGCCCAGGCCGAGCACGGCGAAACCCAGCACGCCAGCCTGCACGTCGCTGGGGTGAAGCAGGCGCTGCAGGCCTTCCCAGACCGACAGCACACCGCCGACGGCGAACAGACCCAGTCCGGCCAGCAGCGACCAGTAGAACAGCTCGGCGCCGTACCCGAAGGAGTGCCTGGCGTCCGGGCGCCGCCGGGCCCGGCGCAGCCCGGTGAGCAGCAGCAGCTGATTGCCGGTGTCGGCCAGCGAGTGCAGCGTCTCGGCAAACAGCGCGGCCGAGCCGGTCAGCGCGGCCGCAGTAGCCGTGGCGGCGAGCATCGCCAGGTCGGTGCCGATGGCGACCGCGGCGGTGGCCAGGCTCTCGCCACCGCCAGCACTCACACCGCGCCCCATGGCGTGGTGCCGCCGGATCTCCGCCCGGTTGCGGCCTGTGCTCGCCTTCAGCACGGCGAGACTCCACCGGAGCAAGGCGCGGACATTTTCGGGTGGCGGGGGCGGCGGCAGGTATGGAAGGTCCGCCGCCCGGGCCGTGGGTGATTGTTGTGGCATCAGACTTTCCTCCTGGCTGGCGGCCCGGGCCCCGGGCACGGCGGGCGCGGCGCGGCAGGCCGCCGGCCGGGCTGGGATCACGACTGGGCGAAGAAGGACCGGATTTCCGGGGCGACCGCTTCCGGCTTGCCGCCGCGGTTGGCCGGGCCGGGATCGCTGGAGCCGCCGTGGTCCAGGCCGGGGAATCGCACCACGCGGGCATGTGGGAGGGTCTGGGCCAAGGCCTCGAAGGCGGGCCGGATGAAGGCCGGGTGCTTCATGTTCCCGCCCATCAGCAGGACCTCGGCGGGGACGTCGGCGAAGCTGGCGATGGTTCCGGCCATCTCCGCGAGCAGCAGCGGCTCATAGCGCAAGGTCGGGGCGAGCTTGCGCATGGTGACGGCGCCGGGGGCGGCGTTGGCGTCTTCTTTCTTCATGGCCGCGTTGGTGACCGCTACCAGTAGCCGCCGCGGCGGGTACTTGAAGGCCGGCGGGGCCAGGTCGAGCCCGCGCAGGCTGGTGATCAGCGCGTCCGCCACCTGGCCGCGGGCCATTTCCTGGTCGAAGCGGCGTACCCAGCTCGTGTACTGGCCGGAGGTGTCCATCAGCAGGGCAGGCTCGTAGACGGCGACCTGGCCGATGGCCGGGGCGGTGCGGGTGGCCTGCAGGGCGATCAGCGCGCTGACGCTGACCCCGAACACCTTGCGCGCGCCGGAGTGGGCCAGCACCGCCTGCAGGTCTTCGATCTCGGTGCGCATGCTGTGGTCCGGGCGGTGCGGGCCGGACAGCCCGCGGCCGCGCCGGTCGGCCAGGTAGACGGTGAACTCGCTGGCCAGCGTCTGCGCGAGCTGGATGTGGCTGCGGGCCGACTCGTTGCTGCCATGCAGCACCACCACGGCTGGGCCGTGTCCGAGCCGCAGGTAGCCGATCACGGTGCCGTCCGCGGAAGTCACCGAGCCGGTAGTCATCTGGGTGGCGCTGCTGGTCTGGGCGGCGTTCATCTCATGCTCCTTCTGGTGCAGGGTGTTCCGACGGTGTAAGCGGCCCGGTGGCGGACCCAGTCACTGCGGGATAAGTGCGGGGCTGGATGGGCCTGGGGCTGGGTCTGGGTCTGGGTCTGGTCTGATGGCTGTCTGGCCTGCTCGGTATCAGGCGCTTCGGGCCGGGTCGTCGAGGGTGGGCGTGCTGCCTTCAGCGTGGGCGCGGCGCTCGTACGTGAGGTACTCGCGTGACGCGATCACCGACAGCTGGGCAATCCCGCCGCTGTGGACCCGGATCTCGCCGTGACGGACCTGGCCGGTCAGCCGGATCCGGCGGCCAGCGCTGGCCGGGTTGTGGTGGGCCTGCTTGACTTTTCCGCGGCCCGTCCAGGCAAGGTCCCGCTGGTCGATGACAGCGTTCCCGGTAACCAGGAGCTTGACTGTTGCGTGGTTCAGCTCCAGGTCGAGTTCGATGTCACCGTCAGGTATCTGGGGCGACCTCAGGTCGATCACGATCTGGGCGTGACGGGCGCGGATCTGGAATGCACGGCCGGTGGTCCAGTTGCCCAGCCTCTTCTCCGAAGCGTGCTCGGCGTGGATCTGGACAGGGTTGGCTTCGGCGCGGCTCTGTGTGTTCATGGGGGTGTTCCCTTTCCTGGGCATGGGCGGCGTGACAGACGCTCCCGGTCAAAGTGGCCGTCAGGTGCTGGTTGGTTCCGCTAGTTGCTCGGCGCTGACGGGCTGCTCTTGGGCGGCCGTTGCCGGTCGGGCGGGTTCCCCACGCCCGTCCCGGATGGTGATCACGGTGATCACCAGGGCGGTGAGCGCGATCCCCGTGGCCGCCAGGAACCCGCGGGTAATGCCCGCCGCGAGGGCGTTGTGGTAAATCGACACCCCCAGGTGGCTGGTGACCAGCCCGTGCCTGGCCTGCGCGGAGACTGCTGCGTGGGCCGCCTGGCTGCGGATGCTAGTGGCGGTCTGTGTCCAGGCGATCGTGCCGAGCACGGCCAGCCCGATTGCGCCACCGAGCTGCTGGCCGGTGCTGAGCAGGCTGGAGGCCAGTCCCGAGTCCTCGTGGCGGACGCGGTTGAGCGCCACCAGCGCTAGCGGGACGAATAGCAAGCCAAGCCCAGCGGCGGTGACCAGGCTGGGGCCGAGCAGCCCGCTGGCGTAGGCAGTGTGCACACTGATGCGGGAGAACCAGAACATGCCACCGGTGGTAACGGCGGTGCCGGCCAGCATCAGCGGCCGGGCGCCGGTGCGCGCGATGAGCCGGCCGGCGATGCCCGAGACCACGACTATCAGGCCGGCGAAGGGCAGGAAGGCCACACCGGACTTGAGTGCGCTGTAGCCCAGCACGGTCTGCACGAAGATGGTCAGGAAGAAGAAGATCCCGAACATCGCGGTGCCGATCAGCAGCATGACCAGGTAGGCGCCGGAGCGGGTGCGGTTAGCGAAAAAGCGCAGCGGCATCAGCGCGTTCCTGCTGCGCTGCTCGATAGTGACGAAGGCGGCCAGGAGCATCGCGGCGGCCGCCAGCGATGCCGTGACCTTCGGATCGGTCCAGTGCGAGACGCCGGACTGGCCGGAGCCCGCGTTCGACAGGCCATATACCAGCAGCACGACGGCGCCGGTGCCGGTGATCGCCCCGGCGAGGTCGAACTGGCCGCGGCGGCGGGCTGACCCGGGGAGCGCAAGCCACGCGGCCGCTGCCACTACCAGCCCGATCGGCACGTTGACGAACAGCACCCACCGCCAGGACAGGTAGCTGGTGAGAAGGCCGCCGGCGATCAGGCCTATCGCCGCGCCGCCGCCGCTCATCGCGGCGACCACGCCCATCGCCCGGTTCCGGGCTGGGCCCTCAGCGAACACCGTGACGATCAGCGCGAGCGAGGTGGGCGCGATCAGTGCCCCGCCGATGCCCTGGATCACCCGCGCCGCCAGCAGCCAGGACTGGCAGGTGGCAAAGCCCCCGGCCAGTGAGGCGGCCGAGAAAAGCAGCAGCCCGGTGATGAGCACTCGTCGGCGGCCGAGCAGGTCACCGGCACGGCCGCCGAGCAGCAGCAGCCCGCCGAAGCTGAGCGCATAGGCGTTGACCACCCATTCCAGGCCGGTCCCGGAGAAGCCGAGCGCCCCCTGGATGTGCGGCAGGGCGACGTTCACGATCGTCGCGTCCAGCACCACCATCAGTTGCGCGGCAGAAATGACAGCCAGGGCCATCCCATTGCCGGGACGCCACCCGGCGGATCGTGACACGGACATGCGGCTCTCCTTAGCTTTGTGATTCGTCGGTACTCATGGGGCCGGAGAGATGGCCCGGCCGTCTGGGAGCAGTTGGCCGCCGTCGTCAAACAGCACGACCCCGTTGCAGAGCAGGCTCCAGCCCTGCTCTATCCGGCGGGCGACGGGGCAGGCGGCAATGCGATCCGGCGCTAGCGCATCCGGGCACGGAGGCTCATGCGAGCACATTCCGCCCTTGGTCTGGAGCGGTGGCTGCAGCGTCATGGTTGAGGCCGTCATGTTCTCTCCTGAGGATCGGACGGCGCTGAGCGCCGATCGTGGCGGGCCAGCGGTGTCGATGTCCTGGGCGGGCTGGCCGAGCGCTGGTCCGCGGCTATCTGCTGACTGCGGCTGGCCGATCGCGGCCAGTTATCGGACGTCGTAGGGCCGGGTGATGATCTCGATGTGGTGCCCGTCGGGGTCGTCGAAGCAGACGCTCCGGCCGCCGCGCAGGTGGTTGATCTCACCGGGCCGCCAGCGATCCGGCCCGGAATAGAACGTGATCCCGGCACTGCGGATGCGCGCATAGACAGCGTCGAAGTCGGCCTCGCTGGCCAGGAAGGCACAGTGATGAGGGTCGAATCGCTCCGCGTCCACGTAGTCCAGGGTGGCCCCGTTACTGAGCTTTACCGCGACGACCGGTTCCCGTCGCGGTCCGGTCGGCACGTCGAGGATGCTGGCCAGGAACGTGGCCGAGGCCCACTTGCTGCGGGCCGGGATGATGATGCGGTTCAGCTCGATGCTCATGACGTCAGCCTGGGACTAAGGCCATCCCGTCGCATTGGGCGGTGCCTTATATCACGCCTTATGTCGAGCGGGCCTGATCGCCGAGGCCGAGCCGGTAGGCGGTCGCGGCGGCTTCGACGCGGCTGGAGACGCCCAGCTTCGACATGATGTTGGACACGTGCACGCTCGCCGTCTTGGCCGAGATGAACAGTTCGGCGGCGATATCGCGGTTGCTGCGGCCGATGGCGACGAGGCTCAGTACCTCTAGTTCGCGGGCGGTCAGGCGGTACTGCTGCCGCACCTGCTCGCCGGGGTCGGCGGCCTGCGCCGCCAGGTCACCGGCCAGGGTGAGGCGGGCCCGGCGCGCGAGCCATTCAGCCTGTTCCCGTAGCGGGCGGGCGCCCAGCCGGTCGGCGATTTCGGCGGCGCGGCGAACCTGCGCGGTCGCGGTGGCCCGGTCGCCGTCGGCAGCGGCCGCCTCGGCCGCCCTGATGAGGGCGTGCCCGAGCTGGTACGGGTCCCCGACCGCTGCCCAGGCGGCGGCCGACTCGTCGCATCGTGCGCGGGCAACGGCTCCGGCGGCACGGTCCGCCTCTACGGCGAAGGTCAGCGCAAACGCGTGCAGCAACGGGCCGATAACCGGCGTCTCGGCGGCCCGCCGGCGGAGCTCGTCCAGCAGTCCAGATGCACCCGCGGCGGCCACCCGGGCCCCGATGGCCAGCATCGGCCAGGTGAACCACTCAGACCGGCGCAAGTCGGGGTCAGCCAGGCCGCGCTCAATGACTGCGGCCGCTTCGGCCACGCGGCTCTGGGCGAGCCGCAGCTCTGCCTCCAGCTGGAGGGGCAACCATGGATCCACCACCGGGATCCTGACCGCTGGGGCGAGCACGTCGCTGGTGAAGGCCAGCGCCTTCTCCGCGGGTGCCATGTCACCCCGGGCCAGCGCGATGGCGGCGCGCAGGCAGACCAGCGGAACTTGCAGCGCTGGGGGAGGCGTTTGATCGAGCGCGTGCTCCACGACCGCCGTCGCCTCGTCCCACTGCCCCTGCCCGATCAGGGCACTGGCGAGGTGGCCGTCGCTGATGGCGCCCTGGGTACGGGCCAGGCCGATGGACTCGGCCACCGCGATGCCGTGCCGGGCCCGCTCGGCAGCCCGCCCGTACTCACCGAACGCCACGAGCACCGTGGCTTGCGCGAAGATGGCCTGCAATCGCACGCCGTGCGCGCCGAGCCGGGCGGCGGCTTCCTCTGCCTCGGCCATGCGAGGCAGCTCGGCGGTGATATCGCCTCGCCGTATGCGGCAGGTGGCGAGCAAGATGAGCGCCAGCGCCTCGGTGCGCGCATCACCGGTCTGGCGCGCGATTTCAAGCGCTTCGGTCGCGGCTTCCTCCGCCTCCTCGTTGCGCCAGAACGTCAGCAGCCGGCCCGCGAGCGAGCAGAGCACGCCCGCCCGCACCGGATGGCCGGACGGTGCGATGCGCACCGCCGCGCTGAGGTCATCGAGACCGCCGGCGCGGCCCAGCCCGGCGAGCATAGGAGCGCGCTGCCCGAGCAGCCGGGCGGTTCGCACCTGGTCACCCTCCGCCTCGGCCAGTGCCGCCGTGGCCAGGGCCACCCCGCGTTCAAGCTCGCCGGCTTCCCCGGCCGCAGCAACCGCCGCATCCTGGATCGCGGGCCGGTCGCACCCGATGCAGCGGGCCGCATCGGGGACCCGCGCCCACAGCTCGATGACCCGCTCGAGCATGTCCAGCCGTTCGGCGTAGGCCAGCCGGGCTCCGGCATCGCCAGCTGCCTGCCAGGCCGCCTCCAGCGCCCGGCTCGCATCCCCGGCCGCATGCCAGTGAAACGCCAGTTCGGCGGACCTGCGGCCATCCGCCGCCAGCGCGTGGTCGGCGGTCAGCGCCTGCGCGAACCGGCGATGCGCGGCAGCACGCTCACCTGGCAGCTGGTCATCCCGGACCGCCTCGCTGATCAGCGCGTGCCGGAACAGGTAACCCTCCCCGTCGACCACCAGCACGCCGGCCGCCACCGCGGGACGCAGCGCCGCTGACAGCGCACCGTTGTCCAGTCCGCTGACGGCCGCCAGCAACTCATGGCTGACCTGGCCAACTCCGGCCGTTGCCGTGCGAAGCACCGCCTGTGTGGGTTCGGGCAGCAGTGCCACCCTGGCCAGCAGAAGGTCTCGCAACGACTCGGGCAGCCCGGGCTGATCCTGGCGGTCCAGCAGCACCTCGGCGAACAACGGATTGCCCTCACTGCGCCGGTGGATCTCAGCCACCAGGCTCGCCGTCGGCTCCACGCCCGCTATGGCCCCGACCAAGGAGCCCACCGCTCGCCGTGTCAGCCGGGACAGCTCCATGCGCCGGGTCCAGGCGACCCGGTCCAGTTCCGCCAGCGACCTGCGCAGCGGATGCGTGCGCTCCAGCTCATCGGACCGGTAGGACACCACGCACAACAGGGCTCCGGCCGCCTGCTGGTTATGCACCAGAAACGACAGCAGATCCAGGCTGGACCGATCAATCCAGTGGATGTCCTCGATCACGAACACCACGGGGCGCCGCGTGCACAAGTCGGCGAACTGGGTGAGCACCTCTTCGAACAGCCGGGCCCGGGCGGTGTCGCCATCTACCTGCCCGTCCCACGGCAGCAGATCTGCTGGCGTGTCCGCGTGCCCGCGCAACGCCGAGGTGAACGGGCCAAATGGCAGGCCGCCGCCGCTGAGGTCCACGCAGCCGCCGTACAGCACCTCGGCCTCTAGGTCAGCGGTGAAGTGCCGGACCAATCTGGTCTTGCCGATACCGGCCTCGCCACCGATCAGCACCGTGGCCGGTGAGCCGCCTCGCGCCCGCGCCCACGACTCACCCAGCACCGCGATCTCGGCGGCGCGCCCCACCAGCACCGGACTGACGGCGACCATCCCCCCAGCATGCCCGTTGCCAGGCCGCCGCGTCACCCGCGCTGCCCGGCGGCACAAAGCAGGCGGCGATCGTGACGAGATACTCATGATCCTCACCCCGTTCTGACGCAGCCGAGGAGACGGTTCGCGGCAGATGAGGATGAGCGTGGCCGGCCACCGTTCGCGGCCGGCTCGCTGTCTGGGCCTGGGTATACCGTGCCAGGCATGGACTGGAAGATCGAACTCGTGGCGATACCGGTGAGCGACGTCGACCGCGCCAAGGCCTTCTATGTGGATCAGGTAGGTTTCCACGCCGATCATGACCACCAGGTGACCGAGGCGCTGCGGTTTGTGCAGCTCACCCCGCCCGGGTCGGCGTGCTCCATCGTCATGGGCACCGGCATCACGGACATGGCACCCGGCTCCCAGAAGGGGGTCCAGGTCGTGGTCGCCGACGTGGCGGCCGCTCGCCAGCAGCTCCTCGCGCATGGCGTCGCGGCCAGCGACGTTGATGTACAGCCGTGGGGCTCCTTCGTCACCTTCAGCGATCCCGATGGAAATACCTGGGCGCTGCAGCAGTTGCCCGCGTGGCGGTAGGAGCCCCGTGTCGCCGCAGCGCCGGCCCGCCAGCTGCCCCTCCCGGCACTTTGCCCCCCAAATACCCGGGCACAGAAGGTCCTGGCAGCGGCAGATCCGGACGTTCACAACGTCAGCGATCGCGGATAAGTTTGCGCTCTCGCCGGATCACGCTGATGGCGGAACCTCGACAAGGGGACGCCGGGTGTCCCGGTGAATGCGCGCGCGTATCTGCGCTATGCGCGGCAACCTGGTCGCCCCAGACGGCTGGCTCGCGCCGATGCGCAGACCCGCGTTGTCAGACCGCCGCCAAGGCAAGTCCTGCTCCAGCTGCTGCAGGCCGCCCTCGATCAGACATAGCCGGGACGTCACCGTCGGCTATCAGCCTGGCGGAGCATCGCGTCGAGTTCGGGGTCGTCCCCGATCTCCCGGACCTCTTGCGCGCAGCGGCATGCGACGGCGATCTTGGCCGCCCACTGCAGCGCCTCCTCCCGTGAGGGCACGTCGATGAGCGTGAATCCGCCGATAGCCTCCGGGCACGGGCCGTCGGTGACCGTCCCGTCGGTGGCCACGACGCTCGCCGGCTGGTTTTCCAGCCCGCCGGCGGACACATAGACGCCAGCGTTGATAACCTCCTGGACCGCCGCGTGCGCGGCCCTGGCCACGGCGGGCGCGTCCTCGTGGGGGATATGGTCCATCGCGTGGGCACCGAACGAGATCAGGTACTGTGTCATCCACGACTCCGTTGTCCCGGCGGCCTGCTCCGGCCGCGTCTTGACTCCCGGACGACCCACTCGCCCCGGATCCATCGCTCTGGAGAAGAATTCCTCACGGGTCCCGCCGTTCGGCGCCCGCGAGCGTCACGTGACCCGTGTTCGCGGAGATCATCGCCGCTGCCGCCGACTACGAGCAGCCCAGCCGCACCCATCTACCGCTCTACCCGATGGGAGCAGCAGTTCGGCTATGCCGCGCAGAACTGCGCCACCTGCTCACCAGTGCCGTGCCGTGGCAGACCCGAGCTCCGACCGCGAATATTCGGCGGTCGGCGCGCTCCCCGCTGCATTGGCCCTGGGCAATCCAAGGCCTCCGGGTATAGCGTGAATATGCTGCCTGAATGAGTTAGGGATAGGTAGAGGGGGAACCGTGGCTAAATTCGTCATCTTCTTCAGTTACTCGAACGAAACCTGGGCGCGCATGATCGGCGGCCCCGGTGACCGGAGCGCTGCGGTGAGACAACTGCTCGCCTCAGTGGACGGATCGCTTGAGTCCATCTACTGGATGCTGGGGACTCACGATGGGATCGCCATTGCGGATGTGCCCGGCTCGGTTAGCATCGCCGCGGTGAGCATCGCGATCACGAGCACAGGCGCGTTTAAGCACGTGGAAACTCATGAACTGCTGACACAAGAGCAGCTCGGTCAGGCACTGCAGCACGCCAGGGCAGCGACGCAGACCTACCAGCCTCCTGGCCAGCAGGGATAGCTGCCTTTCAGCACAGGAGCGCTGGACGGGTGGGCCCGGCCACCGAATGGGACACCGCAGGCTCCAGCAACCTCTGCCCGCTTGCGATCAGTTTGTTCAATCCTTTGGCGGTACCAGCCGAAGGTCACCATGGCCAGCGAGTGACCACAGTCTGCGCTCTTTCACGCAATGCCATGACCCGGTTCGCGGCATGACCGGATGTTGCGCAGCGGCTACACGCGTCGCGGATGTGATAGCGCATGTCGGCGGCTGGCCGCGTTTAGCAATTGCCCACCGTCATAACTTGGGTAACTCCGGTAAGCATCCCGATTTGGTAAACTCTGCCACAGCTGACTCGTCCGCCACGTACGGCGATCACACCGTAGCCACAGGTGAAACAGTTCCCTCGATAAATGCCATGATCGCAAGCAAAGCGATCATCCCGGCTGCGATTACGCCCGCGAATCGGGACGCGTGCAGGTGGACCCTGCGGCGCTCGGCGGTGGCCAGGCTCCAGTCCCGGTACATCTTCCACCCGGGCTTCGCGGTTGGCCCGCGGTTGAATGTCTTCGGCTGGGACCACAAGCCGGGTAGCCATGGCGAAGTTGAACCACGCCACCCGCGGCCTGCAACCCATGCCTCATAACGATCATGACGCTCCAAGCCCAGCGAACAACGGCTGATGCTCATCCGTAATCTGTGCCTAATCACTAGTTAACGATTTAACCAAGGCTGGCCCGCGCGGGTATCAACCGGAGCTGATTTGCAGCAACCTTCCTGATGAGGCCTCAGCTCTGGGTGGGAGCGGCCGGTACGGGATCTGTCGCGCCCGGGGAGGCGTTGCGAGGGCGTGCAATGAATGCTGTGCGGGCCGCCACAATCGGCAAGCTCCGGCAATGGGCGGGTAAAGCCGCGCAGCGGCAGGGTGCCTGGTCTACGCGGCGGATGCTATATGCATGCCTGGGGCTGGTATCGGTGGCGGCGCTGGTGGCCGGCGGCCCGGTGCACGCCAGCACGGCGGCCGCACCGCACGTGGCTGCTGCCGCCGCCTCGAGTGGTACCTGGGGCGATGCGGAGGAGGTGCCCGGCATCGCAGCCCTCGCCGCGGACGGGAGTTCCTATCCCCTCTCGTTGTCGTGCGGCGCGGCCGGCAACTGCAGCGCCGGCGGCTACTACACGACATTCGTCAATGAACCTGGTCCGCAGGGGGCGTTCATTGTGAGCGAGAAGAGCGGCACTTGGGGCACGGCCGCTGAGGTGCCCGGCACCGCAGCCCTCAACCGGGGCGGGCTCGCGCAGCTCGCCTCGGTGTCGTGTCCTTCGGCGGGCAACTGCAGCGCCGGCGGCTACTACACCGACGGCTCCGGCCACCAGCAGGCGTTCGTCGTGGGCGAGGCAAACGGCACCTGGGGCACGGCCATCGAGGTGCCTGGCTTCTCGGCCCTCAACCAGAGCGTGCTCGGCGGGCTCACCTCGGTGTCGTGTGCTTCGGCGGGCAACTGCAGCGCCGGCGGCTACTACACCGACGGCTCCGGCCGCCAGCAGGCGTTCGTCGTGGGCGAGGCAAACGGCACCTGGGGCACGGCCAAGGAGGTGCCCGGCTTCTCGGCCCTCAACCAGGGCGGGGGCGCCCAGCTCACTTCGGTGTCGTGTGCTTCGGCGGGCAACTGCAGCGCCGGCGGCACCTACCAGGATGGTGCTAGCCACCTGCAGGTGTTCGTCGTGGGCGAGGCAAACGGCACCTGGGGCACGGCCAAGGAGGTGCCCGGCTTCTCGGCTCTCAACCAGGGCGGGGCCGGTAACCTGGATCAGGTGTCGTGCGGTGCGGCGGGCAACTGCAGCGCGGGCGGTGACTACATCGACGGCTCCGATCATGACCAGGCGTTCGTCGTAAGCGAGAAGAGCGGCACCTGGGGAAAGGCCAAGGAGGTGCCCGGCACCGCAGCCCTTGACAAGGGTGCGTTCGGCGAGCTCACTTCGGTGTCGTGTGCTTCGGCGGGCAACTGCAGCGCCGGCGGGGGGTATATCGACGGCTCCGGTCATGACCAGGCGTTCGTCGTGAGCGAGAAGAGCGGCACCTGGGGAAAGGCCAAGGAAGTGCCCGGCTTCCCGACCCTCAACAAGGGCCGATTCGCCGGCCTCAGCTCGGTGTCCTGCGCCTCGGCGGGCAACTGCAGCGCCGGCGGGCACTACACCAACAGCTCCGGCAAGCAGCAGGCCTTCGTCCTCGGCGAGGCAAACGGCACCTGGGGCACGGCCAAGGAAGTGCCCGGCTCGGCCGCCCTGAACCAGGGCGGGAACGCCGTGGTGGACCAGGTGTCGTGTGCCTCGGCGGGACACTGCAGCGCCGCCGGGACCTACCGGACCAGCAGCGGCTTCGATGAGGCATTCGTCGTCAACGAGACCTGAGAACTCAGGTAACGGCGCAGCTCCAGGTCGCGAGGAGCAGGCCGTGGTTGTGTACCCGGCGTTTACGCCGCGGTGTTCATCGATGCGGTGATGGTCAAGGTCCGCGATGGGCAGGTAACCCACGTTGGTGCCCTGTCCGGATGCGGTGCCAGCAGCGCCCGGCACGCGGCCGCGCTGGCCTTGGCGATCCAGTGCGGTGACAAGCACGAACGGGCCCGGGCTCAGCGCGGCCTGGCCAGCGCGCGCCAGGCCACCGGCTTGGCGCTCAGACCGCCGCCGAAGGCCAACCCGCGCCGTTCGCCCAGTCCCCCAGCTGCTGCTTGCTCTGCCAGTTCATGAAGGAGTGGGCGGTGTTGCGGCCGGCCCGGAACAGCTCGACCATCTGCAGGATCGACGCGCGCTTGCCGTCGAAGTCGGGGAACCACAGCGAGCCCGACAACCAGCGCGCCAGATCCAGCTCACGGGCCGCCTCAGAGAACAGATGATGTGGTACGCACGCCTGATGGGGGCAGGTCCCGCCCAGAAACGGCCACCGGTCCACCGTCAGCTGGCGGCCGCCCCGCGCCCGCAGGTAGGCCGAGCCGAACCGGCCGCCCGCCCCGCCGCCAACAAAGATCGCGTCGAACTCGCGGGTGTCCTGCCGGTCGACATTGACGATCGGCTCAGCGATTTCCCCCGCAAGGCGCTGTCGATGACGTCCTGCCAGTCCCGGTTGCGCAGAGAGGATCCAAAGACGTCCATACGGAGCATGACGAGGTTAGCGCCCCCGGGCGACGTCCCGACTGGTCAATGGAGGCGGTGGACTTCGTCTGCCGCAGGTGAGCCGCCAGTGGCCGACGCACCTAAAGCCTCCGTAAGCCCTGAGTGAGCTGAGGCGCCGGTCAGCAGGGACGTCCACCGCTGCAGAGGCAGGTCGCAGCGGGCTTCGTCCGAGCCTGGGATGGCGGGTTTGGGATCACTGACCGTGTACACCGCTGAGCGCGGTGTCAGCACGCAGGCCGAGCCGTAGCGTCTCCAACGGGAGCAGCTCGTCAGGCGGGACATTGCCGAGGTTAACACCAGCCCCGAAGCGGCGGACGAACCATGACTGCAAGCGCGATCCGCTCCTTGACCGCCGGGTCGACATACGCGATCCCCCAGCCGATCTTGAGCACATCCACCAGGTGGCCAGACTGCGCGAGCACGGCTTCTAGGCTGCTGGTGGTCAGGCCCTTGTCGAGCACATGCGTCAGCCCGCGGCTACGGGGCTGCGGTCACGGTGAGGCAGGTCGAGGAAGCCGGGGCGGTTCCACACGGCCATAACCTTCCAGTCGCGCCTTTGCTGGGTCCGAACGTACTGGGGGCCTGCTGCACAATCTGTGTCCGCACTATACGAACGCGCGCCCATCCTTCGCCCAGGCCAGCCATAGAGCGCAATTGGGCGGCCCCGCGTTTTCCGGACACCTAAATTGGTGCTATTTCATGCTGCGAGCTGCTGATTCAGGTACTCGTCGAGAACCTCTTGCGGGGTCCGGTACCCGAGCGCCGAATGAAGACGCCTCTGATTGTACCGCAGC
>Ga0335078_10003050_pt1 | contig 25027 bp, 19 predicted proteins | sample Lox_Sample_32_FD_206711 | JGI IMG/M metagenome (GOLD analysis project Ga0335078, IMG submission 206711) | Soil microbial communities from Loxahatchee National Wildlife Refuge, Florida, United States - Lox_Sample_3.2 | ecosystem: Environmental > Terrestrial > Soil > Wetlands | place: USA... | reverse complement strand
CCATCGAATGGTGGCCGGCGCTAAAGTCGGCCGTGCCGACCAGGTCGGTCCGCCAGCCGAGCGCCTTAGCCAGCTCGGCGAGCGTGCGGGCCATCGGCGAGCCGCCCACGATCACCAGGTGCGGCGCAGGGAGCACCGGCTCGATGTACACCTCGAGTGCCCCCTCGCTCTGGCAGGAGATCGGCACGACCGTCATACCGTCGGGTACGCCCGCGCCGAAGAACTGGCCGAACTGGTCCGGGCTGCCGAGCAGCAGCAGCCTGGGGATCCCGTCGGCCATGACCTGCCTGGCCGCGCGGATCACCGCCGGCTCCGCGCAGGCGCCGCCGATCCAGCCGTCGATCTCGCCGTCGGCGGTGATGATGGCGCGGGAGCCCTGCTTGCCAGACGAGGGACCCTGCCGCCAGACCACCGTGGCGAGCGCGAACGTCTGGCCGCCGCGGGCCAGCTCGCTGGCCCGCTCGAACATCCCGAGACCGTGCATCAGTCCTCCCCGGCTAGTCCTGGCGAATCGGGGGCGCGCCGGACACGTCGCGGTGGTACGTGAGCGCCTCCCACACCCGGTCGGGCAGCACCGGCATGTCGATGTTCCGCACCCCGGTGCCGCCGAGCGCGTCCATGACCGCGTTGACGAAGGCGGCGGGACCGCCGACGGCGGCGCACTCGCCGATCCCCTTGGCGCCGATCGGGTGGTGCGGGCACGGCGTGACGACCTCGCTGTGCAGCTCGTAGCCGGGGGTCTCCCAGGCGCTCGGCAGCAGGTAGTCCATGTAGTTCGAGCCGACGCAGTTGCCCTCGGCGTCGAACGTGATGAACTGCATGCTTGCCATGGCGTACGCCTCGGTGAGCCCGCCCATGATCTGGCCCTCGACGATCATCGGGTTGATCCGCACGCCGCAGTCGTCGACCGCGACCATCCGCAGCACGTCCCACACGCCGGTCTCCTTGTCGACCTCGACGGTGACGATGTACACGGCGAACGGCCAGGTGAGGTTCGGCGGGTCGTAGTACGCGGTGTTCTCAAGTCCGGGCTCCATGCCGTCCGGCATGTTGCTGTACGCGGCCATCGCGCACTCCTGGATGGACACGCCGCGGGCCGGCGCGCTGCGCACGTAGAACCGGCCGAGCTCCCACTCGATGTCCTCCTCGGACACCTCGAGCAGGTGCGCCGCCAGCTTGCGCGCCTTGGCGCGGATCTTGCGCGCCACCATGGCGACGGCCGCGCCGGCGACCGGCGTCGACCGGGACGCGTAGGTGCCCATGCCGAACGGTGCGGTGTCGGTGTCGCCCTCCTCCACCACGACGTCATCGGCGGGGATGCCGAGCTCGTGCGCGACGATCTGCGCCCAGGTCGTCTCGTGCCCCTGGCCCTGCGTCTTCGCGCCGGTGCGCAAGATCGCCTTGCCGGTCATGTGCACCTTGAGGTCGGCGGAGTCGAACATCTTGATGCCGAGGATGTCGTACTCGCGGCTGTTGCCCGCTCCCAGGGGCTCGGTCATCGTGGAGATGCCGAGGCCGAGCAGGCGGCCCTGCTTACGGGCCTGCGCCTGCTCAATCCTGAAGTTCTCGTAGTCGATGGCCTTCAGGCCGACGTCCAGGCACTTGGCGTACTGCCCGGAGTCGGTGAGGAAGCCGAACGGGGTGCGGTGCGGGAAGTCGTCGTCCCGCACGAAGTTCATCCGGCGGAACGCGGCCTGGTCCATGCCCAGGTCGTCGGCGGCCGCCTGGACCATGCGCTCCTGGAAGAACATCGCCTCGGTGACGCGGAACGAGCACCGGTACGCGACGCCGCCCGGCGCCTTGTTGGTGTACACGCCGCGCGCGGTCAGGTGCGCGGCCGGGATGTCGTAGGCGGCGAACGCGGAGTGCATCAGGCCGATCTTGAACTTGCTCGGCTGCGCGTCGGAGAAGAACGCGCCGTGGTCGGCGTCGGTGTGCATGCGCACGCCGAGGATCTTGCCGTCCTTGCGCAGCGCCATCTCGCCCCGCAGATAGATGTCGCGCGCGAAGCCGGTAGAGATGAGGTTGCCCGTCTTGTCCTCGATCCACTTCACCGGGCGCTCGAGCAGGATCGAGGCGAGGATCGAGCAGACGTAGCCGGGGTAGACAGGCACCTTGTTGCCGAAGCCGCCGCCGATGTCCGGCGAGACGATCCGGATCATGTGCTCGGGCAGCTCGGCCACCATCGCGACCGCCGCGCGGATGATGTGCGGCGCCTGGGTGGTCATGTAGACGGTGAGCTTGGAGGTGGCCCGGTTGAAGTCCGCGACCGAGCCGCAGCACTCGATCGGCGACGGGTGGCTGCGCGGGTAATGCAGCTCAAGCTTGGAGACCACGTCGGCCTGCTCGAAGGCCCGGTCGGTGCCCGCCTGGTCACCGACCTCCCACAAATAGATAACGTTGCTGTCCTGGCCGGTCTTGTCATCCCGAATAATCGGTGCGTCTTCTGCGAGCCCCTGCCAGGGGTTCACGATCGGCGGCAGCGGCTCGTAGTCGACCTCGATCAGCTCGCAGGCGTCCTTGGCGATGTACGGGTCGTCCGCGATGACGCAGGCTACCTCCTGGCCCTGGAAGCGCACCTTGTCGGTGGCGAGCACCGCCTGGGTGTCGTAGGACAGGGTGGGCATCCAGGCGAGGTTGCGTGTCGCCATCATCTCGCCGGTGAGCACCAGGTGCACGCCGGGCAGCGCCCAGGCCCTGCTCGCGTCGATCGACTTGATGCGGGCGTGCGGCAGCGGGCTGCGCAGGATCTCCATGTGCAGCATGCCTGGCAGCACGATGTCGTCGGTGTAGTTGCCCTTGCCCCTGATGAAGCGGTCGTCCTCGACGCGCTTGCGGCTTGAGCCGAGCCCGCCGATCTTGATCTCGTCGAGTGCCCGTGACTCGTCAGTGGTCGTCATCGGTTATCCCTCCGCGCTGGTTTCCCGCGCTCGCCTCCGCAGGCTTCGGCTCGCGCTCGGCGAGCTTCTCGGCCGCCCACAGCACCGACTTCACGATGTTCTGGTAGCCGGTGCAGCGGCACAGGTTGCCGGAAAGCGCCCACCGCACGTCTTCTTCCGTCGGGTCGGGGTTGCGGTCGAGCAGCGCCTTGGCGGCCAGCATCATGCCGGGCGTGCAGAACCCGCACTGCAGGCCGTGCTCCTGCCGGAACCCCTCCTGCAGCGGGTGCAGCTCGCTCGCGCTCGCCAGCCCTTCCACGGTGGTCACCTCGTGGCCGTCGACCTGCACCGCGAGCATGGTGCACGACTTGACCGCGGTGCCGTCGACGAGCACCGTGCAGGCGCCGCAGTTGGTCGTGTCGCAGCCCCGGTGCGTGCCGGTCAGCCCGACGCCGCGCCTGATCAGGTCGGCGAGCAGCAGCCGCGGCTCGATCTCGGCGACCAGCCGCCTGCCGTTGACGGTGAACCTGATCTTGCGGACGGGGACGTCCTGCGCGGCCTCGTCGCCGAGGTCGTCGTATACCAGCGTCATGCTCAGGCCGCCCTTTCCGTGTCTGCCGCCGTGTCCGCTGCCAGGCTGCTGCCCAGGATGCGGGTGACGAAGACCCGCACCAGGTGCCGCTTGTACTCGGCGCTGCCGCGGTGGTCGGTCCGCGGCTTGGCCGCGGCCGCGGCCAGCTCCGCGGCCTCGGCGACGGTGCCGGCGGTGAGCGGCTTGCCGGCCAGCGCGGCGGCCGCGTCGGTGGCGCCGATGGTGGAACCGCCCACGCCGGTGAGCGCGATGCCCGCCCGCGTCACGTTCGCTCCCGACATCTCGATCGCCACCGCGACCCCGACGGTGGCGAAGTCGCCGACGCGCCGCTCCAGTTTCAGGTAGCCGCCCGCGCGGGTGCCTGTCGCCTTGGGTACGACCGCCTCGACCGCGATCTCGTCGCGGGAGAGCGCGTTCTGGAACGGGCCGGTGACGAACTCGGTGAGGGGGATGGAGCGCCTGCCGCGCGGGCCCGCGGCGGTCACCGAGCCGCCGAGCGCCAGCATCACCGACGCCCAGTCGCCCTGCGGGTCGGCGTGGCACAGCGAGCCGACGAGCGTGCCCCTGTTGCGCACCAGCGGGTCGGCGACCAGCGGGGCCGCCGCCGCCATCGTCGGCTGGGTTCCCCTCAAAATCTGGGAGAACTCCAGGTCGGAGTGGCGGCAGAGCGCGCCGATGCGCAGGCTGCCGTCGGTGCCTTCCCTGTGGTAGGCGAGGCCAGGCAGGTTGTTGATGTCGACGAGCAGGGCCGGCGAGGCGAACCGCAGCTTCATCATCGGCACCAGGCTCTGCCCGCCCGCGAGCACCTTGGCGTCGTCGCCGCCCTCGCTCAGCAGGGCGATCGCCTCGTCAAGTGAGCGCGGGGCCTCGTAGCGGAACCGCGATGGGAACATTCAATTCCTCCGCTCAGCTCGAGTGGGGGTCGGGAACGGCCTGCGGCCCCGACTCGTAGTCCGGGTCGGGGCGGGGCTCCTGATGCGGCGGCCACGGCCCGGAGACCGGCTGGCCGGCGATCTTGAGGTAGTCGATGAGCTGCGGCCACGCCCACACGGTCGGGCTCTTGCCCGTCTTCGGCGCGTTCTCGATGAGCTCGTAAAGCCGCGGATTGTCCCTGCTGTGTCCGTCGGACTCGATGGGCATGCCACGATCTCCCGCCGTTGGGGGTTGTGCGCAACCACTATGGCACCTGGGGTAATAAAAGGTGGTCGTATCGTGTCGCGCACTTAACATGCCCGCAACAGCTAAATAAGCTGTCACTTAATCCGGGCACTCGTTCGTTCTTCGGTGGCCCCCGTCCCGGCGTAACAGCGGCAGAACAGAAATACGGTAGGTAATGACCCTGACACAGCTGAACGCGTTCGTCCTGGTGGCCCGCCTGGGGTCGGTGCGGGCCGCCGCCGCCGCGCTTGGTGTCAGCGAGTCCGCCGTCTCCCAGGCGCTCACCGCGCTCCGTCAGGACCTGGGCGATCAGCTCATCACCCGAGGGCAGGCCGGCATGACGCTGACGCCCGGCGGCACCCGGCTGCTCGGCACCGCGTCCCAGATCGTCGTGCTCGGCGCCGAGGCGCACGCCGCCGTCCGCGCCGCGCAGGGCGCGCCAGAGCAGTTGCGCGTGGTCGCCACGTCCGGCTTCGCCGAGTTCGTCGCGGGGCCGCTGCTCGAGGCGTTCCGCCGCCGGTTCGCCGGCCCGCTGGAGGTCACGACCGGGGTGGCGGCCAGCGGCGAGCATGGCGTGCTGATCGCGAACCGGCTCGCGGACGTCGCCTTCGGGCCCAGGGTGGCCAACGAGCTTGAGCTGCCGGTCGTCAGCGAGCCCATCTTCAAGTACCGGCTCGTCGTCGTCGCCTCCGGTGCCGGCCCGGCGCACGCCCGGCCACCGGGCCCGGCACGCCAGTGGCGCTGGCTGGTGGACCCGTCGGGAACGGATGCGAACAGCGAGACCGCCGGGCTGCTGCGCCGGCTCGGCGTAGCCGACAGCAACATCGGGGTCTTCCAGAGCCAGACCGCCGCGCTCGCGGCCGCCGCCGACGGCGCCGGGGTCGCCCCGGCCATCGAGCACCTCGCCTCCCACCAGTTGCGCCGCGGTGAGCTATCCCTCGTCGAGCTGCCAGGGCTCCCCGTGGAGGAGTGCTGGTACGTGACGCTGCTTGAACGGGAGCGGCGCAGCACCGCAGCGAGCGCGCTGCGGCGGTTCCTCGGCACTCCCGAGGCCATGCAGCTGATGAGGTCGCCCGCCGCGGGCGTCCCGCCGTCTCGGTTCAGGCCTCCGGTCTACGTCACGATCTGGAGTGACTCCGCCGCCGTTTGAGTGCCATGTGAGTTAGGGGAGTTCGGCATTGCAGGTTCCCGCGCACGTCGAGTACGAGAAGGCCACCAGCGTGGCGCACGCCCTGGCGCTGCTCGCCAGGTACGCGCCAGGCGCCCGCGTGCTGGCCGGCGGGCACAGCCTGATCCCGATGATGAAGCTGCGGCTCGCGCAGCCGGAGGTGCTCATCGACATCAACGCGATCACCGGCCTGCGCTACATCGAGCTGCGGTCCGCGGCGAAGGGCTCCGCGGAAGGGGCCGGCGAGCTGCGCATCGGCGCGCTCGCCAGGCACGCGGACCTGCTCGCGTCTCAGGCGGCGGGCGACCACTTCGCGATCCTGCACGACGCCGAGCGGGTGATCGCGGATCCCATCGTACGGCAATGGGGCACCATCGGCGGGTCGCTGTGCCAGGCCGACCCGTCGGAGGACCTGTCCGCCGCATTCGCCGCGCTCAAGGGGTCGATGGTCATCCAGGGGCCTGACGGCAGCAGGGAGGTGTCCGCGCGGGCGTTCCACACCGGCCCGTACGAGACCGTGGTCGGCCCCGATGAGCTGCTGACCGAGATCAGGCTGCCGGTTCGGCCGGGCAGCGGCAGCGCGTACCTCAAGGTGATGCGCCGGGCGGGCGACTGGCCGATCGGCGCGGCAGCCGCGTCGGTCTGGCTGGCGGGCCCCACCGCCAAAGACGCCGCCAGGGACGCCGCCAGGGACACCGTGATCGCGGACGTCGGCATCGGGCTGACCGCGGTCGGCGCGGCGCACTTCGTCGCGGCCGAGGCCGAGGAGTACCTGCGCGGCCGCGCCCCGACCCCCGACGCGCTCGAACGGGCCGGCCAGATCGCGGCCGAGCACTGCAACCCGGCCGCCGACCAGCGCGGGCCCGCGGAGTACAAGCGGCACCTGGTCCGCGAGCTCACCGCCCGGGTGCTGCGCACCGCCATCGTCAGGGCCGGCGGGCCGGCGCACGCCCCCGTTATGTTCCCCTCCCCCGGGCCCTTGTCATGAAGATCACCGTCACCGTGAACGGGACCGACCACGCGCGGGTGGTCGAGCCGCGGCTGCTGCTGATCCACTTCCTGCGCGACGACCTCGGTCTTACCGGCTCGCACTGGGGGTGCGACACCTCCAACTGCGGCGCCTGCGTGGTATGGCTGGACGAGACCCCGGTCAAGTCCTGCACGGTGCTCGCGGTCATGGCGGACGGGCGGCGGGTCACCACCGTGGAGGGGCTGGCCGCGGGCGGGACGCTCGACCCGGTGCAGCAGGCCTTCGCCGAGTGCCACGGGCTGCAGTGCGGCTTCTGCACGCCGGGCATGATGATGACCGCGCGCTGGCTGCTCGACAACAACGAGGACCCGACCGCCGCCGACGTCCGCGAGGCGATATCCGGCCAGGTCTGCCGGTGCACCGGGTACGAGAACATCGTCAGGTCGGTGCTGCGGGCCGCCAAGCACGGCATTTCCAACCACGGGCGGGCCGGTGACGATGAGCGAGGCTTACGGGCCGCTGCCCCGCAAGGAGGACGCACGGTTCATCAGGGGTCTTGGCAGGTACGTCGACGACATCGCGCTGCCCGGCATGCTGCACGGCGCCATCCTGCGCAGCCCGCTCGCGCACGCGCGGATCCTTTCCGTGGACGCGAGCGCGGCGCGGGCCCATCCGGCCGTGGTGGCCGTGCTCACCGGCGCGGACCTGGCAGAGCGCGGCCTGGCGTGGATGCCCACGGTGTTCGGTGACACCCAGGCGGTGCTCGCCACCGACAAGGTGCGCTTTCAGGGCCAGGAGATCGCCTTCGTGGTGGCGACCGACCGGTACGCGGCGCGGGACGCGCTCGAGCTGATCGCCGTCGACTACGAGCCGCTGCCGCCGCTGATCGACGCGTCCTTGGCGCTGCGGCCGGACGCGCCCGTCGTCCGCGACGACCTGCCTGGCGGCAACCACGTCTTCGACTGGTCGGCGGGCGACAAGGCGGCCACCGACGCGGTGTTCGCCGCGGCGGACGTGGTGGTCGGCTGCGACATGACCTACCCGCGCTCGCACCCCGCCCCGCTCGAGACGTGCGGCGCGGTGGCCGACTTCGAGGCGGTCGACGGCAGGCTGACCCTGTGGGCGACCAGCCAGGCGCCGCACGCGCACCGCACCATGTACGCGCTGGTGACCGGGATACCCGAGCACAAGATCCGCGTCGTGTCGCCCGACCTGGGCGGCGGCTTCGGCGCCAAGGTGCCCGTTTACCCGGGCTACGTCTGCGCCATCGTCGCGTCGATGGTGACGGGACGCCCGGTGAAGTGGGTGGAGGACCGCTCGGAGAGCCTGATGTCCACCGCGTTCGCCCGCGACTACCACATGCACGGCGAGATCGCCGCCACCGCCGACGGTGAGATACTCGGGCTGCGCGCCCGGGTGCTCGCCGACCACGGCGCGTTCAACGCGGCCGCGCAGCCGTCGAAGTTCCCGGCCGGCTTCTTTCACATCTTCACCGGCTCCTACCGCACGCGGGCGGCGTACTGCGAGGTCACCGGGGTCTTCACGAACAAGGCGCCGGGCGGCGTCGCCTACTCCTGCTCGTTCCGCATCACCGAGGCGGTGTACCTGGTGGAGCGGCTCACCGACGTGCTTGCCCGCAGGCTCGGCATGGACCCGGCGGAGCTGCGGATGCGCAACCTGCTGCGCCCGGACCAGTTCCCCTACACCACCCCGTCCGGTTGGCAGTACGACTCGGGCGACTATCCCCGCGCGCTGCGGCTGGCGCTCGACATGGCGGACTACGACGCGCTGCGCCGCGAGCAGGCGGAGCGGCGGGAGCGCGGCGAGTACATGGGCATCGGGCTGAGCTTCTTCACCGAGGGCGTCGGCGCCGGCCCGCGGGACATGGACATCCTCGGCCTGGCCATGGCCGACGGCGCCGACCTGAGAATCCACCCCACGGGCAAGGCGGTGCTCGCCGTCTCCGTGCAGACACAGGGCCAGGGGCACGAGACCACGTTCGCGCAGCTGGTGGCGCACGAGCTTGGCCTCATACCGGACGACGTCGAGGTGGTGCACGGCGACACCGACCGGACGCCGTTCGGCCTCGGCACCTACGGGTCGCGGTCCACCCCGGTGTCCGGCGCCGCGGCGGTGGTCGCCGCGCGCAAGGTCCGTGAGCGGGCCCGGGTGGTGGCGGCGGCCATGTTCGAAGTTTCCGCGGATGATCTGGAGTGGCTGGACGGCAAGTGGCGGGTGCGCGGCGACCCGGACCAGGCGCTTGGCATCGCCGAGATCGCGATGGCGGCGCACTCGCCGCTCGAGCTGCCCGCCGGGGTGGAGGGCCACCTGGACGCGTCCGCGGTGTACAGCCCGCCGAACCTGACGTTCCCGTTCGGCGCGTACATCTGCGTGACCGACGTCGACCCGGGCACCGGCGAGGTCAAGGTCCGCCGGTTCATCGCCGTCGACGACTGCGGCGTGCGGATCAACCCGATGATCGTCGAGGGGCAGGTGCACCGCGGCCTGGCCGACGGCATCGGCATCGCGCTGATGCAGTCCATCACGTTCGACGAGATCGGCAACTGCCTGAGCGGCTCCTTCATGGACTACCTGCTGCCCACGTCGCTCGAGTGCCCCTCGCCGGAACTCGGCGCCACCGTCACGCCGTCGCCGCACCACCCGGTCGGCGCGAAGGGCATCGGCGAGTCCGCCACCGTCGGCTCGCCGCCCGCCGTCGTCAACTCGGTCATCGACGCGCTCGCGCCGTTCGGCGTGGTACACGCGGACATGCCGCTGACCCCGGCGAACGTGTGGCTCGCCATCCAGCGCGCGGCCGGGGGCAGCGCCCCAAGCGGTAGTTAAGGCGGCGCGAGCCGGGACCGGGTTCGCGAGCCCGCAGCGCGCCGCGCGCCGCTTCGCGAGCCGCGAACCGCGCTCCGCGAGCCGCGCTCCGCGAGCCGCGCTCCGCGCTCCGCTTCGCCGCGCGCCGCTTCTTGCTGTTATCTCCTGTCTTGGCCCGCACCGGCGGCGCACCGGCCGGCTGGCGGTACCGCGGTGAGAGCCCGCCGAGCGATGCCTTACACCAACGGGAACGCCGTGGCTCGCGAGGGCTGCGAGGCACGTGGTTTAACCACATCGCCGCTGGCAGCAGCATGATCACGAAGAGTTGTGGTGTCGTGAAGACTTGTAGGTGCCATCACACCGAAGACCATTCACGATCATGGCGATGGCCTGTGGCAAGGGCCCACGACGAGTCCCCATTGTCACCTGGCTCCCTCGGGCACCACTGCCATCAGACCGGATGCGTCGCGCGAGCGCGAAAGGCGAGCGCCGCCGGGCTGCCGCCATCCGCGGGGCTCAGCGCCGCAACTTCCGTCGGGCCAGCCGGGCGACGGCCGGGGCCAGCCGGGGCCAGCCGGGCGACGGCCGGGGCCAGCCGGGCGACGGCCGGGTTACGTTCGCTGGAGGACGGCCAGCCAGGCCTGCACGGTGGGGGCGGGCAGCCCGGGGTTGATCTCGAAGGTGTTTGCGTCGATGCTGCCGACGGACCAGCCGTCGCTGAAGGCGGCGCGCAGTTCGTCTTGAGTGACCCGGCGGGGGCCCCAGTCGCCCGGCTGGCGGTCGCTGAAGCAAGCAAGGTAGCAGTGGCCGCCGCGCCGCAGCACCGACGCCATGCTGGTGACGTAACGGGCCCGGTCCGCGTCGTCGAAGACGTGGAAGACACCGCTGTCGATGACCGTGTCGAAGGTCATGCCGAGCTGTTCGAGTTCCAGCACGTCCGCGACCTCGAAGCGGGCGTGAATGCCCCGCTCCGCTGCCTTGGCGCGGGCGCGGGCGATGGCGCGCGGTGAGACGTCGACGCCGGTGGCGTCCGCGCCGTGGGCGGCGGACAGCAGCGCGTGCTCTCCCGTGCCGCAGCCGGCGTCGAGCAGCCGCCCGGACAGCAGCCCGCGACTCGCCAGGCGCGCGAACGCCGGCTGGGGCCGGCCGATGTCCCACGGCGGGGGGTCGGCATCGGCCGCGTACGACGCGTCCCAGTTCTGCGGTGTGGTCATGGCGTCCTCCTGCAAACCACCGGCGGCCTTAGCGGACGATGCTCAGCGCGAGCCTGCGGTTGCCGCCGTTCGGCTTGACTAGCCGCTACCCTCATGGTCGCCAGCAACCAGTGTGAACCCCCGTCTCATTCCCCGGGGGCGCTAGCCCATCGGGTAGCGGCGGAAGCCTACGGCGTAGTCGCAGCCGGCGCCGAGGCCAGTGAAGCCGGCCATGTTGCGCAGGAACTCGTCCGGGTCGAAGTCGCGGCCGAGTCCCTCGATGTAGGCGCGGTGCTCGCGTAGCGAGGCGATGCCCACGTCGATGGTCGCGGTGACGTCCACGAAATGGGTGGGGTCCCCCGAGGCGACGTACGCGTCGCGGATGCCGGTGCACGGCGGCCCGGCCTCGGGGAACACCCACTCGTTGGCGGCGTCCCTGCAGGCGTCGAGCACGGCGAGCCCGACGGCGCGGTGATCGGAGTGGTTGACCGGGCCGTTCTCGCCCCAGGTGAGGTCGAAGCTCATGGTGATGACCACATCGGGATTCAGCCGCCGGAACGCGGCCGCCAGGTCGCGCCGCAGCGGGATCCCGTACTCCACGAGCCCGTCCCGGTGATCGAGGAACTCGACCTCGCGGACACCGACGACCGCCGCGCTGCTCCGTTCCTCCTGCGTCCGCAGCGGTGCGGTCCTGTCGGGCGGCAGGCTGGCAATGCCCGCCTCACCGCGCGTGGCCAGCAGGTACGTCACCTGCTTGCCCTGGCCGGTCCAGCGGGCGACGGCCGAGGCGACCCCGTACTCCAGGTCGTCGGGGTGAGCCACCACGGCTACGGCCCGCTCCCAGTCTTCCGGCATCGGCTGCATCAGAACCGCCTTCCTCCCAGCCAGAGAATAACCGCGTGCGGCGGCAGCCTCCGCTGATTAGCGTTGGTTCGTGATCTACCAGGACCCGCTTGCCTACCTGCTCGGCCTGGAAGGCGTCGCGCTGCTTGACGCCTGGGCCGGGGATCACGACCGGGCGTTCGTCGAGGCTCGGCTGGCCGAGGTCCGGCGGCTCCTCGCTGACGAGCAGCTGCGGGACCGTGGCGTGCTCGCCCAGCGCGTCAGCACCGTCGCCGCCTACCGGCAGCAGGCGGCCGGCTACGACGCGGAAGCGGGCGGCGGGCTGTTCGCCGTCGACGAGCCGGTCGTGGCCGGGTACCTGAGCGGCCGTGCGCCCGGAGTGGCGCTGGACGCCGCGTGTGGAACCGGCCGGTTCGCCGAGCTCCTGGCCAGGCACGGGCACCAGGTCATCGGCACCGATACCTCACCGGACATGCTCGCCCGCGCCCGGCGGCGCGTCCCTGACGGCGAGTTCCACCTCGCACCGCTTGACCAGCTGCCGCTGCCCGACGACTCGGTGGACGTCATCGTTTGCGCGCTCGCCCTCGTCCACGTGCCGCGCCTGCACCCGGTACTTGCGGAGTTCGCGCGCGTGCTGCGCCCTAGCGGGGACCTGGTCATCTCGGACATCCATCACGAGCTCGTCACCCGGGGCTCGGTGATCACGGCGCGCGGCCCGGCGGGCGAGCCGTGCATCGCGGCCACGTACCGTCACCAGCTCGGCGAGTACCTGCGGGCGGCGCTGAGCCTCGGCCTCCAGGTCAGGCGATGCGAGGAGCCGGCCTCCGCCCCGCCGGACCGACCGCCGCCGGAGCCCGCGGCCCAGATCGGTGACTGGCGGGACTGGCCATGGTCGCTCATGGCCTATGTCCCGGGGGCGGCGCGGGCCGCTGGCGGTCGCCCGAACCTGGTCATCTGGCACTTCCAGCGGCCCGCCTGAACCGTCGCACGCCGGGAAGACCGCGCTGCTCGGCTGAGCACGCATAACCAGCGGACCTTATCGCCCCCGGGCCGTCGGTCATTCCGACGTGAGAGTGAGAATCTCCCTGGCCGAGCCGGACCCTGGACAGGTAGGCGTCGACGTATAGGAGAGGCTATAGACGCCCTGGATTTGCTCGGGCGTGCGTACAGCATCCTGCCCGGCGCTCCACGAGGTCACGGTGAGGGTGAGGGCGATGTTGGCCCCGCTGTCGGTACCGTTACATGTGACAGCGCCCGGGTCATAGCCCGAGAACGACATGGTGTTCCCGGTGACGGCGAGTTCGTGCGAGGCGCCCCACTCGCCGTCGGGCGTGGACGCCACGCACGAACCGCCGGCCGGACAGTCGATGTTGATGACCAGGGGCGTGAGCGTGCATGAGCCGCTTGGGACGCACGAGGCGGCCTGCCGGGAGAAGGTGTAGGTTCCGACGACACTGGCATTCGTAAAGCCGGCCTGCGGCGCCGGGCTACCCGATGTCAGCGCAGCCGCTATGGCGGCGATCGCCACGACGAGCACCACGACCGCGGCGGTAGCAACCGCGGCTATCGCCATGGCCGTACCCGGGCTCGGGTCATTCGGCAGGGCACGCCGCAGCCATCGCGGTAGGCGGCTGGACCGGCTCGCGTTGCGCACCAGGTGCTGGAGCCGGGCGGCCAGCGGCGAGACCGTGGTCGCGGTTCCGGTGCTGGCGGTCACCTCGGCCGAATCGGCGCCTTCGGCTGCGTGGCTGCCGGAGCCGGAACGGCCAGGCACCGCCCGCGCGGGTTGTCCGAGGTGCTCGACATGCTCCACGTGCTCAAGGTGCTCGGCATGCTCGTGCGCAAGGTGCTCAAGATGCGTGAGATGGTCCTGGCCCAGCTGGTGCTGGTTCAGCGCATGGCCGGACTGGGGGTTGTGCTGGTTCAGCTGCGCGTGGCCAGGCTGGGACTGGCCGGTCTCATTCTGGTTCAGCTGCGGGTGGCTGGGCTGGGACTGGCCGGTCCCGGCGTGCCCGGCCGATGAGGCAGGCTCGTTGGCGGGCTCGGACAGCGGGGTGTGCACGACGCTGCCGCCCTGGGCGGCCGGGGCCGAGCCTGACGGCCACAGCAGCGCGAGCAGTAGCGCGGCCGCCTCGGCCAGGTGCGACCGGCCGCGCTCCGCCCAGTCCTCACCGTAACCGCCGACGGCTACCTTGCGCAGCTCGGCCGCCAGCCCGGCGGCGTCCGACATCCGGTCCCCCGGGCTCTTGGCCATACCGCGGGCGATGATCGGCCGCACCGGCTCAGGTACCTCGTCCAGCGGCGCCTGGACGGACTTGTGCTGGTCGTATAGCTCCTGGGCGGTTCGCCCGGCGAATGGCACGTGGCCGGTCAGGCACTCGTAGAACGTGACGGTCGCCGCGTAGACGTCCCCGGCCGGGCTGGCCTGACCGCCCTCGAACTGCTCCGGCGGCATGTAGCGCAGCGTCCCGGCCGGCACCGGCCGGCCTCCGGCCAGCGCCGCGATGCCGAAGTCGGTCAGCTTGCTCGCGCCCTGCCCGTTGACGAGCACGTTGGCCGGCTTGTAATCACGGTGCACCACCCCCCTGGCGTGCGCCGCCGCCAGGCCGAGCAGCGACCCGAACAGGACGACAAGCGCCGCCTCCGGTGTGGTCTTGCCGTGACGCTCCAGCATCGCCGCGAGGGTCGCGCCCTCGACGAACTCCATCACGATGGCCGCGCCCGCCGGGCCAGCCACGTACTCGTACAGCCGGACCACGTGCGGGCTGTCCAGCCCGGCGAGCGTGCGGGCCTCCGCGGCGAAGGCCGCGGCCTGCTCCGGGTCGCCAAGCAGGTCCGGGTGGAGGTACTTGATCGCGACCGGGTTGCCCGAGGCGTCGTGCGTGGCCAGGACCACCTCACCGAAGCCGCCACCGCCGAGCACCCGCACCTCGGTGTACCCGGGCACGGTCCAGCGACCATGGCCGGCCTCTGCCGCGCTGCCGATTGAGTCCGTCACGCAACCTCGCCCCCCAAAAAAACCGCTTGCGATGCCTTTCATCGGCAGAATTCAATTGATAGCAAATGTTCCGCCATATTCCGACGATGCCGCGCAGGAATATACAAAGGAGTATATAAAGCCAAGGGCCCGTGTGCCGAGAGTACGACCATTAACGGCCGACAGTCAATGGCCTAGAAGCGCGCAGCTCGCGTCCCCCTGTTAATAAGCTGGCGCGACGCTATTGTCATCTTCTCGTCCCGTTCCTTTCGAGCCGACCGGGCGGCTACGCTGGCCGGCATGACGACGGGCATCCAGCCGGAGCTGTGGATCGGCCGGCCCGCTGCGGCCGTCGCGTTCTACGCGGCGGCATTCGGCGCGAGGGTCCTGCATCAGGCGGGCGAAGGTGACGACATCGTCGCGCAGCTGGCGGTCGGTGATGCCGCTTTCTGGGTGTCACGGGGCGGAGCGGACGGCCCGCGGTTCAGCCCGGCGGCGATCGGCGGCGCGACCGGCCGGACCTTGCTCGTGGCCGACGATCCGGACGCGATGTTCGCGCGGGCGGTCGCGGCCGGCGCCACCCCGGCGGCCGAGATGGCCGACGAGCACGGCTGGCGCCTGGGCCGGATCTTCGACCCGTTCGGTCACGAGTGGGAAATCGGCAGGCCGTTGGGGCCATGGCCGCCGGCGCCTGCGCGATGACCGAGTACGCCATGGCCCGACGAACCCGGGCCGAGCAGCGCGCGACCGACGGTAACGGCACGCTGAGTGCGACGTCGTGGTGCACGGCGCGCTCGTCCCACCGGGTGAGCGCCGCTCGGCCAGCGTCCTCGACGATGGCCAGTTCGTAGTCCTCGCCCGCGAAGCCGCGGACGGAGTCCAGGTCGGTGAACCAGGTGACGGAGGTGAAGGCGACTTCGCCGCCCTCGTCACGGCGTAGCAGCTGGGCACCGCGGAAGCCGCTGACCGCCCGCAGGTGCCCGCTGACCTCGGTCTCGTAATGACGCTGGTAGTCACCGGCCCGTTCGGGCAGTGCCCAGCCTCGCCAGATGCGCGCGATCACGCATCCATTCTCCTCCCTGCGCGGCCCACGCGGACGAGGTACTCGCGCAGGCCGCCCCGGAGCTGCGGACCGAGCGGCTGGCCCGCAAGGCCGACGCCCTGGAGAAGAAGCTCGGCCCCGAAGGAGCCAGGGCCCGCCGGGAACGCGCCAAGCGGGACGGTCAGCGGGTCGAGGTGCGCCGGGAGGCCTCCGGCAACGCGAGCCTGGCCGGGCGGGAACTCGATGTCGCCGACGTGCTGGCACAAGCAGGCCGGCTCGCCGAGCTGCTGCGCCGCCTCGGCTGCCACAGTCCCGCCGCCAGCGCCGACCTCGACCACACCCGCCCGTGGCGGGACTATGGCGTGCCTGCCCTGGGCAGCATCTCATCGGCGGAGTTAGTGTTGTGATTTAGCTGTGACTCCTGATGACGTGCCGCTTGGGTCGGCAAGAGCTGGGGTCCACGGTCACGCTCGATGCGCGACGCGGTACCGGTCCCAGATTTCTGGGCGGAGGCGGCCCCGGGCGGGGACGTCGAGACCGTTTTCCTTTGCCCACGCCCTGACTTCCGCTGCCGGGACCGCAGCGGGGCTGGATGGGCGTGCTGGCGCTGGGGCGGCCATCTCGGTGCCGGGGAATAGCGGGATCTCACCGATCACCGGGTTGGTGAAGCCGAGCCTCTTGTAGGCGGTCAGCCTCTTCCCGTGCATGCGGGTCAGCATGGGGACTTTGGTGTCGGCGTAGTCGTGTACCTCGACCGTCGTTTTCCCTGGCAGATCACGCATGATCCGGCCGACGTGCTGCGTGGTGATCGACTCCGAGGAGGATGGTGAGCACAGGAAAAGCGTGTCGGGCGCTGGGCAGTCGAAGCCTTCGCCAATGTAGCTGGCCGTTGCCGCCAGCAGCATCGGCTCGCGGGCGTGTACTGGGTCCCAGTCCGCGAGCTGCTTCAGGACGGCACGCCGCTTGCCAGGGGTTATGGAGCCGTGCAGCACCATCGGCGCCAGGCCGCGGGCGTTCAGCTCGGCGGCGAGCTGGTCGACGTGCTCGGTCCGCCCTGCCATCACCAGGCAGTTACGGCCGCGTTTGATCGCGTGGACCACATCATCGGTGATCTGCTTGGTGCGGGTCCGGTCCGAGATCAGTGCCGGGATGATGATTGTCTGAAGGATGCCGGGCGTGTCGCTGTCGATGTCGTCACGGATCGTGGTGGCAGTCGGGTGAACATGCAGTTCCTGGATAAGGTTTGTCGCGCCCGGGATCTTGTGTCGCACCTGTCCGCAGTGCATGAACATGATCTCCTCACGGCCATCCGCCCGCTTCGGCGTCGCGGTGAGCCCGAGCCAGCGCCGGGCCGGTACCGACTGGATCGCCCGCGCGAACGTCTCGGCCGCGACATGGTGGCATTCATCTACGATGACCAGGCCGTACTCAGCAAGGATCGCTGCTGGGTCATCTGCCCGGCTGAGTGCTTGCAGCGTTGCCAGGTCGATCCGGCCGGTGAGTTTCGTCTTCTTGCCGCCACCGAGCTGGCCGATGTCCTTGGCGCCAAGGCCCAGGTGCTCTCGCAGCCGCTCCTTCCACTGGTCCACCAGGGGAGTCCGGTCGACGAGGATCAGCGTCGGCACCTTGTGCCTGGCGATCACGCCGCAGCCCATTACCGTCTTCCCCGCGCCAGGCGGCGCGACGAGGACCCCGAGCTCATGGGCGGCGACGGCGTCCACCGCGGCCTGCTGTTCTGCGCGCAGCGTGCCGGTGAACTCGACCTCCAGCTCGGCCGGCGCGCTGCGGAGATCGGTGATCGCCAGGCGGCTGCCCGCCTTCTCGATCAGCCTCGCGGCACGGTCGGCGACGCCGCGTGGCAGGAACAGCCGGTCCAGGGACTCCGCGTAGCACCGCAGCATCCGCGGCGCGCCCCAGACGCTCAGCCCGATCTGCTGCCGGCTGTAGAACTCGGGATTGTGGAGTGATGCCAGGTGCTTCAGCGACGACAGCAGACCCGGCGGCAGCCCGGCCCGGCGGATCGCCAGCATGCCGCTCAGCTCAGCCTTGATGACGTCAGGCGGCGGAGGCTCAGCCGCCAGCGGAGATCTGTGCAGTCGCACCGCGGGACCGACCGCCGGCGGCTGAAGCTCTTCCGCGCGCTCCACCACGTCGCGGCGGGTCATGCGCTCAAGCGACGACAAGTACGCGAACTGATCCTGGTAGGGCTCGAACGTCGCCGGATCGACAAACAACGTCGTGCGATTCTGACGGCACCTGCCCTCCAGCGGCAGCGCGATCAGGTTCCCGAAGCCGCGCCGCGGCAGATAATCCTGCGCAGGGAAGAAGCGGTCGTAGCTGTTCATGTCCATCTCGCCGCGGATCGCCATCGCCTCGTATAGCAGCGCGGCACCCATAGCCCGCGCGTCGGCGGCAGCCACCGGCTCGGAGAAGAAAGTCCACACGTGCGCGCCGTCGCCCGACCGGGAAGTCTCGACCGCCGCGGGCACGCCTGCCCAGGCAGCCGCTTCCGCGTAGGCAGCGGCGTCGAGCCGCCAGGTGCCGCCGTCGAAGTCGCAGACCAGCAGGCGGCAGGTGCTGTCAGGCAACATCACGTAGAGCCCGCAGGCGGCTGGGTTTTCCCTGGTCAGGTGGGCGGAGATGACCTCATCGGTGAGCGGCAGGTACTCCGGGTCGTCGCGGGTGGTGCCGGGCCGCCGTTTCGGCGACCAGCCCTTGGTGCCTTCGGCAGTGTTCTCCCAGCGGTAGGCGTACACATCGCTGCGTCCCGCGAAGAGGGTGCGGTACAGGCCCACCTTGGCCTGCAAGCTCGACTCGTGATCGACCTGAGGCAGGCCGGGTCCGTGGACCGGGCCGAACAGCGGCATCTGCCGCGGCGGCATTTTCGCGGCCGCGCCGGGTTCAGCCTGCAGCGGCAGGGAGCCGCTGGCGCTTAGCGGCGAGGTGGTCAGCGCATTCAGGCGCGCCCGGAGCGCGGCGACCTCTTCGCGCAACAGCGGTATCTCTGCGCAGTGCTCGCAGCATTCCGGTCCAGGCATCTCGGCGGACACCCTTCTTATAGTGCCCTGACACGCGTGATGCCCTGCCTGCCAGGGCCTGAGCTGACTGTTACCGGCTAGATTCGGACAGCTATGAGCAGGCCGTCGAGATGCAGGTACTTGACAAGCTCTGAACTTACCAGAACTTACCGAAGAGATCATGGTAAGCTCTGGTAAGTTCGGGCGAGCGAGCAGGGCTGGATATGAACCTGGGTGAAGTCATCGCTGGGCTGCGGGCGGCCGGGGCTGAGTTCGAGGACGTGGAGGCCAAACGGGCGGCAGGAGGCGTGCCTGAGAGCATCGCTTCGACGATGGCGGCGTTCGCGAATGCGCGCGGGGGGCTCGTCATCCTCGGACTCGACGAGCGGCAGGGGTTCGCTGCCACGGGCGTACCTGATGCGGCGGCGACGCGGAATGCCGTCGTGAGCACCGCGCGGGAGAAGCTGACACCGCCGCCGGCGCTGAGCGTGGAGGTCGTGCCGTTCGAGGGCGTCAACTTGGTGGTCGCGGAGGTCGAACCGTTGCCGCCCGCTCAGCGCCCCTGCTACGTCACGACGAGGGGCCTCTACGGCGGTGCCTTTGTCCGGGTCGGCGACGGTGACCAGCGGCTGACGCCGTATGAGATCGACCGGATGCGGGAGAACGCGGGGCAGCCTCGCTGGGATGACGAACCTGTTGTCGAAGCAACCGTGCAGGACCTCAACCGGGACTCCTTCTCACGGCTCATCGAGAATGCGCGCCGGCGGTCACCGCGGGTGTTCGGGAATGCCGGCGAAGCGGACGCGCTTGCGATGCTGGGCGTGCTGGTCCGCCGCGAGGGCATCCTGGTGCCGTCGCTGGCGGGGCTGCTCAGCGTTGGCCGTTACCCGCAGCAGTTCTTCCCGCAACTTATGGTCTCAGTTGCGGTCTACCCGCACGCCGAGCGTGGCCGGAACGGGCCGGGAGGCATCCGGTTCCTGGACAGCGCCGCGCTGGGCGGCGCCGTCCCTGACATGGTGGTGGACGCTGTCCAGGCAGTGCAGCGGAACCTCCGCGTCGTCAGCCGCGTGATCGGTGCCGGCCGGGTGGACCAGTGGGAGGTCGAGCCGGAGGTGATCCGGGAGGCCGTCGTCAATGCGCTGATGCACCGGGACTACAGCCCGCAGGCACGTGGCACCCAAGTGCAGGTTGATGTGTTCCCGGACCGCGTCGAGGTCGCTAGCCCTGGCGGGCTTTTCGGCAACGTCCGCCTTGAAGGGCTCGGCGAGAGCGGCACGTCATCGTCTCGCAACCCGCGCCTCGCCGCGCTGCTGCAGGAAACAGGAGACCCGGTTACCGGGCGGCCCGTGGCGGAGAACCGCGGGTCCGGCGTGAGCCTGATGATCGACCGGGTTCGCGAGGGCACCGGGCTCGTCCCGATCTTCACGGCGAACCTCGACCAGTTCCGCGTGAATATCCCGCGCAGTTCCCTGGTGACACCGGAATTCCTCGACGCGCTGGGCCAGCACGTGGACATCGCGCGCCTGTCTAACGCCCAGGTGGCCGCCATAGCCCTCGCCAGCTCTGGTTACGACATCGACCAGGCTGTCCTCCGGAGGCTTGGCCTTTCCCCTAACACGGCACGCAAGGAACTGGCCGGTCTTGTGACGCTCGGCCTGCTACGTTCACGCAAGACGCGCGACGAGGGACCATACCGGCTCAGCGCAGACCTTGCCTCCGGCCGTCAGCCGCCCTCTCTTCCGAAGCTCCCGGGCAACGGCCTGGGAGCAAAGATCATGACTGCCCTGCGCGAAGTCGAGGACGCGAGCCGCGAGGAACTCCAGCAGGCCACCGGCACGACCCGGAGCCGCCTGACCAGCGCACTACAGGAACTTGTCGACCTCGGGCTCGTCGAGGCCACCGCGCCTCCGCACAGCCCCAACCGCCGCTACCGCGCAATTGGCTCAGGATCAAGCATCTGAGACAGGTCCTTCACGGCGAATAACAGTTACGGCGCAGGCCCTGCGCCCGCTCATCTCAGTTCCCCTGCACTCGATCGCCCCGCAACAGAACCCGCCGCAGGGCGACCGCGGCCTACCGGGACAGGACCGCTGCCAGGTAGTGGATTGCCAGCAGCATGGAGTGCATCGCAGCGGAAGGATTCAGGCCATGCCCAGCTCCCACTACATCGCCGGGCGTTCATCAACCCCTCCCGAGCCATCATCAGCGCGGCGTCCTAGCCGAGGCAGTAAACGCAGAGGGTATTTCCGCAGTTAAAAAGGCTACATGCTAGCGCAACCTCGCCCCGCGGTGCCGGACGCATCACCGGGCCAAGCAGGCACCGGACTGGCGTGTCGAGCTGGTCGCACCCGGCGTCGCCCGCTGGACCCTGCCCTCAGGCCGCACCCACGTCACCACGCCCACCCGGTACGACGCCTAAGGTCCGTGGCGGGGCCGGCGAGCGGGGATCAGGTCGTGAGCAAGCCCGGGGACCGCCTCGGTCGCCCTGCCTGCCTGGCTGGGATGTGCAGCCACAAGATGTGCGGAGATGTAGTTCCGCACGATGCGAAACACCCCTAAAGTCGTATGACGGCGAATGAAGGGCGGGAACTATGGACGAGGCGCCAGTACTTCAGTTCACCTCGCACATCGATGGCAAGAACGCGAAGGTCTTCATCTACCCTGACCGAATCGAGTGGTCGCGTTCGGGTCTGAAGGTGCCAGGAGGCGCCAAGGGCGCGCTGCTGACTGGTGGCCTGACGCTGCTCGCGACGCACAACCGCAAGGACACTAACGTGATCCCGATCAGGCAGATTCAGGGAGTCAGCACTCATAAGGCGGGTCTGAGTTATACGAACGTGCATGTGACTACGGCAGGCGACGCAGTGGCGTTTCGCGTAACGAAGCGCGAGGCCGAGCAGGTGAAGTCCACGCTTCTGAACCTTATGAGCCAACCGGCGCAATCCGCCGTTTCTAGTAGCGGCCCTGCGGGATCGCTCGCCGACGAGCTGCGCAAGCTTTCAGAACTCCGGGATGCAGGCGTGCTGACGGACGCAGAGTTCCGCGTACAGAAGTCCCGTCTGCTCGGGTCTTGACAAGGCACTGAGCCCGAGGCAGAGACAAGCGGCAGAGCCGGCGGGCAGTCAGCGGCGCGCCGCGGGGTAGCCGAGCAGGGCGGCGAGCACCAGGGCGCTGCGGGGCGCGTAGGCGATGCGCCACAGGCCGCCGTGCGCGGCGGCGTGTGCCTCGTCCTGCCACGGGTGCGCGTGAGCCGGCTGGCCGGCCCGCAGGTCATGCACGAGCAGCGCCGCCATGAGCGTCCTGGTGGTGGCGGGCTCGAACATCTCGGCACCGAACCAGTGCGCGCCTACGTAGGCGGCCGCGAGGATGCGGTTCTTCGTCACCGACCGGGTCCTGGTGGGCGGGGCGACGTTGAGCGACACGGCTGCCCCTGCCTCGCGTGCGACGCTGGCCCGCCACCGCTGCAGCCGTTTCGCCAGCGCGTAGTTCGGGCCCTGCTGTGCGACCAGGGTGTCGCTGATGCCGGGGTCGGCGGCCGGCAGGTAGGCCCGGCGGAGCAGCCGGCCGCCGGACGCGGCGCGCAGCGGCCAGCCGGCCAGCTTGGCGGCGCGCGACCGGGCGGCGTAGGCGCGGACGGAGCAGGCGACCGCGTCGGCGGGGACGGCGTACACGTCGGTCGGGGTGGCGAGGAACGCCAGCGCGACATCGCCGCGGGCCGCCTGCAGGCGCACGGTGAGCGCGTCCGCCGCGGTGCACACGGCCACGTTCGCCGCGCCGTCGGCGTAGACGTAGTTGCCGAGCACGAGCGGGCCGTCCAGGCCGGCCAGCCAGTCCGCGGCGTCCGGGACCTGGCGGGCCAGGTTGAGTCCTGCGCACCGTGCGATCGCCTCGTCGCCGCTGTCCGGCTGCGGCGGTGCCTGCGCCTCCCGGTTCACGGGGACGAGCAGCTCGCCTGCGCCCTGGCGGGCCATCCGCAGCACGCGCGCCCACAGCGGCGGACTTGGCAGGTCAACGGCGGCGACCCGGGCACCCCAGCGCAGCAGCTGCTGCACCGGGCCCACCTCCGCGCCTGCCCCGAGCGCGACCACCGTCTGGCCAGGCAGCCGCAGCCATTCCGGGTGCGCCGCGACCTCCCCGACGGCTTCCGCGCATGACGGCTCGATGATCCCGCCGCTGGCCCAGGCCGCCAGCTGGCGGGCCAGGGCAGCGCCGCGCAGCCGTTCGCCGCGATAGGGCAGCGCAAGCTCCGTTTCCCGCTCCCCGGCGCCCGGCACGGTGAGCGTGGCGAACGCGGCTCGCGCGGGCGCGGAGAGCATGGCGTCGAGTCCGGTCTCCGCGTCTCCCGGCCAGCTGACCCGCATCCGGGCGTGCAGTGAGCCGAGCCCGTCACGGGCGACAGAAAGCGCGGCCACCTTCGACGCCAGCCCCGCCTCCACCAGGCTGCGGAAATGGACGAGGTAGCCGGAACGCCAGTCCTTCTCCTGCTCCGCGGCACGGGCGCCCGCCGGGTCTACCGGGCGCAGCGCGTCGGCGACCACCGCCTTGCCCAGGGCGGACGTGCTCCGCCGCCCGTCCGCGGACAACGGGAAGACGACTCCCTCCGTCCCGTCACGTTCCATCCTGCTCCCTGTCATCATCGCCGCGCATCACGGGCGCCAGCGAGGCTCGCCCCGCGGCGACCTCCGTTACCAGAGTGCCGCCCGCGGCACGAGGCGAAACTTCCTAACCAATAGTGCTGGGCATGCGTCCCGTCAAGCCCCCGCCCGCGGGCGCGCGCCGGTGCCGCCCGCGCGGCTTCCGGCGGGCCGTGCGGGTTCCGGGCCCGCGCGGGTTCCGGGGCCGTGCGGGTTCCGGGGCCGTGCGGGGTTCCGGGGCCGCGGGTTCCGGCGGGCCGTGCGCTTGCTCCCGGTTAGCGGGCCAGGGCACCCATCGGGTCCCACGCGGGCAGCACGATCGGCTCGACGTCAAGTGCGCGCTGCAGGCCGTCGGGAAGCGCGCTCCTGCGGGCGGCGATCTCGAAGACGTACTGGCCGAACCAGGAGTCGTTCATGGTGTAGAAGCCGTCCTTGCCGCGGTCCGCGCCCCAGCTGTTCTCCACCCGCCAGCGCCGCGTCGCACCGTCAAGCACGTCGACCCCGGTGAAGAGCATCGCGTGCGTCATCGCGCTCTCGTGGTACTGCAGGCGGGCGGCCTTGTCGAGGTCGAACGCGGCGTCGTAGACCGATGGCAGGTCGTAGAGCCCGGCGTCCCAGAACGCGTACTCGCTGCTCATCATCTTGCCGACGTCGCAGCCGAACCAGACCGGTTCGCCGCCCTGGATCGTGGCCGCGGCGACGTCCCTGATGACCTGCACGTCGACGTTGAGGTAGCTGACCGGCGGGCCGCCGATGACATTGCCGAGGTACTCGACGGTGAAGGTCCGGCCGATCGGGCTTGACGGCCTGGGATCGTTGACCAGGCAGACGTACTCGCTGACCGGCAGGTCCACGTACTTGGCGGCGAACTCCTGCGGGGTGAGCACGCCGTCACGGCAGAACTTCTTGTCCTTGTCCGTCCACTGCCAGTGGAAGCGCTCCGGCGGCGTTCCCAGGTGGATGCACAGGATCCGGTAGATGACCTGCATGATCTCGGCCTTGGCCGCGCGGGCGGCGTCGGTGCCCTCGGCCATGGCCGTGCGGACGGTCAGCGCGCCGCGGCGGAGCTGGTAGCGCAGCACCGAGTTCATCCGGCCGGTGTCCGACGAGCTCTGCGTCTCCGGCATGTAGCCCTTGGGGACCAGGCCGTGCTTGGTGACCAGGGCGGCGAACATGTTCCACTGGCCGCCGTCACCGGCCGCCGACTCGAGCAGGAAGGCGACCGTGCGGTCGTCGAGGTCGCGGCCCGCGGTCTCGATGACCGCCTCGAGGAGGTAGTTGGCGCGCTCGAGCTTGTCCCAGAACATCATGTAGTTCTGCGAGAACTCGAAGTCCTTCAGCCCCGTCTTGCGCATCACGCCGACGCGCAGCAGGTTCAGCCCGGCGAACAGCCAGCAGCGGCCGCTCCGCTCCTGGTTGGTGACCTTCCAGTCGTCCAGCGTCGTCGACATGGAGTGGTCGATGCTGCTGACGATCTCCCGGTTGACCGCGACGTCGTCGATGGTCACCCGGGTCACCGCATTCTGGGCAAGCCGGTAGACCGGGTTGGCCGCGAAATCCTTGCGCAGTCGTTCCAGATCGGCAGCAGCGAGCGTTCCGTCCACCAAGGCATCCTCTCAGGTTGTCCGTCCCGGTCTCTTCCAGGCTAGATGCCCGCGCTGCGACGTTCCAGCTTCGTCGGGCAACCGAGGTAGCCGGCGCGCGGGCCGCTCTCCCGGCGCGGCACGGGAA
>Ga0335078_10003049_pt1 | contig 25031 bp, 24 predicted proteins | sample Lox_Sample_32_FD_206711 | JGI IMG/M metagenome (GOLD analysis project Ga0335078, IMG submission 206711) | Soil microbial communities from Loxahatchee National Wildlife Refuge, Florida, United States - Lox_Sample_3.2 | ecosystem: Environmental > Terrestrial > Soil > Wetlands | place: USA... | reverse complement strand
GCGGCGTTCAAGGTGGGGGAGTCGACGGTCGAGGTGTCAGCCCACTACTTCGCCGACGTTGTGGGCGCGCGCGAGCACATGGACAACGACGAGCTGCACAAGTTCGGGCTGCGGTGGTGGTTCCCGGCGGCCGGTAACACGTCGATCGCGGAACGGATCGAGCGTGGGATCAACAAGCCGCTCCCCGAGCCGAGCTATCAGCTCGACCGCGGGCGGTTCGAGAACTACCTGGGCGACAAGGCTGTCGAGACGGGTGTCGATCGGTTCGGGGACTGCCGCGTGCAGGACGTCGAGATCGGGGATCCGCACGTGATCCGCGTGACCTATCAGGGTGAGGACCGCGAGGTGCGAGCGCGTTGGGTGGTGGACGCCGCGGGGCGGTCCTTCTTGTTGAAGCGGAAATTGGATTTGCTCGAGGAGAATGGGCACATCGTCAACTCGGCGTGGTTCCGGCTCGACGGGGGGCTCGACATCGAGGACTGGGCCGACGCCGACGATGACGAGTTCTTTGGTCGGATGTCCGAGAAGGGGCTGCGGAAGTACTCCACGAACCACCTGTGCGGCCAGGGCTACTGGGTGTGGATGATCCCGCTTTCGTCGGGGCCGATCTCGATCGGGATCGTGGCCGACCCGCGGTTCCATCCGTACGAAGAGATGAAGACCCTGGACGGTGCCTTGGACTGGATCCGCCGGCACGAGCCGCAGCTCGCGGAGTCTCTCGACGGGCGGTTGGATCAGGTCGAGGACTTCCTGAAGGTGTCCGACTTCTCGTACGGGTGCAAGCAGTGCTTCGACGGTGCTCAGCACTGGTCGCTGGTGGGCGAGGCGGGCGCGTTCCTGGACCCGTTCTACTCGCCGGGGTCTGACTTCATCGCGATCTCGAACACACTGTCGACCGATCTGATCAGGCGGTTCCTTGACGGTGAGGACGTCACTTCGCGCGCCCAGGCGTTTGACGATCTGTACCTGAGCACGTATCGCGTGAATTTGACCCAGTACGAGGGTCAGTACGAGTTCTGGCACAACCCGATGGTGATGACGGTCAAGATCTGTGCCAACAACATCCTGTACTGGGGCACCGAGTGCCTGCTGTTCTTCCACGACAAGTACGCGGACGCGGAGTTCATGGCTTCGGTCCGGCCCGACCTGGAGCGGATCTGGGCGATCACGCGGCGGCTCGAGGCGATGTACCGGGAGTGGAACGCCGTGGAGGATCGCGAGTGGCGGCGGGCGATCGTCCCCACCCAGGCGTTCCCCGGCATGTTCCAGCGCCACGTCGACATGGCCGGTGGGTTCGACGACGACGGCGTCCGGGCGCGGCTCGCCGCCACCGCCGACATGATGGAGGCATTCGCGGTGCTGGCTTTTAGTCGGGCGGCTCAGAACCTGGGCGACGCCGCGCCGGGCGAGGACGAGAAGATCAATCCGTACGCCGTGTCGCTGGATCCTTCTCGATGGGAGGCCGACGGGTTGCTCGACGGCTCCGGTATGTCGCTGGTCGAGGCGCGCGAGACCGACGCGGCCGGGCTGCAGAACCTGTTCCTGGAGGCGGTGGCCCAGCCCGTGTAGTCGCGGGCTTACGCGGCTTCGGGGCGGGTCAGCGCCTTCACGAACTCCTCGAGCTGGTCGGTGCGCCAGCACTCGAACGCCGTGCAGTGCTTCTCATACGCGGAGATCACGCTGTCGCCGTAGTTCCAGTACAGGCGCGGCTCGGGGTTCAGCCAGAACGTCCGCCCGGCCTTGGCGGTGATCGCGGCGAAGATGTCGTCCCGAGGCGGCCGGCCGTTGGTGCGGGCGTCGCCGAGCACGATCACGGTGGCGCGGGGGTGGAGCTCGTCCTCGATCAGCGCCAGGAACTCGAGCCACACGCGGCCGTAGTCGGTGTAGCCGGAGACGTCGGCGACGCCGGCATCTTTCGATATCGCGTCGCTGGCGGCACGGAAGTCGCGCTCTCTTTCGAACACCTCGGTCACCTCCGAGATGCGCTCGATGAACACGAAGCTGCGGAGCTTGCGGAACGCGTCGTGGAGGGCGTGGAGCACGGACAGGAAGAAGGTGCTCGCGCTCGTGACGCTCGTGGACACGTCGCAGAGCACGAAGATCTCGGGCCTTCTTGGTCTCTTTGGGCGGTACTTGAGGTCGATCGGGACGCCACCGGACTGGAGCGAGGCGCGCATCGTTCTGCGGAAGTCGACGTGGGCGTGGCGATTGTGTCCCTTGAGTTCGTGCCCCTGGGTGGCGAGGCGTCGTTTGAGCTGCGCCACCACTCGGTGCACGGCGGCCAGGTCCTGGATCGGACCTGATGGAAGGGTGCGGTCGAGCTCGTTGAGGGGGCGCTTGGGCGGCAGGCTCGCGGTGCGCTCGATCAGGTTGCGCTCGAGCTCGCGCCTGAGGTGCTGCTCGAACCTTCTCAGCTGGTCCCGTGGGAGGCCGTCATGCCTGGGGTCGTTGTCCGGGAGGTCGGGCTGAGGCTCGGTTCTCAGCCCGAGCGCGCGTCTGATTCGTTGGACGTCGACGCCGAGGACGCCGGAGCCCTCGCCGCGTCCGAACGCGGCGATCGCGAGGCGGGCCAGGTCCCTGAGCGCGTCGTCCGAGCCGTCCCTGAGCGCGGCGGCGATCTGCTGGCGGAGCGTGTCGAGGTTGATGTCCGTTGGGGCGGGGCCGTCCTGAGCATTGGCCTCGGTTATGCGCTTGCGAGCGGCCTGCGCCTCGGTGGCGCGGAAGAAGAAGCGGTCGAACACGAGCTCGAACACTCTCCTGTCGTCGTTCGACTTGGCCAGGGTGGTTGCGAGCGCCTCCTTGAAGTCTGCCTGCGCGGTCCAGGGGACGTGTTTCAGCGCTTCGAAGGCGTCGAGGATCTCGGACGTGCCGATCGCGACCCCCTCGTTTCGGAGGTCCTCGGCGAACGCCAGCAGGTGGCCGTCGAGGGCGCCGGGGGCGTCGTCGGGGATGCCGCCGTAGATCGCGCTCTTAGGCGGCACTCGACCGGGCGTCGTCCTGCTGTTGCTGCTGCTGCTCGAGGGTCACGCCCACGCGGGCCGCCACCGTGTCGAGGTCGGTGCGGTGCTTGACGATCACGTTCATCGTCTCGATGAACGTGTCGTGGTCGATGTCGTTGGCACCGAGCAGCAGCAGCGTGCGCGCCCAGTCGATCGATTCGGCGATGCTCGGCGGCTTCTTCAGGTCGAGCTGGCGGATCTGGTGGATGATCTCGGTGAGCTTTCTCGCCACGGTCTGGTCGAGCTCGGGGGCGTGGAGGCGGACGATCTCGAGCTCGTGCTCGAGGTCGGGGTAGTCGAGCCACAGGTACAGGCAGCGGCGCTTGAGAGCCTCGGTGAGCTCGCGCGTGTTGTTGGAGGTGAGGAGGACCACCGGTCGCGTCCTCGCCTCGATGCGGCCTAGCTCGGGGATGCTGATCTGAAAGTCGGAGAGCAGCTCGAGCAGCATCGCCTCGAACTCCTGGTCGGTCTTGTCGATCTCGTCGATCAGCAGGACGACGGGCTGTTCGCTTGCGATGGCCGTGAGGAGGGGCCTGGGGAGGAGGAACTCCTCGCCGAAGATGTCCTCCTGCACGTCCTGCCAGCCGGCGGTATCCGCTTCGGTCTGGATGCGGAGCAGCTGCTTGCGGTAGTTCCACTCGTACAGGGCCTTGGCCTCGTCGAGCCCCTCGTAGCACTGGAGCCTGACGAGGGTCCTGCTCAGGTGGGCCGCGAGGGCCTTGGCGAGCTCGGTCTTGCCGACGCCGGCAGGCCCCTCGACGAGGACGGGCTTGCCGAGCTTGATCGCGAGGAACGAGACGAGCGCGGTCCTGTCGCCGGGGAGGTAGCCGACGTCGCGGAGGCCGGTGGCGAGGTCGGTGGCGGTGGCGGGCTCGGTCATGGTGGCGTCAAAGTCAAAATACAGGTACGGCCCCGCAACAACTCCGGTGCGGTCGGGGTGGCGCGCGTCTTCGGGTGCACACTCGCGGGCATGAGCCGCGATCGCAGCCCGAACAACTCGCCACTCGCCGCGCCCCGTGCAGTGAACGGCGGTTCAGTCGGCCATGGCACGCGGCGGAACGGCGGCTAATCGCGATCGAGCCGGAGCGTCTCGTCCTCGCTGCCGAGCGGCATCGTGAGCTGATCGTCCGGTGGCGTGTCCGGTCCGGATCGGTCCGGCGGTGGCGCGGACCGCATTCTGAGCGTCTCGTCCACGTCCGCCGGCTTGACTCGCCCGAACGGGACCGCCGGCGGGTCGTCCGGGACGACGCGCTCGAACAGCTCGGCCGCGGACGCGCGCCGGCGCGGGCGGGACGGGGCGGCCTCGGGCGGGGCGTCCGCGACGGGCCGGCGCTCGGGGACCGGCGGGGGCTCGGCGACCGGCGGCCGGGGTCGCCGGCGCGGTGGCGGAGGGGTGCGGGCCGTGGAGGGCTGCCGCGGCTCGGGCGGCTGAGACGCCTCGGATGGCCTTGGCGGTTCCGGCGGCCTGCGCTGCTCGCGCTCGCGTTGCCTTCGAGCCTCGGGCGGCCGCTGCCGCCGCGCCTCCGGCCACCGCGGGGTGTCGGGCAGGGTCGCGGCCGCGCTCGATCCGGCCGGCGCCTTGTCCTCGCCCGGGAGCGGGGGCTCGGGCCGGTGAGCGGCGCGAATCCGCGATCCGCTGTAGGCCAGGAACGCCGCGGCGGCCAGCGCGATGAAGATTCCCCACTCGATCCCGGAGGTCGTCGCCGCCGGTCCGTTGGTCGTCGCGCCCTGCTTGTCGAAGATCCGCCACACGATCAGCAGGCACGTCCACAGCCCGGCCGCCGTGATCACGCCGCCGTCGCCACCGGGTAGATGGAAGGCCCGCCCTTCGGCGCGCTGGAACAGCAGCACGAGAACCGCGGCAGCCACGATCAGCACGGCCGCCTCGACGAACGAGAAGGCGCCCCAGCCGGTGATCGAGGCGCTCGCGGACTGGAGCTTCGCGGTCTTTGCCGGCGCGATCAGCGTCACCTGATACCACGGCAGGAACAGCGTCAGGAACAGAGCGACCGAGGCGAACCCTGCCAGCCGTGACTCGTGGGGCAGCGCTCTCCACGCGCGCACAAGCCGGCTCGTCCCAGACCCCACGCGGCGCGCGGCGCCGGCGGCGGTAGGCCCTTCGCTCATGCCCGCAAGCCTGCCACAGGCCGATTGTACGGCCGGCGGCAGCGCCCAACTAGAGAATCGGGATGTCCTGGACCTCGACGCCCTGGTCTCCCCGGTGCTCGAGCCGCTCGAGGTACCAGTCGATCAGCGCGCGGAGCGCGAGCAGCACCTCGCGCAGGGCGGTGACGAGGCGGCGCTGGAGCTCGGGCGGGATCAGCTCGCGCATGGCCTGGACCAGCGCCACCAGGGGATCGAGCTCGGGCATGGAGCCGGTGGAGTCGTCGGGGATCTGCCAGCCGGCGGGCGGCGGGGTGGCGGGGTCGCCGGCGCCGCCGGGATCGCGTGCGCCGCCGGGATCGCGCGCGCCACCGGGATCGCGCGCGCCACCCGGATTGCCCGCGCCACCGGGACCGCCCGCCCCCGCGCCGGCGCCTTCCCCGGCCCGGGCCGCCGCTTCGGCGATCAGCCGCTCGGCCGCCTCGGAGGCCTGGTCGAGACGCTGCTCGAGCCGCCGGAGGGCCTCTTCGGGTGAGCCGGGCTCAGGTGTGCTCGGCATCTTTCGCTCCCCGGAACGTCACCTCGAGCTTGCCGTCCTCGAACGTGGCCGCGGTCGGCGCGAAGGCGGCGAGCGCCGAGGGCAGGATGATCGTGCGGCGCTGGCCGTCGACGCCGACGATCAGCTCGAGCCCGATCTTCTTCAGCGAGATGTCGCCCTTGCGCGCGAACGGCAGCAGCAGCCGGAGCTGGGCGCCGTCCTCGGACACGTGCAGCTCCTGGCTGAGCGCGTTGTGGAGGATTGCGGCGGGATCGCGTCCGGTGGCGCCGAACAGGGCGTCCGCGAGGCGATCGAGCATCTCGGCGCCGAGGACCTCGGTGTCGAAGTAGGGCGCGCGCAGGACCGGCACGGGCGCGAACGCGGACTCGACGAGCTCGAGGTGCTCTTCCTGCAGACGGCGCCAGCCGGCGAAGTAGTCGCCCACGTCGGAGGGGAAGATGCGGTTGACGATCACCGCATCGGTCAGATAGCCGTAGAGGTTCAGGTACGTGAACGTGCGCATCGCCTCGCCGATCACCATCTTGTCCGGGTTCATCACCAGGCGCACCGTGCACCGCTCGCGGTCGCGGAGGATCTCGTTCATCTCGATCAGGTTCCTGGACAGGCGCTGAATGTCGGCGAACACGGCCTGGCTCGGCAGCTGGATGTCGAGCAGCGACCTCGCGAGCGGGCGGGCGGCGGCGAGGATCTGCCGCTCGAGCGGGAACACCTTCTCGATCCACCACCGCGCGACGTCGGGGAACGAGAGCAGGCGCAGCGTCTCACCGGTCGGCGCGCAGTCGACGACGATCGCGTCCCAGTCCGGCGACCGGTGGGCCGCCTGGAGGCGCAGCAGAGAGAACAGCTCGTCCATCCCGGGCGGGACGGTCAGCTCCTGCGCCGAGATCCGGTCGATGCCGCGCTCGACGAACACGCCGGCGAGCCAATCCTGGACGCCCGACCAGTGACGCTCCATCTCCTCCTGGGCGTTGACCTCCTGGCCCCACAGCCGCTTGCCGGCCGGGCTCGGCTCAGGTCCGAGGTCGGCGCCAAGCGACTCCGACAGGCTGTGCGCGGGATCGGTCGAGATCACGAGCGTGCGCAGTCCGGACGCGGCGCACCCGCGCGCGGTGGATGCCGCGACGGACGTCTTCCCGACTCCGCCCTTGCCCGTGTAGAGGATCGTGCGCGGCATCATGATCGCGCGAGTCTAGGCGCTCGCGAACCGGCGCGAAGGCAATAACCGGCTGCTACATTCGCTCGGGGGCTGAGAAGGAAAGGGACGCGATGCATCACCAGAGAAACGCATTCACGGGCTTGATCATGGTCGTGCTGGCGAGCATCGCCGTCGCCGCCTGCGGTAGCGCGAGCAGCGGCTCCGCCAACCCCAAGACGCTGCTGAACCAGACCTTCACCGGAACCCACAAGGTCACGAGCGGGAACCTCAATCTGCAGCTCACCGTCGACCCGTCCGGGTCGAGCACGCTGAGCGGCCCGATCACGCTGAGCTTCGGCGGCCCGTTCCAGACGCGCGGCGCCGGCAAGCTGCCGGAGTCCAACTTCACCGTGAGCGCGAGTGCGCTCGGCCGGAGCGTCTCGCTGGGGATCATCTCGACCGGCACCGCCGGCTACGTGACGCTCCAGGGCACCAGCTACCAGATGCCACAGGCGACCTTCCAGAAGCTCGAGTCGAGCTTCGCCCAGCTTGCGGCCACCCCCGGCGCGAGCTCGAGCTCGAGCTCGAGCTCGGGGACGCTCGCCAAGCTCGGCATCCAGCCGCTCCACTGGCTGACGAACCCCACCGTCGTCGGGACCGAGAACGTCGGCGGCGCCCAGACGACCCACATCCACGCCGGCGTCAACGTCACCGGGCTGCTCGAGGACCTGAACACGGTGCTCGCGAAGGCCTCAACGCTCGGCGTCTCGGGCGCCGGCGCGTTGAAGGCGGGGATTCCCGCCGCCGACCGGAGCAAGATCGCAGCCGAGATCAAGAATCCGAGCGTCGACATCTGGACCGGGACCAGCGACAAGACGATCCGCCGGCTCACGATCAGCCTGACGCTGCCGGTGACCGGCAAGACCTCGACGGAGCTCGGCGGGATCACCTCGGCCGACGTCGGGCTCACCATGCAGTACTCGAACCTGAACCAGCCCCAGACGATCATCGCGCCGAAGACCGTGCGGCCGTTCAGCGAGTTCCAGAGCAAGGTGAGCGCGTTCATGCAGACGCTCCAGGGCGCGGCCGCGGGAGCGCTCGGTGGCGCCGGGAGCCTCGGAGGCAGCAGCAGCGGCAGCGGTGGCGCGGGCGCCGGCGGCGGCACCACGAGCACCGGGTCCTCGCCCAAGAACGTCACGCGCTACAGCCAGTGCATCCAGTCGGCCGGCGGCGACGTGTCCAAGATGCAGAAGTGCGCGTCGCTGCTGACCGGCGGTTAGCGCCGGCTCTCTGAACCAGCGCCTGTCGGTCCGTCGCGCCGGAGCTCAGACGTCGCCGGCCGCTTCGCCGTCGCCGTGCCGCTTCCTGCTCTGGCCGACGATGTCCAGCGGATCGGGTGGTCTGACCGGCTCGTCAGGCGAAGGACGGACGCTCTCGCTGCACCCCTCACAACGTTCCCGGTCCTCGGTGTTGACGGTTCCGCACGCAGGGCATTGCCACCGCCGTAGTGCGATCCAGCGGCCTGTCGGGTCCGGCATCGGAAGTCCTCCCGTCTCATTACCGCGTTCGGGTGCCGGCGCATTCTAGTTTGGTCCGGCGGTTCCCGTGAGGGCGAGGAACCACCAGCGGCTGCCCATCAGCCGGGCACGACGAGCCGGCGCTGCCGACTGCGACTAGTCGCGGCCCAGCTCCTCGACCTCGTCTTCGAACTCCTCCGGCTCCTCGTCGGGATCCGCCTCGAAGTCGGCCCCCGCGTGGCGCGTCTGGAACGCCTCGAGCAGCCGGTCCCGGCGGTCCTCGTCGACAGGCACCTCGTCGGAGATCAGGACCCAGTCGGCACCCTCGAACTCCTCCATGTTGAAGATCTCCGCGTCGAGCTCGGGCGAGTCGTCGACGACGACCAGCACCTCGGTCTGAGGATTGAAGTACGTGCCCGGGCGGTTGACCAGCTCTTCGAGCTCGTAGCGCCGTGGATCAGCCATCGAGCGGAGCGTAACATCACAGCCCGCTGAGCTCGGAGATCTCGCGCTCGATCTCGGCCTCGACGTCGAGGGGCGGCTTGCCGGCGCGAACCCGGCGGTGGTTGCGGGCGACGACGAGCTGGCGGATCTCCTCACGCAGCGCCGGGTCGATTGCCGGCGCCCTCGCGGTCAGGCGCGACAGTTCCTGCTCAACGTCGACCGGCGGGTCGCCGCGGCGGGCTCGGCGCTCGTTGCGCGCCTCGAGCAGTTGGCGGATCTCCGTGTCCCGCTCGGCGACCGCAGTGGCCGCGCCCGGTCGCGAGTCGGCGCTCGAGTCGCGATCCATCACGAGCCGGCCCTTGCCGTAGTCCTCCCAGGTCTTGCGGCCGAAGATCAGCGCCCCGAGCGCGATCAGCACCGCGAGCACGCAGACGACCCAGATCACGACGTTGAACGTGGAGTGCACCGGAAACCAAGTCTGGCGCACAGAGCCCGCGTTCGGCCCCGGATGGGTGAGAACTACTGAGTCGAACGGTGCGAAATACCGGTTCGGTCCGGCGTTGATCGGGTATCATTCGTCATGTTGACTGACTAGTCAATCTATATGCTGCGCACGCGGCCCGCCGGGGCACAGGCGCCACCTTTCAAGGAGAAACCCACAGTGGTTGATTTCACCCTCACCGACGAGCAGCAGAGCATGCGCGAGATGGCGCACGACTTTGCTGAGAAGGAGATCCGTCCGGTCGCTTGGGAGTACGACAAGGACGGAACGTGGCCGCAGGAGATCATCGAGAAGGCCTGGGAACTCGGCCTGATCAACAACCACTTTCCGGTGGAGTACGGCGGACCCGGCCTTGGCTATCTCGACGGCTGCCTCATCGAGGAGGAGCTCGCCTGGGGTTGCTCGGGCATCAGCACGTCCGTCACGTGCAACGGCCTGGCCACGGCGCCGGTGCTCCTCGCCGCCTCCGACGAGATCAAGAAGGAGTACATCGGCCGCCTGTCCGAGGCGCCGCTGCTCGCCTCGTTCTGCCTGACCGAGCCCAATGCCGGCTCCGACGTCTCGGGGATGAAAACCACCGCGGTCCGCAAGGGCGACAAGTGGGTGATCAACGGCTCCAAGTGCTTCATCACCAACGGCGAGTACGCGAACTGGTACACGGTGTACGCAAAGACCGACAAGGAGGCCGGCCACCGCGGGATCTCGTGCTTCGTGGTGCCGCGCGACGCCGGTGTGGTCGTCGACAAGCACGAGGACAAGATGGGCCAGCGGGCGTCGAACACCGCCACCGTGTCCTTCAACGACGTCGAGATCCCGCTCGATCACCTCGTCGGCGAGGAGAACAAGGGCTTCAAGATCGCGATGATGACGCTCGATCGGACGCGCCCCGGCGTCGCCGCGATGGCCACCGGCGTGGCGCGCGCAGCGATGGAGTTCGCGGTCGACTACTCCAAGGAGCGCGTCCAGTTCGGCGTGCCGATCGCGATGCACCAGGCGATCCAGTTCCTGATCGCCGACATGGCCACCAAGGTCCACCTCTCGCGCCTGGCCACTTGGAACTCGGCGGTGCTGATCGACCAGGGCAAGCGCAACACGCTCGAGTCCTCGCACGCCAAGCGGTTCGCGGCCGACACCGCGATGGAGGTCACGACCGACGCCGTCCAGGTGTACGGCGGCTACGGCTTCATCAAGGAATACAAGGTCGAGAAGTTGATGCGCGATGCCAAGATCCTCCAGCTGTACGAGGGCACGGCCCAGATTCAGCGGCTGGTGATCGCGCGCGAAACGCTCCTCCCGCGCCGGGTCGAAGAATCCGCCCCCGCCAAGGCGTAGCCGGCACGGGAGACGCGCACCGGACGTGGCTGCCGCCCACCGCGAGGGGGCGGCAGCAGCGCCGGGCCGGCTACATCCAGCGCCTGCGCCGGAAGTAGACGACGAACCCGAAGATCGAGACGAACAGCAGGCCGATCCCGAGCACGGCGAACGACAGCGCCGTGTTCAGAACGTGGTTGGTCAGGAACGCGAAGTTCTGACCGAAGAAGCCGGTCAGGAACGTCAGCGGTAGGAACACCGTGGCGATAATCGTCAGCTGCTTGTTGACCTCGCCCTGGCGGTTGGCGATCGTCGAGAGGTACATGTCGGTGGCGCCGCTCAGCAGGTCGCGGTACGAGTCGACCAGCTCCGAGACCCGGACGAGGCTGTCGTACAGGTCGCGGAAGTAGAGTCGGTCATCGGCCTCGAGGCCACGCAGCTCGGCGATCCGCTCGCCGTCGCGCGCGAACAGGTCCCGCTCGGGGGAGATCACGCGCCGCATCGCGACGAGATCGCGCTTGAGCGAGAAGATCCGCTGCAGGATTGCCTCGGTCGGCTCCTCGATCACATCCTGCTCGATCTCGTCGATCGCGTCGTCGATCCGCGTCAGCACGGGGAAGAAGGTCGAGGTGACCGCGTCGAGGATCTTGTAGACGAGGAACTGCTCGCTCCGCTTCGGGTGCTTGGGGAAGCGCTGGCGCAGGTCGTGGAGCGTCGCGATCGGACGGCGGTGGATCGTGATCACGAAGTCGCCCGAGATGATCAGGTGCACCTCGAGCAGAAGCGGTTCGCCCGAGACGGCGGCGACATCGACACCGTACGCGACGAGGAACACGTAGCCCTCGTACTCGTCGAGCTTGGGGCGCTGGTCGAACGTCCGGGCGTCATCGACCGTGAGCGGGTGCAGGCCGACCTTCTCGGCGATCTTGTCCAGCTTCTCGTCGGGCGGATCCTCGAGGTCGAGCCAGAAGAAGCGGCCCTGTTCGAGATGCTCCGCGACCTCGTGCGGCTCGGCGTTGTGCAGGCAGGCCGCTGTCTGATCGCCCGGATCCTCGTCCGCCGAGGTTGCGGTGTTCACTCCGGCGAGGCTACAAGCTCGATCTGCCCGACGGCGCAATCAGCGCTGCGGCCGTCTTCTTCGGGGCCGGCTTCTTCGAGGACGGCTTGTTGACCATCGCATAGATCCCGACCACGACGACAGCCACGCAAAACGCACCGCACACGCCGGCCAGGGCGTATCCCGCCCACTCGCGTCCACCGTCCTTGGCGTTGTTCGCGATCTTGACGCCGACGAGCAGGAAGCCGAACACGATCACGACTCCGGCGCCGCCGAGAAGCGCGGCGACGACGATCTTCCACAGTGCGGTCCAGTTGATGAACTCTGACGCGAGGATCGCCATGATCTAAGCCGCCGCCACCGCGGGTGGTACGCCGGACATCACGGCCTCCTCCACGGGCGTCACGCTGGTGCGATCGAGGTCCTCGGGGGTGATGTTGTTGCGCTGCGCAAGCGTCCACAGGCCAAACGCCCCGGCCGCCGCCAGCGCAACGATCACGATCGCGCCGGCGTTGCTGTGCGCCCCGAACAGATCCGCGATCGCCCACGCCAAGCCGCCGAGAACCCCCGCCCCCGGCATCGTGAGGACCCAGGCGGACAGCATCTGGCCGATCACGTTCCAGTGGACACGCGAGCCCACCTTGCCGAGTCCAGCGCCGAGCACGCCGCCGGACACGACCTGCGTCGTCGACAGCGGGTAGCCGTAATAGGAGGAGGCGAGGATCACGGCGGCGCTCGAGGACTCGGCCGCGAATCCCTGCGGAGACTCGACGTTCGTGATCCGGTTCCCCATCGTGTTGATGATCCGCCAGCCGCCGCTGGCCGTGCCCAGCGCGATCGACAGGGCGCAGCCGAGCTTGACCCACAACGGCACCGAGAAGTGGGCCGCGCTGATGTCGCCGTGGGCGATCAGGGCGAGCGAGATCACGCCCATCGTCTTCTGCGCATCGTTGGTGCCGTGGGCCAGCGACACGAGCGACGCCGAGCAGATCTGCCCGTATCGATACCCGGTTCTGGCCTCGCGTTGGCCGAGCCGGCGGATCAAGCGGTAGGCCATATACGTGCCGAGCGCGGCGACGCCGCCCGCGATGAACGGGGACAGGACGGCCGGGATGATCACGGTCTGAATCAGGTTGTGCCAGTTGACCTCGTGCGACGCGGTCGCGACGATCGTGGCGCCGATCACGCCGCCGATGAGCGCGTGGCTCGAGCTCGACGGGATCGTGAAATACCAGGTGATCAGGTTCCAGGTCATCGCGCCGATCAGCGCGGCCAGCACGAGCTGGAGGCCGCTGCCGCCGGCGAGCACGTCGGGGTTGACGATCCCCTTGGCGATCGTGGCCGCGACGGAGATCGAGATGAATGCGCCCGCGAAGTTCAGGCAGGCGGACAAGATCACTGCAACCTTCGGTTTCAGCGCGCCGGTGGCGATCGAGGTCGCCATCGCGTTCGCCGTGTCGTGGAACCCGTTCGTGAAGTCGAACGAGAAGCCCGCGATCACCACCAGGATCAGGACGAGTTCAGATCCCATGGCGCGCCAGCCTCCCAGGTCTGTCACGGGCACATGTGAAAGACCTGTGAAAATGTGAGCGTCGTCTTACTCGGTGATGCTGAACTCCCAGATCGCGACCCCGAGCATCACCAGCCCGAGCGCGACGATCATGCCGGCCTCGAGCAGCGCCGGCACGTGCCAGCCGAACCAGGTCACGCCGGGATCGAGCGCGGCGCGCGCCTGCGGCGAGATCGTCAGGTGGTTGAACACGAGCCGGCGCATCGGGTCGACCGCGTAGGTGAGCGGGTCGAGGCGGTTGAGGACCGCGAGCCAGCCCGGAAGGTTCGCGACCGGGAACAGCGCGCCGGAGATGAAGAACATCGGCATCACGATCATCTGCATGACGCCCATGAACGACTGCATCTGCTTGATCCGGACCGCGACCATCACGCCGAACGCGGTGATCGTGAACGCCAGCAGCAACTGCAGGATGAAGACCCCGATGATCAGCAGCGGGTCGTAGGGGACGCCGACGAACCCCGCCAGCGCGATCACGATCACGCCCTGGAAGCTCGCGACGGTGGCGCCGCCGATTACCTTGCCGATCACGATCGAGCTGCGCCGGATCGGCGCGACCATCATCTCGCGGAGAAACCCGAACTCGCGGTCCCACACGATCGAGGCGGCCGAGAACATCGCGGTGAACATGACCGAGATGCAGAGGATCCCGGGGTAGATGAACGTCTTCAGGTTGACGCCGTGGGTGCTCGCCGCCGACAGCTGCTGGAGGCCGGATCCGAGCACGAACAGGAACAGCAGCGGCTGGATCAGCGTGGTCACCATCCGCAGCCGGTCGCTCCTGTAGCGGATCAGCTCGCGGCGCCAGACGATCTTGATCGCGCGCAACTCGGAGGCGAGGGTGCGCTTGGGGACGGTGACCCGGACGACCGGGGTTGCGGCGGCGCCCGGTGCCTCGGGCGTCTGCACGCGGTCGGTAGTGGTACTCATCGCCTCCCTCCGTGCATCATCTGCATCATCACGCGGTTCCGGTGCTTGGCCTGGTCCTCCTCGGCGTCGCGGATCGTCGATCCCGTGTATGACATGAACACGTCGTCGAGCGTCGGGCGGGAGACGTTGACCGCCTTGATCGGGGGGAGGGCGGGATCCCATTCCGCGAACAGCCGCGGCACGAACTGCTCGCCCTCCGGGACGCCGAAGCTCACCGCGCCCTCGGAGATCCGGGCCGCGATATCGAACCGGTCGGCGAGCGCCGCGATCGCGGCGTCGTTGTCGTCGGTTTGGATCGTGACCCGATCGGTGCCGACCCCGGCCTTGAGCGTCTCGGGCGCGTCGAGCGCGACGATCTCGCCGTGGTCCATGATCGCGATCCGATCGCACCACTCCGCCTCGTCCATGTAATGGGTGGTCATGAAGATCGTGATGTCCTCGCGATCCTTGAGCTCGCCGATGTACTCCCAGATCGACCGGCGCGTCTGCGGGTCCAGCCCGATCGTCGGCTCGTCGAGGAACAGGACGCGCGGCGAATGCATCAGGCCGCGGGCGATCTCGAGCCGCCGGCGCATCCCGCCCGAGAAGGTGCCGACCACCGAGTCCTTGCGATCCCACAGCCCGACCATCGTCATCACCTGCTGCATGCGCGGCTTGACCAGGTCCGACTGGACGCCGTACAGCTCGGCATGCAGTCGCAGGTTCTGCTCGGCGGTCAGGTAGCCGTCGAGCGTCGGGTCCTGGAACACCAGCCCGATGTTGCGGCGGACGTCGTCGCGCTCGCGGACCACGTCGTGCCCGGCGACGGACGCCGAGCCGGCGGTGGGCCGGACCAGCGTGCAGAGCATGTTGATCGTGGTCGTCTTGCCGGCGCCGTTGGGTCCGAGGAAGCCGAACACCTCGCCGGTGGCGACCTCGAACTCGACGCCCTTGACCGCCTCGACCTCCTCGTAGTTCTTGACGAGGCCGCGGACCTCGATCGCGACCGGGCCCGCGATCTCTCTTGCGCCGTTCCCGTCAGTCATCTCTGTCACACACGTTACGCGGTCGCGTCACTGTCCTCGGCGAGGATCCCGTACAGCGCCCGGCGGGTCTCGGCGAGGGTCTCGCGCGCCTTCTCGACCTGGCGCTCGTCGCCCTCATGCGCCACCTGCCAGGCGGCCTTGCCGATCTGGATGACCAGCGAGGCGATCTCCGGTATCGAGCGGCCGTCGGGATCGTCCTCCTCCTCCCACGGCGGAGTCCCTCGGCCGTGCTGCTCGACATGCTCCCGGCCGTGGTCGGTCAGCTCGAACAGCTTGGTCCCGTCCCGCTCGATCCCGCGGATCAGGCCCTCGTCCTCGAGCTGGGCGAGCGTCGGATACATCGACCCCGGGCTCGGGCGCCAGGTTCCGCGGCTTCGCTCCTCGATCGTCTGCATCAGCTGGTAGCCGTTGCGGGGCTCCTCGGCGAGCAGGAGCAGCACCGCCGCCCTGACGTCGCCGCGGCGCCGTCGGCCGCGGCCGCCGCCGAACGGTCCACCGGGCGGCGGTCCCCAGAACGGGCCGCCGCGCATGTGGCGCAGCGCGGCGAGCCGCTCGAGATCGTCGATGTTGCCGTAGCGACCGTGGCGGCCGCGACCGGCTGCCTTCATCGCGGCGATGCGGCCCAGCAGCGGCCACGGGGCCGCCCAATCATCGTGACTCATGGTTCCTCCTGCGACAGTCTCTGAACGATGTATAACGATATATCGGAGACAGTCGGATTGTCAAGAAGGTTGCTTCGGCTGCACGCAGCCTCGCGCCCAGCTACTGCGCTTCTCTCCGGGTGCGAGGCCGGCCGGCCGACTTCAGTCCGCGTCGCCGTCCGACGGGCCGCCGCCGCGTGAACGGATCCAGTCGGCGAGCTGCTCGGCCATCCCGCCGACCTGCGAGCCGGCCTTGTTCAGGTTCTCCCCGATCTCGCGGAAGATCGCGCGGAAGCGCTCGGCGTAGAACTCGACGGCGTCGCCGGCCTCGTCGCGGACGTTGGCGGTGGCGTCCTGCTCGCGGGTCCGGTACTCGCCGCGGATGATCCGGTCGTAGTCGCCGCTCTGCACCCACTTCATGACCTCGGAGACGCGCCGGACCGAGTCGGGGTGGGTCTTGCCGAGCTCGTTGAAGAACCGGCGGACGCGGTCGCTGGGATCGTCCCAGCCCTCGTACTCCATGGCCTGAGCCATGAACGCATCGAGGTTGAGGTCTCGGACGTGCATCGCTCCCGAGAGAGTCATCTGCAGCCGGCACACGATCTTGGGATCGCGGACGACCAGCGCCCCGGCGCGATCGCAGCTGAGCTCGGCGGCCCGGAACCACTCGAGCAGGACGGCCCTGACCGCTCGGAACGGCAGCCCGAGCGAGAACGGAAGGCTGCCGCCGGCGCTCAGCAGGATGATCAGCGCGGTCCTGTAGAGCATGTGGTCGGACAGGATGTGGCCGACCTCGTGTCCGAGCAGCGCGCGCTGCTCGCCGGCCTCGAGGTTCACGAGCGATCTGGCGTCCATGACGATCATCGGCTTGCTCGAGCCGACTGCCTGGGCGACACCGGGCACCGGCGAGGTCACATACAGGTCGTACACCTCGGGCATGTCGAGGATCCGGCACACGCTCACATGACCCGCCCACAGGTCGGGAAGCTGCTGCTCGGAGACCTTGACCGAGTTGCCCAAGTAGTACTGGCGCACCGCGCGCTCGTAGCCCCACTCGATCAGCTTCCGCACGACCGTGTCGAGCATCGGGACCGCCTTGAGCGCGGCGGTCGCGGCGCGGTCGGCGGGATGCTCGTACGCCTTGGAGGAGATCCCCGTGTACGGCTCGATGTGATCAGGAAGGGTCTCCGGCACCTGGAATGGAGCGTACTGCTCGGCGACAGGGTCGGGTAGCGTTCGCGCCATGTTCGTGTTCAAGGCGGCCGTCGTCGGTGCCGGCACGATGGGTGGCGAGATCGCGCAAGTGATCGCGAACGCCGACATCCCCGTCGTGCTCAAGGACGTCGAGGAGAAGTTCGTCGAGCAGGGCCTCGACAAGGCCCGCTCGCTGTGGCAGGCGCGCGTCGACGCCGGGAAACTCGAGGTCTCCGAGCTCGAGCGCAAGCTCCGGCTGATCTCGGGCGCCACCGGCTACGAGTCGTTCGGCAGCGTCGACTTCGTGATCGAGGCCGTCCCCGAGCGGATCGGGATCAAGCAGACGGTGTTCTCCGAGCTCGACGAGGTGACGCCGGGCCACGCGATCCTGGCCTCGAACACCTCGTCGCTGTCGGTGACCGAGATGGCGCAGGCCACGATGCGCCCGGACAAGGTGGTCGGCTTCCACTTCTTCTACCCGGCGTCGATCATGCGGCTGATCGAGGTGATCGAGGGCGAGGAGACCTCGCCGGAGACGGCCCAGGCCGCGGTCAACTTCGCCCAGACGATCCGCAAGACGGCGATCCGCTGCGGCGAGACGCCGGGATTCGTGGTCAACCGGATCCTGAACTCGAGCGTGTCGGAGCTGTGGCGACTGCAGGAGGAGACCGGGATCGACGTCATGGAGCTCGACAGGGTCGTGGCGGAGTCGAAGGCCGCGCCGGTCGGCCCGTTCTATCTGAGCGACCTGCTCGGGCTCGACACCGTCCTGCACGTAGCCGAGCACCTGCGCGACTCCTACGGGGACCGTTTCCACGTGCACGAGCGGATGCGCGAGCTGGTCGAAGCCGGCAAGCTCGGAGCAAAGACCGGGGAGGGGTTCTATGAGCACGGGCGCTGACGTCGATGCCGCCGCGATCGTCGACCGGTTCACGCTGAAGGCGCTGGTCGAGAGCTGCCTGGTGCTCGAGGAGGGCGTCGCGTCGATGAGGGACATCGACCTCGCGATGATGGCCGGCGCCGGCATCATGCCGCCGCCGTTCGCGCGCGCGGACCAGCTCGGGCTCGACGAGGTGCTGTCGCGCCTGGAACGGGCCGCCGCCGAGTGGGGCGAGGGTTTCGAGCCCCCGATGATCCTGCGGCGGCTGGTGGCGCAGGGCCGGCTCGGCGCCAAGGCCGGCCAGGGCTTCTTCCCGTACCCCCGGCCCGATCAGGGCTGGGAGGGCAGCCCGGTGAAGCTCGAGACTCGCGGTGAGGTTGCGATCGCCTGGCTCGACCGGCCGCCGGCGAACTCGATCTCCCCGGAGGTCGTGCACGCACTCCGCGGTGTGTGGGACGCGGTCTCGGACTCGGGCTCGGCTCGCGCGCTCGTGATCGCGTCCGCCAACCCGATGCTGTTCTGCGCCGGCGCGGACATCAAGGCGTTCACGAAGATGAACGAGGCCGCCGGCAGGAAGCTGCTCGACGACGTCCACGCGCTGTTCCGGGAGCTCGAGACGGCTCCGGTCGTGACGATCGCGGCCGTCAACGCGATCGCCCTCGGCGGCGGCTGCGAGCTCGCGATGGCCTGCGACTTCCGGATCGCGTCCGAGTCGGCGATGTTCGGCCAGCCCGAGATCAACCTCGGCATCATCCCCGGATTCGGCGGCACCCAGCGCCTGCCCCGGCTCGTCGGCGAGGGCCGGGCGCTCGAGCTGAACCTGTGCGGCGATCCGATCGCCGCCGAGGACGCGTACGCGCTCGGCCTCGCCAACCGCGTGGTCCCCGACGAGGAGCTGTTCGACACGGCGCTGGCGTGGGCGCGCAAGCTTTCGGGACAGGCGCCGGTCGCGGTGGAGCAGATCAAGCGCGTGTCGGCCGCGGGCGACATCGACGCTGGGATCGAGCGCGAGAAGGAAGGGTTCCTCCGGGCGTTCATCTCCGATGACGCGCGCGAGGGAATCTCGGCGTTCCTCCAGAAGCGCAATCCGCGCTTTACCGGCAAGTGACCGGTGCGCGGCAACTGAGCGGCGCGACGAACGCCGCCGCAGCCCGGCTCGCGCGGCTGATCGAGGCGGCGGGCTCGGTCGTGGCCCTGACCGGGGCCGGGATCTCGGTGCCGTCGGGGATTCCCGACTTCCGCTCGCCGGGCACCGGGCTGTGGGAGAACGTCGATCCGATGGAGGTCGCGCACATCGATGCCTTCCACCGCGACCCGCAGCGGTTCTGGAGCTTTTACGGGCAGCGCTTCGCGACCCTCTCCGACAAGCGGCCGAACGCGGCGCACGCGGCGTTGGTCGAGCTCGAGCGCGCGGGACTCCTCGACGCGGTGATCACGCAGAACATCGACCGGCTGCACGAGCGCGCGGGGACGCGCAACCTGATCGAGGTGCACGGGTCGATCGCCCGCTCGTCATGTCTCGTCTGTGGTTTACGGTATGAATTGGAAGTCGTGCGCGTGCGGTGCGAGGGGGGTGCGGACGGTGTGCCCAGGTGCGACTGCGCCGCGCCGCTCAAGCCTGACGTGGTGCTGTTCGGCGAGTACCTCCCGGTCGACGCGCTGACGCGGGCGGAGACGCTCGCCGCGGGCGCGGACCTGATGCTGTGCATCGGCTCCTCGCTGGAGGTCTACCCGGTGGCGCAGCTCCCCGAGACGACGCTGTCGAGCGGCGGCCAGATTGCGATCCTCACCCGGAGCGGGACGCCGTTCGACCGGCACGCGGCGGTCCGGCTCGGGGGGGACGTCGTCGACGAGCTCGAGGCCGTGCTGGCCGCGCTCGGCCTCGCTATCCCGGCAGCGCCGCCACCCGAGCCCTGAGCGCCGCCTCGATCCTCCCGAGCGCGAATTCGGTCGCCTGGCGCTCGGGCGTGCCGACCGGCCCAGATGCGGCCTGGCGCGCCGCCGCGGCGACGCCCTCGTACAGTCCGCGGAGCTCGTTCAGGCGGTCGGCCAGCGCGGGCGCGGTCGGGTCGTCCGCCAGCTCGGCGATCGCCGTGTCGAGCGCGACCAGGACCTGGATGGCGGCCTCGCGCGTGTGCCCCTGGTCGAGGTCGAGCCGCGCGCGCAGCGTCAGCTCCTCGCACGCGAGCGTGGGGTGGCGGCCGGTGAGCAGCGCGGCGAGCCGCGCCTGGGCGGCGGGGATCCGCCGGCGATGGCGCCGGCCGGCGTCGATCAGCTCCCGCGCGTCGGTCCACAGGCCGTCGGCGACCTGCTCGCCGGCGCCGTAGCCGATCCGGGCCACGAGCGCGTCCTGCCGGCCCACGCCGTGGGCGTGTGGATCGGCCGACGCGATGCGGTGGGCGCGCAGGGCTCGGTTGAGCACGGCCAGCCCCTCGGCCAGCTCGGCCTCGCCGGCGCCTTTCAGCCAGGCGGCGGCGAGCTCGGTGCCGTCGAGGGGGTCGCCGACGTCGATCACGGTCGCCTGCGAGGTCCTCACAGGCATAGGCTCAGGCTCAGGTTCAGCCTTACGCTGTCGCCGGGAAGGCCCGAAACTACGGCGTTCTGGGGCTCCGAGCGTTGTCAGCACGAGCACGTGCGACGGCGCGCCGTCCGGCCGGTCGCCGACGCGCCGGATCAGGTACCGGCCGTCGGGCGGACCGAGCGCCCACGGGATCTCCAACTGGCTGAAGCGGAACAGAGGGGGGATTGCGGGAGGCTACGCCCAACGGCCCGGCCCTGGTGGCGCCGAGGCGGGCTGGCCCTCGTCCCGGGCCGCGCCTACTGGCCGGGCGTCTTGACCGCGTACTTGCTCGGCGAGATCGGGACGATCGGCTCGCTGATGTGGCTGATGTGGTTGATCAGCTGCGTCCACTGGTTCGGCTGCAGGATGCTGCCGACGACGGCCCCGAGCTTCTTGTTGACCCCGTACAGCGGGGTGAAGGCCACCTGGATGCGGTTCGCGTGGTCGGGCAGCGACAGCGCGGTCGGCTGGCCCTTGTAGCTCATCAGCGAGACGATCTCATCCGGCTGCATCGCGCCCTGGAGGGTGAGCAGGCGGCGGACGGTGACGTCGGTGATCGAGCCCGGGCCCTGATGACCCTTGATCGGGATGTCGTTGATCGCCGAGATGTCGACGCTCGAGCCGCTCGACCCGGCGCTGTCGACGCCGTCGGAGCCGTTGCTGGTGGCGCCGCACTTGAGCCCGGAGATGTCGGGCTTCAGTCCCGACGCCGACAGGAACTCGATCACCGCGAGGACGCGGCGGTCGATCGCGCCGGACTGGATGTCGCGCCGGCCGCAGGCGTAGATCGCGACGTTGGGGTCTTCCAGGACGCGGGTCTCGAGCTGCTCCTTGGACATCAGGAGGATCTGGCCGATCGTCGGGTTCTTGGCGTCGCGGCCGAAGAACGGGTCGACGCCCGCGGCGCGGTAGACCGCGGTCGCCTCGAGCAGCTTCCACCCGTCGAGGATCGGCTTGGGATCGATGTACGGGGAATCCTTGCCGGCGGGCTGGACCATGAACTCGAGGTGCGAGGCGTTGGTGGGGGTCCCGGCGCCCAGCCGCCCGAGGATCGTGCCGGCGACCACGACCGAGCCGGCCTTCAGCGGCTGGAGCGTGTACTGGTTCTTGGCGAGGTGGAGCACGTCCGAGAAGTAGTTCTGGAAGCTCGCGAGCTGGGGGCCGCTGCTCGTGATCTGGAGCTTGCCGCCGGCGGCGTAGGAGGCGGGGCGCGAGGGATTGGCGAACAGCCGCTCTTTGACCATCGGCGCGCTGATCGTGGGCGTGTCCGCTGGCGCCGCGGTCGTGGTCGTGGCGGTCGCGCCGGACGTCGTGGGCTGCGTGGTCGCGGCCGGCGTGCTTGTGGCCGCCGTGCTCGCGGCCGGCGCCACCGGCAGCGAGATCGGGCTGCTCTTGGCCTCCTTGGTGGCCTTGGCGGTGCTCACGACCGGAGCGGCCTGCTGGGACCCGGCCGAGGCGGGCTGCTTGGGGGCCGGCGCGGACGGGGCCAGGAGCGCCTTGGCGATCGAGTTCGCGTTGAGGTGCTGCGGCTTCGGAACCGGATACCGCGTCGGGATCGAGCCGAGGTTCGCGTACGTGTAGGTGTTGCCGGTCGCGTCCTGGAGCTCGACGTAGCGGCCGAGCTGCTTGCTCTTGCCGATCTTCACGACCTTGCCGTCGTTGACCGCGATCACCGGCGAGCCCTGCTTGGCGTAGATGGCGGTTCCGGTGGTGTTCGGGTCGGACTTGACCTGGACCGCCGCGTTCGCGGTCTTGACGCGGGTCTTCGCGAGCTTGAGGACCGAGGAGTCGGCGTACTTGGCGGGGGCCGCGACCGGGAAGTGGCCCTCGACGAGCCCGGTCAGCGCGCCGATCACCGACTTCGGCATGCCGCCGATCAGCTGAGCGCGCAGCAGCACCGACTGGACGTACCAGCCGGCGTGGTTGTACGCGAAGATCGCCTGCGACAGGTTCGTGGACGCGCCGGCCGCGTGCAGGTAGCGGGCGGCGGTGAAGATCGCGTCGGCCGGGTTGTACGGATCGGCGATGCCGTCTCCGTTGGCGTCGACCCCGTAGCGCTTCCAGGTCGAGGGGAGGAACTGCATCCAGCCGACCGCGCCGGCGGTCGACACCGACAGGTTGCGGCCGTAGTCGGTCTCGATCTCGTTGATCGCGCCGAGGATCTGCCACGGCACGTCGTACTGGATGCCGGCGGCCTGGTAGATCGGGAGCAGGAACGGGGGGATCTGGAAGCTGTCGATGAAGAAGTTCGGGACGCCGATCGGGGCGGGCCCGGGAAGCGCGTAGGAGAAGGTCGGGTTCGACGGGGTCGGGACGCCGCTCTTGGTGACCGGGGGCGGGGGGGTCGCGGGCTTGGTGGCCTTCTTGGGCTTCTTCTTCTTGGTCTTGGGCGCCGCGGGCTGCTTGACGTTGGTGCCCGCCTCCGCGGTGCCCGGGTTCAGCGGCGTCGGGTTCTGCGCGTTGCCCTGACCCGAGGTCGTCGTCTTGGTCCCGGTCGGCTTGGTGGTCGTACCCGGCGTGGTCGACGTGGTCGTCGTCGGCTTGGGCTTCGGCGTGGTCGACGTCGGGGTCTTCGAGGTTGAAGTCGAGGTTGAGGTCGTCGTCGGCTGGGTGCTCGTGGTGACCGTGGCCGCCGGCGTCGTCGCCGTCACGGGCGGGCACGAGGTGACGACGTTGAGGATCGCCACCGCGGGCGGAAGGGGGAGCGTGCTCGCGTCCGTCCCCGGCGGAACATTCTGGAAGACGAGCTGCTGGCCGCCCGTAACGGTGATCGTGTACGTGCAGCCATCCGCGGACGCGTCGGGAATGGCGGCCAGCCCGAGCACCATCACCACGAGAGCCGTGGTGACGGCAGCGATGGTGAGCTTCCGCCTTTTCAACACTGTGGCCTACTCCTCCCGCGGTCTGCCACTAGCAATGTCGTCCCAGCTACGATCACAGGTAGCCTTGGAAGGACGCTACTGGCTGCCGCCGAGCTTTGCAATTCGGAACCGTCAGGTGTGGTGATGTCTGTTCGGGTACCAACGCGCCGTGACGTCGGTCACGAACGGTCCACCCAGTCCTGTGAATCGGCAAGAACCCCTACCCACTGTAGCGCTGGACCATTCACCTGGACCACAGGTAACCCTCAACTTGAGCCTTAGTGTCAGCAACATGAGAGCGGTTTCATGAGGTTCGGGCCGACGACGAGAGGCGGGTCGAGATGAGCGAGGACAAGGGCCTCCGTGGCCGGGTCACGCGCCAGGGCGAGGAGGCGATCGGGAAGGTGACCCAGGGGATGCTCGAGAACCCCGTCGTGAACAAGGCGCTGACGGCCGCGTTCGAGACGCGCGAGCGGGCGACGCGAGCGCAGGAGCTCGCGATGAGCGCGCTGAACCTGCCCTCGGCCGGCGACCTCGAGCGGCTGACGCGGCGGCTGCGGAGCGTGTCCCAGCGGCTCGAGGCGATCGAGGATGGGCTCGACCGGCTCGAGCAGCGCATCGAGACGCTCGGGTCGGGAAGCGCGCTGGACAAACGGCTGGCGGCGATCGAGGAGCTGCTGGCGCGCCTCGAGGCCTCGCTCGGCGAGGTCGTCGTCGCCGAGAAGGCGCCTCAGGGCTGAGCGGCGGCACTCTCGGCGAGGAGCGCGCGCAGCGCGGCCTCGCCCATCCGCCGTTCGGCGTCGCCCAGCTCGTCCTGGCCGATCCTGACCCGTGCGGGGAGCAGCTGGTCGGAAACGACCAGCAGCGCGGCGCCCTGGACGCCCCGGGCGGCCGCGAGCGCGAACAGCGTCGCGGCCTCCATCTCGACCGCGAGGGCGCCGGCCGCGCTCCACTCGTGCTCGAGCTCCCGGTCGTCGTAGAACCGGTCCGTGGTGACGATCGGCCCCGAGTGGACGGCGTGGGTCGCGCGGTCCTGGCCGGGGAAGGGCGCCTCCGCGGCGGCGCTCACGACCGCCAGCAGGTCCGGGCTCGCCGGGACGCGGTCGGCGGCGCCGAGCGCCCGGCTGGTGCCGTCGGCGGCGATCGCCTCGGTCGCGACCACGAGATCGCCGAGCTCGAGGCCCTCCCCGAGACCCCCGCACGTGCCCACCCGCAGGAGGCGGCGGGCGCCGAGGTCGATCAGCTCGTGGATCACGATCGCGGCGCTCGGGCCGCCGATGCCGGTGCTCTGGATCGTCACCGTCGCGCCGTCGGGAGCGAGGCCCGTGTATCCCCACAGGCCACGATGGTGGTTGAACATCTTCGGGCCTTCGAGCAGTGACTCCGCCAGCGTCAGCGCGCGACCGGGATCTCCCGGCAGCAGGACGCGCTCCGAGAGCGCGGCGGTCGGTTGGAGTCCGATCGGTGCAGCCACCGTTCCTATTGTTATTTATGACCGATTACCTATATGTGCTGTTGACATATCGGGGATTGGCGAGTAGACCTAAGGCACCCAAAGCAAAGGCAACAGGCCGGAGCGTGAACGGGCTGCCCAGGCCAGCTGGGGAGCGCGTTCGCGAGGCGCCGCCGGAAACGTGACGAGCGCCAACGGCCGACGCAGCGGGCCGTCTCGCCCGCGGGCGGCGGGGCTTCGTGCTCGTCGAGGCCCCGCCGCCGACTATTCAGGCCGGGGCTCTGACGCAA
>Ga0335078_10003047_pt1 | contig 25034 bp, 22 predicted proteins | sample Lox_Sample_32_FD_206711 | JGI IMG/M metagenome (GOLD analysis project Ga0335078, IMG submission 206711) | Soil microbial communities from Loxahatchee National Wildlife Refuge, Florida, United States - Lox_Sample_3.2 | ecosystem: Environmental > Terrestrial > Soil > Wetlands | place: USA... | reverse complement strand
ACGCGAACTCGGCGCGCTCTTCGCGCAGCGTGCGTCCTCCGCTGGCGCCTTCGCGGAGCGAGCGCACGAACGCGGTGGGCCTCACGCGCGGCGCGAGATCGAACGCGCACGTCTCGTCGAACTCGCCGGACGAAACGGGCATGTGCACCGCGAGCTCGCCGCGCTCGCCGTCGCGCGACCACGTGATCGTCGCGGGCTCCTTCGACGTGAACAGATCGCTCGCGTCGAGCGCGGTGTGAAACGCCCGGTGCTCGCGCGGCTTCACGGTGAAGCGCGCGGTCTCGCTGCCGTGCGCGAACGGGTTCGAGAGTGCGGCCATCGCGCCCGAATCTACTTCGGTTGACGCGCTTTGTGTCGACTCGGCGCGCGCGCAATGCGTGTATGCTGCACGCGATGCATTTCGCGCGACTCTGCGAAGCGCTCGAAGCGGCGAAGAACACGAGCTCGCGCAACGCGAAGGTCGCGGCGATCGCGGGCGCGCTCGCCGAGGCCGCGCGATCGGGGCCGCTCGATCTCCGCACGGCGGTGCGCGTTTCGCTCGGCGATCTCTCGCGGCTCGGAGTCGGTTGGCGCGCGCTCGGCGGCGCGCTCGGCGCGCGGCTCGGCGAGACGAACGACGCGCGCATCGTCGAAGCGACGCGACGTCTCGGTGATCTCGGAGACGCGGCGTTCGAGCTCATCGAACGAAGCGGCGACAAGAACGCGGCGCGCTCCGAGCCGCTCGAGCTCGCGGACGTCGATGCCTTGACCACCGGGCTCCGCGCGGCGACCTCGCGCGCGAAGCGCGCCGCGCTCATCACCGCCGCGTTCGCGCGGTCGACCGCGCTCGAAGCGAAGTTTCTCGTCAAGGCGCTCTCCGGCGAGCTCCGCATCGGCGCCGCGCCGGGCGTCGTGTTGCTCGCGATCACGAGCGCGTTCGCCGCGGACGAAGCGAAGGTCCGGCGCGCGCACGGGCTGCTCGCGGATCTCGCGGAGGTCGCCGTCCTCGCGCACGACAAGAAGCTCGACGAAGCGAACGTCGAGCCCGGTCGTCCTCTCGCGTTCATGCTCGCGACGCCCATCGAGACGATCCAATCGCCCATCGATTACCGCGCGGTGATCGCCGAGGAGAAGCTCGACGGCGTCCGCGCTCAGATCCACGTCGTGCACGGCGCGGCGACCATCTTCGCGCGCGGTCTCGAACGCGTGACGTCCGCGTTTCCCGAGGTGGCCGCGGCTTTCGCGGGCGTCACGACCGATCTCGTGCTCGACGGCGAAATCCTCGCGATCGCGGAGGACGGCAGGTCCCGCCCGTTTCAAGCGCTGCAGATGCGCCTCGGGCGCAAGGCGCCGTCGGCCGAGCTCATCGCGCTCGTGCCGCTGTGCTTCGTCGCGTTCGACGTGCTCGTGCGCGGGCGCGACGTGCTCGTCGACCGGCCATGGCGCGAACGCCGCGCGGCGCTGGAAGCGATCGCGACGGAGCTCGGAAAGCGAACAGCGTTCACGATCAAGGACGCCCTGGAGGTCGCGGATTCCGCCGCGGTGGACGCCGCGTTCGATCGCGCGCGCAAGAACGGCAATGAAGGGCTCGTGCTGAAGAAGAAAGACGCGAAGTACGAAGCGGGCAAGCGCGGGCAGTCGTGGCTCAAGGTGAAGAAGGCCACCGCGACGCTCGACGTCGTGGTCACGGCCGCCGAGCAAGGACACGGTGGACGCGCGAGCGTCATCAGCGACTACACGTTCGCGGTGTGGAAGGGCGACGAGCTCGTCGACGTCGGCAAAGCGTACTCGGGTCTGACCGATCCCGAAATCGACCAGCTTTCAAGGCATTTCGTCGAGACGACGCTCGAAGTACGCGGCGGCTGGCGCAAGGTGTCGCCGGACGTCGTGCTCGAGGTCGGCTTCGACGGCATCCAGCGATCCGATCGTCACGCGAGCGGCTTCTCCCTCCGCTTCCCGCGCATCCTCAAGATCCGCGAAGACAAACGCCCGGACGAGTGCGACACGATCGAGACGGTCGAAGCGCTCTACCTCGCGCAAATCGCGAGCGGGCACCGCGAGGAGCCCGTCGCTCCGCCGCCCGCGCCAAAGAGGAGCGCGAAATCGACGAAGAGCAGCGCGCAGCTTTCGCTCTTCGGAGAGGAGCGCAAGAAGTAAACAGTGTTCACATGACGCCGTCAGTGGTGTTTGTGCTTTTTCTTCTTCGTCTTGGTCGGCGGCGCGCTCGTCGGATGCGACGTCGTCGGGAGCGACGGTTTGGCAGAAGCGGTCGTCGGGGGCGTCGCGGCTGCCGCGTCGTCGTCGTCGAACTCGTAGTCGTCGCCGCCGTCGTCGTCCGAAGCGTCAGCATCCTCGAGCGCGGCGAGCGGCGCGCTGCTCGCGGACGCGGACGTCGAGCCGCTCGCGACGGGTCGCGCGCCGTCGGCCCTGAAATGCGGCGCGACGTACACGATGCCGACGCACAACGCAGCGAGCGCGCCCGACGCGATCAAGATCGGTACGAGAGGCTTCTTGCGCTTCGGCGGCTTCGGCGGCTCGGGCGGCGTGGCCTTCGTGTGCACCCACAGCGCGCTCCGCGGCTTCGACTCGTCGGGGCTCGACGCGGACTGCGTCTTCGCCTTCACGAAATCGGACACGGGGAGCGTCGTCGCGGCGTCGTCCACGTCGTCGTCGTCGTGGTGAACACTGTTCACGCTGATCGGCTTCGCGAGGGTCGCCTTCCCGTCTTGCGCTTCGAGCGCCGCGGTCGCTTCACGGACGGCGTCGCGCATCGACTCCGCGCTCTGGAACCGATCGAGCGGCTCGTAGGCGAGCGCGCGATCGATGACCGCCGCGACCTTCGGGTGAATCGTCGGAACGATCTCCGCGATGCTCTTCGCGGGCTCCGTCATCGCGAGGAGGAGCACTTCGTTCTGCGTGTCCGCGACGTGCACGTAGCGACCCGCGATGAGCCGGAACATCATCGCGCCCACGGCCCAGAGGTCGGTGCGGCCGTCGATGTGCTCGGAGCGTCCGCGCGCTTGCTCCGGCGGCATGTACTCCGGCGTGCCCATCACGACGCCGGTGCGCGTCTTCGCTTCGCCCGTATTTTCGAGGACCCGCGCGACGCCGAAGTCGAGCACCTTCACGCCGCCATCCGCCATCAAGAAGATGTTGTCGGGCTTGAGATCGCGATGGACGACGTTCTGCGCGTGCGCCGCCGCGAGCACGTCGAGGATCCCTTCGGCGATGACGAGCACCTCGCGCGGCGGCAGCTTTCCGCCCTCCGAGTCGACGCGCTGCGCGAGCGACTGGCCGCTGAGGAGCTCCATCACGAGGAACACGGCGCCCTCGTCGTCGATGCCGTCGTCGATCGCGGCCACCGCGCCCGGGTGCTTCACTTTGTTCGCGACGTACCCTTCGCGGAGAAAGCGCGTGCGGATGCTCTCGTTGCGCTGGAGCTCCGCGTGGAGCACCTTCACCGCGACGCTCTTTAAATTGTTTTTGTGCGTCGCTTCGTACACTGCGGCCATGCCGCCGACGCCGAGGAGCTTGTCGAGACGCCACTTTCCGCCGAGCGTTTGCCCGACGCGCGCGCGCGCCGCCTTGACGTCGTCATCTTCGTGCGACGCGTCCGCGCTCATGGTCGAAAGAGTCTACACGCTCTCCACGAGGCTCGACACGATCACTTCGCGGCGAGCGCGGCTTCCACGGCCGCCTTCGGTTGCACCGCGCCCCATCCTTGACGATCGACGTCGATGTTCGGCACGCGGCGCGCCGTGCGGATCAAGATGCGCTTCACCTCGTAGGGCGCGAGCTTCGGATTCGCCTCGAGCATCTGCGCGACGACGCTCGACACGATCGGCGCCGAGAAGCTCGTGCCGTCGACCATCTTGTAGTGCTCGTCGATCACCTTCTCGTCGTGCAGTCCCGCGTTCACGATCTGACGAATCAAATACGGCGCGCGATCCTTCGCTTCGTCGAGCGCGGGGAACACGCCGTGATTTTCCGCGATCGCGTGCGCGAGCTCGTCGTCGCGCGCGAGCTCGAGCCGGCGAAGGAGCTTCGCTTGCTTGGCGGTGGGCGTGTGCGGAAGGATCGGCGCGGGGATCCAATCGGCGAGCGTGACGATCTCCGGTTTTTGCACGCCGTCGATCGTGGGACCGTACGACGAGCGGTACGCCATGATGCGCCCGCCCGCGCTTCCTTCGTCGTCGATGCCGCCGACGCTGATCACCGAAGGCACGCTCGCGGGCGGAACGACGTACCCGGGGCGGTGACCCGAGTTTCCGACGGCGCACACGACGACGATCCCCGCGCGCACGCACGCCTCCGCGAACCGGCTCATCGGATCGTGCAGGTGGCTCACCTCGTAATCGCCGCCGCACGAAATGTTCAGGATGCGAATGTCGTAGCGCGCGCGGTTCACGAGCACCCACTCGATCGCGCGCGCGATGTCGTCGTGATGAACGCGCTGCAGCGTGCCCGCCTTCACGAGAACGAGCCCCATGTCGGGCGCGAGCGATTTGAACTTCCCGTTCGAGAGCGATCCGTTCCCCGCCGCGACCACCGTCGACATCATGCCGTGCCACGACGACACCTCCGGCGTCTTGATGTGCTCGATGCCGCTCTTACCGCTGATGACGTCTTGGTATGCGTGGATGCGCGAGAACGGCGTCGTCAGATCGGGGTGGTCGTAAAAACCCGAGTCGATGAACGCGCAAGCGACGCCGCGCCCGGTGAACGCGTCGTTCGCGACGATGCGCTTCCCGATGGCGAGCTTCGCCTCGCTCTTTCTGACCACGCCACGAAACTAGCCAAATTCACGGGTTTTGCTATCGTTCATTGCGCGATGTCAGCTTCGTCGACGGTCCTGCGTGCCTGCCTCGTCGACATGAACAACGGCGTCTCCAACCAGGCGACGCGTTGCTTCCGCCGGATCGTCGAGTCCTTCGGCGCGCGCGTGCGCGCGGTGAATCCGAACGTCGAGGTCGTCTTCAAGCACGTGCAGCCGCGCAACTTGGGCGAGCTCCCGTCGCACGACGACGATCTCATCCTTTCGTCGGGAGGACCCGGCTCGCCGCACGACGGGTTCGACGATCCGTGGTGCGTCGGGTATCGCAACTTCCTCGATCACGTCGCGTCGAAGAACGCGAAGGATCCGAGCGACGCGCCCAAGATGCTCGTCGTGTGTCACTCGTTTCAGCTCTCCGTGCTTCATTTCCGCGTCGCGACGATGCGCAAGCGCGACGCGCTGAAATTCGGATTGATGCCCGCGTACATGACGAAGTCCGGCGAGCGCGCCGACTTCCTCGCGCCGTTCGGGTACCGCTTGTTCTGTTGGGAGCACCGCAATTGGGAAGCGGTCGCGCTCGACGACGCGAAGGTCGCGAAGCTCGGCGGCGAAGTCCTCGCGACGGAGACGCACGAGACGCACGAGAACCACAAAGGCGACGCGATCCTCGCGATGCGCTTCGCGCGCGGCATCGAGGGCACGCAGTTTCATCCCGAAGCCGACAAACCCGGCGTGATGAATTGGATCGAGCGCCCCGAGCACAAGATCGCCGTGCAAGACGCGTACGGCGAGGTCCTCTACGACCGCATGGTGAAGAGCCTCTCGAACCCGGAGCGACTCGCGAAGACGTTCGCGCTGCTCATCCCCGGTTGGCTCACGTACCGCTTCAACGAGATCGCGCCGTCGCGCGGATGGAGGACGCTCGACGCGCCGGTGCAGAGCGACGCGGAGTTCGACGTCGCGGTGTAGTCACGCCGTGGGCGCGAGGCTCGATCGACTCGGCTCGGGATCCCGAGCGGATTCGCCCGTCATGTCGAGCGCGACCTTGAACAAGATGGGCCCGACGAGCTGATTGAGCGCCACGGTCGCGATCGCGAGCGCGCGAAACGGCGGTCCGAATTTCGGAAAGGCGCGCTCGATGGACACGGCGAGCCCGAGCACGACGCCCGCTTGCGCGACGAGCGCGGTCCACCCCCATCGCTTGAGCACCGGCGGATCCTTCGCCATGCGGCACGCGATGCGGTTCGCGCCGATCGTGAGAAGGACGCGCCCGAGAAACAGGATGACCGCGACGAGCCACAGCTTGCGCAAGAGCGGAAGATCGAGCGCGGCGCCGGCCGTCGCGAAGAACACGACGTACACGATGCTCCCCATGTCCTCGATCGCGTGCAGCAGCTTGTCGCCTTGCTTCGACAAATTCTGAACCAAGAATCCCGCGACCAAGAACGTGAGAAGCGGATCGAGGTTCAAGAAATTCAAAATCTCGGTGAACCCAAAACCCAGCGCGACGAGCACGAGGAGGATCTGCCGATCGACGAACCTCAGATACGCGACCATCAGGAGCCCGAGCGAGGTGCCGAGCGAAATGCTCCCGAGAATTTCGTGACCGAGGTGATCGAGCGCCGAGAACGAGAGCGTCGCGCCGGGCTCGAGCATCGGCTTCACGAGCGCGATGACGGTCGACGCGATCACGATCACGAGCACGTCGGAGAGCATGACGAACGCGAGGCTGAACGTGGCGAGCGGACCTTGCGCGCGCGTCTGCGACAAGATCGCGAGCGTCGCCGCCGGGCTCCTCGTGATGCTCAAGACGCCCCACAAGAGCGCGACGCCCGCGACCGTGACGGCCGCCTGCGTCTTCGTGAACGGAAGGAGCGGCGTCGCGGCCGCGAACACCGCGGTCGCGCCGACGAACACGAACAGGCACTGCGTGAGCGCGGACGCGGAGAGCGACTTGAGGCTCTTCTTGACGAGATCGATCTTGAGCTCCGCGCCGCCCGCGAACGCGATGAGCGCGAGCGCGAGCGTGTTCAGCGTCTGGAGTCGATCCACCGTCGCGCGGTTCACGAGGTTCAGCACGTACGGCCCCGCGACGACGCCGACCGCGAGATACGCCGTGAGGTGCGGAATGCGCAGCTCCTCGAGGAGCTCGCCGACGAGCGTGCCGCACGTGAGGAGCAATCCGAGCGCGGCGATCATGTCGATGCCGCCCTCGTGATCGGGACGTACGTATCGCTTCGCGCCGAACATCAGCGCGCCAAGCGCGAAAACCGCGAAGAGCTGGAGCAATCGCGTGGTGAGCGTCGCGCGCCGAATCACGTTCGGAGGTTATGTTACTTTCGCCGGCATGACGGAGAAGATCGGCATCATCGTCGGCATGGAGAACACCTTCCCGCCGGCGTTCGTGGCGAAGGTGAACGAGACGCCCGGCTTTCACGCCGACCTGATCAAGATCGGCGCGATCAAGGAGCGCATCGCGCCGGGCGGCTACGAGAGCTACCGCGTCATCGTCGACCGACTCAGTCACGAGGTCCCCTTCTACCGATTCTTCCTCAAGGCCGCGGCGCTCGCGGGCACCTACGTGATCAACGATCCGTTTTGGTGGAGCTCGGACGACAAGTTCTTCGGCTTCTCGCTCGCCGCGAAGATCGGCGTCGCGGTTCCGCGCACCGTGATGCTCCCGCAGAAGGCGTACATGCGGGGCATCGACCCGCTGCGCTCGCTGCGCAACCTCGAGTACCCGCTCGATTGGGACGGCGTCGCGCGCTACGTCGGGTTCCCCGCGATCTTGAAGCCAGCGGACGGCGGCGGTTGGAAGAACGTGCACCGCGTCGACTCGCTCGACGAGCTCATTCGCACGTACGACACGACCAACGAGCTCGTGATGACGCTCCAGCAGTTCATCGATTTCGACGAGTACGTCCGGTGCATCTGCGTCGGCCGCGAGTTCATCTTGCCGATTCAGTACGATCCGAAGAACCGCCGCTACATCGAGCACGACGGGCCGTTCTTGCCGAAGGCGCTCGAACAAAAAATTCTCGACGGCGCATACGCGCTCAATCACGCGCTCGGCTACGACATGAACTCGGTCGAGTTCGCGTGCAAAGACGGCGTGCCCTACGCGATCGACTTCACCAATCCCGCGCCCGATTTCGATCTCCACTCGATCTTGCCGAAGCACTTTCACATGGTCGTCGACGAGATGGCGCGCTTTTGCATCAAGTGCGCGCACGAAGGGCGCGGTCACGCGGGCGACTATGCGTACCGGCGCTACCTCGAGAAGTCGTCGACGGATCGGCCGCGGCGCGTTTAGTCACGCGCTCCCTCTGCGCCACGCGACCATTTCGGCGGCGATCGCGACGGCGATCTCGTCCGGCAATCGCGCGCCGACGTGCACGCCGATCGGCATGCGCACGCGCGCGCGATCCGCCTCGGAAAATCCCTTCGCTTCGAGACGATCGCGCGTGCGCTTCGCCTTCGCGCGGCTCCCGACCCCGCCGACGAACGGAAACCCGCGCTTGAGCGCCCACTCGATCGCGCGCTGATCGAGCGCGTGATCGTGCGTCATCACGATCACGGCCGAGCTCTTCGGGAAATCGCGGCCGACCTCGTCGAACTCGCCGACGACGCACCGAACGCCTTCGATGCGTCCTTCTTCACCCCACGCTTCGCGCGCGTCGACGACCGTCACCGCGAAACCGACGCGCGCGAGGAGCGGAGCGGTCGCGGTCGCGACGTGCCCGCCGCCGATCACGAGGCACGGCACGAGCGCCGTCACCGCTTCGATCGACACGTCGACGCCGCCGCCGCAGCACATCCCGAGCTCTTGTCCGAGATGAAACGCGCGCTGCGCGAAGATTTTTTCGGGCGGGTCGCCGCGTTCGAGCGCCGCGAGCGCCGCGCCGAGCGCCTCGAGCACCTCGCGCTCGATCGCGCCGCCGCCCACGGTGCCTACGCACGTTCCGTCGGTTGCACGATACAACTTTTGGCCGGGTGTCGCGGGCGCGGAGCCGTGGCGCGCGACGACCGTCGCCATGACGCCGGAGATCCCCGCGCGCCCTTTGCGCGCTGCGACCTCGAGGACGCCGATCGCGTCCGCGGCGCGCGGCGCGACGAGCTCTTCCTCGACGGCGCGCGGTACGAGCGCGATGGGCTTCACGTTCCAACGATAGCGCGGTTACCATCCATCCGCGATGGCCGCTTCCTTCGAGCCCAGCCAAGTGCTCGTGATGATCCTCGCCGGCGGCGAAGGGAAGCGACTGTTCCCGCTCACGCTCGATCGCGCGAAGCCCGCGGTGCCGTTCGGCGGACGCTATCGCATCATCGACATCGTCCTCTCGAACTTCGCGAACTCGAGCCTCACGCGCATCAAGGTGCTCACGCAATACAAGAGCGCGTCGCTCGAAGAGCACATCGCGCGCGTGTGGAGGCTCTCGCCGATTTTGGATCAGTTCATCGAGGCGATCCCCGCGCAGCAGCGCACCGGCAAGAGTTGGTTCCGCGGATCGGCCGACGCGGTCTACCAGTGCAAGCACGTCGTCACCGACGAGAAGCCGGAGATCCTCTGCATCTTCGGCGGCGACCACGTCTACAAAATGGACGTGCGTCAGATGCTCGACTTCCACCTGCGCAAAGGCGGCGAGGCGACCATCGCGGCGATCCCGGTTCCGCGAAAACAAGCGAGCGACTTCGGCGTGATCGAGTGCGACGAGACCGGACGCATCGTCGCGTTCCACGAGAAGGTGAAGGACCCGCCGCCGATGCCGAACAACGCGGAGATGTGCCTCGCGTCGATGGGCAACTACATCTTCCGCACCGAGACGATCATGCGCGCGCTCGACGAAGACGCCGGACGCGAAGACTCCACGCACGACTTCGGTCACGACATCCTCCCGCGGCTCGTCAAAGAAGGTCGCGCCGTCTTCGCGTACGACTTCGCGACGAACGCCGTGCCCGGCGAAGATCCTTACAACCGCGGCTACTGGCGCGACATCGGGACGATCGACGCGTACTGGGAAGCGCAAATGGATCTCATCTCGATCCAACCGCTCTTCAACCTCTACAACATGCGATGGCCGATGCGGACGGGCATGACGCACGACCCGCCGGCGAAGTTCGTCTTCCGCGAAGAGGCGCAGGCGCGCATGGGCATCGCGACCGATTCGCTCGTCTCGCACGGGTGCATCATCTCGGGCGGTCGCATTCACCGCTGCGTGCTCGGCGTGGGGTGCCGCATCAATTCGTTTTCCGAAGTGGAAGAGAGCGTGCTCTTCGACGGCGTGCGCATCGGGCGCCACGCGCGCATCAAGCGCGCGATCATCGACAAGGACGTCGAGATCCCACCGCAGACCGTGATCGGATTCGATCGCGAGCAAGACCGCCGGCGCTTCTTCGTGACCGACGATGGCACCGTCGTGATTCCGAAGCGCGCGAAGATTGAGTGAGCGCGCGTCAGTACGGTTTGCAGCTCACGAGGATTTCGTCGCCGCTCGAATTGCACACGCACTCGGTGCCGCTCGTCGACGCGACCTTCGCGCAGTCACACGTGTGACAGTTCGCGGGGAGCGCGGTGCACGCGTACGAGGCGCTCGTGCCTCCGTCGTTCGCGGTGACGAGACAAAACGCGGAGCTCGCGGGACACGCGCCGGCATCACCGCACGGCACGTTGTCGCTCGCGTCGTCTCCGAGTGACGCGTCCGCGCCGCCCGCGACTTGTCCGCCGCACTGAAGAAGAAAAAAGAACGCGAGCGCTCTCACCAAGTGCAGCTTAAATAAAAACACCGCCGGGGAGTGGGTGAAGGGCGGCCGGGATTTGTCCTTCACCCACCCCTCGACGGTCTCTCCCCCCAATATCCAAGGTCCGTGCCGAAGCTTTTTGCGCGCTCATGCGTGCATCGCGCAAGCAATTACGTGTATTTAGCAAACTTATCCCCAAACTGGACGGATGGACCGTAATCTCTTGTTGGCACGAGGCGTGTGAGCAGGCATCATCACTTCGGACAAAGGATGCGCGGACCGAAGACGGTCATCGTCGGTGACGTGCACGGCTGTCGGCGCGAGCTCGAACAGCTTCTGGATCGCGTCTCTTTTGCGAGCGGGGATCGGCTCGTCTTCGTCGGCGATTTGATCGCGCGCGGACCGGACTCGCTCGGTGTGCTCGACATCGCGCGGCGCACGGGCGCGCTCATCGTCCGCGGCAACCACGAGCAGAAGCTCCTCGATTGGCGCGAGCGCGACGACGTCGTGCTCGGCCGAACGCACCTCGACGTCGCGCGCGCGCTCCGCGACGTCGACTGGTCGCTCCTCGAGACCTCGCCGCTCTGGATCGATTTGCCCGAGCACGGGGCGCGCGTCGTGCACGCGGGTGTGCTGCCCGGCGTCGCCATCGAGCGACAAGAGCCTCACACGCTCATGCACATTCGCACCGTCGGCGTCCGCGGATCGAAGAAGTCGAGCGCGAAGGCGAGCGGGATTCCGTGGGCATCGCTGTATCGCGGGCCGCCGCAGATCGTGTTCGGACACAACGCGGTCGCCGGGTTGCAGCTTCATCACTGGGCGACCGGGCTCGACACGGCGTGCGTGTACGGCGGGCGTCTCACGGCGATGGTGCTCGCGGAGGGCATGCGCATTCCGCTGTCGATCGCGCGCAGGCGCACGCTCCTCGTGCAACAACACGCGGCGCGCGCGTACTTCGAGCCGCCGAAACGATTTCGAATCCACGCCGCCTAAGGCTGATACGGGATCACGAACTTCGCGTAGACCGGGCCGATGATGCCGAGGAACGGATCGATGTGCGCGTCGCGCTTGATGTGATTGCTCACGCACTTGCCGTCGACGCCGGTGAACGGCGGGCTCATCATGACCTGACGGACGCTCCCGTCGTTCGCGAAGATCACGCCCGCTTGCCCGATTCCCCACACGCCGCCTTTGCGGCGACAATCGGAGAGATCGGACGTGGAGCTCGCGATCGAAGCGAGCGCGGCGCGGCGGTTGAAGCGGCCGGGCGGTTTCGGCGGTGTCGTTGCGCTGGGGAGCGCGCTCGACGCGATCGCGCTCGCGGTCGCGGCGGGCTCGGTCGTCGCGACGGGCGCGCTCGATGCGACGGGTGGCGCGGGGATCTGCGGCGCAGAGGTCGCCGGCGGCGCGACCACGGATGACGCAGCAGCAGCCGCGCTCGCGTGCGGACGCGTCACCGCAGCGACGATCACGATGAGGAGCGCGACGAAGAGCACCCCGCCCACGATCGCGCCGAGCACGATGCGTCGATCGAGCGGGCGCGCCGGACGCGCGAACGCGCCGGGCAACACGGGAATTTCGTGCGGCTCGACGCGCGCGCTCGAGTCGATGATGATCGACGGGAGCTCCGATTGAAGCGGTGGAGGCGGCGCCGCGAGGATGACCGCGGGCGACGGCGTCGGAAGCGGCGGAGGGTGCGCGATGGGTTGCGCGGGCGGTTGCGTCGCGCTTGGGGCGCTCGGGGCGCTCGGCGCGGGCGGAATCGGCGCGGCGGACGCTTCGAACGGCGCGAGCAGGTCGGTGAGATACGCAGGCGGCGGCGGAACGGAGGGGGACGCGCGAGGCTGCGGCGCGCTCACGCTCGCCTCGATCGCCGCGGGTGCCTGCGGCGTCAGCGGGCGCGTTTGCGGGCGCGGAAGAGGAACCGGTGGCGCCGCGGGGAGCGCAGGTCGCGGTGGCGGCGCAACGGGCGCGACCGACGCGACCTTGGGTTTGAGCGGCGGCGGCACGCGCGATCCCGCGGGGGGCCGCCGCGAGGGAATGCTCGGCGGCGGCGGACGCGTGCTCGATCGAACGCGCGCCGTGAGCATCGAGACGACGCCGCGCGCCTTGGCGGTCGTCACCTCTTCGTCTTCGAACCCTTCGCGAAACGACGGCGGCGGGAGCGAGCGACCGCGTCTCACGTCGATGCGGCGCGAGCGTCGAACGCGGCGGAGGTGCGTCGCGAGGCGCCGCGTGCGCGGCGGTTTGCTCGCCATGACGAGCTCGCTCCACATCTCCTCGACGTTCGCGTGACGCAGCTCCGGCTCGAGCGAGAGCGCGCGCACGAACACGGCGTCGATCGCGGGCGGCAGATCGAGCCCGTGCTCGCGCGGCGACGGACGGCTCTTCGCGTTGAGCGTGCGCGCGACGATCGCGCTCGCGTCCTTCGCGCCCATCACCGCGCGATCGGTGAGCACCTCGAGGAGCACGAGCGCGAGCGCGTAGACGTCGGTCCACGGCCCCGTCGGTCCGAGCGTTCCGAGGAGCTGCTCGGGCGCGGCGTACGTCGGCAAGAGCACCTGAATGCGCGTGTTCGGCTGCGCTTTCCCGCTGCGCGAAGACGCGACGTCGTCGACGACGCGTCCCACGCCGAAATCGAGGAGCTTCATCGCGATCGATCCGTCGCGTTGCTTCGCCAAGAACAAATTGCTCGGCATGAGCGACAAGTGCGGCGCGTCTTCGCGGTGCGCGAACGCGAGCGCCTCCGCGATCGGCTCGAACAGCGCGAGCGTCTCGGCGAGATCGCGACCCGCCTCACCCTCCGCGCGCCGCCTCTGGAGATCGCGCGCGAGCGACTCGCCTTCGTACCACTCGCGCACGACGTATGGGATCTGCACGCCGGTGCGCGGCGCGACGGTCGTCCCGCTGCCGAACGTCTGCGCGATCGCGAGGTGCCCGCGCGCGAGCCGATAGTGCAGCTTGCAACCTTCGAGAAAGCTCTCGACGATCGATTGATGGAACGCGTCGTCGAGCGTGGACGGGAGGTTCAGACATTTGATCGCGACCGGCGCGTCGAGCGTCTCCGCGACCGCGCGATAAACGACGCTGAGCGCGCCTTCACCGACGAACTCTTCGACGCGAAACTGTCCATCGAGGACATCGCCGACGAGATCGAACGGATCCATCTGCGAGCATTCTACAACTCGAGCGCGAGCCCGTCGGCAGCGAGTTTCATCGCGTCGAGGGCGCCCTTGGGGAGCTTCTTCGGGTCGCGGATCTCCTTGCCGCTCCGATCCATCGCGACGAACATCGCCGGCTTCTTTCGGTGCGCTTCGACGTACACGACGAGCACGCCGGACGTGCCGTGCGAGGCCCACGCGTCGAACGCCTGCGCTTCGTCCTCTTTGTAGAACTTGCGGAGCGCGGCGCGCGCCTCGTCCATCGGCTCGCCGCTCACCTTGCCGTCGACCTCGACGTCGCTCGCGTGCTTCGTCAGCGCCCTCCACGCGACCCTCGTCGCCGCGACTTGCGCCGCGCGCGCGTGCGTTTTGTCCGCCTTGGTTCGCATCATGAGCCGCTCGCGCGCCGCCCACGACACGATCGGATCGCGACGCTCGACCATCGCCAGGATCGCCACCGCGACGCTGAGAAGCCCGACGACGCCGAGCGCGACGAGTCGCGAGCGTTGCCCGCTGAGCCTGTACTTCACGAGCGACGTCGCGAGCGGCATCAGGATCACCATCACGGTGATCACTTCGAGCACGCCGCTCACCGCGAAGATGATGAGGCACTCCTTGATGCCGAGCTGCGGGCGGTAGTACGCGAAGTATCCGTACACCGCGCTCGCGACGAGGAGCGCGATCGTGAGCGCGTTGATCGTCTTGTAGAGGAGAAACTCGCGCCGCGCGTGATCGACGGACAGCCAGTACGGAAAGAGGAACGGGAAAAAGATGTAATATACAAATGGTTTCGGCGGGTGATTGCGGTAGTAACGCTCGAACTCGAGCGGGCCGCCGAGGATGAAGCCGAGGAGCGGAACGCGCCGGTGCATGTTGCGCACCGCGTCCGCGAAGACGCACACGGCGAGGCAAAGCGCGAGGTTCACGAGCGTCGCGGCGACGGGGAAGATCGTCGCGAGGACGAACACGATGAACGGCGCGAAGGCGAAGAAGACCACCCGCGCGGCGAAGTCGGCGGCGTCGAGGGCGCGATTCACGCCGTGATCACAACAGGGCGCAAGGCGCGCAGTCAATTGCGTGGCGTTCGTGATACGCTCGCCACATGTTGCGATCCCGAGCGCGAAGGTTCGTGCTTCCCGTCGTGATGACTGCGGCAGTGCACACGGCGTTCCTCGCGAGCCCGTCTTCTGCGTTCGCGCAAAGGACGGCGCAGGATCTCGTCGCGCGCGGAAAGTCGCTCTTCGACGATCAGCAATACGAAGAGTCGATTCAGACGCTCTCGGCCGCGCTCCTTCGTCCGAACAACACGAAGCAGCAGCGCGTCGACATCTACCGCTTGCTCGCGCTGAACTACATCACGCTCAACCGCAAAGACGAAGCGGAGAGCGCGGTGCGTGGGTTGCTCGCGCTGCAACCGGAGTACGCGCTCCCCTCGAGCGAGTCGCCGCGCTTCCGGGATTTTTTCGCGAACGCGCAGAAGAAGTGGGAAGCCGACGGGCGCCCGGGCATGGTGAAAGAGACCGAAGCGCAGCCCGAGCCGGTCACGATGCAGCACGTCTCGCCGTCGCAAGTCGCGCCGGGCACCGAAATCCCGCTCAGCGTGAAGCTCGATGATCCGCAAGGCCGCGTCTACGACGTGAAGCTCTTCTTCCGACCGGGGTCCAACGGAAAATTCGCGGAGCAAGAGTCGCAGTTCGGAAACAGCATCGCGAAGGCGACGATTCCGGGATCGGTCGTGCGGCCGCCGCTCGTCGAGTATTTCTTCGAAGGCTTCGACAAAGGCGGGTTGCCGATCGTGGCGCGCGGCGACGTCGCGGCTCCGCTGCGCGTCGCGGTGCCCGCGCCGAGCAAGGCGTGGCTCATCGGGCTCGGCGTCGGCGTCGGCGTCGCGGTGGTCGCAGGCGTGATCATCGGCGTGCTCTTCGCGACGGGCGCGGTCGGCGGCGGCAAGTCCACCGTGAGCATCAACATCACCGAGTGAAGCCTCGTTACTTCTTCGTCGCGCTGGACGTCGCGCGGGACGAATCGGACGTCGCGAGCGCGAAGATGTTCGATCTCGGCGCGCAAGGCGTCGAGGAGCGCGACGAGGGAACGCTCGTGAAAGGCGCGGGCGACGGCGTGACGCTCGTCGCGAGCTACGAAAACGAGCGCGCCGCGAAGAAGGCGCAGAAGGCGCTCGGGAAGAACGCGCGCATCGAAGAAATCGTCGGCGACGCGTGGCGCGACGCGTGGAAACAGCATTTTCGTCCGTTTCGTTTGTGTCAGGGCGTTTGGGTTCGTCCGCCGTGGGAAGAGCACGCCGCGAAACGCGGCGAGGTCGTCCTCGTGCTCGAGCCGGGTCGCGCGTTCGGCACGGGGCTCCACGAGACGACGCGCCTCGTCGCGGAGGCGATCGCGACGCACGCGCGTCATCCGTCGAAGCCGCTCGCGCGCGCGACGGTGCTCGACGTCGGAACCGGCAGCGGCATTCTCGCGCTCGTCGCGCTCGCGCTCGGCGCGAAGGAGGCGGTCGGAATCGACGTCGACGAGGACGCGATCGAAGTCGCGAAGGAGAACGCCGCGCGCAACGGGCTCGACTCGCGCGCGAGGTTTTCGACGACGGACGTCTCGAAGGTGCGAGAGACGTTTCCGCTCGTGCTCGCGAACATCGAAGCCGACGCGCTCATCGCGATGAAGAAATCGCTCCGCGCGCGCCTCGCGCCCGGCGGGCGCCTCGTGCTCTCGGGAATTCTCGCGACGCGCGAGAAGGACGTGCGCGCCGCGTTCGGCAAGCCTCTCGAGCGCGCTGCGCTCGGCGAGTGGGTCGCGCTCACGTACGCATGAGTACGCTGCGCGTCCCGATGAGCGATCTCGCGCCGGGCGAGCGCGATCTCGACGCGGACCAATCGCGTTACGTCGTGCGCGTTCATCGTTTGCGCAAAGGCGATCGGTTCGTCGCGTTCGATCCCGCGCGCGGCGTCGAGTGCGACGCGGAGCTCGTCGCTCACGCGAAGGGCGCGGCGCGCGTCGCGCTCGGCGAGGTGCGCGACGCGCGCGCGGGCGCGACGCGATCGATCACGTGGATCCACGGATGCCCGAAGGGCGACAAAGCGGACGCGATCGTGCGCGACGCGACCGAGCTCGGCGCGACGAAGATCGTGTTCGTGCATACTGCACGTATCGTCGCGAAGCCGCATGTTTCCCGGGCCCTCCGGTGGTCGCGCGTGGCGCGCGAGGCGGCGCGGCAGAGCGGACGAAGCGACGCGCCCGACGTCTCGCTCGCGTCGTCGTGGGAGGAAGCGCTCGATGCGTGCGACGCCGAGACGCGCGTGTGCCTCGATCCGCGCGGCGCGCCGATTCGCGACGTGCTCGCCTCGATCGAAACGCGACCGCGCGGATCGATCGCGTTCGCCGCGGGACCGGAAGGCGGGTTCGACGCGCGCGAGATCGAAGCCGCCGAGAAGCGCGGGTTCGTCGTCTGCCGACTCGGCACATTTGTCATGCGAACGGAAACGGTTCCGGCGGCTGCGCTCGGCGCGCTCGCGGCGCTCTCGAGCGTGCTATGAGCGCCCGATGCGCGCTGCAGTCGTTCTCGCTGCGTTCGTGATCGTCGGTTGTGGATCCTCATCGCCCGAGTCGGGTGACGCGTCGCCGGACGCCGCGACCGCGACCGACGGGCCGACGAGCGACGCGCCGACGACATCGAGCGACGCGGGCAGCGACGCGAGCGGTTATCCCGCGTTCGCGCCGGACATGCCGCAGATCGTCGATCAAGGCGGGAGCGTGCTCGGCTCGCCGCGCATCGTGACCGTGACCTGGCAAGCGGACTCGAACGCGGCGACGTTCGAAGCGTTCGGTGATGCGATCGGCGCGTCGAATTATTGGCACGCGACGACGAGCGAGTACGGCATCGCGCCCGCGACGAGCGGCGCGTCGAACCACGTGCGGATTCAAACCGCGCCCGCGACGAAGATGACCGACACGGCGCTCGACGCGTTCGTCGCGGATCAAGTCGGCGACACGGCGACGAGCGGTTGGCCCGCGAACGACGCGAACACGATCTACATCCTCTATTTGCCCGAGTCGCTCGAGCTCACGTCGGACGGATCGAACGCGTGCGACGTGGAAGACGGTTACCACGACGAGACGTTCACGACATCGAACGACCGCGTCGTCTACGCGGTGATCGTCGAAGGGTGTCACGACACGGAGGACGTCGTGTCGTTCTCGACGGAGACCGCGTCGCACGAGCTCGTCGAGTCGTCGACCGATCCGTTCATCCAAGAGGCGCTCGCGTGGACCGGGTTCGACGCCGATCACTACGCGTGGGAGACGTGGACGGAGCAGCAGGACGAGCTCGCGGACGCGTGCCAAGACAACGACGACGCGTACTACACGGACGTCGCGCCGTTCGCGTACGCCCTTCAACGAAGTTGGTCGAACGCGAGCGCCGCGGCTGGGCACAACCCGTGCGTCCCCGTGCCCGGCGTGCCCAATTACAGCGCCGTCGCGCTCGATCCGCAGCCCATCACGCTCACGGTGGACACGAAGACGATCTCGACCAAGGGCTTCTCGATCCCGAACGGACAGACGCAGACCATCCGCTTGGGTCTCTACAGCGACGCGCCGACGGCGGATTGGACGGTGAGCGTCGTCGAAGGCGACGGGTTCTCCACGCCGTCGACTTCGCACTTGCAGATCACGATGAGCGCGGCGAGCGGAAACAACGGCGACGTCGTCGACGCAACCATCACGACCACCGCGACGAAAGCGAGCGGCGTGCTCGCGACGATCCTTTCGACGCAGAACGGCATCAACCACTACGTTCCGTTCTTGGTGGCGACGGAGTGATGCGCGCGGGTGTCGTTCTCGTCGCGTGTGCGATCGCGTGTCGGAGCGAGGAGGTCACGTCGTCGACGGTCGCGAGCGCGCCGAGCGCGACGGTCGCGAGCGCGCCGAGCGCGACGGTCGCGAGCGCGCCGAGCGCGACGGTCGCGAGCGCGCCGAGCGCGACGGTCACGCCGCCACCGAGCGCACCGAGCGCATCGGCCGCCGCGTCGAGCGCGGCGCGCAAATCGAAACCCGCGAAGTGCGCGACGGGCGAAGTGTTGATCCTCGGGCGCTACGAGCCGCTCTGCGCGAAGAAGTGCGTCTCGACCGTGGAGTGCGGACAAGATGGACCGTGCGAGACGACGACCGCCGCTGCGACCGGCGATCCGGTCAAGGTGTGCGAAGCGACGGGTTACCCGCCGAAGTGAGCGCTCGTTAGGCTAAGCTCGATTTCGTGCCGCTCGATCGCATCGCGCTCCACCAAACGCGTCTTCGAACGCCAGGGCTCGGGCTCGACTCGAAGGGCGTCGCGCTCGGCGCGAAGGGGATGATCCTCCTTCCGTCGATCGATCGACTCGTCGCGCTCTTCGGCGTGTACACGCGCGAGCACTCGCTCGAAGATTTGATGCCGTCGCTCGAGATTCAGCTCGTGCGCAGCAAGCTCGGCACGCGCGAGATCGTGCTCTCGTTCGCGGCGGAGTCGAGCGATCGCATGGATCGGATGGCGGAGACCGCGCGGCTCGTCGGCGGATTCACGTTCACGGGGACCTCCCGGCATTTCGTGCAATATCGAAACGCCGCCGCGCCTTTCGGATACGACGCGCAGCAGCTGCTCGGATCCGAGTCGGAGATCGTGCTCTATCACGACAGCTTCTCGCAAGCGTACGACGTCGATCGCGCCATCGATCTCCGCGCGCTCTTGCTTCGCCTGATGCCGCACGTCGATCCGTCGACGCTCGAAGAAGGCGGGCCGCGCATCATCGTGGCCGAGCAAGGTCTCGGGCCCGCGCTGATTCACTACTTCGTGCGCTCGCGCGTCGACGGCGAGGTCGCCGCGTGCGAGTGGCCGCCCGCGAGCGCGTTCGACGAAGGCCTCGTGCGCCGCTACGTGATGCGCATTCCGGATTTGCCCGAGCGCATGCGACCGCTCCTCAGCTCGACGCCGGGCATCACGTGTTTTCTTCCCGTGTCGCCGGGCGCGGCGGTGGAAATCGGATTTCGTCATCCCGTGAGCTTGCGCGCGTGTCCGGTGTTCGACAGCAGCGCGCTCGTGCTCATTCGCGGGCGCGGCGAAGATCCGCTCGTGCTCGACAAGCTCCCGCAGATGGGCGACCTGCGCGCGTTCGCGCGCGTCGAGCTGCGCGAGAGCGAGCGCACCGAGCAGCGATCGACCGGCGCGTCGCGTCCCGAGCCGGTGCGCGTTCCGCTCCGCGTGATGCCGAGCGCCGCGCCGTGGAAAAACGTGACGGCCGCGTGGCTCAAGCCCGAGGAGATCCCGCTCTTGCGTCGCCTCGCGTACGTCCTCCCGCGGCAAACCGTTCAGCGCACGACGATCGCGATCACGACGCGCGGCGCGTTCGTGCGGTGCGCGACGGGCATCGAAGCGATCCCGCTCGGCACGTTCTTCGTCGAGTTCCACGCGGGGCTCTTCGTGCCCGCGGGCTACGAGGTGACGCCCGCGGTGTCGCCGGACGTTTTGTTCCAAGCGCTCGGCGCGCCGGGCGGACAGATCTTGTTCGTCACGCCCGAGGCGCGCGCGGTCGCGGTGCCGGAAGAAGCGTTCGTCCCGCTCGAGACTTCACTGCTCGAAGCGAAGCCGTGGGAGCCCGTGGTCGCCGAGACGATCGAGCGCGCGCTGGAAGAGAAGCCGCTGGATTTGAAGCTCGAGCCGCTCGGACTTTTTCCGATGGGCCAAGCGGAAGCGCCCGAAACGAAGACGACGTAGACTCTCCGCATGCGCATCGCCGTGCTCGCGTGTCTGATGCTCGCCGCGTGCGAAGACGAGTACGTGCCCGTCGTCGTTCCCGTGGCGCGCGTCGGCGGCGCGATCGTCTCGACGAGCGAGCGCGACGACGCGATCGTCGCGTCGATCGATCCGTGCGACATGCACGAGCCGAACATCGAACGCTGCACGCCGATCGCGACGGTGCGCGCGGGCGCGGTGCTCGGTGACGGGCGCTGCTTCTACGACACGAAGGTCCAAAAGGACGACGTCGGTCGCATCCTCTCGTGCCCGAACCACCGCGCGCTCGTCGTGTTCGATCGCGCGCGCGACGCGGGCGGCGCGCGGTTCGTCGGGACGTACTCGCGCGGCGCGCTCAACGTGTGCGCGACTTCGACCTACGACTTCCCGCAGGGCGACGGGTGCACGTGGCACACCGAACAACGCATCACGGGATCGCTCGCGTGCGGGTTCGGCTACTCGTACAGCGAGTCGCCCGTCGCGGGAAAGTCGTGCACCCTCGCCTGCTCGGCGCGCGGAAAGCTCGCCGCGCTCGACGAATAGCGGCCACCTCGATCAGTAAATTCCGCCGCCGAGCGTGAGGAGCACGGACGTCGCCACCGAGCTCGTCGGGAAGGAGTCGTCCGTGATGAACGTCGGGTGCACGTCGATGCCGATGAAGAAGCCGCTGCGATTCCACGGACGGCGACGACCGAGCACGAAGCCGATGCGCGCGTCGACGCCGAAGAATCCTTCGGTGAAGTTGTTGACCGAGAAGAGATCGATCGACGGACCCACGCCGACTTGAAAGACGTCTTGGATGGTGAAATCGATCATCACTTCGTTCAGCCAGATGCCGCCGAAGAACGCGCAGCTGAGCGATCCATCGCCGCAGCCGCTGTAGTTGCTCTTCGATCCGACGACGCCGAGCATCGCGTGCGTTTGGTAGTACACGGCGACGAGGCGGTTGATCTGCACGCCGAGCTGACCCCAGAGGCCGCCAGCGCCGCCGAGGTTGTCGCCGATGTACGGACCTCCCGTCGCACCGAACGCGAAGCGCAGCCGCGGACGATCGAGATCTCCCCAACCCGGTCCCGGCCCGTAATACGCGGGTCGAGGCGGCCCATAATACGGACCGGGCGGCGGCGCGACGTAGACTTGGGGAGGAGGAGGCGGCGGTGGAACGCCGACCTGGACTTGGAACGCTTGACCCCACGCGAGCTGCGAGAGGAAGAGCACCGGCAAAGCGCCGAGAACGCGGACTTTCATCAAGGAACCCTCCGAAAAAACCCAGCCGTCGCGTTCGACGGTCGAGGTCGGATTTTTATTCGCCCGAACGCGCGCGTCGATGTTCGCGGTAGATACGCTCAACGTACTTCCAAGTGGGGCGATCGCGAAAATTACCGGCGAACGCCTCCATCTTCGGCAAACGGTCCGAGGGCCACTCGAACGGGTGCTCGCGCGGCTGCACGAGCGGCGCGAGGAGCGCGGCGACGGTGACGTCGGCGCGCGACAACTTGTCGTCGAAGAAGTAGCTGCGACTCTCGATCTCGCGATCGATCTCGTCGAACGCGCGCTCGTACGCGCCGCGCGCCTTCTCCACGTCGACGTCGTTGATGCGGTACGCCTTCTTCACTTGCGGCGCGATGAAGCGCATCGCGAGCGCGTAGAACGCGCGACCCCACCGCGGCCCGCGCTGCGTCCAAAGCCGCGCGACGATCTCCGGCGACTCGAGCAGCACGTTGTAGAAGAGCGTCTGCGTTCCACGTCCGAACGCGCGATCCGCGAGCTCCTCGATCTCCTTTGCGCGCGCCGCGTGCTCGGGCGCGACGTCGAGCGCGTGGTACGCGTGGCGCGAAGAGAGTCGATCGAGGATCGCGGACGAGCCCTGCACGACGTCGTCTCGGTCGACGAGAATGGGCACGCTCGAGCGCTTCGCGATGCGCCGGGTCGTCAAGACGTGCGCGCCGGGAAGAAGCCGCTTCTCCTCGTAACGAAGGCCGCTGAGATCGAGCGCGAAGCGTGCTTTCTCGGAGAAGTGCGAGATGAGGAAGGTGTAGAGACGCATCGGCTCGCTCTTCATATACACTCGCGTCTCGATGCGCGTGCTCGTCGCCGACAAGTTCGAATCCTCGGGTCGCAAAGGTTTGGAAGACGCAGGGTGCGAGGTCCTTTACGAACCCGATCTCAGCGGCGACGCGCTCGCCGAAGCGGTGAAGAAGACGCAAGCCGACGTGCTCGTCGTGCGATCGACGCAGGTCGCGCGCGCCGCGCTCGAGAGCGGACGTCTGTCGCTCGTCGTGCGCGCGGGCGCAGGGTTCAACACCATCGACGTCGAGGCCGCCTCGCAGCGCGGAATTTGGGTCTCGAACTGTCCGGGCAAGAACGCGATCGCCGTCGCGGAGCTCGCGATGGGTCTCATCCTCGCGCAGGATCGCCGCATCGTCGACAACGCTTCGGATCTGCGCGCGGGAAAATGGAACAAGAAGGAGTACAGCAAGGCGCGCGGTCTCTTCGGTCGCACGCTCGGTCTCCTCGGCTGCGGCAACATCGGGCGCGAGGTCGCGACGCGCGCCATGGCGTTCGGCATGAACGTGTGCGGATGGTCGGCGCTGTTCGACGAAGAGGGCGCGACGGAGATCGGCATCGAGAAGAAAGCGACGCCGATCGACGTCGCGAAATCGAGCGACGTGGTCTCGATTCACCTCGCGCTGCGACCGGACACGAAGCGCCTCGTCGACGAAGCGTTCCTCTCTGCGATGCGTCCCGGCGCGCTCCTCGTGAACACGGCGCGCGCCGAAATCGTCGATCAAGGTTCGCTCGAGCGCGCGGTCGCGCAGGGCGCGATTCGCGCGGCGGTCGACGTGTTCGCCGAGGAGCCCGAAGGCGGCGTCGGCAACGTGACCGCGCCGATCTTCGCGCACGCCGGAATCATCGGAACGCATCACATCGGCGCGTCGACCGATCAAGCGCAAGAGGCGATCGCCGCCGAGACGGTGCGCATCGTCCGGACGTACAAAGAAACCGGACGCGCGCCGAACGTCGTGAACCTGGCGCGCAAATCTCCGGCGACGCACGTCCTCGTGATTCGTCACTACGATCGCGTCGGCGTGCTCGCGGGCGTGTTCGACGGGCTCAAGCGCGCAGGGATCAACGTGCAGGAGACGGAGAACGTCGTGTTCGACGGGGCGCACGCGGCGGTCGCGCGCGTGCACGTGTCGTCCGCGCCGTCCGCCGAGGTGATGGAAGCGATCCGCGCCGACGCGAACGTGATCGAAGTCGGCGTCGTCGTCTTGTGACGTCAGCCAACAATGACGCCTCGCGTCCTGACTGGTAGAACACGCAGGCAAGTCATGGATCGAAAAACACCCGGCGAAATTCTCAAGGAACGCGGTCAGCTCGACAAAGACGTCATCGCGGTGAGCGCGAACGGACGCACGGTCGATCTGCTCACGCCCATCGATCCCACGACCGCGCTCGAGCCCATCCACGCGGCGGATCCCGCCGGCCTCAAGGTCATTCGGCACTCGACCGCGCACGTGATGGCGGACGCGGTGCAGCGTTTGTTCCCTGGTACCAAGGTAACGATCGGCCCCGCGATCGACGACGGCTTCTATTACGACTTCGAAAAAGCGGGCGGCGGGAGCTTCAGCGAGGACGACCTCGGCAAAATCGAAAAGACGATGCTCGAGATCATCAAGAAGGACACGCCGTTTCGGCGCGAGGTCGTCTCGCGCGACGCGGCGATCGATCAGTTCTCGAAGATGGGCGAGACCTTCAAGCTCGAGATCATCCGCGCGATTCCGAAAGACGAAGAGGTCAGCCTCTACAAGCACGGCGCGCCCGGCGAAGAGTGGGTCGACGTCTGCGAGGGACCGCACGTGCCACGCACGGGATTCTTGAAGGCGGTGAAGCTCACGAGCGTCGCCGGCGCGTATTGGCGCGGCGACGAGCGCAACCCGATGCTCCAACGCATCTACGGCACCGCGTTCCCGAGCAAGGAAGCGCTCGAGGAGCACCTCAAGCTCGTCGAGGAAGCGAAGGCGCGCGATCACCGCAAGCTGATCAAGGAGCTCGACCTCGTGATGTTCGACGAGCTCGCGCCCGCGATGCCGTTCTTCTTGCCGAAGGGCGCGTTCGTCTACAACCGCCTCATCGACTACGTGCGCACGCTGTACACGAAGTACGGCTACGAAGAGGTCGTCACGCCGCTCGCGTACGATCCGAAGCTGTTCCGCACGAGCGGGCACCTCGGTCACTACAACGAGAACATGTACCGCGTGTGGACCGAAGATCTCATCGAGAACGAGAAGGATCCGATCACCGCGCTCAAGGAACGTTCGTTCGCGCTCAAGCCGATGAACTGCCCGAGCCACTGCGTGATCTTCGGAGCGAAGAAGCGGAGCTACCGTGATCTGCCGTGGAGGGTGGCGGATTTCGCGCGCCTGCATCGCTACGAGCGCGGCGGCGTGGTGCACGGTCTCGCGCGCGTTCGCGGGTTCGCGCAAGACGACGCGCACATCTTCTGCGCGGAGCAGGACGTGCCGCGCGAGATCGAACGCTTCATCAAGATGATCTACGAGGCGTACAAGGTCTTCGACTTCAAAGACGTCGACATCAAGCTCGCGACGCG
>Ga0335078_10003045_pt1 | contig 25044 bp, 26 predicted proteins | sample Lox_Sample_32_FD_206711 | JGI IMG/M metagenome (GOLD analysis project Ga0335078, IMG submission 206711) | Soil microbial communities from Loxahatchee National Wildlife Refuge, Florida, United States - Lox_Sample_3.2 | ecosystem: Environmental > Terrestrial > Soil > Wetlands | place: USA... | reverse complement strand
GGACCGGGCGGCCGGGCGACCACCCGCTACACATGACCCGCGACTGCGCCGCCCTGATACCTTCCGGAGTAGGTTTTGCGCGCGGACGCCGACCATACGTGACGGCCAGCAGGTCTCCAAGAACTGCACGTTACGTAATGTGCGGTGTTTCGTCCCAGATGTCTGCTTCACAACTGAATCGCGATGTCACAGCCCGGGATTGGGTCTCGACGGTTGCGCGGAGCCACTCGTTGATGATCACGTCGGTCATCCGCGCGGTGCGGGTCCCGCGGACGTCCCTGACTCATAACACATCGTGGACCGGTCAGATACGGCAGCTGTAGTTCGTGACCGCGGGGTTGTTTGCGCGGGTCAGGGGACCACGTAGAGGCGCGGCTACCGCGATCATGATCGGTTTGTGAGACACAACCAAGACGCGGCAGTCGCTGCTGCCACGGTAGCCGATGAGGCCCGGTCCGCGCTGCTGGCGGAGCTGATGGGACAGGTAGCCGCGTGCTTTCCCCGGCGGGAGATCCGGGCAGTGCTGCGGCCAGATGGTGCACGGGCTGCTGATGGAACTGGACGATCACAACTGCTGGACCATCGCCGAGGCGATCGGGCACCGCGGCCCGCACCCGCTGCAGCACCTGCTGTCCCGGGCGGTCTGGGATGACCAGCACCTGGTGGACATCGCGTCAGCGTGGGCGGCCGGTCATCTCGATGAGGGGGACGCGGTGCTGATCGTGGACGAGACCGCCGATGAGAAGCCCTCCGCCGCCGGCGCGGCCCGCCAGTACAGCGGCACCCTGGGCGGCGTCGCGCTGTGCCAGGTGGCGGTCACCGTGACCTATGCCACCAGCCGCGGGCAAGCGCTGATCGGCCGGGCGCTGTACCTGCCCGAAGGCTGCGCCGCTGATGACGAGCACCGCGAGCTGGCCGGCGTGCCGGAGGAGGTGCCGTTCGCCACCAAGCCGCAGCTGGCCGGCGCCCTCCTGGAACATGCGCAATCTCTGGGTATCCGCGCCGCCTTCGTGGCCGGTGACGAAGTGTACGGCGGCCGTGAGCTGCGCCGCGGTGGTCTTGTTCGTCAGTTCCCACGAACGTAATCACCGCGGCATCCGCCAGCGCGCGATGGGTTATGTGCTGGCCGTCCGCGCCAACCACCGCCACCAGCACCGGGCCCGCCAAGCCCACCGACGCTGGAACGCCTACGCCGAGGCCACACCATGATCACAACGAACTACAGCTGCCGTATCAAACCGCGCGCATAGCGTACTGTAACGTGATCAGGCCGACTCGTGCACCAGGTCGGGTCCAGGACATAACGGGCATGGTGAGGGGGCGCTCTGTCTTTCCGTCGGATTCCATGGCGTAACAAACGTCTGCTGGCCACTGCCAGTTGTCTCGCATTGCTCTTGGCATTTACCGGTGCTTATCTTTGCTATAACAGTGGCGCTCCCAGTTCGCCACGCCGCCTCGGTGCTGGTGCTTCTGGTGATGATTCCGGGATTCGAACACACGTATGCGGCCGGCGAATTCTCCGCTCACCATATGACTTTCACGGTGCAGCAAGCGCCTATAAAAGCGGCACTGCCGGGCTACCGACGTATGGCGCGCCAGGAACTGACTTTCCGAGGGACAACGCGGGAATGGTTCTGCCAACCGGGAAACACAGTTATGCTTCATACCAGCTCCAGCCTAGAACTGTCTACTACTTGCTGCCCGGTACACATATAGGTGGCTTCGACGCTGACAAGGACGACGTTTTTGTCGGCGGGCGCTTTCATGGCATGCCCACTGTTCTTTCCGGCAGCTACTCTGTTGGGGGTCAGGCCATCGACTCCAATCCCTCCATCGGGAATCAGAGCGGTGTGACCATCGAGTACCTGACTATCGAGAAGTTTACGCCTGATCCCAACGCTGCAGCAATCAACCAAGAAGCCAACACTGGCTGGATTATCCGGTACAACACGATTACACTCAACGTGCCCGGCGCAGGAGTAATTGCGGGCGCCGACAACGTCCTGAAGGATAACTGCCTGACCTTGAACGGACAGTACGGCTTCCAGTCTACGGACGTGGATGGGTTCAGTAAGGATTCGCTTACGGGCGGGCCGTATGGTGTAACCATAGCAGGCAACGAGATCAGTTATAACGACACTTGCGACTTCTCGGGCCTGCTGAAAAATCCGGCGATCGGCTGGGCGAATTATGACCCGGTGCCGGCCCAGTACCGCAACTCTAACTGCGGCACTGTTGTGCCGAACGGCGACCAGGGCGGTTTCAAGCTGTGGCAGACCGACGGGGTGACGGTCAAGGACAACTACATCCACGACAACTGGGGGCCGGGTGGCTGGGTCGACACGAATAACGCCAACACCACGTTCACCGGCAACACGGTAACCGGGAACGAAGGCGAGGCGATCATCGAGGAGATTTCTTACAACTTCTCGATCACAGACAACTACATGGCGGACAATGACTGGACCGACGGGCTGGGCAACAACTCATTCCCGCAAGCGGCTGTCTATATTTCCGGAAGCGGCAGTGACACCGAGTTCGGCGGCGTGCCGGCCTGCCCGGAGGCCTCGTGTGCCGGGCAGGGTTCCTATACTACCCAGTCGGTTATCAGCGGGAACACGCTGGTCGACAACGGCGGGAGCATCTTCCTGTGGCAGGATTCCAACCGCTATTGCTCTGACGGGTCCGACGGAGTCTGCACCCTGGTCGACGGCGGGCCCGCCGGGCCGTTCACGCTCTCGGCATGCGCTGCCAACCTTCCGACAGCCTCGGTCAGCACGTCCACATACGCCGGTAATCACACCGGCTCCCCTTCGGAGGACTGGTGGGACGGCTGCCAGTGGCAGACCGAGAACGTGAGCATCACCAACAACGTGATCGACTTCAACCCGGCCAACGTGATGGACTGCAACCAGACCGACTGGCCAGATTGCGGCGCCAGCGGCATGTTCAGCGAGTACGGCTCGCCCCCCGACAAGGTGCCCGGCTGGGTCGTGCCCAGCCAGCTGACGTTCTTCCGCAACGATACCTGGGCGGATAACACCTACAACGGCCCGTCAACCTTCTATGCCTGGAACCAGGGCAACGGTGGCAACCCAGTCAGCTGGACGGACTGGACCGGGAGCGTTTCGGGCGGCGACAAGTGCAGTTCCTCCGGCGAACAGCAGGGCGGATACTGCACCGGCCCGTTCGGCCAGGACGCCAGAAGCACATACAAGCCATAGCTGGGTTAACGGCGCGCGCCCGGTCGGTGCGCCCCTGGGTACCGCGACCGGCTGCGGGCGCGGATCGTGCTGGCCGCGGCCGCCGGCATGACCAACGTCGCGACCACCGCGGAGCTGGGCGTATGCACGAACGCGGTTTGCAAGTGGCGGCGCCGTCCGCGGCCGCGCGGCTGGCGGGTCTCAAGCCCTGGCAGCACCGGTCCTGGATCTCGGTGCGCGACCCCGAGTTCGCCGCCAAGGCCGCCGCAGTGCTGGGCCTGTACGCCCGGATCTGGGACGGCAAGCCGCTGGGCGAGGGCGACTATGTGATCTGTGCCGTGGGAAACCTCCATTCAGGCCCGCTACCATCTAGCCCTACCCCGGGCAAGGGTCCGCACGATGCAGATGGCGCATGACTACCGGCGCGGCGGCGCCCTGGCTACCTGGCCGCCTGGGACGTCCACCGCGGCCAGGCGACGGGCCGGTGCGAGCACACTACCGGCATCGCCCTCTTCTCCCGGCCCCCCGCGAAGTTACTTCCGCTGCACGCGTATGGCAGAACTGCCAGCCCGCGGGTCAGCCCCAGATATCGCGTACCACATTAAGGACGACACGCGAGCCGAGGCGGTCCACCTTCACCGGCATTTCCTGCATATCCCGCAGACTCTCCCGCACGACGCGCTGCCGTTCTATGGGACAGACAACGAGCAGGAAGCCACCGCCACCGGCACCGGTAAGCTTGGCGCCCGACGCGCCGGCGTTGAGGGCACGGGTAACCGCCAGGTCGATCTGGTCATTTGACACGCCCGATGCTAGCTTCCGCTTGGCCTCCCAGCTCTCGCGCATCGCGGGGCCGATCGCATCCACGTCGCCGCTGCGCAGCCGCTCGACGGCGAAGCCCGCGAGGTCGCGCAGGAGATCGAGCTGGGGCCGGGTGGTCTCGATGTTAGCGGTTTGCTCGGCCAGGATCCGGTCCGCGCTCCGGGTGACGCCCGTATAGAAGAGCATGATCTGCTGCTGGAGGGCCCGGCGCTCGGCTGTGGATAGCGCAAGTTCCTCGGCAACCACCTCTTCACCGGGCCCGAAGCGGATGTCGCGGATCCCGCCGAGCGCGGCGATATACTGATCTTGCTTTCCGATGGGCTTGCCGCAGCGTTCGATCTCGATCGTGCACGCCCGCTCGGCAAGCTCCTCGCCAGACACCTGTCGTCCTTGGTAGGCGAACAACGCGTGCAGCAACCCGACGGTCACGGCGGAGGAGGACCCGAGCCCTGAGCCTCCCGCGGACGGGATATCCGCCAGCGTGGTGATCTCGACCCCGCTCCCCACCCCGGTCATCTGCATGGTCTCGCGGACGAGTTCGTGCTCGAGGTCTTCGACGCGGGAGACGATCTCCTTCTTGGAGTAGTTGACGTAAATGTCGTCGTCAAAGCGCTGCTTCACGATGACGTAGACATACTTGTCGAGCGCGCAGTTGAGAACCCGGCCGCCGTACTCGCGGTAGTAGTTGGGCAGGTCGGTCCCTCCGCCAAGCAGACCGATACGCAAGGGTGTCTGGGTGATGATCATCGTAAAGCCCGCGCGGGCCACTCCTCCCGGGCTCGTCGGAATGCGTCGACAGTGCCGACGTCGCGGAAGTAGCCCTGGACCAGTACGGCCCGGGCTCGTCCCACAAGGCAGGGCAGCAGGTCGTAGCCGATATCACGGGGCGGCGTGTCATCGATCTCATCGAGGACGCTCGGGTGGAAGGCGTACATGCCCGCGTTCGTTAGGTCGGAAGCCGGCTTGCTCGGCTTCTCCGCAAACCCGATGACCCGCCCGCCGGGGTCGAGTTCTACGACCCCCCCGGCCGATGGGTGCTCAGAGTGGAACACCGTCAGAGTCGCGACTGGGCCGTGTTCCCGGTGCGCGCTGATAAGTGACCGCAGATCGAAGTCCGTGAGGTTGTCGGCGTTGCACGCCAAGAACAGGTCTTCGCCCTCGACCCATGGCCGGTTGGCGACGAGCGTGCCGGCGCTGCCTAGAAGTTCGGGCTCGAGGAATGTGCGGACGGCGGGGGGGCCGGAGCGCGCGGCGATGTGTTGCGATACCACGTCGGGCAGGTGGTGGAGGTTGACGAGGACCTCGTCGACACCGGCTCGGTAGAACGCGTCGAGCCAGATATCGAGCAGCGGCCGGTCGTCGATGACCAGCATGCACTTCGGTGTGGCGTCGGTGATCGGCCGCAGGCGGCTGCCGACTCCTGCAGCGAGGAGGAAGGCCTTCATGGCTTCGCCCGCCGGACCACCCCTAGGGCACGCATGCGCGCGTTCGCCTCGGCCAGCACCCCGTCGAGACCGTCCATTCCCTCGAGCCAGGCGGCATATGCCGCGACCGAATCGACCGGGGTGTGCCGGGGCTCCCAGCCCAGCGCCTGGAGGGCGCTGATATCGGAGAGGATGTGGCGAGTGTCGCCGAAACGGTAGTCGCCAGTCACCATGCCCGGCTGGCGCGAGCCGTACTGGCGCATCACGATATCGGCGAAGCCCCTGGTCGTGACCGCCTTGCCGCCGCCGACGTTGAAGACCCGCCCGGCGGCACGGTCGTCCTCCAGCACCAGCACGTTGGCATCCACCACGTCGTTGATGTTGACGTAGTCGCGGATCGCCGCGCCGTCCTCGTAGAGAGTGGGCGCTATGCCCTGCAGGTAACTCAGGCAGAAGATGCGGCAGGCGCCGGAGTACGCATTGTAGACGGACTGCCGCGGGCCCTGGACGATGCTGTAGCGCAAGGCCACCGTCGGGATGCCGTACCGGCGACCGAGGTTGATGGCGACCATCTCCTCGCCGAGTTTCGACACGCCGTAAGCGTTCTGCGGATTGGAGATCCGCTCAGGTGTGGCCTGCATCTCGAGAGGTCCGCCGCAGTGTGGGCAGGGGATGTCCCACTGGCCGGCAGCGACGGCGTGCTCGGGACGCATTCCCGGTAGCTGCTCGCCGTCGGCCGGGCACAGGTAGAGCCCTTCGCCCATCGCGGCCTGCGAGGACGCGACCACGACACGGGCCAGGTCAAGGCGCTCGGCCACGACGATTTCATAGAGCAGGGCTGTCGACACGACGTTCACGTCCGAGAACCGCGCGAAGTCCGGCAGGTAGTCCTGGTAGGCGGCGAAATGGCAGACGGCATCGACACGGCGCAGGAGATTAGTCATGAGGTCGCGATTGCGAACGTCGCCCTGGTAGAAGTCAACCGCAGGATTGAGGTACACGGGCCGCCCGTTCCGGTGCACGGGCAGGGTCAGTGCATCGAGGACGACCACTTCGTGCCCGAGCGCAACGAGCCGGTCGCAGGTGTGGGATCCGATGAAGCCGGCACCCCCGGTGACGAGGATCTTCATCTCTGTCGCCGACGCCGTTGGTCGGCGACCTCGCGATACACGTCGAGGGTCGCCGCGGCCGTGGCCTCCCAGGTGAACTGGCCCGCCCGGCGGAGCCCATCGTCGCGCAGCCGACCCCTTCCCGGTCCGACCGCTGCGATGATGGCCTGTGCGATAGACGCCGGATCCATTGGGTCAGACAGGACTGCGGCGCCGCCCGCAGTTTCCGGCATGGCGCTCGTGTCCGACGTCACGACCGGGCAGCCGCAGGCCATGGCCTCGAGGATGGGCAGCCCGAAGGTCTCGTTGAGCGATGGGTACACGAACACGTCGGCCGCCTGGTAGAAGCTGACGGTCTGCTCGAGCGGCACCGCGCCCACGAAGACCACGTCCGCCGATATGCCTAGGTCGGCCGCGAGGGAGTGCAGTTGGGCTACATACTTCTCATCGCGTCCGCCGCCGACGACTACGAGTTGGCGATCGCCCAGTTCGGCGCGGCCCGCGGCCCAGGCCCGCAGTAGCCCCTCACAGTTCTTGTACGGCCACAGCGATGATACGAACAGCACGAACGGCTTGGTGACGCCGTGTGCCGCGACCTGCACCCGCGCCGCACCGGGATCGCCGGGCTTGAAGAGATCATGGTCGACCGCCTCGTAGATCAGCTTTAGTTTGCGCGGCTCGACCTGCAGGTAGCGCTCGACCTCGGAGCGCAGGCTCTCGGAATTGATGATGATCGCATCCGCGACCCGCGCGGAGTGAGGATAGTTCCTCCGGCGGTAGGCACGTGACAACGGACTGAGCGAATCGGGAGCGGTGAAGGCATGCATGGTCTTCATGTGGATGACCAGTGACCACGAGATGTTCACCAGCGGCGCCATCAGGGTGTTGAGGACGTCGATGCCCCCGAGCGGCAGCCGGAGCGGTGAGTAGAGATGCTCGGTCAGGGTGCGCGGTATGCGCCGCTCGTTCGACCATGGATAGGTGATGTAGCCAACGTTTGGTCCGTATCCCTGGTAGAGGTGCCGCGACCTCGGGCTTACCAGTAGGTGCAGTTCCTCGCCGAATTCAAGCCTTTTGGCCATCTCGGGAATTACCCGAGTCCAGAACCAGTGAGCGCCCGACGGGTTACCTGGGTCTTCTGGCAAGAGATTGATCGCCACGCGCATGCGTATCTACCTGTTTCGTTCCACAATCATCGAGCGCCGCGCTTGCGCGAAACGCTCCGGTTTCCGGGCAGCGGTCATGATCTAGAACACACCTGACGAGATCGCGTCCGAGGTCATTCGCGACTGGCGGATGTACTGAGCCAGTGCGTGCATGACGGCTTGATGCAAGTCCTCGATGATGCCGTAGTTCGAGCCGTCGACGTGAATGCAGACTTCTGCCACCGTCCTGGCGGCGCCTCCGTCGAAGCCGGTGAGCGCGATCGTGCGGAGGTCGTGGTCACGGGCCCACGCGAGCGCGCGCACGATGTTGGGCGAGCGGCCCGATGAGGACACGGCGATGAGGACGTCGCCGGGACCCGACTGCGACTGAAGCTGATAGGTGAAGATATCCTCGTACGTCATGTCGTTGGCGATCGCGGTGAGCAGCTCGACGTTGGCGCTGAGGCTCACGACACGCGGGGCAAGGTCGGTCGCCGTCCGGATGCCCTTCAGGTGATCGCACTGGAGGTGGTTCGCGATCGCGGCGGATCCGCCGTTGCCGCACGAGAACACTGCCGAGCCGCGCGTGTAGGCTTCGAGAAGGATCGCCGCCGCGTGATCGAGCGCGGCAGGTTTGATCGAGCTTGCGGCCCGCGCGGTCTCCTCCGCGTACGCCTCAAAGAACCAGGCGGCGCTCGGGTACGACGAACTTGGGAATTTCGCCGAGGGGCTGTCGGCCGAAGGGGCGAAGGCCTGAAGTTCGTAGGCGGAAGTCATGGCGCGATACGCTCCAGGATAAAGGGGGCTGCAGCAGCGAGGCTCGGGAACGACCAGACACCCTGGCGCCCCCAGTCCCTGGGACCGACGTAAACCGCCGACGCCCCGATCGCCTCCGCCAGGCCGATGTCCTCGGGCCGGTCACCCACGACCCACGATGCGGCCAGGTCGAGATCGAGCTGGGCTCGTGCCTTCCTGGCCATGCCTGGCCCTGGCTTGCGGTCCTCGTTCGCGCGGGCATAGGGCCGTACCACCCCGGCGGGGTGATACGGCGAGTACAGGAACAGGTCGACGTGTGCCTGATGTTCAGCCAGGCGTTCGGCGATGTACTGATGCACCCGGTCGACGTCGCCGATGCCGTACAGCCCGCGCGCGACGCCCGCCTGGTTAGTTACCACCACGACGGGGATGCCCACCCGGTTGAAACTGGCGATCGCCTCGGCTGACCCCTTGATGAACTCGACGCGGTCTACCGAGCCAACGTAGCCGTGGTCAACGATGATCGTACCGTCGCGGTCGAGCAGGATTCCGGGTCTCGTCACCTTCCCGAGCCCCCTGATTCGGCTCCGGCTACATTCGGGAGGGCCGACCGATCAGGGTCGGTCACCGGCCGCAGGTGGGCCCACAGATGCCAGCCCATGAGCGTCTCGCCGGGTAGCCGGTGAACCGGCAGGGGCGGGGCGTGCATGAAGCGCTTGTAGGTGCGCGTGACCCTGAAGGACGGGAAGTCGTGCTCGATCCGGCGGCGGTCGTACACCAGTGCATACGGGTTGGCCGGGCCGTCGGTGTTGTGATGGACAAACTCATCGAGCCGCAGGTACCGCAGCAGCCCCATCGCCTTGGCATTGGCGATGTGAGCGGCCAGCATTCCGTGCGCGGGACGGGGTGTCAGGATCCCGGCCCGAGCGAGGGGGAAGGCCGCCACCAGGGCGGCGCGGCGGATCAGGCTGATGGAAACCAGGTAGTTTAGCGACCAGCGGGCGTACACCATGATGACCAGCTCACCGCCCGGGCGCAGAACCCTGTGGATCTCGCCCTGGGCGCGCTTGATGTCGGGCACGTGATGCAGCACGCCGTGGCTGAATACCACGTCGAAGGTGTCGTCGGCGAATGGCAGGTCGAGGACGCTGGCCTGCCTCAGGTCCTCATGGGGCAGATCTCTCAGCGCCAGCCTGGTCCGGACTCTTGCCACGGACTCAGCGGTCAGGTCGGTTCCAGACCAACGTGCTCCCGCGCGTATCAGACGCTCGGACTCAGACCCCTCACCCAGTCCGATTTCGAGCACTCGCCTGCCGGCCACGTTCAGGGCATCGACGCACTGCGGCAGGTGACGCTCGTTCTGGTACCGGAAGCGGTCGTAGTCCGCGAAGAACCTTTCGTAGTCGCCGTGGAAGCGCTGGTGAAGCCCGCCAACCTGAGCATCACCACATGCGTGGCCCTGCCAGAAACTCCGAACGGCTTGCTCGTCCATCAACCGCACCCCCTACCGCGACCGACATTCTTCCCGTGCGTGGCAGCCTGGTTCAGACACATTTAACCGATGGCGCTGCCTCGGTGGCCGGGAATACGAGCATTGCCTCGGGCGGCGGCGGCCCGAACAGCCGGATGACCGTTCGCTCGTCAAATGCGCTGCCGTCTGCGACGTTGTGGAAATCCCGGATCGCCGTCCCGGTGCAGTGAGCGTCCACCAGCGGGGCGCCCAGGCCTGCCATCAGGTCGCGGGAATCGACGGTGCGGAAATCAACGCTGTACCGGGCCCGCCCGGAGGTATTCGGGATCGAGGTGTGCAGCTGGGCGCCGGAGAAGAGAAGGACCGCTCCCGGAGCCGGAAGGACCGCGAGCTCGTGCACGGGCTTGTGATCGATTGCTCCCGGCCGTGCCTGCCGTTCATTGGTTACCTGAGCTGCAGCCGTAAGCCGCATGATGTTGTTCTGGTAATAATCGAAGGTGTCTGAGCTGTTCGGGACAGCCTGATCGAAACAGGGCAGGTCGAAGCTCATGGAGTTATCCACGCGCACTGGGAAGATGGGCAGCCACCAGTTGAGCTGCTGTGCAGGCGCGCTGTACCAGACGTCGCGGTGCCAGGGGAAGGCGAACGCGACGCCGGTCGTCAGGTGCCCCGCTGGAAAGGACGTGCGAGGCTTCGGCAGGTCGAAGTGAGTAAGCTCCGCTGGCAGGCCAGCTTCCTTGATAATGCTGCAGACGAGGCTCTGCGACCTTTCGGCGTGGATGAAACGCGGCTTCCAGGAGCCCAGCATCTTAGCCATCTCGGCCGGATCGAAGTGCTCATGCGCATGCTCCGGGTCGTGGGGCTTGAACAGCTCAGTCAGCTGCTCGCGCGTGTAATCCACGAAATCACCCACTGCGCGCAGGCGAGTCAGGATTATCAGGTTTCCGGCATAGAGAGCTTGCCGCAGCTCGTCCGCGGGAAGATCAGGGTCGACGAATACGGTCATGGGGGTCCCTCACTTCCGGGATTTGCGCGAGACAGCGGGAACTGATGTTGGATGACTGACTTCATGCAGGTGAACGCCTCGGCATAAGGCGCACGGCACTCCATGCCGCGCAGTCGGGCCAACCCGAGGAAGACCTCGTCGTCCCACCAGTCGCGACGCCTCTGGGATGGAAAACACTTGTGCAGTAGCTCAACCTTGCGGCGCGCCGTATCCGCCGACAGCGGAAAGTACATGGACGGTCGGCTGAGGTCACCGTCCCATTTCGGGATTTCATATGCGAGGTAAAGTTGGTCGCGGAAGACGGTCGTCACGACCTCGCCGATGGTCCGGTGATCTTGATGCGCGTCGTCGCGTGACGGCGCGATAACCACGTCGGGGGAGCAGGAAGGCGCTATGTCCTCCAAGGCCTCCTTCACCTGGCCCCATGCCGCGGGAAGTCTGCCCTCAGGCAGGTCGAGCAGCTTGACCGTGCTGTCGGCACCGGGCAGGAAGGCATGCGCCGCCTGACGTGCCTCCAGCCGACGGTCGGCCGACCCCGTCAGCACGATGTAGCAGGCGCGCAGTCCGGGCTGGCTCTCTGCGAGGCTAAGCAGCGTTCCGCCGGCCCCGATCTCGATGTCGTCGGGATGCGCGCCGATCACGAGCACGGACATCGGCCGTGCTGGCGGCGCCTGAAGCTGCAATGGCAACATGCCAGTGTCACCGAGTCGACGAGGTGGATTCCGGCGACACGCTCGTGTTGCCGTCAGGTTTCCGGAAGGGGCTCCCAAACGTGGCAGCGGCACCTGACCGTTCGGGATCCCATACCATCCACGGGCAGTTCCCCTGGTGGTACATCTCCTCGAGTTGAGCGCGCTCCTTGACTGTATCGGCGGGTGACCAGTAGCCCTTGCACGTGTAGGCGAGGACTCGTCCCTGCGGGACCAGGCGCGGAAGCACGTCCTCGACGAGATCTTCGCCCTCGTTCAGGTAATCGAAGATCGTCGGCCGCAGCAGGAAATACCCTCCGTTCTCATACTGGCGAAGGTCTCGCATCGGAGTTACCTGCGTGATGAATCCGTCTTCGCCGATATCGACCACGTGGTGCGACGACTGAGGTGGCACCGCGAGCAGGCTGGCCACCGCGCTGGTGGCCTCGAATCGCTCGATCATGTCGGGCAGGGGAATGTTCGTGAGGACGTCCGCGTAGTTGGCCATGAACATGTCGTCGTCCTCGACGAACCGACGGACCCGGCGGAGTCTCTCTCCGATTGCCGAGTTAAGGCCGGTATCGACGAAGGTGATTCGCCAGTCGGAGATGTCGGTGCTGAAAAGCTTCAGCTCGCGGGCACCCTTCTCCAGCACGAAATCGTTAGATCTCGTTTCGTCATAGTTGAGGAAGAAATCCTTGACCGCCGAGGCCCCGTAACCCAGGCAGAGTATGAAATCCGTGTGCCCAAAATGAGCGTAGTACCGCATGACATGCCAGAGGAGTGGACGCTCGCCGACCATCGCCATCGGCTTGGGTGCACTGGTGACGCCGTCACGCATCCGCATCCCGAGGCCACCGCAGAACAGGACGACCTTCACGACTTGCACTCCATTCAGGTGATCTCAAGAGTCGGGATCGGGAACACCAGCCGACCACCCCACGACCGGACGTAATCAAGCTGGCGGCTGATCTCCTCCCGGAGATTCCACGGCAGAATGAGTACGTAGTCGGGCTGGGTCTCGGCTAGGCGCTCGGGCGCATAGATCGGGATGTGCGTGCCCGGGAGGAATTTGCCCTGCTTCGCCAGACTCCGGTCGACGGTGTACGAAAGCAGATCGGATCGGATACCGCAGTGGTTGAGGAGTGTGTTTCCCTTGCCCGGGGCTCCGTAGCCGACGACGGACCGGCCGTCATCCGCAGCGGTGAGCAGGAACTTCAGCAATTCGCTCTTGATCCGCAGCACCTCGTCGGCAAAGCCCTCGTAGCCAGCCACGGTGTGCAGCCCAGCGGCCTTCTCCTCGTCAAGGACGGCCTTCACCTGCGTAGTCGGCTCGCCTGCGCTTTCCTCCGGGCGAGCGTAGACGCGTAGTGAGCCGCCGTGGGTGTCGAGCTGGTCGACGTCGATGACGCGCAATCCGGCCGCGGCAAGCGCGTGGGACGACGTCAGCAGGGAGAGATATGAGAAATGCTCATGGTAGATGGTGTCGTATTGCCGCCGTGCGATCAGGCGCAGGACGTGCGGGAACTCCAGCGTCACCAGCCCCGCGTCGCTGACCAGCGCGCGGAGGCCCTGGGCGAAGCCCAGAATGTCAGGGACATGGGCGAACACGTTGTTGGCGGCAACCAGGTCAGCCCGCCCATACTGCCGGGCAATGTCGCGACCCGTCTCGGGCTTCAGGAAGCGGACCACCGTCGGGATGCCCCGGGCGCGGGCCGCCTCCGCCACATTTGCGGCCGGCTCCACGCCGAGCACCGGAACCCCGCGGGCCAGAAAGTGCTGAAGAAGGTAGCCGTCGTTGCTGGCTACCTCCGTGACCAGGCTGGCCGACGTCAGGCCGAACCGGTCGATCATGGCCTCCGCATAGCCCTTCGCGTGCGCCACCCACGAGTCGGAATAGGACGAGAAGTATGCGTAGTCGGAGAAAATGTGCTCGCCGGATACATATGCAGGCAGTTGCACCAGCAGGCAGGAGTCGCACAGCCGTACGTGCAGGGGGTAGAAGACCTCGGGCTCGTCGAGCCGCTCGGTGGGCACGTAACTCTCACACAGCGGCGACATCCCAAGGTCGACGAAGGTGCGGGTGAGTTCCGTGCCGCACAAGCGGCACAAAGGTAGTGACGACATGCCCCCCCTCACTACGAGCTCGTCTAGGCGCGGTGACGGTCACCGCCTACACGACAGTTACGGCGCGGAGCGCATACCAGCACTCGTGCGCACAAAGGAGACGCTCACCTGAGTCAGGCGGTTGACGCGTCTCGGCCGGCTATTTGCCGTCCTGTCCGGTATTCCAGGGCATGTTCTGGTGATCTGATGTTTGTGAGACTCCGGCCCGGAGTCTGGAGGAGGGTCGCTATGGACGAGCCCGTCTGCCGGGCATGTCGCGGCAGGACCGGCCATCTCGTGCTCGATCTGGGTGAGCAACCGGCATGTGACTACTTCCCGCGATCCGATGACCCGGGGCCAGACCCCGTGTATCCGCTGCAGATGTGGCTGTGTTCGTCGTGCGGTCTGGCCCAGCTGGTGGCCGACCCGACCGTGCCCGAGGAGCCGAGGGGCGCGGAGCCGGCGGCACTCGTCGCACAGGCGGCCGAAGCCGTGACCCGGGTGAGGGCGGCAGGGTTGCTGCCCGCCGAGAGCCGGGTCATCGAATACGGCAGTCCGCATGGTGGCACTTGGCTGGGGCTGCTGACAGGTCGCGGGCTGAGGCCGGTAAGCGATGGCGAGCCAGCCGACGTGGTTCTCGACTGTTTCGGGCTGATGCACTCCGCGGACCAGGCCGCGGCGCTTGCCCAGCGGGCATCCCGGGTGGCTCCGGGTGGGGTCCTACTGCTTCAGTACCACTCGCTGGAGACGATCGTTCGCCGGGGGCAGTGGAGCGCGCTGCGGCACGGGCACTATGCGTATTACTCGACGACCGCCCTGGCAGCTATGCTGGCTGCTCAGGGGTTCTGTCCTTATCTGGCATGGCGGTTCGAGCTCTATGGCGGCACGGTCCTGATCGCCGCCGGCCGGGAGGACGACGCCGAACTTGAGCCCGACGGCTCGGTGCAACGGGTACTCGCCGATGAAGAACAGACCGGCGTCTGTGACCCGGCCGCGCTTGGTGGCCTCCAGGGTCGGGTGCACAGAGACGCCAGTCGACTGCGCGACTGGCTCGTCGCCGAGCGGTCCGCCGGGAACAGCGTTCTCGGATACGGTGCCGCCTCGCGTGCTGTCGCGCTGTTGTGCCGAGCGAGAGCGGATCGCCGGCTGCTACCCGGCGTGGCCGATGCCTCACCAGCCAAACAGGGCCTGCGGATGCCGGGGACAGATATCCCGGTCGTCAGCCCGGCGCGGCTCGTGGCAGACCAGCCAGACGCCGTCTTGCTGTTCCTCTCGGACCTCCTGGCAGAGGTCCGAGAGGCCTTCCCTGACGTTGAGGCCGCCGGCGGCCGGTGGGTTGACGCCGAGACACTTGGCTCAGGCCAGGCCGGTGACTGACCAGGGAGGCGCGGTAGCAGGCAGGATCCCGAGTCGGCGCGAGGGCGAGCCCAGGCGGATCCGCCCGCCGCATCGGCGTCGGCGGGTGGTGGTGGCCGCCGTACTCGTGGTGTTCCTAGCCTTCGGTACGGTCACCGCGCGCCTGTTCGTGTGGCCTGTTCAGGGAATGCCGACGCACGTCAGCGCCATCGTGATGCTGGCCGGGCCGGGGGACAGGCTGGATACGGCCCTGCGGCTCGCCGACGCGCGACGGGCGCCGATGCTCGTCGTCTCGCGGGGTCATGACGGCTACGGCAGCCCGTGCCCGTCGAAGATCCCGGACGTCATGCTGATATGTTTTGACCCCAGCCCGGCGACGACCCGCGGCGAAGCGGAGGTTGTTGGTCGCCTCGCGAAACGATACCGTTGGCGCTCGGTCGTCCTGGTAACCACGCGCGCTCAGGACACACGCGCCCGCATCCGGGTCAGACGCTGCTTCAGTGGTCAGGTCTACGTGGTCACAGTGCCGGAATCCGGATCCGACTGGCCCTATGCGATCGCCTACGAGTGGGGTGCGACGTTCAAGGCGCTGATCCTTCAGCGGTCGTGCTAGCCCCGGTGACGCCACCCATCGCCAAGCCGCGCCGTGCCTCAGGAGGCTTGCAGCAGCACGCGCAGCCGCTCGAGGCAGCGCCCGCGAGTAGGCCCGATGCTGCCGACCGGAACCCCGAGCCGGTCCGATATCTCGGCGTAGGACGCTGGAGGATCAGCCATGAGCAGCTCAACCAGTTGCTGCCAGTGCCCGGGGAGACGCGAGACAGCCTCACGCACGGCTTGAGCCCGCTCGTTGGCCAGAAGACGCTCGTCGATCTCCGGCTCATGCGCCACGTCGCCCAGATCGGCGTCATCATGGACGAGCACGAACCTCTTGCGGGCGGCCAGGGTGCGCAAGCATTCGCGCCGCGCGGTGACCGCGAGCCAGGAGGCGAGACGAGCCGGGTTCTCCAGGCGGTCGATGTGCTCGAGCAAGCGCAGCCATGTCGCCTGGGCGACGTCGTTAGCGTCACTCTCCAGGAGCCTGAAGTCTCGGGTCATGGCCCAGATGAGCCTGGAGTACTGCTCGACCAGGCGCTCCCACGCCCACCGGTCCCCGTCGGCGGCGCGTCGCACCAGCCGTGCGACGTCCAGGGCGGCAGCGTCCTGCTCCGCGATGCCGGCGCCGCGGCCGTGGTCGGGTGCCGCCGTCCGGCGCCGGTGCAAGCTCGCCCGGGAGGCCGGATGTCCGGCCGATGGCCTGAGGTGGCCCTCGTTCTGGTGGTGTAGCACACCCATCCGGCCAGTCACGCCAACCCCCCTCCGCCGCGGCTTCCTCATGGCGCCGCGCCCGACCGCTCACGGCGCCTGCGGCCGTTCGCCGCAGACCGCGCACCAGTGCCTGTATGCAGAGATGAGACGCACAGCTGGCCAAACCGGTTGACGCTTCCCGGCCGGGGACTTCCCGGGTCAGAGGCGTGAACGCCCGCAAAACTCGACCCGGGTCGGCCCCAGCGGGCATGATGGCACGGCAGGGATCAGAGCCTCATCCCGGCCCGGAATCGGAGAATGCGGCACGATAGCGCGGCGACTATGCCAGAACAAGACGACACTAGCGCGGTGGATGCGCTGCCGCCTGCTCGGCGGCGTCGGGTAGGCGGTGCCCGCTGGGTGCACTGGCCCGCCGCGCTGGTGCTGGTATGGGCGGCGCTGGCCGTCGCCGACGTCGCCGTGTTCCACTCCAGCCTTAGCTCGCGGCCCGCTGCCGCTAGACCGGCTGCGGCATCTGGCGTGGCCGCGCACGGGCACGCCAGGGCGAGCTCGTCGACGCGTCCGACGCCGGCGAGGACCCGGGCACCCCGGCCGTTGCGTGTGCTTGCTCCGGTCAGCGTCACAGCCATCGGGCCCGCCGGCCCGGGCTCCGGCGACAATCCTCAGGCCGCGTCCATGGCGATCGACGCGAGCACGACCACGGCCTGGGTCAGCAACTGGTACCGGACGCCGGAGTTCGGCGGCCTGCAAGCCGGCACGGGCCTGCTCGTCGACATGGGCCGCACAGTCAGGGCCACCAGAGTCCAGATCACCCTCGGCAGCGCGCGCGGCGCGGACCTGCAGGTACTCACCGGGAACGTGCCAGCCCTGACCCAGCAGCGGCTCCAGGCCAGCGCCAGCGATGCGGGCGGGACCGTGCGGCTGACGCTGGCGAGGCCGGAGCGAGCACGCTACCTCGTGGTCTGGTTTACCTTGCTGCCGCCCGACTCATCTGGCACCTTCCAGGTCAGCGTCTACGGCATCAAGATCTTCGGCAGGCCGCCCCCAGCCGCCCGGCGTAATCCGGCGGCCGGCCCGGGCCCGTGATCTGGCCGCAGCCTCCGTTCGGCCGGGTCGACGGGGCCCACCTGCGGCTTGACCAGCGCCTTGGCCTAAATGATCAAGTAAGGTTGCCCCAGGTTAGATCGACAGGTCCAGGATTAACAGCTTGTGTCGGGACCACTAGCGACAAAGTCGTAAACCGCTCCCCATGATGGGGCGTCTCCACTGTGCGGCATGGTTCCGGTGAAGGTACAAACCGGATGAAGCGGGCAAAAGGGGGACGGCCGTGAGCGTACTCGATCCGGCAATAGCAACTGAGCGAAGGCGGCCCCGGGTGGTCTCCCGGGAGATCGCGGCCTGGACGAGGAGCTATCTTCGCCGGGCGGTGCTCACCGACGTCACCTGCAGCCTGCTGGCCGGAGGGCTCGCTCTCTACGTGCGTTTCATGGACCAGGGCGGCCACCTGCCGCTCTCCTACCTGGTGTCCACCGTGGCGCTGCCAGGCCTGTGGTGCGGCTCGGTGGCCCTGGCCGGCGGGTATGAGGCTCGTTTCTTCGGGGTCGGCTCCGACGAGTTCCGGAGGGTGCTGAACGCGGCGGTGGGCCTGGCCGCCGCCGTGGCGATCGCCTCCTACGCGTTCAAGATCGACATTGCCCGTGGTTACGTCATGATCGCCCTGCCCAGCGTGGTGGCGTTCGACCTGGGGGCCAGGTTCCGGCTCCGCAAGCACCTGCACCGGCAGCGCATCCAGGGCTCCTGCATGCAGCGGGTGGTGGCGGTGGGGCATGCGCCGGCCGTCGCGGACCTGGTCGCCACGCTGCAGCGGGACAAGTTCAACGGGCTGAGCGTGGTGGGTGCCTGCCTGGCCGGGCGGACCATGCTGAGTGAGATCGCCGGCGTCCCGGTCTGCGGCGGGCTGGGCAGCGTGTCCGCGGCTGTGGACCGGCTGGGCGCCGATACCGTGGCCGTGCTCGCCTGCCCGGAGATGAGCGGCATCCGGCTACGCGAGCTGGCCTGGGAGCTGGAGGCGACCGGCACGGATCTGTGTGTCGCGCCAGCCCTGATCGACGTCGCGGGGCCGCGGACGACGATCCGGCCGGTGGCTGGGCTGCCGCTGCTGCAGCTGGATCATCCGGAGCTCGCCGGCAGTAAGCAGGTCGTCAAGTCAGTGTTCGACCGGCTAGCCGCCGGGCTGGCGCTGATCATGCTTGCCCCCCTGTTCGTGGTCATCGCCATCGCCATCCGCCTGGACGACCATGGGCCGGTGTTCTTCAGGCAGACCAGGGTCGGCCGGGATGGCCGGGCGTTCCAGCTCTTCAAGTTCCGGACCATGGTCGTGGACGCCGAGCAGCGCAAGCAGCAGCTCGAGACGCTCAACGAAGGCGCGGGGGCGCTGTTCAAGATGCGCAAGGACCCGCGGGTGACCAAGGTGGGTGCCGGGCTGCGCCGCTGGTCCCTGGACGAACTCCCGCAGCTATTCAACGTGCTGGTCGGCGACATGTCCCTGGTCGGCCCGCGGCCAGCCCTGCCGCTCGAGGTCGCACGCTACGGAGACCACATGCGGCGCAGGCTGGTGGTCAAGCCGGGCCTCACCGGCCTGTGGCAGGTCAGCGGGAGATCTGGCCTGTCCTGGGAAGAGGCGTTCCGGCTCGATCTGCGTTACGTGGACAACTGGTCGATCATGCTTGACCTGCAGATTCTCTGGAAGACGTGGTCAGCGGTCATCCACGGGTCCGGCGCCTACTGACCACCGCCGCCCGCCGCGAACCCGCCGTCCGATATATCAGGTCTGCGTAGCCGTAATCAGCAGTTCAGCGCGAGGCTCTAGGCATTTCATCGGTCCCCCCGTATCATCCCGGGCATGGGACCCCGCGCCAAGCACCGGCGCCGGCGTCTCGGGGGGACACCTGATGACAGCGCCGCTCCCCGCGGCACCGTGACGACACTCGACGTCTCCCCGGATGCCGCGCCCGGCCCGTTAACTCGCGACCGCAGGCAACGCCAGGACAGCCCGAAGCGGGCTGCGGTGACGCACCGCAGCCCGTCCCCGGACGATCCGGAGATGCCATGCTGCGGCCTGCCGCTGCCCGAGCTGCCGCCCCAGGACCGGGTCACGACCGATCCGGCGCTGGTCACCTGCCGCGGATGAGCCGGGGCTACCCGCCCTGGCCGGCAGAGCCGCCGGCGATCTCGTAGGACCACAGCTCGCTGCTGACGCCGACCGGGCCGGGCGGGTGGCCGCCGGCGCGCTCCTGCGCGGAGCGGTGGCCGTGCCCGAACGCCGGCGAGTGCAGCCAGGCCTCGAACGCCGCCTCGTCCCGCCACCGGGTCACCACCAGCCAGGTGGTGCGCTCATCGGCCGGCTTGAGCAGCTCGAAGCCCTCGAACCCGTCCTGGTCGTCGACGGCCCCGGCCCGGGCCGCGAACCTGCGGGCGAGCTCGTCCCCGCTGTCGGCCGGCACGGTAATCGCGTTGATCTTTACCACAGTCATGGCACGATAATGCCAGCCGGGCGCGCCGAGGCGTCGGCTAGCATGCGGGCAGTCACCCGCCGGTGTAGCTCAGTTGGCAGAGCAGCCGTCTTGTAAACGGCAGGCCAGCGGTTCGATCCCGCTCACCGGCTCCGGGAGTTTTTCACACCGGACCGTGTTCAGGTTCACATCTGGGTCTGACATTGTTGTCCGCTGGCGGTTGAGCGGTCATGGTCGGGCAAGATTTAGTGGTTCGCTCATCGGCATTGACGGAGCGTCATGCCCGCTGTGCTGAGCGCTTGGCGACGATGCGGAAGATGAGCACAAGCAGTCCGCCCGTGAAACCCAGGATGATCAGCGGAATGGCCGGGAGGAGAGTCTTGACGATTGCGCTTCCGATGCTTCCGCCGATAGCGAGGTCGGCATTCGCCGGCGCGGCTCCGGTCGCGGTGACGGCGAAACGGCCCGGGCGCGCCACTCGCAACGACAGGATCGCACGGCCCTGATGCGAGCCGATGTTGTAGGTGATCGTGGACCCGTAACGCGCCAGGCTCGCGACGGCCGCGCCGGGCGACGCGGGCGCGACGTTGACGTGGAAGAACGGGATGTTCCCCTGCTGCGAGCCCGGGCCCTCGTAGTAGATGGTGTAGCCGCCGCTGTGTGTCAGGCTGACCGTGCCGCTGCCGGGCAGCGACACCCGTTGCAGGCCGTTCATCGTGCCGGCGAGCGAGGTGAGGCCGTAGGCCAGCGATGCGATCCCGGCCGCCATGACCGCCAGCGCGATGAGGTACCAGATCCGGCCCGGGCGCACCTTCAGCGGGGGCGGCGGGGCAAAGCCAGATGGCGGCTGGCTGACGCCCGGGATCACGTTCATCGGCACCCCTTGCTTGCCGTCGATCCCAACGGTGGTTGTCCTGGAGCATCGAGGGCAGAGGCGAACGTCCTGACCGAACCGGGACTCCTAACCATGCTGGGGAGCGACCCTGGGCCGCCCGGTGGGCACGCCCGGCACCGGTTGCCGCCGCGGTCATAGCCGCCGCGGACGGCCTGGTCCCCAGGGGTGCGTTGCCACGCAACGCCGGTGGCGGCCATGGCTTGCCGCCCAGTGCGGTTTGTGGCGGCCGTCGTCTTGCTGGCGTTAGGGGTGGTTGCCGGGAGGCGCAGCGCGACGCCCCTGCCCCGGGCGGAGGTAGATGGCGAACCTGACGGTATGCAGCGCGAACAATGTGGCCACAGCCGCCTGCCGCACGGTATCGATAGTGCCTGTGCTCGCTGGTGCCGCCCCGCCAGTCGGCCTTGCGTTCAGCAGCGGGTGCAAACCGGCCAGCGAAGCCGCCAGGCCGGAGGCGAGCTCGAGGCGCAGCAGCGCCGCAGGGATGGGGCGGAGCCGGTGCGGAAGGCCGCTGGCCACCATCGATGCATCGCGGATGGTCAGCCCGATGAAGGCGGACTCCGCCACGGCTGCTCCACGCACACCCCAACGGCGAATGACGATCTGGGTAAGCGGATACCCGCAGGCACTAAGCCCAAGAAGAATGACGCCGGCTGAACGCTTCATTTCATCAGCCCTGCCCTCAAGCTGGGCAACGGTTGCATCCATGGTCCCGGCGGTGCGCCGGGAAAGGCAGAGGCCAAGGTCCCACATGAGGCTGGGAACCGGCGCGCCCCGGCCGCCGGGCCAGCGGCCACCGCCAGGTCTGAAGCAGCGCGTCTCCGTCGCCCTGGCGCTGATCGGGCGGCCGAGGGTCGCGGTGCTTGACGAGATGGCCACGGGGCTCGTGCCACTGGTCGTCCGTAATGGGGATGATCGGGCCCGTCGGCGGTCCGCCCACGCTGACCAGCAGCCCGTCAGGTCGCCCGAAACGGTCCAGCGCAGCACCGACCAGCCGGCCTGCCGAATCGGGGTCGGCGTTGTCCGCAACTACACCGACAGCCTGGTCGGTGCCGCCGAGTTCGGCGACGGCCTTCTCCACCGACTGTTCATTGGGGGAAGAGACAACGGCACGCGCTCCTTCGCCGATCAGGCAACGAGCCGCCGCGAGCCCTAGGCCGGATGTCCCTCCGGTGATCAAGAAGACTTTGTCCTGGATGCCGAGGTCCATCGTTTCCTCTTCCGTGCGGTGAATCCGGTGTCACAACGATCAGTCCGCCCTGGGCCGGGCCCGCGTCTGTGAACTCCCCAGCAGGCACCCCAGCCTCCCGGCCGAACCCCCCGGCAGCACAATCAGGCGGGTTTCCCCTCGTAGCACGCCTAAAAGGCAGGAGGGGCGATGGCAGACTTGCAGGAGCCAAGGCGCGCAGGGCAACCGGCTCAAGGCAGAACGGCGCCCACCGCAGGGAAGGCGACGGGCGCTCGGCGAGGATGAGCGGTAGAGCTGTCTGACACTGCTGCTGGAGGGATGGTGCAGTCAGCCTCGACCGGGCGAATGGGTTCGCTGTCCGGGACGGCCCGGCAGACTGGTTCCGCGCTCTATCGGCGATGATGCGCCGGTGGCGTGCTCGGCTTGGGCGAGGTGATGGCGGTGCGGGCGTGGCTGGAACCAGCGGAGGTCGCCCAGGGCATCTTCCGGGTCAGGTCGACACGGGTCAACTGTTACCTGGTCCGCGACGGCTCCGCGCTGACTCTGGTCGACACCGGCCTTCCCGGGCACTGGCCGGCGATCAAGGCTGCCTGCGGCGCGCTCGGCCTAGACGTTCGCGCCATCGAGGCGGTGCTGCTCACCCACGTTCACTCCGACCATGCCGGCAGCGCCGAGCGGGCCCGGGCTGAGGCGTCTGCGTCCATCAGGCTCAGCGCGGGTGATGCCGAGCTGGCCGACGGCCGCACCCGGCGCAAGACCGAGCGGCCGCTGGCGGTCTACCTGTGGCGCCCGGCCGCCGTCGCGGCCGTGTGGGAGCTGGTCAGTGGCGGTGGCCTGCGGATGCCGGCGCTCGGCGGCTACACGCAGGTCGAGCACGGCGACCAGCCGGACGTGCCCGGACGGCCCGCCGTGATCGGCCTGCCCGGCCATACCCGCGGCAGCATCGGGTTCTTCCTGGCCGACCGCGGCGCCTGCTTCAGCGGCGACGCCCTGGTCACGCTCAACCTGCTGACCGGACGGCGCGGTCCCCAGCTGCTCGGCCGGGCGTTCATGGAGGACAGCACACAGGCCCTGGCGTCGCTCGACGGGCTCGCCGGACTGCAGGCCGGCACCCTGCTGCCCGGACATGGTGATCCGTGGCACGGATCGATGTCCGATGCGGTGACCCGAGCCCGCCAGGCCGGTCCCAGCTGATCCCTGCCGTGAACATCCTGCAGCCATGCCGCAGCTTCCTGCCGCGTGTGAACAGCGGGCGGGGTGAACGTGTGCGGGGCCGTTGGTCCCTGGCAGGGGTGCGTTTCCCGGCTGGAGCATGGAGCCAGACCCTGGAGGCTGGCATGGCTGGGACAACGGACGGGGCGGCGGTCACGGATGGTGCCGGGCGTGCCGCACCTGCTAGCCGTGGCCGCAAGCCGGCGGGATGCAAGATCGGGGATCGGCGTGCTGGGCAGGGCTGGCGGGATGGCCTGTTCCGGCCGGTGTATTACGCCCGCAGCCGGGACCGCTACCGGCCGCCTCCGGGTCTGTACCGGCTGCTGAGCCGCCGGATCGGGCCGGCTGCCACGTCGCTGGGCCTGGTCCCCGAAGATGTGATCACCCTGGAGGTCCCGGGCCGCCGCTCCGGCGTGATCCGCCGCACCACCATGGTCCGTGCCGTCTGCGATGGCGGCCACTACGCGGTATCGCTGGCCGGCGAATCAGACTGGGTGCGGAACGTGCGCGCCGCGGGCGGGCGGGTGGTGATCGGCGGCAGGCAGCGGCGCGCCGCCAGGCTGGGCGAAGTGCCGGCGCGGCAGCGGGCCCGCGTGATCCGCGCCTACCTGCTGCGGTGGGGCAGGCGCCCGGGTTCGCGGGCGGTGGCCCGCGAGGCGCATTTTCACTTCGGCGTCGGCCCGGAGGCGTCGCTGGAACAGATCGACGACGTGGCGGGGCGCTATCCGGTGTTCCGGATCGAGTACGCCGGCGAGGCCGGCCCCGGCCCGGAGGAGATCGCCGCGGGTGTGTACCGGGTGGAAACCGGGCGCGGGCTGACCGGGGCGAACGTGTACCTGGTGCGGTCCGCGCCGGGCTGGGTGCTGATCGACACCGGGTGGCCGCATCGCGGGCAGCTGATCAGGGCGGCAGCGGAATCGCTGTTCGGGCCGGGTACCCGCCCGGCGGCGATCGCGCTGACTCATATCCATCCTGATCATTCGGGCTCGGCGCTGGAGTTGGCCCGGATGTGGGACCTGCCGGTCTATGTGCATCCAGATGAGCTGGTCCTGGCTCCGGGCGGGTACCTGCGGGAATATGGCAACCCGCTGGACCGCTGGCTGATCGCCCCGGTGCTGGGGCTGCTGCCGCGCCGGATGGTCGAGGCGAGCCGGTCCCGTCACAGCCTGGAGGGTACCGCCCGGGCGTTCGACCCGGCGGCTGGCGTTCCCGGCCTGCCGGACTGGCAGGCGGTGCCCACGCCGGGCCACACACCGGGCCACGTCGCGTTCTTCCGCGGCAGGGACCGGGTGCTGATTACCGGTGACGCCGTCCTGACCGTGGACCTCAACTCGGTGCGCGGCCTGCTGGCCGGCAAGCACGGGGTTGCCGGGCCGCCCTACGTTTCGACCTGGGACTGGCCAGCGGCCAGACGGTCGGTCGCCGCGCTGGCCGGGCTCGAGCCTGCGGTGCTCGCGTGCGGCCACGGCCGCCCGATGACCGGCGGCCAGGCAGCGGCGGGCCTGACGGCGCTCGCCAATAGTTTCTCGCCCCAGCCGGCCCCGGACCGCGCCGGCAACGGCTGGCCAGCCGGCGTGGAACGATCCGCTGGCCTGGGCCGGCTGCGTGCACGGGTTTGCTGGGGGCCACCAGCGAGGAACGGTCGATGCCGCTCCCTGGAGACGACATAATCCCGTCTCCTGCCGTGCCGGCGACCCACGCTGTGACGATCAACGCACCGCCGCAGCAGGTGTGGTCCTGGCTGGTGCAGATCGGCCAGGGACGGGCCGGCTTCTATTCGGATTCGAGGTTCTGGGACCGGTGCGTGGACTGGTACTACCGCCGCCTGTCCCGGGAGCAGCCGGGAA
>Ga0335078_10003044_pt1 | contig 25045 bp, 22 predicted proteins | sample Lox_Sample_32_FD_206711 | JGI IMG/M metagenome (GOLD analysis project Ga0335078, IMG submission 206711) | Soil microbial communities from Loxahatchee National Wildlife Refuge, Florida, United States - Lox_Sample_3.2 | ecosystem: Environmental > Terrestrial > Soil > Wetlands | place: USA... | reverse complement strand
GAGGCGCTGCAAGCGGCGTCGGTGCTGCACGACATCGGCAAGCTCGCCGTGCCCGAGCACATTATTTCCAAGCCGGGCAAGCTGACGCCAGAAGAATTCGAGAAGATGAAGATCCATCCGATTGTCGGCGCAGAGATTCTTGAGCAAGTGGACTTTCCGTATCCGGTGGTCCCGATCGTGCGAGCTCACCACGAAAAGTGGGACGGCAGCGGGTATCCGAATGGGCTGGCCGGGGAGCAGATTCCGATCGGCGCGCGCATTCTCGCCGCCGTCGATTGCCTTGATGCGCTGGCCTGCGACCGGCAGTATCGCAAGGCACTACCGCTGGATGATGCGATGGCGCGAGTCGTGGCAGAGGCCGGAACGAGCTTCGATCCGAAGGTCGTTGCGATTCTGCATCGCCGCTACCGCGAACTGGAAAAACTGGCCCACGAGCAGCCGCTGCAGGCTCCGCCGAAGCTTTCGACCGACATTAAGGTTGAGCGCGGATCGGCGCCGGCGGCTGGCTTTGCGCAATCGGCGAACACAGCTGAAGCCGCACCCGCGGCAGATATCGCGGCGCGACTCGCCACCGCTCAGCAACGAGGCCAGGAGATCGTTCACTTCAGCCGCCAGGAGGGTACCGCACTGCAGTTGGAAGATATTCTTTCGCTGCTCGCCGTTCGCGTAAGGCATCTGGTTCCATACGATTCGGTCGCCGTTTACTGCCCCAAGGGCGATGTGCTGACTCCGGAGTTTGTCGGCGGTGAAAATCTGCGGCTGTTCTCTTCCCTGCAAATTCCGATGGGTGAAGGCTTGTCCGGATGGGTGGCGCAGAATCACAAGGCAATTCTCAATGGCAATCCATCGGTAGAGCCCGGATATCTCAACGACGCAACGAAGTACAGCACGCTTCGCTCAGCCTTGGCCGTGCCCGTCGAGGCAGGATCGGAAGTTGTTGCCGTGCTTGCTCTCTACCGCAGTGGACAAGATGCTTTTACGGCTGACGACCTTCGACTCGTGGAGGTGATCGTCTCAAGCCTTGGCTCAGCGATCCACGCCGCAAGTAAACCGAGAGCTTCCGGCGCGTCCGCCAAGTAGCGTTCTACACTTTTTCCTGAGCCAGCGCAGGGCTCCCGTAGCGAGAAACTCCGCTCACCTTCCTTCCTGCTTCCTGCAAGGCTTCGTCGCGGCTTCGTGTCAGGCGATCAAACCACTCGAGTCCTGGGAGCTTGCCGATCGTGGCATCGATGCGTCGCGCGATCTCCGCCCCTTCGGGGTCACCCAGAATAAATGAGAGAATCCAGCTCACCTCGCTGTCGGGCTTCACGCCTCCGCCCACTGGGAGCCAGAAGTGGCGAATCACAAAATTCGTCAACCGCTGCGAGTTACGCTCTCGCAGTTCGAGTCGAGCCTTGTTGTAATAGAAGGAAGAATGCCGGCGCTCATCTTTGGCGAGGCGGCGCGCGATCTCAGCCATGATCGGATTCTGCGTGCGGCGCGCCATGACTCCGTATCCCTCGAGCGTCGACAATTCCGAGATCGCACTATAGGTCAGATACGCGCCGTGAAAGTAGCGTGAAAAACGGCACAGGACCGAAGATCCCAGCTCTTTCAGCCGTTCGGTGAACGAACTTGCTTTTTGCACCTCGAGCATGCGGGTCGATGAAAGAGGTGCTCCCACCGCATCGAGAAACTGCCGGATCGTGCGCCCATGGAAGAATTCTTCGTAGGCCCAGCAACTCAGGAAGCTCGTAGTCACCGGATCTTCGACTGCGCACGTGTTCAGGATGGCCCTTAGATAGACGATGGTGTGCGATTCGATGTCGCCCATGTAGGTCAGAGCGCGAATCTCATTGTCGGATACCGGATAACGCGCTGCGTCGGTCAAGTCGATGTCGCTAATATCGACCTTCTTAGAATTCCGAATGTACTTCTCGATGTCGAACCGGAGGTGGTCTCCCGTAGATTCAGGCATGGCAATCAGCCTGGCTTTCATCCACAGTACGGAACGAGCAGTCCGGGTGGATTGCCTCTATTCCAATTCGAAGCTGATATACATCAGGCCGTTATCGCGCTCAACCTGCAGCACAACTGGATCGCCGGTCTTGAGCTGAGCCACCGCTGTACGCAGGGCAGCAACCGAGTCAATGGAGGTCGTGTTCAGCCGATGAATCACGTCCCCAGCCTGCAGACCTGTGTCGGGCAGGATGAGGTCGGCGGCTCGACCCACTACCATCACTCCTGAGGGAATCCGCAACTCGGAACTCAGCTTGGCGCCGAGGTCTCCCGACAGATCGATGGCGAGCACCCCCAGCTTTGGGATGAGGCTGTTCTCGGGATTGATGGTATCGAGCAACTGATCCATCTGGTCGCGATGCTCCACAGCAGGAACGTAGAGCGTCTTCTTTTCTTTGCCACGCAGAATCTCGAGTTTTACGACTTGATCCAGCCGGTGCAGATAAAGCGCGGAAGAGAGCGACGGCATCGTCTCGATGCGGCGATCGTCGGCGGAGAGAATGATGTCTCCGATTTGCAGGCCGGCCGAGGCGGCAGGGCCGTCTGGTTTCACGTCCACCACGATGACGCCCCAGCGCTGCGGAAGTTGCAGGCCTTCGGCCAGCGTAGGAGTGATTTCCTGTGTCGCTGCACCAATCTCTACGCGATGGACGTGCCCATGCTTGCGCAGGCTCTGATAGACGAACTCCACGACTCGCGCGGGAATAGCGAAGCCGAGGCCTTCGCTGCCGCCGCCTTGCGACAGAATAAACGTGTTGATGCCGAGAACGGCGCCATTCATGTCGACCAAAGGCCCGCCGCTATTTCCGGGATTGATGGGAGCGTCAGTCTGGATATACGTCAGTGGCTTAGCGGGGTCAGCTTGACGCGCAAGAGCGCTGACGACGCCCATCGTGACCGAATTCTGCAGGCCTTCCGGGCTACCGATCGCGAACACGAGCTGTCCCACGTGCGGCCGCTGTTGGCTTCCGAGCTGAAGCGTTGGTAGATCAGAATCATCAATCTTCAGCAATGCGAGGTCTGTTTCTTTGTGCTGTCCGAGCAGCTTTGCCTCGAGGATCCGCCGCTTGCCGATCGGAACCTGGCCACCCGAATCGCCCATAGGAAGCGGCAGGGCCACACGGATCCGCTGTGCGCCTTCGACCACGTGGGCGTTGGTGATGATGTAACCGTTAGGGTCGACAATCACCCCTGAGCCAACAGCATTCTGACGCACGATAAATGCAGCCTGTGACCGGTCTTCCTCGTGGGCTTGGCCGTATCCCGTCACAAGAATCTGGACCACCGCCGGTGAGACCCTCGCGGCCAAGCTTTCCAAGGCACCGCTCAACTCTCGCAAGACCGCGCCCGAATCGGTCCGCTTTGCTTCGCCTTGCGGTACTGCTTGTGTGTTTCCCCGTTTCGCGGGCGCAGCATGAACGTTTTCCTGGCCCGCAGCATTGGAACAGAAGCAAGAAGAAACGCCAAGAAAAGCAACGCCAAGACGCACACCATAAGTGCGACCGAGCGCGGAAAGTCGTTTTGTCATTTTCGGAGAACCTCGCGCGTCAGGTACAGCAAGAGTTGAGATGAGCCGCTGCTTTGATGCGGCAGTACGGCTCCAGGAAGCATAGCCATAACGAAGCGATAGTGAATCCTCACATAGCATATGCTAGGCTTTCGATTTTGCGACGGTTGATCGGCTCGATGTTCTCGTTTTACCCTTTATATTTTCCCGAAAGGCGTGCTGCGTGCAAACCAGGTCTTCGGCGAATCTGGATTTCCTTAGAGCAGTGGCCGTGCTCATGGTTCTCGGCCAGCACTTGATGAACCGTTTCCGAGGAGACAGTCCGCCCGTCGGCCGTTTCGGAGTGTTGATCTTCTTCGTGCATACCAGTCTGGTCCTGATGTACTCGATGGAACGAAGCGGCTTGCGGGGCAATGCATTGCTGGCGAACTTTTATATTCGCCGCATTTTTCGCATCTATCCCCTCAGCGTGCTCGCCGTGCTCGTTGCAGTCATGCTCAGGCTTGATTCGGGCGTAAATGGTGTTGCCGGTTTATCGCATGTGGCTTCCATCCCGGGCTGGCGCATCTTCTCAAATCTCCTGCTCGCGCAAAATGTGATCAAGCCGGGGTCAATCATCAATGTCCTATGGTCCCTACCATACGAGATCCAGATGTATATCTTCCTCCCCTTTTTCTTCTTGTGGGTGCGACGGGGACGAGCGCCCGCGCGATCAATCTTTGGTTTCTGGCTGATCTCCGCGGCGGCAGCGCTAGTCCTAGGCTACATGGGGAGTCACTTTCAGGTTGGCTCGCTATCGTGGCGACTTTCCCTGCTGCAGTTTGTCCCAAATTTCCTGCCGGGGATTCTGGCTTTCACGCTTCCTCACCGTCCGATCCTTCGGTCCTTTTGGTGGCCCGTATTCATTTTCGCAATCGCTGGTTTGTTTGTGCTCTCGCCAACCGGCACCATGGGGTGGGGACTCTGCCTGGCGCTGGGCTGCGCGATTCCGTATTTTGAGGAAATCAAAATTGGTTGGATTCGACTCGCAAGTCATCGCATCGCAATGTATTCGTATGGGATCTACCTTTCCCACCAGTTCTGTATTTGGCTCATCGCCGACCCACTAGGCTCCTGGCACTTATGGCTTAGGATTGCGGCACTCACCGTGAGTCTGGCTGCGATCCCGGTTCTTCTTTATCACGCAATCGAGAAACCGATGATTGAACTGGGATCACGGCTGGCCGAACGAAGTGATTTCATTTTGATAGGACGCGGGGCCCAGTCATCAACCGTCTCCGATCAGCCGGCCCGGTCCGGTCAGAGCGGCCTACCCGGGTTGGCCAAGGGGGGAAACGCTTCTACCGTTAACTAACGGGTTATCAGGCTTTTACACCGGTAACTTTCCGTGATATAACCGCCCGTGAGCACAAAAACGGGCCCAAGCCCGTCCGGAGCTTGGTTTGACGATGTTGACCTCACTTATCGCCGACAAATTGACAGCAGGTCAACACAGAGGAGGTACCGTGGGGGAAGAAGCACGGACCGGAAAACGGTTTCCGCTCGAATTGCCCATCAAGATTCATAAGGGCGAGAGCGGAGATGCCAAAGGCGTAACCGGAAATCTCAGCGCAGCGGGCGTGTATATCCGCGCCGACGCTTCGATGGAGATCGGTTCGCCCGTTGAATTTGAAATCACGCTACCCCCGGAGATGACCGGCGGCCAGGAGAACGTCACCATCCAGTGCAAAGGGCGCGTCGTGCGCTCCGATGAAACTGGAGAGGGCGGAGAAGGCCGCGGCGTAGCCTGCGTGATCGACTCATATGAGTTCGTCAGGAACTCTTAACTTTTTGGAAGCGGATATTTCTGGAGCGTTGACAACATGCTCAAACTGATTCTGGCCGATAACCAGGCGATCTTCCGGGCGGGCATCGCCAAAGTGCTCGCGGTCGAAGACGAAATGCGCATTGTGGCTCAGGCACAAACGCCTGAACAGATGTTCATGGCGCTCGATAAGTTCCGCGCCGCAGTGCTCGTTGTGGCAGCCGGATTTCACAACGACTTTGCCGCGATCGTGCAGGGCGCCAACAAAGCCAAGACACGTGTCATTGTGCTTGCCGACACCGGCGAGAGCGCCCAGAAGCACATGTCGAATGGCTCGCACGGCGTGGTCTATCGCAACGTGACCAGCGCGGCGCTCGTTGACTGTGTCCGCAAGGTGGCTCGCGGCGAGACCTGGGTGCAGGATGTCGCCGTGCCCAGCGAACTCACCGAAAACGATATGGTCGGATTGCGCGTCCGCGACCGCCTGACCGCAAAAGAGCTGCGCATCGTCGCCTTGATTGTTCAAGGCTACAAGAACAAAGAAATCGCTTCGCAGCTCGGCACCACCGAGCAGGTCATCAAGAATTATCTGCGCAACGTCTACGACAAGATCGGCGTGTCGGACCGTCTCGAACTAGCGCTATTCACGATCCACCACCGCATCCTGAATGAAGCTGCCGCGGCGACGACTGCGGGAGCCGCTCCGCAGCCGCCAGCGGGCGTTGCGCCGTAGATATTACCCCCGAAACTTCTGAGGCCACCTACGCGGTGGCCTTTGTCTTTTGGTCAGGTTCGATGCCGTTTATTCGTTGTCATCCTGAGGTGCGCTTTTTGCGCTGAAGGACCTGTGTACACGCTGGCAGCATCGATGCTGCACCCGAGTCCATAGGTCCTTCGGACCGCAAAATACGCGGTCCTCAGGATGACAACGTGGTAGATGGTTCTTACTCGTTTCGCAGCGCCTTCGCCGGATCAATGGAAGCGGCGCGGCGCGCGGGAATAAAACCCGCCAAAGATGCTGCCCCCACCAAGGTCAACAGCGAGGTGATCAGCACGGCAGCATCCATCCCTTTCACCTCGTATAGTTGCGACTCCACAAATCGAACACAGAGCCATGCGATCGGAACTCCGATGAGCAGGCCCAGGGTCGCTTGGATGAGCGCTCCCCGCATGATCATCGCCGTGACCTTAGCCCGCTCTGCGCCCAGCGCCATGCGAATTCCGATCTCCGAGGTACGGCGCGCCACGTTGTACGCGCTCACTCCGTAGAGCCCGACCATCGCGAGCAGCAGGGCCAGCGCCCCAAACAACATCGTCAATCTCGCCAGCAAACGGTCGTCGGTAAATTGATCTGCGATCTGCGCATCGAAAGTTTGGAACCGGGTAACGGCGAGGTTTGGATTGATCTCAGAAAGCGTCCGGCGGGTAAGCGCTTCCAGGTCTGGCATCGGGTGAGATGTCTGCAGTACGAATGCGCCGACGTACATCATTTCATCCTGTTCGATCGGCGTTTTGTCCGTCGGCGATCTCTGCGGCAGGGGGTAGAAGACCATGAGGTGGTCTTTCCAGCGGATGTCGGTATAGATCGTGTCATCGACCACACCTACAATTTCCCAGTCGTGCTGATGCTCCTCGCCGTTGCCGAAGTGTTGCCCGATCGGATTTTCACCGGGCTTGAAGAACTTCTTCACGAAGGTTTGATTTACCACAGCGACGGTTGGGGAGGTCGCGGTGTCCTGAATACCAATCCCGCGGCCCATGAGCACGCGGGTTCCAACTGCGTCAAAGTACTCCGGACCTACCCTGATTGCGGAGGCTAGGAGATTAAGGTCGGGCTTTCCCTCAACTCGCATGCTGTAGCCGTCGTTGTCGTCCTCCATCGGCGTGTACGTTGCGATGCCCACTTTCTCGATGCCAGGTATGGCATGGAACTGATTTTCGACGGAGCGATAGAGTTCGCCAAGTTGGCGCTGCGAATAGCCGGCAGCGTGAGGACTGAAGTGGACGACATACCGGTTCGTGGTTTCCAGCTTCAGATCGCTGTGTTGCAGTTTGTTGAAGCTCTGTGAGAACAGTCCAGCTCCAACCAGCAGTATGAGCGAGAGAGCGGCTTGCAGGACTACCAGCCCACGCTGTAGCAAGGTGGCGCCGCCGGTGGCGCGCGTGCCGCTGCGCAGCGCGTCCGCGGGTTCGGCTTGCGCCGTGATCCATGCGGGGGCGACGCCGAACAGGACGCCTGTCAACACGGAGAGTCCGCATGCAAAGGCCAAGACAGCCGACGAAGGGTTCGCGTGAATCGGCAGGTTCTTGGCTTCGGGGAAAGCAAGCGCCAGCAACATTTGCGTTCCTGCAAATGCCAGAGCGATGCCGGCGAGTCCGCCGAATCCCGCTAGCAGCAGACTTTCGGTAAGCAGCTGCCGTACAATCCGGAGTCGACCGGCGCCCAGTGCAGTGCGCACCGACATTTCTGACTTCCGACCCATACCTCGCGCGAGAAGCAGGTTCGCGATGTTCGCACACGCAATCAGCAGCACTAGCGCAGAGGTCCACATCAGCAGTTTCAGATGAGACCGATACTCCTCCTGCATGGCCTGAATACCCGCGCCTCCCGGTGTCAACACGAGATGGGCTCGAGCCAGAGCCGGCTTGTTGTCGTCTCCAGAGTACGATTGAGTCGTTGCGAGCACCTGCCTCAGCAATCCGCTCAGCTTCGCCTGAAGTTGCGGACGCGACACGCCGGGCTTCAACCGCCCGATCATGTACAGCCAACTTGCATCTGGATCGTGGACGTAATTAATGTTTGCCAGCGGAGGCATCGACTCGATAGGAAGATAGAAATCAGGAGGCGTGCTGGTGAGGCGATCGCCGTAGAAATGCTCCGGAGCGATGCCGGTGATCGTGACAGGCTTGGTATTTACGTAGAAAGTGCTCCCCACCACAGTGGGATCACCCGCGTAGTCATGCTGCCACGTTTCATAGCTCATGATCGCCGTGAACGGCGCGCCTGGGACATCATCGTTATCGGACAGAAGCCGCCCGGCAGCGGGGCTCAGGCCGAAGGTTCGGAAGTAGTTGCCTGAAACGAATTCCCCCATGACGGAACGCGCGTTTTCCTGCGTTGCCCCACGGCGGATGACAATCGGCCGATAAGTAAATCCCGCCTGCATCGCCGCGAGTTCTTCGAACTCTGGCGCATTCTTCTTCATGTGCTCATAAACAGCCGTGGAGAAGAGCGCATGGTCGCCATCGTCGCGACGCCTAAACCCGACACAGCATGGGTTGATGTCGCCAAGCTTGACCAGGTTTTCAGGCTCGGCCACGGGCAGATTCTTCAAAAGGACCGCATTTACCAGAGTGAAGACAGCAGCGTTGGCGCCTATTCCGATCGCCAAGGTAAGAACAGCAGTCGCGGTGAATCCGGGTGTTTTGCGCAGCTGGCGCAGAGCATAGCGAAGATCCTGCATCACGGTTGGCAGCACGGCACACTCCTGGCTAAGACTTTCGAGAGAGAGCAGATTGGTTTCCAACCTTCAGTGCGAGAACGTCTTTGGAAATCTTGCAGTTGGAGATTCGCCTGGACACAAATAGTGTCCTGAAGCGAAAAGAGGCGTCCACAACCGGACACCGCTGTCCCATTGATCTATCCGTATTGGCCCAGCGCGGGTTAACCGAAAAGGGATCCGTGGGGTGCCGCACGGAAGAGCGAGCCAGCTTGTGTAGCCCCGGACGCATCCGTCCGGGATTGCTTCGCGAAGCGAGCAATGACAGCCGGTCGACGGAGGCTAGCAGCAGTTGTAATCGAAGCCGCCGGCACGCCTTGCTCCGACCCTTCGACTACGCTCAGGGCAAGCTGCGTCAGCTCCTACACGATCTTTTCGCCGACAGACTTCGCTTGCGTGAACAGGTACAAATAGTCCGGCCCGCCGGACTTGGAATCCGTGCCAGACATATTGAATCCGCCGAACGGATGCGCTCCGACCATCGCACCGGTGCACTTGCGGTTGATGTACAAGTTTCCAACGTGAAAATCGCGGATAGCGCGGTCGATCTTGTCCCGCGAACTGGTGTAAACCGCGCCTGTCAGGCCGAACTCCGTATCGTTGGCGATTTCGAGCGCGTCGTCGAAGCCGCGAGCCTTGATCACCGCCAGCACCGGCCCGAAGATCTCTTCCTGTTCGAGTTTTGATTTCGGAGCAATATCCGCGATCACCGTCGGCTGAATAAAATACCCCTCGCCCTCGGCGCGCTCGCCACCCGTGATCAGGCGGCCGTCTTTCTTGCCTTGCTCGATATAGTTGAGGATCGTCTTCATCGATCCTTCGTTAATCACCGCGCCCATGTTCGCGTTTTCGGCGGGGTCTCCGACTTTAATCTGTTCGACGCGCGCTTTGAGCTGCTCAAGGAATTTGTCATACACACGCTCGTCGACGATTGCCCGCGAACATGCCGAGCACTTCTGACCCTGGAATCCGAACGCCGCTTGGGCGACTCCTTCGACGGCCGAATCGATGTCGGCATCGGCATCGACGATAATGGCGTCCTTCCCACCCATTTCGAGAATCGTACGCTTGATCCAGACTTGGCCCGGACCTTGCGTCGCCGCAACCTTGTTGATGTGCAGCCCGACTTCGCGTGATCCCGTAAACGCGATGTAGCGCGTCTTGGGATGCGCCACGATCGCATCGCCGAAACTGGCTCCAGCGCCAGGGCAGAAATTCACCACACCTTCCGGCATGCCGCACTCTTCGAGCAGTTCGATAAACTTCGCCGCAATTGTTGGTGAATCGCTCGATGGCTTCAAAATCACCGTATTGCCACTCACGATCGAGGCCAGCGTCATCCCGGCCATGATGGCGCAAGGGAAATTCCACGGTGGAATCACGGCGCCAACTCCAAGGGGGATGTAGTGCAGCGTGTCGCGCTCGCCGGGCAACTGAATCGGCGTTTGCGACTTGGCGAAGCGGAGAGCTTCGCGCGCGTAGAACTCACAAAAATCAATGGTCTCGGAGATATCCGCGTCCGCCTCGGCCCAGTTCTTGCTGACTTCAAAGACAAGCCACGCCATGTATTCCATCTTGCGCGAGCGCATCGCATCGGCGACGCGGAACAACAAACCGGCACGCTCTTCCACCGACGTCCGACTCCAGCTTTGCGCACCTTTCGACTCGAATGCCTCGAGCGCGGCCTTCATGGCAGGCTCGACATGTTCCTTTCCGGCTTTCTGGTGTATGCCGACGATCTCCGACGGTTTCGCGGGATTCAGCGACTTGATCTTGTCCGCCGTCTTGACGCGCTTGCCGCCGATGATGAGGTCATACTCACGGCCAAGCTGGGCACGTACTTTGGCGACAGCGGCACGCATCCGGCGGGCATTCTCTTCATTGCGCCAATCAAAGAACGGCTCGGTAACAAACGGCCCGGAATGCAGGCTCGTGCGCGCTGGCCGGACGGGTGCTTCAAGCGTTGCCATGGGAGGAATCCTTTCGAAACGAATGAATGAGGTAGATGAGACTTCGACTAGTTTACACCGATCATTCAACTGCCTTCGAGTGGCGTCCGGCGAAGTCCTTTACTTACCTAACAGTCCCGTTTTCAGTCCGGCATTCGGCGGCTTGGGACCAAGCCAGACGGAAAAGATCATTTCTGCGAAGGCCGGGCCAGCGATGGTCAGCCTCTCCTGACTCGCAATAGTGAGAGATGTGCCCACGCTGGGGATATACGTGAACACCATTTCGTCGCCATCCTTCATGGGCTCGAGGACGGCCAGCAGGCGGTCAACATGGGCATGCATCGCCTTCTTCGCGTCCGGAGTATTGGCTTCAAACTGTTCGCTGAACCCATCCGCGACCTGGCTCTTGCTCACAGAGCGAACAAAATGCATCACGATCCGCTTGGGCGCGTCGGCCTTGAGGATGGCAGCAGAATCGGATGATTTCTGGGCAAGGTAGAGTCCGGCTACGTAGACCTTGAACGCGTACTTGGTGCGAACACCCATGCCGTTGAGCGTGAGAGTGGTCGTTCCAACCTGGGCTGATTCGGGGAGCGTCACACCGTTGAGAGTCCCCGCGTGGAGTTCGAGTAGGGATGCAGCGGCGAATACTGCATAGGCGAGCAACCTGGCGTCGGTGCGCATGAGGCCTCCTTCCGTTCGACTTGTCGTCGTGGCTGCAGCCTACTCCACCCCTGCTTGACGAAACCGTGACGCTCGTCACGGGGAGAGCAGCAGGGTCGTGGAATTCGTATAGACACGAACGGTCCTTCTTTGAAAGGTAGGCGTAAAAGGGGAATCTGTTTTTGTGGGATGAAAACTCACGTCCCTCTCTCCGCAATTACGAAAGGGGACTTATGCAAGAGATCTAGGCTCGAAAACGCATTATGAGCGCGCTATTGCCGGCAACCCACCGGCTCCAGATGTGCAGTGAAATGCCGCAAGAACGTGGCTTCGTAGGTCAGGCGCAAACCGGGGATTCTCTCTCGGTTCTTCCAAACCTCCAGGATCACCTCGACCACATAGTCGATGTGGCTTTGTGTGTAGACGCGACGTGGAATCGCCAGGCGGACGAGGTCCATTTTCGCGGCCTGAGAAAACATCAGTGTGCCGATTTCGACGCTGCGAATTCCGCCTTCGAGATACAGTTCCGCTGCCAGCGCCACGCCGGGAAACTGCTCCGGAGGAACGTGGGGCAGAAAAGCGCGCGCATCGAGATAGATCGCGTGTCCGCCGGGCGGCTGGACGATCGGCACTCCCTGGCTCGCGATGTGATTGCCAAGGTACGCGGTCGAGGCGATGCGATAACGAAGATAGTCTTCCTCCAGAGCCTCCTGCACTCCGACAGCGATGGCTTCGAGATCGCGTCCGGCGAGGCCGCCGTAAGTGGGATATCCCTCGGTGAGAATCAGCAGATCTTTTTCCTGCTGCGCCAGCAGATCGTCGTTGGTGCAAAGGAAGCCGCCGATATTGGCCATCCCGTCTTTCTTGGCCGACATGGTGCATCCGTCGCCGTAGCGGAACATCTCCTGCGCGATTTCTTTCGGCGTCTTGCTCTCGTATCCCTTCTCGCGCAGCTTGATGAACCAGGCATTTTCGGCAAAGCGGCAGGCATCAAAATAGAGCGGGATTTTGTGCCGCTTGCACACCGCGCTGACCTGGCGCACATTTTCCATGGAAACCGGCTGGCCGCCGCCGGAGTTGTTGGTGACGGTGAGCATCACCAGTGGGACACGCTCGCGGCCGACGCGCGCGATCAACGCTTCAAGCGCAGCCACATCCATGTTGCCTTTGAACGGATGCTGCGATGCCGGATGCTTCCCTTCCTCGATCACCAGATCGACCGCTTCGGCTCCAACGAATTCGACGTTGGCGCGGGTCGTATCGAAGTGCGTGTTGTTGGGAACAACGTCGCCTTTCTTGCACGCCACGCCAAACAGGATGCGCTCGGCGGCGCGGCCTTGGTGCGTGGGGATGACGTTCCTAAAACCGAAAATGTCCTGAATCGAATTCTTGAAACGATCGAAGCTCTTGCTGCCGGCGTAGCTCTCGTCGCCTTCCATCACCGCAGCCCACTGATGCGTGGACATCGCGCCGGTGCCCGAATCAGTCAGCAGATCGATCAGGACATCGTCCGCCGGAAGGAGAAACAAGTTGTAGTGCGCGGCAGCGAGGAGGTGTTCGCGCTGGTCGCGAGTCGTCCAGCGAATCGGTTCGACGCTTTTGATGCGAAAGGGTTCGATGATGGTCTTGACTGGCATAGGAGGCATCCGCGGGGAAAGTCCCGAAGGAAACAAACGTCCTATGGTATACCGGCGATTGGCGATGCGCGGTGATAGACTCGAACGTTTTCACGAAAGGCAATCCAATGGACATCCGGCGAGTGGGAGTGGTGGGCGCAGGCACGATGGGCAACGGCATTGCGCACGTGTTTGCCCGGAGTGGATATACCGTCGTTCTGTCCGACGTAGAAGAGCGCTTTCTGGAGCGTGCGCTCGGAACGATCAGCAAGAATCTCGACCGCGAAGTGGCCAAGAGCAAGCTCCTGGCTGCGGATAAAGAAGCTGCGCTCGCCCGGATTCAGCCGGTCACCGATCGCGGCAAGCTGGCCGAGTGCGATTTTGTAATCGAGGCGGCAACCGAAAAGTTCGAGATCAAGACGGAGATCTTCCGCCAGCTCGATCAGATCATGCCTCCAGGCGCGATTCTGACGTCGAATACTTCCTCGATTTCGATAACGAAGCTCGGGGCCTTGACCAAGCGGCCGGACAAAGTGATCGGCATGCACTTCTTCAATCCGGTTCCGGTGATGAAGTTGGTGGAAGTCATCCGCGGCCTGGCCACTTCGCAGGAGACTTTCGAAACCGTGCGCGATCTGGCCGTGAAGCTTGAGAAGACTCCGGTCGAGGTCAACGACGCTCCCGGATTCGTTTCGAATCGCGTTCTGATGCCGCTGCTGAATGAAGCAATGTATGCGGTGATGGAAGGCGTCGCCACGCCGGAGGCTGTCGACGAAGTCTTCAAGCTGGGGATGGCGCATCCCATGGGCCCGCTGACGCTTGCGGACTTCATCGGGCTCGATGTGTGCCTCGACATCATGCGCGTCTTGCACACCGGCCTGGGAGATCCCAAGTACCGGCCGTGCCCGCTGCTGATCAAGATGGTAGACGCGGGTTGGCTGGGGCGGAAAAGTGGGCGGGGATTCTACAAATACTAGCGATTGTCGATTCTTGATCGTTGAATGAAACTCTCCAACGCGACGGCTGGTGCTACGGACTGGCGGCGCTCTGCGGCGCCGGCACTGGCTGGGCCGATGTCGCCGTCAACGACCTGCTATTCACTGCTCTGCTGGTGGTGGCTTCGTGCATGCTCCTAGGGATCTTACGACCGCGATGGCCGTGGCGGTGGGTATTGACGGTCGGCTTCTTTGTTCCGCTCACCGAGTTCGCCGCCTACGAGGTTCTGACGGTGAAGCCGACCCGTGCACAGATCTATGGATCGTTTCTTGTCTTTTTTCCCGGCATTGCGGGTGCGTTTGGAGGATCCGTTCTGCGCCGAGTGATCGAGAACCTGCGTCAGGGAAAATGAGCTTCACCCGCATTAAGCACGCTTAATCTTCCATTACTTTCGTCTGTCGAACCTATCCATTGCCCTCAAGCGTCCCCAGTTTGGGCCGATCCATGTTCCTCATGGAGGCTTTCCGCATGAAGACTGCGAGACTTGTGCTGGTGGCATTTGCCTGTTTGTTGGTTGGCTGTGAGTCGACTTCCAAGCTGTCCATCCCGCCGAACACGGTGCGCTCTTACAACGGCACGGCGGCGGTTGGAGATTTCTTAACAATTTCTATTGATTCTTCCGCCCAAACCATCACCTACAAGAATTACACCAACGGCCAGAGTGGAACCGTTCCATACTCGGTAGAGGCCGATGGGAGCTACACGATCACGGACCCGCAGGGCAACCTGCTTTCGGCATACGAAGTGCCTGGCTCAGTGATGGTAGTCGAAGCGGCGAACGCCGGGCCGAATCAGGATACGGTTTCGCTGATCACGGCGGTTCAGAGCGTCCCGATTTCAATCCAGAGTGTGGCAGGAGCTGACTATAACTACACGCAATTCCGTACCCGCGATGGCGGAGTGGAGTTCGGAACGGTCACGATTGACGCACAGGGCAATATCACGGCGAACAGCTACAATCCCAGCGCGATGATGTGGTCGGGCGGAACGTTCTTCAACGGTGGAACGTTTGCCGCGTCGAGCATACAAGAAGACCCATCTGGCAATTTCTTCGTTATCCACGACCAGGATGGCTCGACTGACACGGTCTTCGGGACGCAGGCAGGCTTATGGGCAGTGGACAATCCGAATGGCGCGATCATCGGGCTTCCGAAAGCAGCCACGAAAGATTTCAATCCCGCGGCAGCCGGCACCTACAACGCGATCTACTACGAGAAGCAAGACGCGCAAATGCAGCAGAACAACGTCGAGACCGGAACGCCGCTGGAAGGCAAAGCCAGCGTTACGGTCAGCGCGGCGGGCGTGGTCACGGTGACTGATGGCCAGAATAACGTCATGGCCAGCGGCACGTTGGTTCCCGTGGCCGACGTGTCTTACATCTACGACGGGACTTCGAACAAATTGTCGGATCCTTGTTTCGGCTGGTTCACCTTCCAGGCCGTAACCGCGAGTTTGCATCAGGACGTTTTTGTCACGTTCCAGGGCAACTCCATGATCTTCACCAGCTTTCAAACGCCACTGCCGCTCGTCAATGGGGGCACGTATACATACTTTTACGGCGTAGGGTTGAAGTAAGACCTCGGACCTCAGACCTCGGGCCCGCACTGCCCATAACGGGCGCGGGTCCCGAGTCTGAGGTCTGTCGTCGCTCCTAGTTCTGGCTAACCAAAAAGTAACTACCGAATCCACAGCGTTCGCGGGTATGCTTGCCAGCATGGGTGTGTCCGTCTCAATGCTGGCTTCGGGGAGCCGCGGCAATTGCGCGATCGTGGCCAGCGCCAGCACCAAGATTCTGGTCGACGCTGGCATTTCCTGCCGCGAGGTTTTCAAGCGGATGAAGTCGGTGGGAGACGACGCGCATTCTTTGTCCGCAATCGTCATTACTCACGAGCATTGCGATCACATCTCCGGATTGGCGACTCTGGCCAAGAAGCTGCGCATCCCCATATTCATGACGGGCGCGACGCATCAGGCCTGGGCGCGCGCCATGCGCGACGAGAACGGCGTCCGGCCACAACTGGAAAAGTTCGAGCGCTTTGAATCAGGACATTCCTTTCAAGTCGGAGACATCGCAGTGAAGCCCTTCACCATTCCGCATGATGCCGCCGATCCCGTGGGATTCACCTTCCGTGCTGAGGGCATCAAGGTGGGAATCGCGACGGATCTGGGCTACATTCCGCTCAGCGTGCGCGATCATCTACGCGGCTGTGATGTGCTGGTGCTGGAGTCGAATCACGATCTGGAAATGCTGCGGGTTGGGCCGTATCCGTGGTCGGTGAAGCAGCGCGTGATGAGCCGAGTAGGGCATTTGTCGAACCTTGCCCTCGCGGATTTCTTCACGAACGACTATGATAATAGTGCAACGTTTGTCGTGCTGGCGCATCTTTCAGAGCAGAACAATCATCCGGAAATCGCCCGGAGAGAGGCGGAAAGAGCGCTGGCCACGCGAGGCGGCCTGTTTTGCAATCGCGTGCTCCTGGCCACCCAGACCGAGGCTTTGACTCCGATTCGCTTGTAATCGGCTCGAACGTCTGGCGTATTTTCATACTCCTGCATGAGTCAGCAGTGTATTGATCCGATCGTCGGTAAAATTCTGGCGGGCTGGAGGTACGACATTTCCGGCCTTGCGCCCGAGATGCGTGGCGACTACGTGGGCCACCTCGAGGATTGCGAGCACTGCCGCGACCGGCAAAAAATCCACCGCATTATTGACGTTGGGCTGATCGGGCTGGCTTCAGTCTCAGCCGCTGTGTTCCTACTGGCCTTTGCCGTGATTCGGTACCTTGGCCCCCGGCACGCGTTCTGGCTGGAGATTGCGGCGCTGGCGGGATTCGCGCTGTCAGCAGTGATCTGGCTTGGAGTGGCAGTGGCGACTCCGGCGCCGGTGACCGTGCTCGATGCGGCCAAACAAGGCGCGCGGCGGGTGCATGACAAGTTGCCGGCGGAGATCCGGCAACGGCTGCCCGAAGAGCTACGAATCAAAATCACCGGAACATAATCCCATTCGGGAACTCCATGGACCGGTTCTCTCTCAAGTCTTCTGCGCTTGTGTTGTCTCTGGTCGCGATGACGATTGCGCCGATGGTCGCGCAAGAAGATCCTTCTCACGGACCAGCTAAACCTCACAACGAAGCCTCGCAAGGACAGGACACCTCTATGGCGGGTATGCAGATGGACACGAACGTGAATACATCCCTGCCCTCGCCACATGAAGGGTCGGGTACAGCTTGGCAACCGGCCTCTACTTCCGGACATGAATGGATGTGGATGAACAGCGGCTGGGAATTCATGGCTCATGGGGAGCTCTTCATCGATTACAACCAGCAGGGCGGACCGCGCGGAGCAGGCAAGGCCGAGTCGGTGAACTACGGCATGCTGATGGAGCAGCACAAGCTCGGCGCAGGAACGATTCTGTTCCGCGAGATGTTTTCTGCTGAGTCATTGACGTCGCCTCACCCAGGATTCCCGGAACTTTTCCAAACTGGCGAGACGTATCATGGCGCGCCATTAGTCGACCATCAGCATCCGCATAACGTGTTCGCGGAGTTGGCAGCTCTGTACACGGTGCCGATCACGAAGAAGATTTCGTGGGAGTTCTACGGCGGACCTTCAGCGGAACCGGCGTTGGGGCCAGTCACATATATTCACCGCTCCTCTGCGGCGGAATTGCCGATGGCCCCGCTCGCTCACCATCTGCAGGATTCGACGCATACCAGTTTCGGAGTTGTGACGACCGGGCTTCTCATCGATCAGGTGAAGGTGGAAGCATCGGCGTTTAATGGGCGCGAGCCCAACGAAGAGCGCTGGAGCATTCAATTGGCTGCGCTGGATTCATGGTCGGGGCGAGTGTTCGTTGCGCCCGCGCGCAATTGGGCAGCGCAGTACAGCATCGGGCGGTTGGAGCATCCCGAAGCGCTTGAACCCGGAAGCCAGTGGCGGCAAACGGCATCGGTTGAGTACGTGCGGCCGTTGATGTGGGGCAACTGGTCGACAACGGCCATCTGGGGGCGCGTGCACAAGATTGCGGCCGACCACACCCTGAACAGCTACCTGCTCGAATCAACCATCAATTTCCGGCAGCGCAATTATGCTTTCATGCGGATGGAACTGGTGGATAAGGACGAACTCTTTCCGCAGGCAACAGCCCATCCGGCGTACCGCATTGGCGCCTATACGTTCGGCGGGACGCGGGATCTGGTTCAGAACCGGGCGTGGCAGCTGGGGCTGGGAGCGGATGTGACCTTCCATTCGAAGCCGGCAGCGCTGGATTCCGCGTACGGCAAGACTCCTGTATCGTTCCAGATCTTCTTGCGCCTGCGGCCAGGGAAGAACAAATCGGGGCACTCCCATTGAGGCCTGAAAATGGGGCCAAGAAAAATGTATTGCTCGCGGAAAAATTCGCCGTAAAATATCCCCTAGTCGTCCCCCCTCAGAAAACTAGCACGAGAACCATCCTTGATGACCAGGGCCCTGAGGACGCTGCGGGCAGTGCAGTGGTCGATGCTGGCCAGCATTTTGTTATGTCTGGCCGCAGGGGAAGCCCTAGGTCCGCGCATCCGCGCTGTGGACACGACTCTCAGCTATTTGTTCAGCACACTGGCGGTGGGCATTGTGGGAACGATTTTCGTCGTGCGCCGCACGCTCGTGCTGCGTGCAGCCGGCACATTGGCCTCTCACCCGGACGACAACGTCAGCCTGAGTCATTGGCGAACCGGCTACATCGCGACCTACGCCTTGTGTGAGGCGCTTGCCTTGTTTGGGCTGGTGCTGCGGTTTCGGGGGTCGGAACTGCAGCAGAGTCTGCTGTTTTACATCGGCGGATTCGTTCTGCTGTTCTTCTTCCGCCCAGTACAGCCCTCTGATACAGCAGCCCACTGAGGAGGAATCGTGTCCATCGAAAAACCTGAGGAATTGCGTGGCTTGCGTGCCGCTGGAGCCATCGTGCGCCTTGTGCTCGAAGCCATGAAGCGCGCAGTTCGGCAAGGAGTTACGACGTCGGAGTTGGACGCGGTGGGCTCGAAGGTCATGCAGGAACATGGCGCACGCTCAGCGCCGGCTTTGGTCTACAAGTTTCCTGGGGCGAATTGCATCAGCATTAACGAAGAAGCAGTGCATGGAATCCCGCGCGAACGTGCGGTGCGCGAGGGTGATCTCGTGAAGCTCGATGTGACGGTTGAGAAAGATGGATACATGGCCGACGCCGCCGTCACGGTGTCGGTCGGGGAAGTCTCCCAGGAACGGCGGCAACTCGCCGCATGCGCGGAGCAGGCATTTGCCAAAGCGATGCTGGTGGCGCGTGCTGGATTTCGCGTCTCCGAGATCGGAAGGGTCGTCGAGCGCGAAGTGCGGCGCAATGGATTCTCAGTGATTCGAGATTTGGCCGGCCACGGCATTGGGCGCACGATCCACGAAGCGCCCCGCGTGCCGAACTTTCCCGATCCGCGTGCGAATCAGATATTGACGGAGGGATTGGTCATCACAGTCGAACCGATCATTGCGGCTGGCTCGGGAGCTTCGGTCATCGCTGAGGATGGATGGACCGTTCTCACTGCAGACCGGCGGCCATCTGCGCATTACGAGCATACCCTCGTGATCACGAAGGGGAGCCCGATCCTGCTGACCGCTTAGGCTTCTGCGGCGGAGAAAGCCCTAGACGTTACAGCGCAGCTGAAGCCGCGCCCCAACAGAGGATCGTTCGGACTCTACACGGTCGAGAAATGGCTAGTACTTCACATGGCAGCTTGCCAGGCCACGCTTTTCCAGATATTGCTGGTGATACTCCTCAGCTGGATAGAACGTTACGGCCGGGACGATCTGGGTCGCGATGGGCTTCGAATAGCGGTGGGCTTTTTCCAGCGCTTCTTTGGAGGCCTGAGCCTCGGCTTGCTGCTCGGGCGAGTGGAAGAAAATAGCAGTGCGGTATTGCGTACCCCAATCCGGGCCCTGGCGGTTGACCTGCGTGGGATCGTGGTTCTCCCAGAAAACCTTGAGCAGTTCGGAGTAATGCACCTTGGCCGGATCAAATTCGACCTCGACGGCTTCGGCGTGCCCGGTGCCATCGGTGCAAACGTCTTGATAGGTCGGATTCTCGGTGTGACCTCCGATGTAGCCGACGCGCGTCGAGATGACGCCTGGAATCTGGCGGAAAGTCGCTTCGACTCCCCAGAAACATCCGGCTGCGAATGTCGCTTTTTGCATTTGAATCGCTCCTGAACTTCTCACTACAGAGTGCACAGGGGCTCACAGAGGCCCGTCCGCTTCTTCCGTACCCCATTCTTTGATGATCTCTTAGGAGGAAAGTAACACGTTTGTAACTTTCGTGCCGATTTTCCGACTCGCTCATTGACGGCCTTCAAGAATCACGTTACAGTCCGGTCTAGAGTTAGGAAGTCCTCTGTGCGTTCACTCTCCAGCCAAATCCCGCTCAGGTGGAAACTTGTGCCGAAAGCGGTTCTGCTAGGTATTTTGGTTGCAGCCGTCACGCAGGCCGCGGTGGCTGTTTCGGCGTTTGAGCCGCAGATCCGACTTGGATATCGTACGGGCGATCAGTGGGAGCCGGCGATGGCGGCTGACGGACATGGGCATATCTATGTCCTCTATCCGCAGTACGGCGCCGTGCCCGGTTGCCAGGCTTGCACGCCGCCCAGCATGAACCTGCTGATCAGCAACGACAATGGAGTGACGTGGTTTGTTTCGAAGGCGCTGCTTCCTTTGCCAACCGGGCAGTTTGATCCCCAGATTGTGGTCGACCCCGTGGGTCGGCAGACGGTTTATGCCTCCTGGCTGCAGAACAACAAGCACGACATTGTCGTGGCACGGTCGCTTGATTTCGGGCGCAACTGGTCCTACTCATGGGCCGAGCGGGGTAGTGAAGACACCGACAAACCCGTGCTGACCGTGCATGGCGCGGATGTTTATGTCGGGTTCAACCGGGAGGAACAGTTCCTGGTAGCGGCTTCGCATGATTTCGCGCAGACGTTCACCTTGGTGAATGTTAATCCCAATGCTGAGCCCGGATCCTCGTTGGCGGGCGGGGCGACCGTCGATCCTGCTGGGAACGTCTTCTTTGGCTGGACCGCTTATGCACGGCACGAGATGGCGTCGCGGCCGGTCACCGTGTATGTCAGCCGGTCGAGCGATGGCGGGCGCGCCTGGAACACGGCGATGCTCGACCAGTCGAGCGCTCCTCTAGAGTGCGAGGCCGAGGGCTGCATGACGGGGTATCTGGGGCCACAGATTTCGCTGGCGTCGGATGCCGCAGGCGCGCTGTACGCTTTGTGGAACGCTGGGTCTGCGAATGGTGGGCCAGAGCGGATTTACTTCTCTTCGTCAACTACCGCCGGAGCCTCGTGGACCGCTCGGACGAACGTCTCGATGGCTGGGCAGGGTGTCGAGCATGCGTTCCCGGCAATAGTCGCGGGGCCCTCGGGCGATGTCCGCGTAGCGTGGATGGATACTCGGGCTAACGAACCTGGGCATCCGGACCGTCCATTGTGGAACACTGTCTACCGCAGTTCGACCAACGGCGGCGCGACCTGGAGTGGAGAGACTCTGCTGTCGAGTCCGGTGCGTGGCTACGATTACATTCTTTCCAACGGTTTTCGCTTTCCCTTCGGAGACTACTTCGGCCTGGCGATCGATAGCGATGGCGCCACACAAGCCGTTTGGGGAGAAGGCCGGGACTATAAGTCTCCCGGCTCGATCTGGTACACTCACGGCCGATAATCTGCTCGATCTCAATCTGTAGTCGGACGGAGGATCCATGCACTTCCTCGGAGTGAATATCTGGGCTGTGCTCGTCTCTGCCGTAGCCACCATGATCATCGGCTTTCTGTGGTACTCGCCGGCGATGTTCGCCACCCCGTGGATGAAACTCATGGGTTACGATCCGAACGACAAAGAAAAGATCGCGGAGATGCAGAAGAGTGCCGGGCCGTCATATTTCATGTCGCTGATCGCGAGCATTCTCGCGGCGTTCGTGCTGGGAAAGCTGATTGCGGTATCAGGCTTCAGCACCGCGGTCGACGGATTGAAGATTGGACTGGTGGTGTGGCTGGGATTCGTCACTACGGTTCAGTTCACCAACGCATTGTTCAGCCGCCAGAAGAACCGGCTCTACATGATCAATACGGGATACCAACTCGTGTGCTACGTGGTGATGGGAGCGATTCTGGGAGCGTGGCGGTAGCAAAGACGCGGCGGCTAAAGCCGCGATTGATTCTTGGGGCATTTCCGGCGCGGCTCGAAGCCGCGCCCTTTCAAAGCATCCACCCTCGACAAGTTTCTCAACAGCTTGTTCGATCGTACCGACCTATTCCAACTGAATTCCGCCGACCAGGTCCGCGATGCGGGCGACGTGACGCTCGTGGCACCACTCCTCCAGGCCGTCGACAATCTTCTCCGTGGCGCAGGGATCCCAGTAGCTGGCGGTTCCGATCTGCACGGCGGTTGCACCGGCCAGCATAAACTCAATTACGTCTTCCGGCGTTGAAATCCCACCCATGCCAATCACTGGAATCTTCACGGCGTGCGCGGCGTCGTAAACCATGCGCACCGCGATCGGTTTGATCGCCGGCCCTGACAATCCTGCGGTGACGTTGGCGATGCGCGGCTTGCGCGTTTCGGGATCGATCGCCATGGCGACGAATGTGTTCACCAGGGACAAGGCGTCTGCGCCGGCTTCCTGAGCAACGTAAGCCATCTGCGCGATGCTGGTGACGTTGGGGGAAAGTTTCACAATCAGCGGCCGGCGTGCCACGCGCTTCGCGGTCGTAACGACTTCATCGAGCGAGCGTGGATCGCTGCCAAACTGCAGGCCTCCGTGTGCCGTGTTGGGGCAGGAGACGTTCAGCTCGTAAGCTGCGATGCCTTCGCCCTCGTTGAGAATCTCAATGGTGCGTTCGTAGTCTTCGCGGGCGTAACCGAAAACGTTGGTCACGACGACGATGTCTTTGATCTGCCGCAGTTGCGGCATCTTCTCATCCAGAAACGCCTGCGCACCGATGTTCTGCAAACCGATCGCGTTCAGCATGCCGGCCGCAGTTTCCCACAAACGCGGCGGGGGATTCCCGATCATCGGCTCTCTCGAAAGGCCTTTTACGACGAAGCCGCCGAGTTTGCCCAGTTCGACGACGTCGTCGAACTCGACTCCGTAGCCGAAAGTTCCGCTGGCCGCGATGACGGGATTCTTCAGCGAAATGCCCGCGATGTTTACGCTGAGATCGGGATCGGAGTTGCTCATGGCTGGATGTCTCCTGATCCGGATGCGCGGTGCGGCGGGGCCAGCGCTTCGGTGAGAACACGGCCGACTGAGTGCGTGGGAGCGTTGATGCCCAGCAGCGACGCGATCGTGGCAGCCATGTCGACGGGCTCGACGCTGCCACGGTAAGTTCCTGCGCGGAACGGCAGTCCGTAGAAAGCCAGCGGCACGTGCGTATCGTAGGTGTAAGGTGAGGCGTGATCGGTGCCCTTCACTTCGCCCACCGTGTAGATGTCCGGAACGCCCATCACGTACCAACTTCCTTCCGGCGAATAGCTGTTGAGATATTTTCGTCCCAACTCGGTGTTTGAGACTTCGCCCTTCGCCAGTTGCGACTTGGTGAAGTAATCGCGCATGCCGGCTTGCTTCATCGCTTCGCCCGCCGCAACTTCGGCGTCTCGCTCTTTGACGTGTGCAGCAGCAAATGCATCCTGATCAAGCCATGCCATCGGATAGTCCAGCTTTACATACGAAGCCGGATGTCCGGGAGAAAATCTCGCAGCGAGCGCTTTATTGATTTGGTCCTCGAACTTGCGCGGATCGAGATTGGCTGCCGGAATATGCAACTCGCTGGCGGCCTCCGGCAAGCTGGAAACTCCATGATCCGCGGATAGCACGATCCATACGTCGGCGAGACCGATCTGGTGCCCGAGAAAGTTGAGAAAGTCGGCCAGCTCCTGGTCGAGGTCAAGCGCCATCTGGTGAATCGCTGGGGAATCGGGCCCGACTTTGTGGCCAAGGATGTCGTTGGGCGAAAGGCTGATGGAAAGGAGATCGGTCGCCGGGCCACGACCAATGTTTTCGTAGAGAATCAGCTCGCGGGCGAACTCAAATTCGTACTCGTTGCCGAAGGTGGTCGACCCGACGACTTCGTAGAAACTGGCGTCGGCACCAGCAGTCGTTTTGCGATGCGCCGTCGAGGCTAGTACTGCGCCTTGCGAATCCTTCCATTCGCGATCCCAGTACTTTTGCGGGCGGCTGGAGTTGAAGTCCTTGACCCACTGCGGAAGGGAGTCGCGGTAATACGTTGACGTAACCCAGGCGCCGCTCTTGCGGTCGATCCAGTAAGCGCCATTCCCGGAAAACCCGGCGGGAAGAATGGCCCCACGGTCTTTGAGCGAGATTCCAAAGACTCGGGCTTTGCCTTGTGTGGCCAGTTTCAGTTCGTCGCCAACAGTATCGCCGAGAAGATTGTGCGGGGAGGCTCCGGCTTTCCCTTCGGCTCCGACCGGCTTCGTGTCGTCGTCTTCGACCGAGGTGACCGTGCGCTTCTTTTTCGGATCCCACCATTCGTTGGAGACGATCCCGTGGCCATTGCTATAGGCCCCGGTAAAGAGCGTCGCGTGACCTGGCGCAGTGCGCGTGTTGGCGTAGTCGTAATTGCAGTCGGGAAAATAGGCGCCGTGATCTAACAGGAGGCGAAATCCAGCGTCGCCAAACTGCTCGTGATAGCGCTCGAGATAATCTCCCCGGAACTGGTCGATCACGATTACCACTACGAGTTTGGGATGGCTGTTGTAGGCGGATGCCCAAACCGAAGGACACACCGCGATTGCCAGCGCGAACATGGCACACACCAAAACCAGTCTGGGCGTGGATTTCATCGCGAGGGTAGTTTACACAGTCCCGCTCCGGGCGCCCAAGCCGCGGGCACAGCAGGAAGTCCCTTGCAGCACACAGGACGCGAGTTTGCGCCATGGAAATCCTGGCGAATCCTCCTTCGCGTCCTTTGTGGTTTATGCCGGTTTTCCGA
>Ga0335078_10003043_pt1 | contig 25060 bp, 20 predicted proteins | sample Lox_Sample_32_FD_206711 | JGI IMG/M metagenome (GOLD analysis project Ga0335078, IMG submission 206711) | Soil microbial communities from Loxahatchee National Wildlife Refuge, Florida, United States - Lox_Sample_3.2 | ecosystem: Environmental > Terrestrial > Soil > Wetlands | place: USA... | reverse complement strand
CCCGTGATTTCAACTCCAGGGTCGGGCGGAACCGCAGTATCTCCCGCGTCATTTCTGCATTCCCGTTGAATCCAGCCCAATGTAGCGCGGTCGCGCCCATCTCCCCGGGAGTATCCACCGGCCAACCGGAAACGTCAGAGGAAACACAGGGTTGACAGGTGAGTGCGCACCCGGGTTCAACACGCCATTCTTGTCTGTAGTTTAAGGGGGACCTACGATCAGTGTTGAGCCGTGCTGACCGCGAGTCCGCCGACTTTCCCGAGGATGCGCTGAGGGATCTCTCAAAGGCATACGATTACACACTGCGCATTTTCTGAAAACGGATCGCCTATATGCCGGCAGAAGCGACTAGACGATGCGGAGCGATGTCTCCCGTGCAACCGGAGGACGAAAAAGGCAGAGAAAACAAGGCTAGTTCTTCGCGTAGACCGGCCCGGCTTCGCGAGATGGCGGATCGGAGACCGCACGAATATAGGAAATGAGCGCCTCGATGTCTGACTTGCTGAGAGTGTTTCCCCATGCCGGCATGAGCGCTGATTTGTTGAGGGCCGGGCCGCCGTGGCTGATGATGGCTGTCAGATCGGCATCGCTGATCTTATTCAGAGTGTCGCCCTCGGTGAAGGGATGCGGCTTGACTTCCAGGTTGTCGTAGTTCGAGACACGTTCGACGGTCGACTCAGGGTTGTGGCAGCGATCGCAGTACTGATTGTTGAGCTGGCGTCCCAGCGCCTGCTGGTAGCTGAGAGCGATCTCTTCGAGCTTGAGGTCAATCTTCTTATGCGACTGGTCGAAGGTGCCAGCGACAATCTGGTAGCGACCGGCCATCCCTCCCAGAGATACGTTGGTTGTAACCTGGCCGCTCGAATCGGTAAGGCCGTTGGGAGGGTCGAAGGTAACTCCGGAAACCGCGGAGAATTCCACGAGAGCGCCAGCGATGGAATTTCCCTGCGCATCGTTCACCTGGACGACGACGGGTTGCTGCAGCAGGCTGCCTGTCTGCGCGATCTGCTTTCCGCCGCTGGTTTCGACGATGGCTGCGCCGAACGCTGTGGGCTTGGGCATCGGCACGGAGACCGTCTTGTGCGAACAGGATGTGGCCAGCACGGCGGTGAGTAAAGTAACGATGGTCAGAGAGGGACGGATCATCTCTTTGTCCTTGCGACCTCAGATTTGCCTGTGCCTTTCTGCGACACAAGGAACGCGGTGAGGGCCCTGGCGTCTTCGTCATTCATGGCGCGGTTCGGTTCGGTTGTGCCAGGACGCAGGGCCTGCGGGTCTTTCATCCATTGATAGATCCAGGCGGCGGTGAGGCGCGAACCGACCTGCGTCAGCGTTGGGCCGATATAGCCTTTGTCGCGGTTGCTGTCCAGGATGTGGCATCCCTGACAGGCATATTTGCCATAGAAGAGCTGCTTCCCGAGTTCCACCTGGCCTGGCGAGTAGCCGCTCAACGGCATGGAATCCCGATCCACTGACGGGCTCTGGTAGACCGTCATGATGTAGTCGGTAAGTTCGTTCGCTTCGGAGTCGGTCAGGTTGAAACGCGGCATGCGGCGAATCAGCGCGGGACGAAGCGTCCCCGGACTCTTAAGGAACCGTACCAGCCACTCCCGCTGCACAGAGCTGCCCTCCCATGTCAGGTCAGGCGCCATGTCGCCGCCGTGACCGTTGATGCGATGACAACTGAAACAGGCTAAGTCGTTCATCAGCTTTCCGGCCTTGCCGGCGGGCTCGTAGTCTGACTCAGGGACGGCAGCGACCGCGAGCGATGGCGGCAGAGTATTGGAACGATCGTTCAGCGAAAGCAGCGCGGTGGTCAGGGCGTCGATCTGCGCTGGCGTAAAGGCGTACTGCGGCATCTTCAGGCCGGGAGAAAACGCGCGCGGCTGCTTGATCTTGCCTGCGATGTAGTCGGGCAGGGTGTGCGGCATCCCGGGAAGGAAGATAAGCTGGGTGATCGGCTTGCTGCCAATGTGGCTCAGTTCCGGGGCGAAGGCTTCGGGCTTCTTGATGCCAGCGATTTCATGACAGGAGGCGCAGCCGTAATCAGAAACGAGGCGCTTGCCGTGCGCGATCTGCTCCGGGGTCGCTGCTTCGAGATGGACATTGGCCAGCAGATCGGAGTCTGCCTTGGCCAGAAGAAATGCAGAAAGGGTCGCGATTTGTCCATCGTTAAAGCGATAATGCGGCATGCCCGTGGGCGGATCGTAGGTGCGTGGATTGCGCAGCCAGGCCTGTAGCCACTCGGGCCTTACCTTGTTGCCGACGCGAGTCAACTCCGGGCCGACATTGCCACCCACCAGATTCCCGGCCGCATTCTGCACCGCGTGGCACGAGGCGCAGAAAGACTCCCCGTAAAGGCTGGTACCGGCGGCGGGATCGGTAGATGGCTTCGCAGACAGGGCAACGGTATCCCCCGGCACCGGCGTGGAGTTGGCGATCAGGAATGCCGACATGTCGCGAGCATCGTCGTCACTCAGCTTGAAGTTGGGCATAGTCGCGGTGGCGGCGTAGGCTTGCGGGTCTTTGAGCCAGGCATAAATCCACTCGCGTGTGGTTTTGTCGGCGATGTGAGACAGCGGCGGCGGATCGTCGGTCGCCTTCATCACGCTGCCGTCGGGCAGTTTGACCGTGTGGCAATGCACGCAGCCGTAGCGGGAGAGCAGGTTGCGTCCCTGATTCAGCACCGGGGTTCCAGGCAGGGGGCCGTGGTGGCATTCACCGCATGAAGACTCGATGTACCTGGCGGGAAGAATTGGCTGCTCCCAGGCGAGCGTGCTGTTGTGTGCTTCGGCGACCGTGGTGGCCGCGCCTTGTCCGCGATGGCAAATCGTGCATCCGAACTGATCGAGCTTATGGGGGATGACCGGGTGGGTACGGAACGGCTGGGTGGGAACATCGGCGAGGCTAACTTCTTTCAGCCCGACGTGGCAGCTGGTGCAGCGATCGACCACTCCGAGCTCAGGCAACCAAATCTGCTGAATGCCTCCGTGGAAGTGCCGCTGCAGCGTGTTGGCGTCGCTGCGGTTGCGGATCATCCTTAGATAGCCGTGCTGGTAGTGTCGCCACTCACTAAAAAAATTCTTCGCGGGTGCGATTGCCAGCGAAACCAAAAAGATGAGGCTGACCACTCCAAATGCGCGAACGGGATCTCCGAACAATTTTCGCCAGAACGACGTGAGCTTCTCTTTCATGAGCGCCGCATTCCAATCACCATCCCCATCGACATCTTCATGAACCCTGCCACGGCCAGACCCAGGACCAGCCCGGCCCGCGGAAAAACGTACCAATGGCAGTGAGCACCACCAGTTCGAATAGAAACCAGGTCATCACCCAATACGAGAGCGGCCTTGCCGCCAAGTACCGGCGGAAGGCTGACGGAGACTGGAGAGAACTCTGCGCCGCCAACAGCATCAGTCCGGTCATGATCAGCGTCGGGACCAGAGCCGCGTAGACCTTAAACAGAAACAGAAAGATCGAGAGCGCGCCCGCGACGATGTAGAAGATCCGCCGCCGCTTTTGGCGGTCCTTCAAGAACAGTCCGTCCGCTTCGATGTTGACTTTGAAGTACGGAATCACAATGAGCGCCATCACCACCAGTCCCGGCACGAGGACCCCAGCAACCACGGGCGGAAAGTAATGCAGCATCTCCTGCAGTCCCAGGAAGTACCACGGAGCTTTGGCAGGATTTGGCGTGTGTGATGGATCAGCCAGTCCTTCCAGCGGAGCGTTGAACAGGAGCGCGATCCACACCAGCACGACGGCAAGCGTCATAACGGCGACGGCCGCGCGGAACAGCACTTCGGGGAAGGTCTGGATTTGATCTTCCGTTTCGGCCTTCACTTGCGCCGAAGTACGCCGCGTAATAAAGACGATGCGACGCGGAGATTTTTTGGCGTTCGAGTCGACGCCGGCGATGAAGTCTTTCGAGTCGGCCATGACTACTGCGCCTCCTTTGCGTCGACAGGTGTGCTCCCCGTCTCGCCGCCTCTGCTTGCCGTAGGAGGTTGGACGCCCGCAGCTTGCGCTCGCACAACTGCGGGTTCGCTGGAGTGCGCATACAGTCCACCGTCCTTGCGGATGCGCCAGAAATGAATCGCAACGAAAAACATCGCTGCCAGAGGAAGAATCATGCAGTGCAGAACGTAAAAGCGCAGCAGAGCGTTGGCATTGACAGCGTTTCCGCCGAGCAACAGGAAATGAATCTTGTCGCCGATCATGGGTACAGCGGACGCGATGTTCGATCCTACAGTGATCGCCCAGTAGGCCAACTGATCCCAGGGCAGCAGGTAGCCGGTGTAGCTGAGAAGCAACGTGATGAGAAGAAGAACGACGCCGATCACCCAGTTGAACTCGCGGGGCGCGCGGTAGGCGCCGCGATAGAACACCTTGAACATGTGCGCGAAAACCAGAAACACCATGGCGTGCGCCGACCAGCGATGCAGGTTGCGCAGAAACAGTCCGGACGAGACTACGAACTGAAGGTCTTTCGTATCGGCGTAGGCCTGCGGCACTGACGGGTGGTAGTAGAACATCAGCGGAATACCGGTCGCGACCAGAATCAGAAACGTGCCCAGCGTCAGCGTCCCCAGGTACCAGGTCGCGCTAAAGCTCAACATGCGCGTGCGTACCTTGGTCGAAAACAGGTGCAGAAATACGTTCTGCTGAATCGCAAGAGCGCGCTTCAGTGTGCTGGAGCCGGTGCCGCTGCGGAAGATCGAGCGCCAGATCCTTGTGCCGCGCAAATCGTTGAAGTGTTGGTCTGCTGTTTTTGCCATATTGGTTTTCTCTAGATCAGACCCTCACGAAGGACTCCCGCGCCAGTGCTGGAACGTCGGTGGAGCGATCCACCAGCAGATCGCCGTCGTCGTTGAGCCAGATGCGTTTCCACGGCAGGGGTCGGGGAGCGGGCCCCTCGATTTTGTCTCCGGGCTTGTGATCGTCTTCGGCCTGGACGTAGAACTTGCTGCCGTGGCACGGGCAGGCAATGATTCCCAACTCCGGCTTCCATGCGGTCATACAGCCCAGATGCGTGCAGATTGCGCTCAGCGAGAAGTACCCTTCTTGCGAGTGGATGATGTAGATGGCCGCATTCACGTCGAGCGTGACCGAGTCGAGCGGATAGCGATCCGGCTTTCCCTCGTTGACCACGGGCGACGGCTCGTAGAGGACGTTGGGTTCGAGATATTGATAGGCGAAAGCCGCAGTGCCGGCAGCGGCAATGCCCAAAGATCCCAGCCCCAGCTTCAGGAAGAATTGACGGCGGTTCACATCGTCGATCTTTTTCGATTCGCCTGCCATTCTTGCCTCTTGCCTACTTCTGTAACCCGGCGCCGATGGCGGCTACCGAGATCAAGCCGGTCGGCTCCGCGGGAATAAAGTTGTACGATTCCATCGTGATGGTGCCCACCGGACAGCGCATCGCGCACAGCCCGCAGCGGATGCATCGGGTCTCATCCTTCAACATGGCGGAGCCGGTGATGATTCCCAGGTCGTCTGCGGCCACTTCGTCAAACTCCACGCCGAAGCATTCCTGGTTATCGCGGATGTGCTGCACGGTCTCGGGCTCGAAGGTGATACTATCGAGCGAAACCAGTTCCAGGCATTTTTCCGGGCAAATATCTACGCAGCCGCCGCACAGGATGCACATGCTACCGTCTTCCGGCACGCCTTCGAAAATCGTGTTGACCCAACAGTGCAGGCAGCGCTGGGCCTCGGCCATGGCCGCCGCTGCGTCATAGCCCACTTCCACTTCGGTGACGCCGGTGCGGCGCTCCAGCGGAAGCATGGGCACAAGCTGGCGATTGATGTCGAGATAGTCGAGGGGCATGCTGTGCCGCTTGAGCACCTCTACCTCGATGATTGGCTCCGGATGTTTTTGGCCACGGAGATACTCATCGATGCCGACTGCTGCGCGCTTGCCGTCGCCGACACTGTCAATAATCAGGCGCGGGCCGAACACGCAATCTCCTCCTGCAAAGATGCCGGGAGCGGAGGTCATCAGGGTCTGGGGATTCACGGCAATCAGGCCGCGCGGGGACAGGTCGACTTTATCTTCAGGCGTGAAGAAGTCGAGACGCGGGGCCTGGCCGATGGCCATAATGATGGTGTCGCACTCGATCTGGCTCTCGCTGCCCTCGAAAAACGCAGGATTGAAGCGCTTGTTCTGATCGAAGACCCATTTGGTTTTGAGCGTCTCCAGCGCAACCACCTTGCCATCTTTGCCCAGCATCCGCTTGGGCCCCAGACCGGGGTGCATTCTGATGCCTTCCTGCTCGGCTTCCTCAATTTCTTCGAGAGCGGCAGGCATTTCTTCGCGGCGTTCCAGGCAGACCAGATTTACTTCACGTGCGCCCATGCGCAACGCGGAGAGGGAAATGTCGACCATCTCCCGGGTGGCGACCGCGTTGACGTTTTCAGAGGAAGGCTCGGCGTCCTGCACGCCCCCCGCATGCTGACGCACTACTTCACGCGCCGCCGAGCGGGCCACGTCCATGGCCACGTTGCCGCCGCCAATCACAATCACTTTCTTACCAATCGTGAATTTGTAGCCGAGGTTTACGTTGAGTAGAAAGTCGATGCCTTTGTACACGCCATCGAGATCAACGCCGGGAATGCTGAGATCGCGACTGCGATGCGCTCCGACGGCAATGAGCACGGCGTCGAATCCTTGACGGCGCAGGTCCGAAACCGTGAAGTCGCGGCCGGCTGTATGATTCAGCTTGAGCGTGATGTCGCCGGTCTCAAGAATCTCGCGGACTTGTGCTTCGACCACGTCGCGCGGCAAGCGGTATTCGGGGATGCCGAGATACAACATTCCACCCGCAACAGGCGCAGCTTCGAAGATCGTCACGGCGTACCCCATGAGAGCGAGATCGTGCGCGGCCGAGAGCCCCACCGGGCCGCCGCCGACCACTGCCACTTTGAAAGAAAGTTTCTGCTGCCCTCGCCCTTCATTGACATTGATGGGGCGCTTCGATTCAGGTCCAAATTGCTCGGTAAGAAAACGCTTTAGCGCTCGGATGGAAATGGGCCGGTCAATCTCTCCGCGGCGGCAGGCTGTTTCGCAGGGGTGCGCACAGACTCGTCCGCAGATGCTGGCCAGAGGATTGGGTTCGCGCGCGATGCGATAGGCTTCTTCGAATCGGCCCTCGGCAATTAAGCCGACATAGCGCCCGGCATTCGTGTGCGCCGGGCAGGCCATCATGCAGGGGAAGTTAGTGTTCAGCCAATCCCCGTCGACCTTCTTATCTTTAAATCGCTTCAGCATTGCAGAGCTTTCAAATGCGGCGAGTACGCACCACCCAAACCCTCTTGGCTTGAGGAGCAGGAGAAAGTAAGCGGGGCACGGCGTAGCCGCTCCCCATGCTGTTCCTTACTTCGTCAGGGTGAAATCTGCCTTGGCCGAACCCGAGACAGTCACCGGCTTGGACTGGTTCTTGGCGCCTTCGTGCCACACCGTCACGGTGTAGCTGCCGTCGGGAACGTCTTTAATCTTGTAATTACCGCTGTCGTCGGACTCGGCAAAATAGGGAGTTGGGCTGACAATGATGTATGCAGACATGTCCGGGTGCACATTGCAGAACAGCGGCACCACGCCCGCCTTATCGAATGTAAAGGGACGCTTCTCGCCTTTTGGCCAGGTTCCGAGATTGCGGGTCGCTTTCTTATCGCCCCCGACAGATGGCCAAAAGACATTATGCTGCACGCTGTCGCTATTCAGGAACTCAACCGTTGTGCCCTGTTGTACAACCATGATGTGCGGAACAAACATCAGCCCCTTTTGATCCATCACCGGATGCTCTTTGGGAGCGGGGAACGTTTTCCCCGCGATGGCATCCACATAGACCACCGAGTGCCCCTTCATTCCCGTAACTTTGCCCTCGATATCTCCGGCCCACGCCGCCATGCACAACCCGGCTGTCAGCACCACGAGTACGAATGCCTTGTACTTGTACTTCATTGCGTTGTTCTCCTCTCGATCTGCAGTAAAGTTTTAGTGTGACTTTCAGAAGATAAATTTCGCGTCCAGATAGATTGTGTTGTTCGCGCTCGCATTTCGGCCCGAACCATCGTAGTTGGTCGAGCCCCCATTAAAACGCGTGTATCCGGTATATTGCGCAGCGAGTTGCAGATTCTGCCACGGCCAAAACGAGGCGTTCGCGATATATCCCGCACCTCTCGGATCTCCGTTGGCGCTGCCAGTGACCGGACTCGGCGCATACAGCGCCGGATTAACCGTGCCGCCGGTATTGAACACACCGAACGTACCCGTAATGCGATTGCCGAAATGGTATTCGGCATTGGCCAGAAAAGTATTCAGATGATTTGCGCCAAACCCGCTGGCCAGCAAATTGGAGTTTTCATGGATATACGTGCCGCGGAACGAAAGCACATCCGTCCGGAATAATGTCCGATCGATCTGCGTGTCAAAGGCAAAGTCAGTGTACTCATCCTCCGGGCCGGGGCCGGTGAACGCGGTGTTCCGTAAGTGGATGCCGTAAGTGCCAACCTCATACTGCGTCTTCCCCGTCAACTCCTGAAAAGCGAGTCGCCAGTATGGTGCAACACCCCGAATGTTGTTGGTCGAGCCGTCTCCCGGATTCGGCTGGGGGCCACCCACGTGTTCCGAGCGATAGATAGCCGCGTCCAGATACACATGGTCGTCCCACATGGCATAGCCACCGAATCCGGCGACGTCCTGCGCCAACCCACCATTAATAATGGGAGAAGCAGCCGGGGTGGGTGCAAAGTCGCTGGCAATCCACGGAAAACCCCATGCCGGCGTGCTGTTCCAAAGATCCTCTACGGTTGGATTGTTGTTGAGGTCCAGGCCGTAGACGAGCTCCTTGCCACCCAGCTTCGTCTTATTCGCATAACGGATATCTGTGTTGTCGCTCGTGAAATGGTCGTCTTGCGTGTCGTAAGTCACCTGCAGGAAGCTGCCGACGTTGCTGGTCCATGCGCCAGAAAGGAAGAGGGAAACGTCTTGCGGAAACTCAAAACTGCCATTCTGACTCGTCGGCAACGGGGACTTGGTCGAGGTGAACGAGGTCTCGAGCATGACGGAAAGCGGCAGGGACGCGAGAAGGTCAAGCGCGGCACGCTTTTTGCCTCCATCGGCCTTTACGGTTTTGGTGTCATCTCCACGATCAACATAACCGAGCAGCTTAAATCGCCGTCCGGCAGGGTTGAGTTCCGGAGGAGCGTAGTGGCAGCCACTGCATGGCAACCCCGTCTGCCGTGCATAACTTGGAACTGCTGACACCTTGGGCGGGTCCAATGCGGCAACACACAGTAAAACCAGGACGGGGACTGCCGCAAGCAAGAAAAACGCCACTTTCTTCATCTCGAATCTCCTGTTTGCTAACTTTCAGTTCTTTGCGCGAAATGTTGGGAGCCTGCAGCGCGCGCCCTCCACGATTCATCGCGCAAGTATGGGCCTGCGAAAGCGAATTCGAATCGCTCCTGCGTATAGATTCCGAGAGTTTGGAACCCCTAGTTTTGATCTAACCTGGGCGTGATACTACCGACGGCGGTAGACGTCTCGCGAGGTGTCGAATCACACTTGAATGTGATTTGCATCACATTTCGGTCGTGACAGGGAAGTCGCCCGGATCGCCTCATCAGTCGTAAAGATCTAGTTTTCGAGCCTCTTGAGTTCATCTGGACTGGATGCTGCCCAACCGCTACCAGAGATCGAAGCGGTGGAGCATCACACCGGAATGTGATTAAGCTCACGCCATTGGTCAAGCATCTGGTGCGCGGGCCTGCTGCAGTTTCAGCTAATCGATTCCGGGTAGAGACTTGAATACTTGCAGCCCGGTAGAATTGCGCTCCATTCATGAACCGAATGCCCTCAATGCCACGGAAGCCCGCTCAGAGAGGCAGGTTGCCCTCGGTGTCAGGCGCATTAGACTCCAAGCTAAGCCCACTGATCATCTCCATATCTCTTCTTCTGATGCTAGCGACCATGCCGGCGTCGGCCGCTGAGAATCGCGGGGTTGAACACCCCGGCAGTTTGCATGCTGATGACAATTGCTCCTCCTGTCACGCGGATAAGTCCAGAGGCAAATCGGTCCACTCCGCCATCGAGCTTTCGTGCACCGTCTGCCATCTGGCCCAAACCAACGGCGACATGACTACTCTGACTTTGTTGATGCCAAAGCCAAAGCTATGTTTCGCCTGCCACGAGCAAGGCTGGTCGATGCGGCAGCACAGGCCCGTCACGCAGGGACCATGTCTAGACTGTCACGATGCACACAGCAGTAATCAACGGATGTTGCTGCGAGGACCATCGCATGTTGGCCTCAACTAGAGCCAGGAGCATCTTTAGTAGATAGTGGCCAACTCGGCATAGGCTAACCGTACCCGTCCTTCGTGTCCCCACAGTTCCTTTTCGGAGCGCTTTCGGATTGTGACAGTTGGCGTCGATAGTCCGTGTGTTTTCGGCAAGGCTGCGGAAAAGCGGGCGGGACGGCGTGGTTCAGAAGCAGTAGCCCTGCGCCACCCAGTAATGCCAGTCGCCAATGGCCTCTGCGGTGGATTGGTTGGGATTAATGGCGACGAGACAACTATTTAGTTGACGCTGTAAACTATACAATTTACAATACAAAAATGATCGGTGGCCTCCGACATAAAGGCCTTGAAGACATTTACCGCACCGGCAAGACACGCCGGATCGGTGCGGATCATATCAGGAAGTGCGTGCGCATCCTGCAATTGCTGGAAGTCGCGGGTAAGCCGGAGGATATGAACATCGTAGGCTTTCGCTTCCACCACCTGCAAGGCAACCCGAAACGCTGGTCGGTGCGCGTCACCGGGAATTACCGGATCACTTTCGGCTGGTCAGGCGAAAACGCTTTGGATGTCGATTTTGAAGACTACCATTGGGGAGGAAGTTATGGCGAGAAACAACAGACTACCGCCCGTCCATCCGGGTGAGATTATCAAGGAAGATATCCTGCCGTCTGTCGGCCTGTCCGTGACGGCCGCGGCCAAAGCTCTTGGCGTGTCCCGCCAGATGCTTCACGACATTCTGGCGGGGCGCAAACCCCTGTCTGCGGTCATGTGCTTGAAGATGGCCCGCCTGTTTGGCGGCTCGCCGGAAGTATGGATGCGGTTGCAGGCCGCCTACGATCTGAAAAAGTCTGAGCAGAACAAGAAGGTCATGCAACGCGTCGCGCGGATCGTGCCTGTCAAGGCGGTCGAAGAAGTTCGGGCCTGAAAATAGTTAGATTGGCCACGGTCCTTAGAAGATCTCTTTCTTCTTGGCCCAGATCTCGCTTATTGAGCGGGCGATCGAAACGGCGGCTCTGATGCTGTGAAGCGACCGATCCCGACGGTACTGTTTGGAAATGATCTGTGCAGACTTTCTGGCGGGAGCGAATCTGGACCACGGAGATCCGGAGACGTTTCTGTTTTCGATGACTCGATTCTCTAGTCCATCAGTCCATCCATCAATGTTTTGGGCTACTAAGAACACCCAACAAAACCGCATGGGATTGAATCTAGGCGTCGCTCACGCGGAAAGTGTAGTGGTTACTTGGACTACTATCCTAACGGAGCCTTCAGTTCCTGGGATCTTCCCCTTCTCGGTCCTTGTAGACGACATGCCCTTCGTGATCGCATTGTTTCCAATCCGCAAGCGTCATTGGTGTCGGTTTCTCGTTGGCCGGAACTGAGGCGCATCGCAAGTGGTTCTCGAACCCGGGCGCTGAAAATATGGCCACTAGGCTGACGGGTTCGGAGCCGATGACCTTCATATTCACCCAGGTATAAGCCGGAATGAACACCAGTCCGCCCGCATGGAGATTGCGCTCCTGATGGCCCAAGCGAACGTGAACGGTTCCGGTCTGGATCAACACAATTTCATCCTGGCCGAGGTGCTTGTGCGTGGGTATGGTGTCTCCCGGACCCAGGTCTTCTATTGCCAATACGAGGTGCTGAGACGCGTTGTTTTTCGGACTAACCTTTATCATGAATGTTTCGGGGGCAAACTGGCGCCATATCCGCAGTTCGCCTTCATTTTTCTCCAGCAGAAGCGGCTTTGGGCCGGCTCCTGAAAACGAAGATGAATCAGTTGGAGCTGATTGGGCTTGACAGATACAAACGGTAATCAGTAACACCGCTGTTGTACTCACATTTAGCTTCATACCGCACCTCGCTGTTCTTGGCAGTAAGTCTGCTCCTCGCAGGTCGAGGTTGTGGGGAGTGGGTCCGTTGGAAGCGCACCCACTCCCTTTGGTATCCTCCGTCGCGTCATTACGGCTCTAAGGTTCCAGTTCGCACAGGCAAGTGTTGCCGAAGCAGCACGCGAACATTCTCCGGAGACGTCCTCGGTGTGGCTTCGCTGGTCGCGGACGGGCCGAAGCTTCGACTGGTTTCCTCGTGTGACACAGGCCTTGCCAGGAAGGCATGCAGGTCACCGGTGCTGATGTCAACGGCCTGACCCACGATCTCTCCGTCATCGTTAATGCCAAAGGCGAGGATTAGATACAACGGCGAATCCGCGGGTATGAGACTGTTGAGGTCCACCATCTCTTGGGATTGCCAGAGGTAGGCGCGGCAGTCGCCGCTGCTATCACACGACCAGCCGACGATCTGTCCTTTATTGTTGATCCACCCCGCAAAGTTTGATGGGTCGGTCCCCAAGACTCCGAGATCTTGCATCCCGGTTTTCTTGGTCCATAGAAACGAGTGAGCTTCTGTATCTCCGGTCAGGTCAGAGGCCCCAACTACCTCGCCGCGGTTGTTGATGGCCGCACCTACGCCGACCAACACGCCTCCCAGGGTGCCAAGGTTAGTGGGGGAACCGTCTTGCCAGAGCACGGCATGCGGTCCAGAAATTAAACCAGTTACCGAGTTGGAAGTGGTGTTTGCGCACGTACCTGAAGATCCGACGGCCTGGCCAAGATCGTTGAGCCCAAGTGCGAATCCGACGGTATCACCCGGGAGTGGACGAAGTTCATGGGCCCTACCCAGATCGGGTCCCCACATCACAGCCTCGAAATCGAGAATCTTCGGCGAGGGACAGCTTGGATCGACGGTGTCATTCTCTGCCGCACCCACGACTTCGCCACGAGTATTCGCAGTGAAGGCTTCGGCATTGTTTCCGCCCAGGGTCGGAAGCGGCCACATCGTGCCATCCCACAAAGCCGCCTGGCAGACAAGGTAGGTACCGAAGCCGCAGAAATCCTCACCGAGCGGGTCTGTGATCGATGTGTCGGAAAAAAGCGCCCATTGGTCGCCGGCGTCAGCAGGGCCGGCCACAATGCTGTTGGGCCCACCCAACGTTCCGAGATCGACCATATAACCGTCACGCCAAACAAAAGCGTTCAGGTTCCCGGATGCCGCTTGCGAGAATCCGCCCACCTGATGTGAGCGGTTAATTCCGAAAGCGAGACTGGACGCTCCGCCCAGTGTTCCGAGGTCTTCGACGGTGTAGTGAGCAAATTTTGGTGCTTGTGTTAGTGACAGTTCTTGCGCGTTGCCAAGAGTTACTCCCAGAGGCAGCACGCAGAAAAGAATGATGGTTGCTTTGGCTTTCATCATAATCTCCCCTTTTACGCGATTTCTTCCGTAGCGCTTGTTCGCCCAGGTCATAAACGTGATAAATTGCTTGGCACGTTGGGCCCGCCGGCTTCTTGCACGGAACGGGCACCATCCTGCCCGCAAGGCGCTACGAAAGTCCTTAAGGGCGCAATGAATACTCTTGAATAGTTTTTAAGACTCGTTATGGCCAATGGAGTCAGGCACTTAGTGGAGTTCGGGCCCTACCGCGTCGATCCTGAGCACCGCTTGCTTCTGCGCGGTGAAAATCTCATTCCTCTTGCTCCGAAGGCTTTCGATCTGCTCTTGATTCTCATCGAGCACAGCGGCGAGGTCGTCTCGAAAGACGAGTTAATGAATTTGCTTTGGCCGGATACCTTTGTGGAGGAATCGAATCTCGGGCAGCATGTATTCCAATTGAGGAAGGCGCTGGGCGAACGCCCGCAGGATCATGCCTACATCATTACGGTGCCCGGGCGGGGATACCGCTTTGCGGAGGCAGTACGTCCAGTCATGCACGAAGCACCGCAGGTCGTTCGTGAAGAGACACACGAAGAGCAAAAGATAGATGACACACGAGAAGATAGCGCAATCGCCGGACGTTCGGCTGTCGGGATTAAAGGGGAGAACAAAAGCGGAGTGAGATCCTCGGTCATCTTGGCCATCGCGGCAGTGGCAGTGGTGGTTATCGGCTTGTATTGGCGTTCGCGCGAGAAGCCTAGGTTAACGGAGAAGGACACTATTGTCCTTGCAGACTTCACGAACACGACGGGCGACCCCGTCTTTGACGGAACCCTGCGGCAGGGTATGGCTGTGCAACTGGAGCAGTCGCCCTTCCTCAGCCTCATCTCCGATGGACGAATCCAGCAAATCTTACGGATGATGGGCCGCCCACCCGATTCGCGACTCACGCCAGAGATAGCCCAAGAAATCTGCGAGCGAACGGCAAGCGCCGCGGTCCTGCAGGGTACGATTACAAGCCTCGGAAGCCAGTACGTATTGGGGTTACGAGCAAAGAACTGCCGCACCGGAGAGATCCTCGACGAGGAACAGGTGCAAGTCGCGAAGAAGGAAGACGTACTCAATGCCCTGGGGCACGTTGCCAGCAGATTCAGGACCCGCGTTGGTGAGTCGCTGACTACGGTCGAAAAGCACAACACTCCACTCGCCGAGGCGACGACGCCATCACTCGACGCGCTGAAGGCCTACAGCGCGGGTTGGGAGGTTAGCCGATCAACTAGTTTTGCCGCCGCCGTGCCATTTTTCAATCGCGCCGTTGAGATTGATCCCAAGTTCGCCATGGCCTACGCGGCGCTCGGGCAAATGTACGGCGACATTGGAGAGACCGTGCTTTCTGCCGAGAACGCCAACAAAGCTTATCAATTGCAGAATCGCGCCAGTGATGAAGAGAGATTCTTTATTTCCCATTCCTACGACAAGCGGGTTACAGGAGATTTGGAAAAGGCGGAGCAGACCTGTGAATTGTGGGCGCAGGCTTATCCTCGTGTGGAGTTTCCCCACGCGTTCTTGTCCGGAATGATTTCCCAGGCCCTCGGTGAATACGAAAGGTCGGTTGAGGAAGCTAATTTAGCCATTGGGATCAATCCCGACTGGCCCATCGTATATAGCAATCTCGCGCTCAGCTATGTTGCCCTTAACCGCATGGACGAAGCGGGGAAAGCGCTTCAACGAGCCTCCGACCGCAAGTTAGAAATGCCTGATTTCTTCGTCCAGCGATACATCATTAGTTTTCTGAAGGGCGATAACGCGGGAATGGATCGGGAGGCAACTGAAGCGCAGGGAAGGCCCGGAGTGGAAGAGTGGATGTACAACTCCGAGAGCTTTGTCTTCGCATATTCCGGTCATCTGGAAGAGGCAAGGAAAATGTCACGTCGAGCAGCGGATTTTACTCGGGAGCCAGATCGTCGGGAAACGGAGGCATTTTATGAAACCGATGCGGCGGTGCGGGAAGCCCTGTTTGGCAATGCCTCCACAGCAGGGCAGAGAGCTTTGGTAGCTCTGAACCTTTCCAACGGGCGTGATGTGGAATATAGGGTTGCCTTGGCGCTGGCTCTCTCTGGGGAGTCTTCACGAGCTAAAGTACTTACTGAGGACCTCGAAAGGCGTTTCCCGGAGGACACAAAGGTTCGATTCGCATACGCACCGACGCTTCGCGCTCTTCTTGCTTTAAACCACGACGAGCCATCCCAGGCAATCGAACTGCTGCAAATTGCGATTCCTTACGAGAGTGGGATTTTGTCCTCTGGCGGTTCTGAATACCTGTTGGGGGCGGGTAATCTTTACTCCGCCTATGTGCGCGGCGAGGCCTATCTGGCGGCACACCAAGGTCGGGAAGCCGTTGTCGAGTTCGACAAGATTCTCGAACGTCGTGGAATTGTGATCAGCGATCCCATAGGAGCATTGACTCATCTGCAACTTGGACGCGCCTACGCACTCACAGGCGATAAGGACAAGGCCCGCATCGCCTACAAAGATTTCCTCACACTTTGGAAGGACGCCGATCCCGAGATCCCCATCCTCAAGAAGGCCAAAGCCGAGTACGCGAAGTTGCAATAGTGCGCACAGAATTTCACTTGCGAACATAGGCTTCCGGAAACCAGCCGGAACGCTTTCAAGAACATTCCAACAGTTTGGCTTACGCCAACACACTTCCCGGTGGAGACGAGAGTTCGTCCGGGAGCCACTGGGCGTTTACTCACGGGACATTTCCGTATCTACGCGATGTACCTCCGTGCAGGCTGAGAACCATCGGTCGGGCAACCGTCGCAAGCTGAATTCCTAATCCGAGGCGAAAGATCTCAGGCATGAAGTACTCGCTCCGATCTTCGATGAGGATGTAGTCACACGCAAGGGTGGCTCTGCGCACGTTTGATTTTACAAGGCCCGCGCTAGTCTTTTGACAGCATCCGATTTTTGTTCATGGTCCGATCGGTGCTCAGGAGAGATCAAGAGTGAGTTGTCGAGTGTTTGCCTTTTGCTTTGTGGCCGCATTGATGTTGTCCACAACTGCGTTTTCCCAATCATTTTTGAGCCAGTATAAAGGCTTGCCTTATCACGACACCCGCTTTAGTGACGGTCCACAAGAAATACCGGGAAAGGTATTGTGCGCTTACTACGACCTGGGAGGCGAGGGGATCGGCTATCACGACACCCATCCAAAGAATCACGGGAGCGGAGAGTTGAATCCCGCTGACGGAATCTATCTCAATGAGTTTCGCATCCATGAGGGAGTGGATACCTGATACACGAAATTCAACCGGAAACCAGATCCGATTGACGACAACCCCTTCGACAAGATCGTGCCTCCGACAGACCTGCTCTATGTTGGCTGGACCGAGCCCGGAGAGTGGTTCAACATCACAGTAGATGTGGCACACTCGGGAACATACGCGGCAGATTTCCTTTACACATCGAATCGGGGCGGCACAATATCAGTCGATGTGAACGGAAAGGACGCAACCGGACCTCTCGAGATCACCACGACAAACGATTGCAGACCCGCTGGCCTGGCGTCAGTGGCACCATTGGAATCTGGCTCCGCGACTTTTCAAAGTCCGTCTGGGCAAAGGGAAAAATGTTCTCAGCGTACACATAGTGACGAACGGAAACATGAATTTGGCTTATTTCGACTTCAAATCGGTCCGCAGATAAAGTGGAACCTGCTAGTAATTCATATCCGTGTTACGCGCAATCCCGTCGCGCGGGGAACAGTGACGGAGCACTTGCCCTGCTTAAGCGAGTCGGTCTTCGTTGCCGTTGTGATGTGCGCTTCGCGGCTGTCGAGAGCCGGTGCGTGCAACGTTTCGGTTTGCACCACTCCACTCGCGTCGCGACCAAAGTCTAGTTTCACCTCAAGGTCTGCTGCCGCGTCCTTGTTCAGAATGATCACGGATGCGTGCCCGCCAGGCAGTTTCGCGGCATACGCCGTTGCATTGACTCCCGTGTCCTGCAGTTTGGTCGAGAATTCGGTCTTCAACAACGTTCCGCCGCTAAACGAGCCTGCAAACTTGAGCCCGTACGCGACCGGCTCCAACAGATACTCCGAGCCAAATGTCGCAATCGGTGTATAGAAAGGATGTGGATGCGTGGCAATCTGTTCGGGAGTCTCGCCCTGCGCTTGCAAAAGCGCGTCGCCGGGAAGAGATCCGCCAACGGAATTGGCCACTGATTTGCCGGTGCCACCGTGCAGATTGACGCCGGAATAGTCATTACTGGCCAACAGCAGCGAATAGTCGGCAGACCAAAGCGCAGCGGCAAACACGTCGGAGACACCCGGCTTGCCTCCGCGGTAGCACGTGTTGCCTTCGGTCATGCGTACGCGCGCACCGATCTTGTTGGCTGCGGCCGTTGCGATATTCGCCGTGTTCTGCACTTTTTGCATCGTCGCTGGTTTGAGCAGGTTCGGAATGTCGACCTCGGGGTTCGTCGCCGGCCCGCCGAAGTAATAATGATGAGTGAGCGTCGTTACGTGGGGCGGCGACTGGATCGACGGCCATCGATCGGCAATCTCGGTCAGCCATGACACGTTGCTCGCAACATCCGGCATGCCGAACTTTGCAGCGGGCACCCGAACTGCGATAGCGCGCGCCAGCGTGAGCCATTCTTCCAGGTACGCCATGGCTGACCACGTCTTGGGATCGCGCAAATGGTGTGAAAATAGATCCGCCTCGTTTCCGATCTGAAAATACTGCAGACGCTTGCCCAGCGTCTCGGCTACAAAGGCCGCTTCCTCAGCGGCGCGAGTGGGTGTATTCGTGCCCATCCCGATGCCGTAGATGCAGTTCCAACCTGTGGCTTGGAGGAACTCCGTCAGGTTGCTGACTGCCGCGACAGTCACTGCGTAGTACCGAGCTTTCGGCTCACCCACGACCTCACGCACTTGAGGATGCTCGGGTTCGGGAGAATCAGGCGTAGATTTCCAGTAAGCGAATTCGCTGGTGTTGCCACCAAGGCGGAGAACACCGGTTGACGAGAGAGCTTTGAACTGGCGAATCAAGCCGCTGTTCTGGGCCGAAAAAAAACTCGGGTCCACGAGTTGCTGCAGTTCGTACGACAGGCCGACAAAGTCGATCGGCAGCCGAGGACCAGTTGCCTCCGTGGGGATGCTGAGGACCACCCGAGCCTTGCTTTGGCCGTGCGCGTGAAGACGTGCGGCAGCCACGGTGCAGGCTGCACTGGCAAGGAATTTCCGTCGTGTGAGCATCGGATCTCTCGATTCTCTTCCCTATTGCTGGCCCGGGGCGCGCCGAGTCCTGGTGAGGCCAATCTTGGTCTCGGCGCGTTTCATCGCTCACCATTTTGATTCAAAGGGAGACGGGCCGTAGATTTCCGCACTACCAGTTCGGGCTCAATCACGATTTCTGGAACATACGCCACGGCGACGGTAGGTAGCCGGGGCCGTTCACTGAGAACTGTATCCAGCATGATGAAGCCTTCTGCTCCCCGCTCGCGCAAGACAGTCGAATAGGATTCGAGTAATTTTTTATCGTGTCGGTGAGCTACGGTGAGGAAGAAAACATTCTTTTCCCGAAGGTACCGCTCAATGCCACTGACGACCACGGAACCGTACGCATCGCCGATCTCCTGGAGAATCACTCCCACCATGTAAGTTCGAGTGGCTCGCAGCGAACGTGCAAAAAAATTGGAGCGGTAATCCAGAGCCCGTGCGGCCTCGAGGATCCGTTTCTTTGTGCGTTCGGGGACAGACCGCGCCGCAGAGGAGTTGTTCAAAACGGCCGAAACTGTGCTCGCGGTAACACCAACGAGTTCTCCGACCGCCTTCAGCGTCACCACGCGCTTATGGTGCGCGACCGGCCTTTCCTTGACCTGCTTCACGCCGCAGATTTCCCCCTGGAACCTTCTGTTTTTCTCGCCGTAAACGAGTTCTCTTGATCGTAAACGATTACGCTGCTCGACCGATGGCGATTGTACATCAGCATTTACTCTTCGATTGCTAGCAGAGCGACAATCCGCGGGCGTTAGAGCCGGTGAATTGAAAACTGACGCCGATCATGTGACTGGGATTACAACATCGATATTCTAGGAAGCAAAGCAGATAGACTTTCCCCAAAATCTTTTATGCCGTGCCGTTACGTCATCGACATCGAACAAAGGTTGGTCATTAGCACCGGATGGGATCGAGTCACGTTCGCTGAGGCAAAAGCTCACCAAGACCAATTAGTGAGAGATCCCGTCTTCAACCCGGAGTTCAATGAGACGACTGCCCAGTTGAAGGAGTGATTGTAGCCCGAGGAAAGTTGCCAGCCAAAACCCCGCCGAAGTCCAAACGATATTACAGATTCGAGGCAATCTTGAGTACCGCTCAAGAGCGCCAAGGATTGAATACGGCTACACCAGTTGCCTGGAAATCAGTCACGCTCCTGGCCACAACCGTCATGCCATGAACGATCGCTGTTGCTGCGATGAGAGCATCCCGATCGGACCGAGGATCTGGCACATGGAGCGATGCCCATCGCTGGGCCACCGAAGTATCAATCGCCAAAATTCGTCCTCAGTATGAAGGCAAAACGTGGCCCTCCATCCAGGCCCGAAGAATCGCGCCCTGCTTCCGGTCACGCCGTTCCACGAGAAGGGTTCCTATTTCTAATTCCAGTATTGAGATCACCGACAAGTAGAAGCTGGCAGCGGGCATACCTGTTGGGACCGTACAAAAGGCCGTAGTTTTCGCACCCCTAATAAGGAAAGAAGATCAAGATCAAGATCAAGATCAAGACCAAGATCAAAGTCAAAAGCTTATAAGCGAAGCGCTTGATCCGCAGCGCCCATTTTCATTGGGGAGGATTGGGAGGAGGGTTTCCGGTACCCGGACTTGCGGCGCCCGAGTCATCTGAAGCGAAGGTTAGTCTGGCAGGCAGTTCTCCGAGCAACATTGTGTCTCTTAAAACACTAACACGCTCGGTGGACGCGGAGCATGGTGCGGGCACGCTCTTTCCCATCGGCGATTTCATTAATGCCTGCATTTCGTTCTTCCTGGTTGCAGCGGCGGTTTACTTTTTCGTCGTCGTGCCGATCAATGTACTCATCGCGGGCATGCATCGCAGCGAGAAGCCGCCCGATCCCACCACCAAGAAATGTCCCGAATGCCTAAGCCAGAAATTCGATCATGAAACGATACGATTCTGTTCGACACTATCTATTTAGCGGTCGACAGTTCAGTCATCGGAAAGAAGGGATGACAGTCGCCACGAAAAGCAATGAGCGGGCCGAGGCGAATTCGTGTTCGATGATGCGGCCTTCCGGAAGGAGATTCCGTATCCGCTGGTCCCGATGATGCGAGGCGTCTATGCCTACCCACCGCCACTTGACAATTTCGACCCGAGCAAGGCTGGGCCGGAACAACTCATCCAGAATGGAATACTCTGGCCGCGGCCGTCCTCTGGCGATGATCCCTCACTGCTAGATGTAAAGGAGCGTGAAGATCAAGGCGTGATTAGAAGGCTCCGCGGAACCGGCATGGGGACGCGTGGTTGGCCAACCAGATTGCTCTGAGTTTGATGCGATCGCATCAACGCGGTGGTTTGTTGACTAGCCGGTGCCTAGTCCTTAAGATGAAGCGAATCAAGAACAGGGCGGCCCAGTAATGATCGGCCAAACCATCTCGCACTATCGCGTCCTCGAAAAGCTCGGCGGCGGCGGGATGGGTGTGGTGTACAAAGCCGAAGATTTGACGTTGCACCGGTTTGTCGCGCTTAAGTTTCTTCCCGACGAAGTGGTCAAGGATCCGCAAGTTTTGGCCCGCTTTCAACGCGAGGCGCAGGCGGCTTCCGCTTTAAACCATCCCAACATCTGCACAATTTATGAAATCGGCCAGCACGATCATCAGCCCTTCATCGTCATGGAATTTCTCGATGGCGTGACGTTGAAGCATCGCATTGGAGCGAGACCGCTGGACACCGAGACCGTCCTGTCGCTGGGAATCGAGATTGTCGACGCCCTCGATGCAGCGCACTCTGCCGGGATCGTACATCGTGATATCAAACCTGCAAATATCTTCATCACCAAGCGCGGCCACGCCAAGATTCTCGACTTCGGATTGGCCAAGGTAACGCCCGCTTCCCTTGAGAGCGGATCGGAGAATACAGCGACCTTGGCAGTCGAGGAAGACCACCTCACCAGTCCAGGGATGGCGCTGGGCACAGTCGCCTATATGTCGCCGGAACAGGTGCGCGGGAAGGATCTGGATGTCCGCAGCGACCTTTTCTCATTCGGTGCGGTGCTCTACGAGATGTGCACCGGAGCGCTTCCGTTTCGCGGGGATACGACCGGAGTCATCTTCGACGCCATTCTCAACCGAGCAGTACTGGCTCCGGTACGTCTGAATCCGGAAGTGCCGTCGGAACTAGAACGCATTATTGGGAAGGCGCTGGAGAAAGATCGCGACCTCCGATATCAGCACGCTGCAGACATACACAGCGATCTGAAGCGGTTGAGGCGCGATACGGGCTCTGGCACTAGCGCTCGCGCCGCTAGCCCGGCATCGTTGTCGGAACGGATCGAGCGCCAGATTACCGAGCATCCTGCGATGCAGTCTCCGCCTTCCGGAACGCCTGCGGCTGCGTCGGGGCACGGCCTGCCTTCAGTTCAACAATCGGGCACTCAAGCTTCGGGGTTCCAAGGCTCGAGTGGCTCTGTCATCGCGGAAGCAGCCTCGCGTAACAAGGGTAAAGTGGCGGGCTTGGTCGCGGCGGTTTTTCTGGTTCTGGCATTAGCGGGCTACGGAATCTTTCGTCTCTTCGCCAAGCCTGGGCCGTCTGCTCCGGCAAAGATCACACAGATCAGCCACTGGCACAAGCCGATCTCGGAAGCCATTCTTTCCCCGGACGGACACACTGTGGCCTTCACGTCCTATTTTCAGGGTTACGAGCAAGTTTTTGTGATGCTCACTTCCGGCGGCGATCCCTTGCAACTTACCAGCGACGAGGGAAGCAAGTACCTCGATAGTTTTTCCGCCGATGGAACGCAGATCTACTATCAGCGCGAACTTGGCGCCGGAGAAGAAATCTGGGCGATGCCCACTCTGGGTGGAACCCCCACCCGCCTTCTAGAAGGTTACGACCTCCATCCTTCTCCCGACGGCAAGAGCCTGTTCTACTTCAATCCAGACACACGCGACCTCATGCGATCGCCAGCCGATGGCGTCGGCGGGAAGACCATTGTGGGAGCGAAGGAGCTTGGTGTCGACCTGCTCGGAGAACTTGTGTTTCCCGGCGGGGCCGACCTTCTGCTTATGGGCATCAAGGACAAAGATCCCCAGGGTACTGTACGGTTGTACCGCTGGAATCTTGAAACCCGCAAAGCGACGAATATTGGCGAGCTTTCCGGCTCCCCAAGATCGGTGAATTGGGGCGATCCCGGAAAGACGCTTCTGTTGCATCGTGAAGTTAACGGAATTATCAATCTGTGGGAATACAGCCTCGACGATAAAACCTACACTCAGCTGACTTCGGGTCCGGGCCCTGATTATTTTCCGATGAAGGATCCGGCCGGAAAAGGGATCTTCTTCGTTAATGGCAGGGATTCGGGATACCTCTCTGTTTATGACCTGCACACAAAGACCTCGACTGATATTGTGGCGGACCTAGCGACGCAGCCGACGCTTTCGCCCGATGGTAAGCGCGTCGCGTATGTAACCCAGCCTGACGTCTCCCTCGCCGAACTCTGGGTGTCCGACGTGGACGGTCGCAATAAAGCCAGGATCACCTCTTCCAAAGACGCCATCTCCACGGGAGACTGGTCTCCGGATAGCACTCAACTGACCTTCACCAACACGGCGCGTGATGCCGATGAGAATTTCGTGGTCAATGCTGACGGCAGCCACCTGCGCAAGCTCCCCCATTCCCTGGGTAACTCTGAATCCATGGCCTGGATGCGGACCGGAAAGGACCTGTATATAACTGGAGATCAACATCGGCAGAATCCATTCCCATTGCAAACCTGGAGACTTAGTCCCGACGGTTCCTCGGCAGAGCTTTTCTCAGAAGGTTGTGGATTTGCAATGGACTCGTCTCCGGATGGCAAGTACTTGCTCATGCCCATGATGTACGGAGACAAGCTGGGCATCTTCGAACTATCCGTCGTTGACAAAAAGTGCTCACCGCTGGTACCCAACGTCGTGACTTTCCTGCCTCGGATCAGCAGCGATGGAAAATCCGTCCTTTACACGGTCTCGACGAGGGGCGAAGTAAACCTGTATCGCGTGCCCTGGCTCGACGGCAAAGTTACAGGGACTCCCCAGATGATATTGAAGCTGCCTTTCGCTTTTGCCCAGCGCTACGGTGGCAACTCTTATGACATTGCCCGCGACCTCTCCAAAATCGTCTACGCCCGTCCCGGCGGACAGTTTGATCTGTATCTTTTGTCGCAAAAGTAGTTGATCCAGACCTAGCTGTGAACCAGCATCTTCGGGCAGTCCTTGCATTGGTCAGCACCCCCGGGAACTATCCAGAATTAGGGTTGGGGGAAGTGCGGAATCGCTTTCCAAAACTCTTTCGAAAGTCAACTCGCTGTGGCCGAATCCCCGCCTTCTGATCGCATTGCATTCGCCTTTTGCACCTCCGCGAACCCGGACTGCGCATGTGCCGTCGAGAGAAAAGCCGGGACGGCGACGCCCTTTACGCAGAGTAGTCCGTTCTCTCCAGTCCGGATTGTCGCGCAAGAATCGGGAAATACGGGCATGTTTCGCGCATTTTGCGGGAAATAGAGGCAGGATTTCTCTGCAGTCCAGACTGCGTGGCCGAGGGTGTCTGATTCGAACTCGCATTACCGTTTTGAATTCCGCAACCCCCGACGTTTGCGTACCTTGCAGGATGTGGAGGACTTAACCAGAGAATCAACGGGCAGTGACTGGCCGCTAGCGATTTATCGCCAACTGTGCCGACGTGCCTCAACTAATTACCCGCATCGCGCACGGGGCGGACGGGACGCGCTAGAATACTGGGATCTTTGCCTGCCACTTTCGTTGCTCCATAAAGGAGTGTGTCGCATGAATCCGGAAATGCAACAGTCCGAATCCCCATACTGCGTCAGGATCGAGACCGAGACCAGCCAGTCCGCTACTGTTCCCATTGCCGTCTTGACGCCGAGGGGACTGCGAATGCAGTAGGCTGGTTGGTCTGGCTCGCGCGAATATGCTGGAATCGAAGCAGGCGAAAGGCGCAGTCGCGGAAGCCGCCCGTGTACGCGCTCTGAGTCAATACAAACAGTTCCTCGATCTCTCGAAAGATGCTGACCCAGGAATTCCGATCGTCAAGACGGCAAAAGCCGAATACGCAAAGCTACGCTAGCCCAGAGCTAATGTGGAAGAAATATTCGACGACTACCTGCATTCCTTTTCCTGGCGGATGACGCTAGTGCTTTTTCGGACGCGACGCCGGGATGAGTGCTCAAGCCTGAAAGAAGGTATGAGGCGTCGCGTTCGAAAAAGCCGTCAGAAGGAAGCCGCTGGCGCGGCGGACGCGGGACTTATGCA
>Ga0335078_10003042_pt1 | contig 25069 bp, 29 predicted proteins | sample Lox_Sample_32_FD_206711 | JGI IMG/M metagenome (GOLD analysis project Ga0335078, IMG submission 206711) | Soil microbial communities from Loxahatchee National Wildlife Refuge, Florida, United States - Lox_Sample_3.2 | ecosystem: Environmental > Terrestrial > Soil > Wetlands | place: USA... | reverse complement strand
CCACCCGGAGAAATCCGCGATGGCACTCCAGGTGAGATTCGCAGAGGTAATAGTCAAGAAACGTGTCATGTTTCAGGTGCGCCCACTCTTGCTTTTGGGGGACGAAGTTCAGCAGTCGTTTCAATACTCGGAAAGCCTCGTTCTTTGGAACCAGTTCGGTCGGCAGAAAGTCGTTGACTTGCAGGATAAAGCTCGACGCTTTCTGCCGGATAAGTGTCTGCCCGCGGCTGATCTCATTCCCAAGCAATACAACCTGCCTATCGGTTGAAAGCAGCGCCAAGGATTCTTTGAAGGTGGCTCGCAAATCGCGTGTTCCGGTCGCAAGTATGCTGAGCAAGGCTTTCTTCCTCTGGGGGCTTTCGAGCAGAATGACATAGTAGATATTCAGCGAGTAAAGGCTGTCGGCCCTGCTTTTCAAATAGGCCATGCGGTTTGCGATCGCGGCGTTGACCACAGGGTTCTCGTGTGTCTGATAGGGGATCGTTTCGTGATTGCGCTTGAAGAGATACTGGTAGACGCGGCATTTCGCGTCGAAAGTCTTGAAGGCCGATTCCAGCCGCTTGGTGAACTGGTCAATCTCGCCTGCCGACAAGCATTCGTAATCGACGCCGCGTACTGCGAGCATGATGCCGATGTCGCCGCTCTTCGTCAGAAAAACGTGCTCGTCGAGAAATCCGAATAGGTTGATCTGTTCGTTCAGCGACCCAGCGTCGTGATACCTCTTGAGAGCGCGCTGCAACCTAAACATGGCGCACCTCGTGGACCTGAATGGGGACGAATTTTGCCGGGTCATACTGCTGGCGGGTTTTAGCGGAATTGAGTATCAAGCGAAGAATCTGGGGGTCGGTTTTGGTCGCCCAACGCGCAAACAGGTAAAGCGCCCCGAATATCAAGATGCCCCCCAACAGGGTATGCAGAAGATTGAACACGCTGGCGCCCATAACCAGCGCGCAGAAGAAGAGCCTTCTTTCCGCGCCCAGCAGAGTCAAGGGCGCGTTCAGTGAGCGGAAAACGGGATTGACTCGTCGCGTCATGACAACTACTCAATGCGAATGAAAAGAAAGCTAGCCACGATAGCGCGTGCGGCGATTACGGGAACAACCAAGACATGAAGTTCACGGCACCGACTGCCATGCCCACGCCGAAGATAACGCCGGACAGAGTTCGTTTGGCGGCACCCTCGCCGAAGGCAAACATCAACCCGCCGATCACAATGGCTACCAACGCGAGACCAGTTGCGATCGGGCCGGTAAAGGCAGTTTGCAAAGCTTGCACTGCTTGGGTCCATGGCGAGGTACCGCTTTGAGCGAACACATCGTCAGCGAGCGCCATGCAGGCAACGAGAGTGAGCGCGCCATTTCGCGCGGTTGCAGCTCTCTTTCTTGCGTTTCGGTCTGCTTGATTTGTCATTGGATGGTTTACCTCCGCGATCACCGTTTCGCGCATGCTGTCATAGAGATATATCTATGTCAAGCGCAAATACACTAACAATGGTGAAAAGAAATTGGGTAATGTGGTAACAAGAGGCGGAGGATTACTTCACGCATTTCCCAATGTCAGCAAAATGCTTCACACAATTCTCGGTCAAGGGAACCTTGTTCAAAAAGTGCGCGAGGCTTGCCCATGGCGACTTTTAGAGGACCTCACGTGTCCATCTCGACTCGCTGTCGCACTGGCAGCTGTGGGGTTAAGGTTAGGGGTGAGACGCCGTATACCGATTTCTCACTGTCGCTAGCGGATGCTCGCGGATGGTTCGCGCCCTATTTTCTGAGGATGTATGTCTTATCAAGGTCTCGCATGACATTCGGGTTGTCGAAGCCCAGGGACAGACCCCCGTTTATGTACCCTGCGTCTACGTTTCTTTCCGCCGGGCCGACCCAAACAGATCTTGGACGGGGCCCCCTCGTGAATTCAGAGACGATTGCAATGGCACAGACCAACCTGCCGGGGAAACGAAATCATTTGATTTGCTTCATCCGTCTTTGCAGACCTTCCATTTGGTGAAGTTTGCAGCCGACCATCACGGAGAGATATACGATCAAGGCAACCCAAAACAAATCTGTCCATCGCCACGGACGGGTAAACGTCCATAATAGCCAAGCACCACCTATCAAAAGGATCACGTAACCAATCGCCAACCCGGCTGTCCACTCAAGTTTAACAAAACCCTTGCCGCGAATCTTGTTTAGGGACGGCTCGTATCCCCAAAACTCATGGCTGTGCGTTAGAGACGCAACTTTCTTCTTCAGTTCCTCTTCTACGTACAAAACGTGTATGAAAATCTCACATGCTGTCTGAAGCCAAGCCCAGGCTAGCAGTTGCAATATGAGGAATCCGATCCAAATTCTGGGAGGGCCGCTTAACGATGACGACGCCACAGCCGCGACAGCGGCGCCTGCAACCGCGTAAATTGCATATTGAAGTGTGATCCAAGTTGATAGGCGAGCTGTTATTGCCGAGTATTCGGCCAAGTGAAGTTCGGCTAGCAACTCTTCATTTGGGACGAGAGAAGGAGGATTGGTCACATGCCTCTCCATTGCAACATGATTTGGGTGCAATTTTAAGCCGTTCGTTACTTTGCGGCAAACGGCGGGTGACTCCTCATGGCGGGTGGCTCAGCCGTCGGATTATTCGGAACGTTCGAGGGTGCACGGCCAAAGCTGTGCTTGGGCGAGCCTCAGTTCCCTAAGCATGTTCTAGCGATGGGGTCACAGAGAGTTTCCTCGTCGGCGACACACTAGCTCAGATCACCTCCACCGTTTGGCTCAGCACCACGCGCATGCGTCCGCCGCAAAGCGCCTTCGTTCGAGTCGGCTTGTAGGAAGTTTCATCGGATCGGTCACTCTGAGCGCCCTTATGTTGATTAAGTTGGAAGCAACTTCCGCATGCGGCAACCCGCAAATTGCGAAGTCCAGCCCAGGATCCTGCTCCGTGGTCTGAGACCGGGAGATTCGTAAACGTTTAGCGTAGGTGAAGTTCAGACCATTACACCCTACGAGTCGGCCTTTTTCGACTTGCTTCTCGGTCGGGAAAAAATGTCCGCGGCCGCTTTAAGAGACCGCTCGACGATGAAACGGCTCATGCTGACGCCGGCCTCTGCAGCAGCGTGTTCAATGCGGAGTTTTTCTTCCCTCGTCAAGAGGATGAGCATTCCTTTGTTCTTCCCGGTCTTGGGGCGACGTGCCCGCGAGACTCCCTGAAAGACTGTCGTGCGTCGTTTGCTTTTGTTCATGGCCGTTTGCAAGTCCCTCTCTCGCACACCGCGAGGTCGCAATGTGCACCGCCGAACGGCATGGTGGTGCAATACGCTCTAAAGATACGTCTTCTGACTGAGAAAATATCACGGCGCACGTTGACCAAGGGAAGTTTTTGGTTGCGTCTTACGGTCGAGAATAACAGCAACAGACTGACTGGTCTTGCGCTTACCACGGGGACTTCGTGCGAAGAGCTCCCTGACGAAACCGCTCACACTCAGACCTCGCTTGCGAGCTGCTTTCTTTATCAGTGCCACTTCTTCTTCGGTAGCCTGTACGCGAAATTTCACCATAAAACCACCTTTTGGGGGAAGGTGATCGGATTTGCTGCTGGTCATTTCTCGGAGCGGCGCATTCCGAAGTGGCTCCTCCAGAGACAGGAAGTGCGTGACAGCTTCGTTAAACGCCAATGTACGCGCAGTGCGTGCGCGGGCAAGTCGAAACTGCGACTTCCGAGATAACGGAGGTACAGTCTTTCCCGTGCGGTTAGGCCACGGGTGTGGGCGTCGGAATCGGTTACCGTGATTTCAAGGGATCAGGATGCCGTGTCTCGCCTTTTTGCGGAGCAAAATCAGCACGTCTGTTCCCGCTCCCGCGAAGCCGGATGGGAGTTGCCTGGTTGGAGTTCCGACCAGCTTCGTTGCTGTCGAAACGGCGCTCCGTACCGCTGGATTGCGACGCCAAATCGCCGGGACCCTTTCAGTATCCGGGTGACGATGTCATAGGCAAGGCCCACGGTGAGACGTTGAAAAAAGCTCGCCTCAATCAGACAGTTACGAAACTCTGCGACTCTGGTGCGAAGAAATAAGAAGATGCCCTCGCGGGAGCGAGGGCATTTCTCTCACGACGGATGAAAGCTCCGGCAGGTCCATTTGGCAGGTGCAAAGTAGCTAAACTCCCCGCACTAACTCGCTGATCGTCAACTCAAAACTCTTGGCCAGGATGTCGAGCGTGTTCAGGCACGGCTCCTGAGTTCCCTTCTCCATAGCGTGTAAGAAACCCTTCGCCAAGCCTGAGTGCTCTGACAGATAGACGAACGTCCAGCCGCGTTCCTTTCGCAGTGCCCCAAGCTTCTTCCCGAACCGGATATTCAGCGCAGTTTTCCCTTTTGACATGCGGGGATGATTGCAGGTATTATCCTTTGCGTGTTCCGCTATAGAGGAACGCCGATTGTGAGGCCGTGCTTGTGAGGGGGATGTAAGTATCCTGGTGCGGTCAGGATTGCGCCAAGCACGGTCTCCTTCCCCACGGAAGGATTCACCCCATGCGTCATAAAGGCGTCGAATACCCAGAGTTGAAAGGGAAAACAGTTAGACGGGTGTGGTTCAAAGACGACGATGAGTTCACCGCGCTTTTCGTGGAGTTCGAGGATAACACCCGCGCCAGATTCGATCTGAGAGCCGCTGTCACCTTTGAAAGAGCCCCTGAGATGTGCAGCATCGCACCGAATGGCGATCTTACAGATTGGAGTGATTTGAGGACACAGCGCCTCTCTCCACACGAATCCTGAGAGGAAATCGCATGGCGTCGAAGAGGAAAAGGCCAATAGAGCGTCACCCATTTTGCCGGGGCAGGAAGTGTCGCTCCTGCACGTGGGACAGCCTAGACGTCACCGTGGTTGGCCCGCACCCGCGATACACCAAAGGTCATCGCGGCTTCTACAACGGTGACATCGATGCTGCGATTGACGATTTCCTGACGGTGCTTAGAGGCGAAGCGCGTCGGTTGTTGCGCGATTGCGCTGAGCAAACTCCTGCGCTCAAACAATTCAACCTCAAGTTCGCTTAGAGGTGGTTGCATGTCGAGAGACTGGAATCCTAACTATCCGGGCGACGAAGTTGTCTGGAAATCCATCAACGCGGTATTACAGGAGGCGTGTGAACAGAAAGGCACGTCGCTGGATAAGGTGTACAGAGAAATATCCCGCAAGGAACCGCCTGGACACTTGCGCAGAGTCATCGGCATCAATGTCAGAGCCGCACGCGAGAAGGGCGGGCTGACTCGGGAACAGGTCAGCAAGAGGGCAAACGTTCCGGTTCGCCGAATCATTTTGATCGAACAGGGTCGAACTGACGCCGGTTTCCTCGAATGGGTGAGGATCGCCTATGCGCTCGGAATTAAACCGTCGAAACTCGCTGAAGCTCAGGAAGAGATTGAGAGGAATTTCAGTCAGGGGAAGACTGGATCTAATTCTTAGGATCGTTCGCGACTGTTATGCGGCGAAGAATGTTGCCACTTGCGGCTAAAATGAATTCTCAACGGCGCGGAGTGCCGCGATGGTACGCGGGCGCTGCTCAGACTCTGGTAGAGCTCCCGGACGAACCGTCGATATTGGGGCATTTTGTGGGCTGGCTTTCGCGCTGACTTCTCAAACTATCTGGCCTTCACCAGGGATGGCAAGCCATATGGGATCAAAGACCCAAAGAATCCGGTGAATGATTTCGCCGGCAAAACCGCGGGTGAGCGGTTGGCGTCGATTCTGAAGGGCGGCGTCATCAAGGGGTCTAACATGCCCTGGACTGGCCGGCGAGCAGCGTGTTTCACGGAGTGTCCGTGGTCTAGTCTCTTGGATCACGCCAATCAATATTCCTCCTTCGCGGTGGGATTTTCCAAACCGAGGGTGTTTGCGGCGGGCGGCGGGCCTGTATACTACGTACGTGCCGATCACTATAAAAAGCAGGTGTGGGAAGACCATCTCCACACATTCGTCACGCCCTTCTGGCCGGAATATCGACCCGCGAAACTCAAGGCCCCGGAGTACCTTAACAAGACGGTGGATTACTCTCACGAACGAGAATGGCGTGTGCCTCATGATTTCACGTTCAAGCTGGACCAAGTCGAATTCGTTATACTCCCGACGTACGACGAGATGGCGAAATTTCCGCAAGATCTAAAGGATGGGATCGGTCGGGAAAAATTCTTGCTAATGGAAGTTTATAGAACGGTTGAGCGCTTATGGCCGGTACATAATATCAATTGATCAACACATCGTTTATCTATTTTTCATTCTGGACGAATCGCAATCCAGTCTGATCGGCGGCGCTGCATCTGGAGTTGATAGAACTCCGCCGCATTTTTCCACTTCGAGTGCGCACTTGTCTCTGCGGACTGCTCGGAACCTTCCGAAAGTGCACTCTCAATGCTCTGGCGCGCATTTACTTTCCAAAGTTTATGCGTTAAGCCCTCCGGCATGCGTGCAATGCTCGTCCAATCCAGAACAAGAAGCGGACCTGTTGGCGCGTGGTCCTTCATGGGCACGGGATAATCAATGATACCCCACGGTTCCAGGTTTACAAATGTTGCAGGGTCGCCCAGGTTTCGTGCATTGAGAGCGGCACCCAGCCATTCCTGTGATTGTTCGAGAAGATACGCATCGACAATTGCCTGGCCGATCGCAATTTGTTTTGCGGGGTCGATGTAACACTTTCCATCCGCGATGCCGCAGCGCAGCGGAATCCCGTTTGCCAAGGCCAGTGCTATGAGATTTATGACGCTCGTACAAATGTGCAAGAGCACGTGCGTGTTCAGTTCCGGGTCACTCGGATTGAGCGCCGGAGTCCACAACATTATCGTGTCGCTGAAATGCAGATGTCCCAACGTGAGGCTGCGTGTTCTCACACGGCCGTCTGCACCTAAGGAATTGTAAGTAGCTTCTCTTGGCTCCGCTGCGGCGAAGAGGCGCTGAACGTCAAGGGCCAGGTCCATCAAGGGGTGGGTTTGGATCATCCTGCGGAAGCCGAGGATATCCAGCATCGCAATCCAGCGGTGACCGATAAACCGTCCAGGCAGCTCGCGCTTGGTTTTGGTGTGCACAGGCAATATTGTCTCTGAAACCGACTGTTCGAGAACAACATTAGGCAAGTGCGCGATTGATTTCCGTAATCTGAGTTATCAATTTAAGCCCCATTGTGGCGATTGAACGACTCTAAGAGCACCTGGCTTCAATCTCAGATAGTTCTGTAAGGGGCGAGATAGACCACAGCCAAACAAATTCCAAGGCGTTGCGCGCAGACTCCGCGCAAAGGCTTTCACGGGCTCCGACAGAAATTCCAGGCCCCGTGTGTGCGGTTCCGATTTGCTTGCTGCCCTCTGGCAAGAAATGGCGGAGCGCAAAGCGCTCCGCCGTCCGCAGTCCCACAAAAATGGAGGTTTAAGCCACGCCCTTACTCCGCACCGTTGACTTGTCTTTTCCTGTCTTGGCAAGTTTGGCAGCGAGTTCCTCGGCCACGGCCCTTTAGCAGCCTTTCCGCGTCCACGCGGTAGCGTTTGGCGGCGCCCATTAGAACGTCATCGCGGCTTGCGGTGGATCGCTGATAGGCCGAGTCCAGCAGGGAGATTTCGAGAAGCAGCCTGCAAAGTGCGGCCTCGTCATACGTGCCGACTTGCTTTACCAGCAGTTCCTGCGCGGAATTGGAGTCCTTCTTGACCTCTACCTTGTGCCGTTTCGCCAAGGCCGGGACCTGGTTGTAGGACAGATGTGCGACCAAATAATGAGCGTTGACTTGCGGATCTGCCTTCTTGAAAGGAGGCGAAACCCGTTGCAGAACGGTCGCCAATATCCGATGGCGGGTCGTGATCGCAAGTTTCTCCTTCTGGATTCGCTTGCTTTCCGCTGCCCGCTCCCGCTCAATCTGTTCGGGAGACGGCGCGTCAGGACGATGCACTCGGCAAGCTGGATCGGGACAAACCTTAACGATGTGTCCCCGCTTGCCTCCGTCTGTTACGATGGCCTCGGTCATAGTTTCGCAAGGCTTTTGGAACGCTGACAGTTTGGCGCGTTCGCCGTTTGTCCTTGCCTTCTTGATCTGCAATTCGACGTAACGATTGCGCCCAAGCGGAGCACCTTCCCGGCTATTCCACGCGGACGAAATCTGAACCAACGTGGGTTTGGTTTCCAGAGCCTTGGTAACATGCGCGTCGATCTTCGCCCGAAAGCACTGCGGATCGGTGCAAGAGTCCTTGCGAACATCGCTGAAAAGTAGCTTGTTGAATCCGGTTCGCTTCGGACAACTGGCGCATGACCCGGCTCCTGTAACCAGCGTTTCATCCTGTTTGTCGAACGGCGCTGCATCCAATTCCAACAAGATGTTCGACTCAATCCACAAGGCTAGTTCCCGGACAGTGATGAGCACTTGCGTGTTGCCCTCACTCGTCCACATGCCGCGGAAGGACGCCGCAAATGCTTCCTGCTGTTGCGCAGCAGGGAGCTTGGCAATCAGCAGAGCGTGGCCCGTGGTGATTTTGTCGTTGAGAAACGCTTCGGCAACGGGCGGTGTCAAGTCAGTGAGTTTCACTCTGCTGTACACGTAGGCTTCGCTCTTTCCCGCTCTGGCCGCGATGCTGGCGACGGTGTAGGTGCCGTCCTTGAGTGCACCTTTTGGGGGAAGGTGATTCGATTTGCATCTGGTCATTTCTCGGAGCGGCGCATTCCGAAGTGGCTCCTCCAGAGATGAGGGCGAGTGACAGATTCGTTAAACGCCAATGTACGCGCAGTGCGTGCGCGGGCGGTCAAGGAACTGGATGTACGGAGCGGGTTACCGTAGTTTGATGTTCTCTCGAATGCATCAAATTTGCGAATGAGGATACTGATGCTCACGGGTGGTTGGGCTTGTCCCCGAGGAAGGCGAACAGTATTCTTCGCCCTCCGGGTTCCTTTATCGATTTCTTTGATGACTCCACCGTTACGAAAACAGAGTTGATCTGCGCTAAGACCTGCGGATCGTCGAAGGTGAGCACCCAGCGCCCATCGTTCGCGTCATCGTTGTGAAAAATCCCCAAGTTTTTGATTGGTTTCTCAGCACCGAGACGTTGACCCCATACATAGAACGAGACTCTTGCGTCCAATTTTCGCCGATCTGCGAGGTCGTAGGCGTAAAAGATTAGAGACTTTCCTTCAGTGTAAAAAATTCGCCCAAATGCACGCTGACTCTTACCATCTCCGTCTCGGTCGTGTACGTCGATGATATGCAGATTGCGCGCGACTACGAGGTCCCGGACGTCGGTCCCTGTCGCTGCTAGAGCCTCCTGCTGGTCCAAGGCCTCTGTCTCTTCCGCAAACTGTTTTTGTAACTCGCGAAGCTCGGCCTCTTGCAGAGCTAGCGTCGTATCGCTCGCGGTCTTTTCGGACCGCGACTTTTCCATTTCCCCTTCAAGCTGCGCTATGCGAGCTTCCCGATATGCTTTCTCGGACTGAATTTGGGCAGTCAGTTGCTCGGCTTCGGTGAGGCGGGAATTCAAGGAATCTCTAGCCTTGGTCGCAGATTCAAGCTCGGTCCGCTGTGCCCGGATTGTCGCTTCCATGGAGTTCATTTTGGATCGCGTCGATGCGAGTTGTTGCTGTAGCTGGGCGTCCTCTCGCCGGCCATTTTGCGGTGACGCACCGGGAGAAGGCACAGTCGTTTTGTAGCTGGGGAGTTGCCCTTGGCGTTCGGCTAGGGGAGACTTCTGCCTGTCAATTGCCAGAAACCCCGCGACTAGGATGACCGCAGCAACGGCGCCGACGCTCGCGAAAGGCGCGCGGCGATTTGGAAGGGTCGCGGATGGCGCGTGTTCGCGGGTCATCGCTATCCCTTCGGATCGCGCTCGAGCCACAAACCTTTGCGTCATTCCTGAAGGAATGCGGCAGTGTAGCCGTTTTGCCGCTAACTGGGAGAGAGCCTGAACGCTGACTTGCGTAAAATCGTAAGCCGCGCTGCGACAGCTGGGACAGCTGTCGAGGTGAGACCTTAGGTCCGTCAACTCATCTGTGGAGGCTTGTCCGCTGGCGGCCAGCGCACAGAGCTCCTCGTATTGTTCATGTGTAGTCAATGAGGACCCTCTTAGCTTTCACTGGCTCGGCGGCAGCCTTCTCTTTACTTTGGGCTCCGCTGGCCTCTTGTAGAACCCTCCGCAATTTCGCCAGTCCTCGATACAAGTTGTGGCGGACGGATGAGGCCGAGTCACCCGTCTTCTTCGCAATCTCCTCCGCCGTTAGTCCCTCGAAATAGGTGAGCTCAATGATCTGGCGCTGGCGTGACTCAAGGGTGGCGAGCACTTGCTCCACCAAGCAGACGATTTCCTGCGGAGGCAAACATAACAAATGTCCAGGTGCATAAAACAGTTCAGCCGGTGTCAGTTCATCTAGTTCCTCGCGACTGTAGAACCGGTTTGCCTGGAGATGCTGCCGTCGGTCAATGCTGCGGTGGTAGCCATACTGAAGCAACCAAGTTTTAAAAGTCCCACGATCGGGATTGAACTGGTTTGCAGCTCGAAAGACATCCAGGAAGACCCTCTGGACCGTCTCTTCTGCTTCCCCGTCATCGCGGAGGATTGCGCGGGCGATCCGGAAGACCAGAGCACTATGTCTTTCAAACAACACGGCTAAAGCATCGTTGCAGCCCTGACGTAAGACCGCCATTAGGTCCTCGTCAGTGAGGTCTCGGAGTCGAGCCGGAGAGAGGATTAGCGCTGTCAGTTCATCGTCCGATAGCGACATGAGCCGGAATCTCCTTCGTGACCTCAAAAACGGTCATAATTGTACGCCCATCTGGACGACTGACTATTCTTATTCATTTAAGATTTCCTGACCCTGTGTTCGGAGAACGACCGGCTAATTTCTGCGAACTGTATTCTGACCGCAAGCATCTCGTGACGAGATGCTCCGTGTCTCTTCGCGAACTTCCTATAAGCCCGTTCGGTCAGATCGTTCCATTTCTCTCCATCCACCAACTCAGCGCACTTCCTGCAGGCCGCCCATGAACCGACAGCGAGCCCCGAAAGAAACACGGGATTGCCGTTTACCAGAAAGTTAGAGCAAGCATAAGCTGTGAACACAGGCGATGTTTGGCAAAAGTCGCAAGTGTTCCCACCACGCGGCACAATGCAGGGCATGAGAGTCATGCGGCTATCCCTATGTAGACGAATGGGATCGGCACGGACAACTTCTCGCCTGAAAGGATCGCAATGTTCTTGGCGCACTCGGGGCAAGGCCAGTGGTAGGGAGTGCCACACCGGAATGCATGTGGGAAGTGAAGTGAAGCACAAATCAATTGCAGCTCTGGCTGACAATCGTAGCGCTGCTCACATCGAGGGCAGAAATGAACCATGGGCTTCCCTCCCATGAAAAGTGTGGGGAAGGAGACCGTGACCGGCGTAGCAAAAACCGTTTTGCTCACCGCCCCCTCGGGCACGGCCTCAACTCGCAAAACCCCATTTGTCTATAGACAAATCACAGTCCAACAGCTTACCCGCATCATGTGCGGATGGCAAGAGGAAAATCGAGCAGTCAACTCAACGTGCGTTTCGGAAAAAGGCTTGGGAGTCTGCGCAAAGAGAAGGGATGGTCTTTCACATATCTGTCCGAACATTCCGGCCTGGACACTGCATTTCTACATTTTCTTGAACACGGCACGAAAGAGCCGTGTCTCAACACGCTGGACATTCTTGCAAAGAGTTTCGACCTGAGCATCTCGGAATTGATGCGCGGAGTTTGACCCCCACCGCTGACAAAACGGAGGAGTGCATAAATGCACTCCGCCGTTCAGAGAAAATGCAGCGTTTCTGCTACTTCCTTACTCCGCGCCGTTGACTTGTCTTTTCCTGCCTTGGCAAGTTTTGGCAGCGAGTTCCCCGGCCACGGCTTTTTGCAGCTTGCCCGCGTCCACTCGGTAGCGCTTGGCGGCACTCATGAGAACGTCGTCGCCGTTGGCTGTGGATCGCTGATAAGCCGAATCCAGTAGGGAGATTTCCAGAAGCAACTTGCAAAGTCCGTCCTCGTCATACGTGTTGACCTGCTTTGCCAGCATTTCGTGCGCGGAATCGGAGTCCTTCTTGACCTCTTATGCCGTTTTGCCAGAGCCGGGACTTGGTTGTAGGACAGATGCGTGACCAAGTATTGAGCAATGACTTGCAAGTCCGCCTTCTTCAACGGGGCTGAAACCGGTTGCAGCACGGCCAAAAAATACGGCGTGTGATGGGTAGTTTCGAGACTGCTAGATATTCCTGCTTCAGATGCGAGTTTTCCCGGTCGCCGGTGTGCAAGGTAAACAGGAACGAGTAGTCGGCGTAATTCGCGTTCGTGACGAGCAATCGACGTAAATTGAATGCCGTGTTGCCCGGCACAGTGGCGAGATAAGCGTTTAGAAGGTTGTAACGCTCTCACCGCCCTGCTGGGCGAAAACCTCATCCGCCAGAGCTATTTACGGGCCGCATTTTTGCTGTGGTCGTCGGATTTGAACTCTCAGCCATCTGAAACCTCCTGGGCCTACCGGCCCGGCGATTTAGATATATGACTATGCCGGGAAATTGGTTGTACATATATATCTATTATTTTTTTGACCCCCCCGATTCTAGGAATTGTTGCGGTGGTTGGTCGGGGTCCAAATTAAGTGCTTGGGGGCAATGGCCGCGGACAAGGGTGGGCTAAATCGAGTTGCGCTCGCCTTGCACCTTAAGGTAGAGTCTGGAAAATGCTTCCGAGAACTGCGACTTCGATCCTTCTCCTCACTGTTCTAATGGCCGGAAGTATTAGCCCGGTGGCGGCTTGCGCGCTCATGTGTGAACGGCACTCGCGAGCGGACGCGCACCACCACTGCGGGCAAGATTCGGAACCGATGCCGGGAATAGCTCACGCTCACTCAGCTATGCATCACTCCGCTGTTGGCGACATGACTTTCGTAGTGCAAGCGCACTCGTGCCAGTCAGATTGTGCCGTGGCTGAGCGTCAGAACGTTGCAAGAAAAGTTGTTCCGCAAGTGACAGTAACCCAGACAAGTGCTGTGGTCCTGGACGCTTCCCCCAAGTTCTTGGATCGTCATGTCGAAAACGCATGGAGTTTGGACAGCGGCCCGCCTTCCTTCCCCCTCTGCGCCCGGTGCCTCTTTCAGCATTCTTCGCATCTGATTTTTCCCTCTCCTTCTAGCAGTGGTGTAAAGGCAACGACTTGGTGTCGATTGCCCTTTGCATGACTTCGCTTGCGTTCAATGTCCGTTGAGGTTCCGCGCGGGGACACTTGGGTCCGCGCAATTGTTGAAGAGGAAGAACCATGAAGAATAGACGTGATTTCTTTAGAAATACGCTCGGTCTCAGCGCGATTTTCGTGGCTGTACCTCGGCTGATAGCAGCCCCGCGCGAAGGTGGAACGGACACAGGCATGAAACACATGAGCCATGCTACCGAGCGCAGCAGCGGCCCGGTCGTTTCGGTGGAAACACCCGACGTTCCGCAACTTCCGTGGCGCGTGGACGGAAGCATAAAGGAATTCCATCTCATCGCCGAGCCGGTTAAACAGGAGATTGTTCCTGGACGTGTCATTGACCTTTGGGGCTATAACGGCAGCGCTCCCGGCCCAACGATTCAAGTGAATCAAGGCGATCGTGTTCGCATCATCGTCGAAAACCACCTCCCCGAAGCGACATCGATGCACTGGCATGGATTCGAGGTGCCGGTCGAGATGGACGGATCGCCGGGGAGTAGCCAAGACCCGATCCCACCGGGCGGGCGATTCGTCTATGAATTCACACTGCACCAGGAAGGCACCTACTTTTACCACTCGCACATGGCGATGCAAGAAATGATGGGCATGATCGGCGCGTTCATCATGCATCCCAAGGAGCCTTACCGGCCGCGAGTAGATAGAGATTTCGCAATCATTCTGCAGGAATACGCCATCCTGCCCAATATCACGGTCCCCAACTCCATGAACATGGAGTTCAACTGGGTCACCTTGAACGGCAGAGCGGCGCCTGCGACGACTCCTTTGATTGTGCGGCACGGTGAGCGTGTCCGTATTCGCCTGATCAACCTGGGTATGGACCATCACCCGATCCACCTTCATGGCCATCAGTTTGTGGTCACCGGCACAGAAGGAGGACGGCAGCCCGAGACGACATGGGGTCCAGGGAACACAGCACTCGTGGGTGTGGCGCAATCGCGCGACATCGAGTTTGTCGCAAACAATCCCGGCGACTGGATGCTGCACTGTCATCTCCCTCACCACATGATGAACCAGATGTCGTCCACTGTCGGCCCAATGACGCGACGAGCTGGAATCCCCGCAGGTCTAGACATGGACCGCGGCATGGGGATGCTCCGGCAAGGAACGGCAACGTCCGAGGAAAACGGTCCGAGCCTTGGCCGGGGAATGGGTGTTGGCTCCACCTTCGAGCAACCGCTCTCAAACTCTCCACTCAAGACTGAACGCGCGATGCAGCATGAAGACGTGCCCGCGATGGGTCAGGAAGGAATGCAAATGGGCAAACCCGAAGTCAGCACGGATGCGAACTCCGTACCCGGTTTTCCGCAGGATGCCTTCATGGAGGGTCCAATGATGGCGATGGATCGGATGGTGGACAAACCGGAAACCTTTGGACTACGTCCCGGATGGAGCGGCTTCATGGCGGGAATGATGACGTTCGTTCGCGTGCTGCCTCAAGACAAATACGACCAGATCATGGAGCTTCGAAAAAAGCGGGAAGACAATAAGCCAATGAACATGAACATGCCGGGGATGGAGCACCAACATGAATAGCATAGCCACTCCAGTTTTCGAGGCAGTAGTGCCGCTTCGTGGTGTAACCCGATCTGTACTCAACTTTTCCTGTTTTCTGTTCCTGTTTGCCGTGCAAGGCCGAGCGCAAACTACGGTCTCCGAGCAGAAGACGATGACACTCGAAGAACTGCAACAGATGGCGTTGCAGAAGAACCCCACGTTCGCGCAATCCGCCGCCAACATCCAGGCAGCGGAAGGCAGGAAGAAACAAGCCGGACTCTACCCAAACCCCATAGTCGGATACCAGGGCGAACAAATCCGGGGCGGGTCGTTCCACGGCGGCGAGCAAGGCTTTTTCGTCCAGCAGGACATCGTGCTGAGTGGAAGGCTGGGTTTGAATCAAATCATTTCTGATCAAGAGCTCAAACAGACGGAAACCGAAGCCGAGGAGCAAAAAGTGCGCGTTGTTACGAACGTGCGCATCTCGTACATCCAAGCCCTGGCTGCCCAGCAGACACTGGAGTTGCGCCAACACCTCAGCAAGCTTGCCGACGATGCTGTCCACACCTCCCATCAACTTGCGAACGTTGGCCAAGCGGACGCTCCCGACGTGCTCGAATCGGAAGTGGAAGCGCAACAGGCAGAACTAGCGGTCGCGATGGCCGAACAGAATCAGCAACGGATTTGGAAGGCCCTGGCCGCCGTTGTGGGGAGCCCGCGGCTGCCTTTAATGAGGCTCGAAGGAAAACTGGAGGACACCGCGCCAGTCAATGCGGATGAACTGGTGGAGAACATTGTCAACCAGAGTCCAGCCGTAAGAATCGCAGAACTCGGTGTCAAACGAGCAGACGCTACCTTGGCTCGCGCAAGGCGGGAATCGATCCCCGACCTGCAAATCCGGGCCGGCATGCAACAGAATGGCGAGTTGTTGTCCGAGCCTAATGGGAAACCTGTCGGATTGCAGGGCTTTGCCGACGTGGGTGTGAGAATTCCAATCTTTAACCGCAACCAGGGAAACGTTGCCACCGCTAGGGCCGATCTAGAGAGGACGAAGCGCGAAGTGGAGCGTGTGAAGCTCGTCCTGCGGGAGCGGGCGGCAAGCGTCGTCCAAAACTACGCCTTCTCGCAAACCGCGGTCGATCGGTACAAGAACCAGATGATACCGAGGGCGCAAAAGGCATACGAGATGTATGCCAAGAAATATCAAGAGATGGCTTCAGCGTACCCACAGGTTCTTATAGCCCAGAGAACTCTGATGCAACTAGAAGTCTCCTACATCGCCGCGCTGGAGACGTTCGCAACAAGCTCCATTTCTTTGCAGTCCTACTTGCTCACGGATGGACTCGAAGCTCCTTCGCAGCCAGGCGGAATCGACCAATCGGTGCGCGAGGTGAATATTCCATTTCAAATGGGCTCAAGCTCGCAGGAAAGGTGAGCGCATCAGAAAACGCACTCTCCTTCTATCGGGTATAGGTGTCCACTTCACTTGAGGCGGCCGGCAAGGCATCCGGGGAATTTTAGAACCCAGGAAATCCGGAAAGGCTGTGGGACCTTCCTATCCGGAGTACCGACCAGCTTATCAAAAACTGCAAGTGCCGAACATGGAATGAGTTAGAGTCGGGAGGCAAGAAAAGGAAAAGCAAAGGCCAACGAGGGAGGGATGATGAAGTACCTGCGTGCAACCGCAAAGGCACTTTGGATTGAACAAGGGGCAGCTGAACCTCGCCCACCGTCGTTTCCGCGCCGCGCGGGGCGCGTGGATTGAAACGCCCTGGGCCTGGTGGGAGCGGGCGAAGGCGGCAGTCGCGCCCCGCGCGGGGCGCAACTGCGATGGTGCCGGATCCCAATGCCTAACTTCCAAGTGAGATCGGTCATGACGCCGTCCAGCATGTGCCGCCCGCAAGCAGGCGAAGATGCCGCAGCACGGCACGGTTTTCCCAAGTTTCGCCAAGCTCCGAAATGTATAGGGCAAAGTGCGGATTTTCGGTCGCAGGTATTTGGGCGTTGAAGCGCACCAACTCCTCCAAATTTTCAAGCTGGGTTTGGGAGGCCATGGGCATCAACCTTCGGCAGAAGCCAATTGTGCGCTCGTAGCGCCGTCTCTGCAAACGCCGACTCAAGTCATTAGGCTTGATGTGCCAGCAATATCCCCTTGGCCAGTATCGCGGAGCCTTGAACTATGCCCTGCAGGGCTCCGCGGCGAGTCTCATTGGGGCCTTTGTCTTCAGGAAGCACGGCCTATTTCACTTTGTTCCGATTTCGTAACGGAGGAAGGCAAGATCTAAGGACATGATTCGATGTATTTAAGTCCCTGATTAATGGGAACTTAGAAGCGCACCTAACTTCGAAATCGGCGACTTATACAACATTAAAGACATTTCCACAGCGAATTGGTATATAGATATTGATCGCTTTTGACACAGCAAGAGAGCGTTATGTCTCTGGCTGTGATTTTCTTTGCCGCTTCCCCATCGCGTACTTCATCCTCTGCCGGTGCACGGCCCGGCGCACGAAAGACTTTGTAAATTGGGCCTCGAACCGAACCGCCTATTTGGAGGAGCCAGATGGCTCGCTTTTGCGCTGGTGTGTTGCTTGTACTGTTTGGTGCATGTCTTCTCTACGCTCAGACTGCGGCAACTCCCCTGAGTGACCCTCAAGCCACAGCAATCGCGCAGCAATCAATCGCCGCTTTGACCGGCGGTCAGCCGGTGAGCGACATCTCGCTGGGCGCGAATGTGACTTGGCTGGCTGGCTCCGACGACGTTACCGGCACAGGCAGTCTTCAAGCGAAGGGACCTAGTGAAAGTCGGCTTGATCTCAGTCTCGGAGATTCCTCGCGCACCGAGATTCGAGCTCTGTCAGACGGTTTTCCAACAGGAACATGGGCGACTGGCGGCGCCACACCTCAGCCCATCGCGATTCACAATTCCTGGACCGACGCGGCGTGGTTCTTTCCGGCGCTGTCTTCGCTCGGACAGAGTACCAATCCAGATTTTGTTTTCTCCTACATCGGACAGGAACAGCATGGCAGCGTAAACACTCAGCATATTCGTGCTTATCAGATCCTTCCGCAGGATACGAAAAACCTCTTCCAGGTGCCTCGGTTGAGTACGACAGACATATACCTCGATTCCAGCTCCTTCCTGCCCGTCGCAATTACTTTCAAAGTGCATCCTGACAACGATATGAAGACCGACATTCCGACGGAAGTTCGATTGGCCAACTATCAGCTCGTGAATGGCTTCCAGATCCGCTGAACAACAATGTGGTGGTGAGCTTCGCGGAAGATGCCAACACGAGTGAACCCACATATAATCTGTACGAAACACAGCGGCAGGTCTATCAAGGGACCATTTCGAGCAGTAATCTGTTGATCACCACCGTTCGCTGCTACAATGGCAATTACGCGAGCTGCGCGACGGGCACGGTTAGCTCTCCTATTACCCAGACGGATGCTTACCGGCAACTTCCCAATGGGAAGGCCAGATTATCGGAAGTCCAATACAACGGATCGTATTCGGGTTCCGGCCTCGTCTCCGATGATAAGGAATATGACTACGGCGTTACCCTCGGTTCCTCTCCTTCCTCGACCTACCTGATACGGGAAACGTCGACGACATATGCGAGCTTGAGCAATGGAATCATCAACAAGCCTGCAAGTGTGGTTGTCACCGACTGGAGCACCGGTACTGCAAAAACTCTCGCTTCCACGACATATACCTACGATGGGACGGCTGTAACCGCGACGACCGGCACACCCCAACACACTTCTATTACTGGCTCGCGCGGCAATCCCACATTGATCGCGACCCAGGCAAATGGCGCGATCACCCTGTACCGCACGTACACTTACTACGACACGGGCAATCCGTTGGTTGCGACCGATGTGAGCACCTCGCCGACCTCCCCCGGGGCGGCAACGACGTACGTATACGGATCGTCCGGCTCTTGTGGAAATTCGTTTCCGACGACGATCAATGAGCCTCTAAGCCTTTCGCGTTCGATCACCTGGAACTGCACAGGGGGCGTCGCCACAACGGTCACCGACGAGAATGGCCAGAACGTCACATCAAATTATACGGATGCCGATTTTTGGCGACCTGCGAATGTCTACGATCAGGCGAACAACGAGACGACAATTACCTATACGGGACAGACAGCCGTTGAAGCCTCCCTCGTCAATTTCAACAACGGAAATTCTGTCTCCGATTCTCGGACCACGGTGGACGGCTTTGGACGGCTCACATTCAGCCAACGTCTCCAGGGTCCCGGTTCGACTAGTTATGACACTGGCGAAACCGACTACGACAACTTGGGGCGCCCGTATCGATCCACGATGCCGTACAGCGCAGCAGCGAGTCCGTCGAGTTCCAACACCTCCGCTCCCGCGACAGTAACGACCTACGATGCACTCGGCCGCCCCCTGACGATGACGGATGCAGACGGAGGAGTGGTTTCCTATACCTACACGGACAACGACGTGTTGCAGACCGTCAGCGGCACTCAGGTGTTCCAGAAGCAATTTGAATACGATGGACTCGGAAGGTTGACGTCCGTCTGCGAGATATCGTCCAGCCTCCCTGGCACTGGTGTCTGCGCTCAGACCACCACGCAACCGGTGGGCTATTGGACTAAATATACCTACGACGCACTCGGCCACTTGCTCACGGTAACGCAGAACGCGCAGGCTGCGAGTGGCAGCCAGCAGACGCGCTCTTTTGCTTATGACATGTTGGGTCGCATGACTTCCGAGTCAAACCCGGAAACCGGGAATAGCGGCGGCAATGGCACGGTCCACTACACGTACGACGTGGCATGCGCCACCAGTGGAGCTTCGCCGGGGGATATGACGGGGAAGCTAGACAACGCCGGCAACACTACTTGTTATTATTACGACAGCATGCACCGGCTGACGGACGAAGGCCATGGCGGCACCGTCAACGGCGTAAGTGAGACCTGCCGCCGTTTCAGATATGATCACAGCGTAACGCCGCCAAGCGGCGTTACTGTTGCGAACACTAACGCGAGGCTAATCGAGGTGTCCACGGACGATTGCGCGTCAACCCAATACACAGCCGAATGGTTCAGCTATTCAGTGCGTGGCGAGTTGACAGACGTATACGAATCTACCCCACACTCGGGCGGTTTCTATCACACGACTGCTTCCTACTGGCCGACCGGGGCGGTCAAGACACTGAGCGGAATTCCTGGCGTGCCCACCGTTTACTATGGAGCTTCCACTGGGGCTGGTCTCGATGGTGAAGGCCGCGTCACGCAGGTAACGGCCGCGTCCGGAACCAACCCCGTTACCAGTGTCACATACTCTACAAGCAGCACCACAAACCCATTGGGCGCTCTGACCGGGGTCACCTTCGGCTCCAGCGACGGCGACAGCTTCACCTATGATCCCAACACTGGGCGGATGGCTACCTATACATTCTCCGTGAACGGCAAAGCCGACACCGGCACTTTGACCTGGAATACGAACGGTACGTTACAAAAGCTGGTCGTCGCCGATCAGATTCCGGGTACGGGCGACAGTCAGACCTGCAATTACTTGTATGACGATTTGCAGCGGGTTTCCTCCGCAAACTGCGGATCAACCTGGGCACAGACCTTCACATTCGACGCTTTCGGCAATATCACCAAGAACGGAAGCCTGCAGTTTATACCCGGTTATTCGACCACCACGAACCAGTTCACGTCGATTCCGGGAGTGAGCGTGAGCTACGACGCGAATGGCAATCTGCTGACCGATAATCTGAACACGTACACCTGGGACCCGAACTGGGGCGGGATGGTTAGTGTGACCAGCGGCTCCACGACAGTATCGGCAACCTACGACGCTCTGGGCAGAATGGTCGAAAACAACGCCGGTGGTACGTACACGGAATTCATCTATGCGCCAACTGGCGCGAAAGTGGCTAAAGTAAATGGAACCACTTTGGTGAAAGCTCTCATTGCCTTGCCCGGCGGCGCGAAAGCCATCTACAATTCATCTGCGTTGGCGTATTATCGTCATTCCGACTGGCTCGGCAGTTCCCGCCTGACCTCAACTCAAGCGCGTGGAGTGTATTCCAGTTCGGCTTACGCCCCATTTGGCGAGCAATATGCGACTTCCGGTACTGCCGATGCGTCGTTCACGGGGCAGGACCAGGACACCATCAGCACTTTGTATGATTTTCCTGCGCGACGTTACAGCCCCAGTCAGGGCCGCTGGATTTCGCCCGACCCACTGGGTCGGGGCGCGGTTGCACTCGCTAATCCCCAAAGCTGGAACCGGTACGCATTTGTGCTTAACAATCCACTCCGTCTAGTTGATAGGACGGGGCTGTGTGGCGATGATGACGACGACAGTGTTAGCGGAGGCGGTGATGGGGGGGGCGGTGGTGAAGATGGCGGGGACGATGATGACGAGGTACAGTCAGAGGCTCGCCGCCACCCCAGCGGTTTCCACGCTCACCGTGGAGCACACGCGAATGATGAGAGTGGCTGCGGTGATGACGACAACAGCGGAGGCGACGACAACAGTGGGGACGACAATCAGCCGCCTGCCATCACGTGCGACGCCCAGTGCCAGCAGCAACAGACTCAACTGATTGATAGCATTCTTGGCATACCGCAAGAAGGGACAGCCGCCGCTGTCGAGATCGTAGGATTTTTGTTTACATACGATGGCCCTAATCCCGATCCTGGCGCGTTCGGAAATTCAGCAAACATTCTAGTGAATGTTTGGCTGTTGCAGACCGTGGATGCAAATGGAAATCCGGTCACCGGAAATTTCCAGGTGACCGAGCAGGTTCAGGAGCTAAACCCATATAACATTACTAGCCCAACGACCGCCGGTCCTCCATGGCAAGGTGGAACGATGATGGACAACATCGGATTTAGCGACCCACACGGCTTTGTGGCTAATTCGGTGCAGCAGACTTTCACAGTTACGTATCCTAGTGGAACGCAATTTCAGCTGAGTACGGTCATCAACCAGTTTGCAGTTTACAATGCTGGCACGGGAAATTTCGTGGCAAATCCTGTGATCATAACGCCATAGCCGTTACTCAAAGGGCATGTCTGTTGAATACTACCTATTCTAGCGATGGACGTGAGTACAGATGACGCCGATGATCTAGATTTTGCGGCGCCTGCGTGTTGAGGTGAAAATCGCGATGAGAAATGCTCGCGCATTCCTTTTGATGTTGACGTTCGTAATTGTTGTCCAGGGACCGGTAATTGCGGGAGATAAAGAAGGGGCCCGAACATACGCTCCCCGAGGTGAGCCCGTTAGGCTGATCCTGGAGATTTTGGATCGCGCCAGCCTCTCGGCATCCTTTGAGTTCTCGGGCGCCTGTCCGGGCCATAATCCCAATTTTCCCCCACTCGGAATCGTACGACTAGGACACGATCCGATTCGCGACTTACACAAAGTGCTAGCGGATCACCCGAACATCCAGATTCAGCAAGACTCGAGCGGCATCGTGCGGATGGTCGAACGTGGCATTCCGAAAGATATCTTAAACGTTAGGATTGGACACGTCTCTTTTGACAGGGAAGGAAATAATGGCAAATACGGCACATACAGTCCAAGTTCCGCGACAGCCACCATTTTGAGCGCGCCCGAAGTGGTGGCATTCATGAAATCGAAGCACATTGAGCCATCGCATGGAGCCGGAGTGCCTGGGAATCTGGTCGGCGAACGGCCGACGAATCAACCGCACTTGTCAGGGACTTTGGAGAATGTTACTGTTTCCCAAGCCCTGGACTCAATTCTCGCGACGTTTCCGGGTATGTGGGTTTACCAGAATTGCCCGGCTCGTGGTGGTAGAGGCCGCGATGTTTTTTTTGGCTTCTTTCGTCTTCAAAGGGCGGGATCTAACGTTTTAGTTGTCGAATAGGAGTATCTCCCAGAATGAATAGGGTGGCGGTCTTTGTTTTCGCGTGCTGTTTTGCGTTACACGCATCTGATAATCAGAGGTCGGTCTTTATTCGCGCGCAGTGCGATGGGAAAGCCTCAACAAGCGTACTTTCGTCGTTGAAGGAAGCAGTCAGCACATCGGCAAGATATCGTTTGGTCTCAGGCATGAACAATGAAGGTCGCTTAGGCGCAGTATTGGCTATATATGTGGTTTGTGCAGAGCGCCCGGGCTTTGCTGCAATCGCAACAACGTATGGCACAGGGACATGCTCACGCGCTACGAACTGTCAATTGCTGATTGAAGGTACCTCGCTTAAGTTGGCTCTGTGCGATTCCAAGGCAACAGCTGAATGCGGACGGAGACTCTTTGAGACCTTCAACACATACGTGAACAAGCCACCCAGTTTATCCAACTCACAGTGAACTCCGGGATGGGTCTGCTTCCGCCGCTTCGGGCTCAACCAGTCTTGCCCTTGCGGCACGGGCACTCCTAGCTCAGCCTGCTTCAGCTTCGTGTGTCAGAATTCGGGGGACCGATCACCTGCAGGAGGTAAGGAGTCAAGGTATTTGCGTTTGAGTCTGAAAATTTCTCTGGATTGAGTTCTCATACCGCAGCCAAGCGCATAGGGCGTGCTGCACATAGTCGACTCGAATCTGAGATGCGGCGTGTGCTCTGTTCAGAACTGCCCCTGGCAACCCACCAGCATAAGGTCCGGAAGAGATTTGCGCCCGCAGGAGGAAAGCGATGCCTCGGGCAATCGCTGCTTCGATCTTCTCGGGCAGTTCTCCTTTCCGCAGGAATGCTAGCGCCGCGAGCAGTCCCTCCAGGCGGGTCGCCGCTGGCGCGGTCCGCCCTGTCGGATCAAAGGCACCGTCTATGCCAGCAGCGACTGAACCTCTAAATTGCTCTCGGAGAATGGAATTGCAAACCTGGACGGCGTGCCGCACTAGTTCCTCGCGTGAGGCTTGGCATGCCCCTTGCTCACAGTACGGAAGCAACCTAGTGGTCGCGATCAGTGCCCAGTGGTCGGCGGGAACGGTGGAAAGCCCGGCGCGACTTCTTGCTAGATAGGACAGTGCCTTGCCAGCGGCAATTAGCCATTCACGCGAGTGATCCGCTTCATACAGCGAGACGAATCCCAAAGCCGCTTCGCCGGGATAATACAAACTCTCCCAATCCGGCACCGGTCCGCTTTTCGCGCGATACTTGTCAACAAAGCTACCGTCGTCCCTTTGCAGAAACAACGCGAATCGCCCCAAGGCTTGCAATTGTTCGAGCGGGACAGATTTTGGACGCGCTCGCTCAACCTCCACCAGCGCGACTAAACTGAGGCCTGTAGCACCCAATTCCGCATAGGAGGGGCGAGGCAGCGGTTTCGACCAGACCACTTGCATTCCGGGACGCACGCCTGGCCCGATATAGTTGTGGCGCAGGTACGCTGCCGCCCGAACCATCGCGTCGACCGCTTGTCGACTCGGCTGGGAACGATTCAGCATCGAGAGCGCGTATATCGCACCCGCGTGCCGCACGATATTGTACGAACCCACTTCCTTGCCGGTGGAAATGTCCACCTCGTACTTAAACCTTCCGTCCGGACCGCAGGCGCGCTCAAGATAAGCCCCAGCCAGCGTAATGGCACGACTAACTTCAGCCCGCGAGGGAATGGGCTCCGCACCGCCGATTGGGTCTTCGGAACCGACCTGCGCAATTGCCTGTGGCGGCAAAAGGACGAGGAAGAGGTGCAATGTTCCAAGCGAGCAGATCGTCCAGCGGTGGTGGCTCAGCACCTTCTGCAAGTCTCGCGATTTCGAGCAGGCTTTGATCATGAATTTTGAAACGCGCCAACTCCTTATTTCATCCCTTCCAGAAAATGAGTGCATGCTAGTCTTTTTCGGAAAACTGAAGCAAGGGGAATCTTCACCCGGCAATATCCGGCAGCAACCGCCCACCATGAGCATCCAGAATCCTGATCAAGAGTCGGCGAACCTACTGCTCGAACTGATCGGCCCCCCGATTTCTAACACACCGTGAGAGTTAGTTTCCGGCAAAATCAACCAAGGAAGGAAGGGGGATTTGCCGTGAAGCGGAAGCGTTTTTCTGTGGAGCAGATCGTGGCGGTGCTGAAGCAAGCTGAGCTGGGGGTGCCGGTGGCGGAACTGATCCGGCAAGTAGGGATCACCGAGCAGACGCTGTATCGGTGGAAGAAGCAGTGCAAGGGACTGGAAACGGACCATGTTGCAGGATGTGCTGTCAAAAAAGTTGTGACGCCCTCGCGGCGCCGCCCGGTGGTGAGCTACTTGCAGGGCACCTACCGGGTGAGCGAGCGGCGTGCCTGTCGTGTGGCGCGGATTCCGGTCTCCACCTTCCGCTATGAGAGCCGACTGGAGCCGAGGACGGCATTGCGGATGCGGATTCGAGAGATCGCACAGGTGCGG
>Ga0335078_10003041_pt1 | contig 25069 bp, 27 predicted proteins | sample Lox_Sample_32_FD_206711 | JGI IMG/M metagenome (GOLD analysis project Ga0335078, IMG submission 206711) | Soil microbial communities from Loxahatchee National Wildlife Refuge, Florida, United States - Lox_Sample_3.2 | ecosystem: Environmental > Terrestrial > Soil > Wetlands | place: USA... | reverse complement strand
GCCCAGCAGCGGCTCGCGTCACTCGTGCTGCGGCTGCGCACTGCCCAGGCGGACGTTCCGCCCGAACTCCGCGAGCTCGGCGCCGAGCTCGACCGCGCTGTCGCCGACGGGAGCGGCGCGCTCAAGGAGCTGCAGGAGATCGCGCGGGGCATCCACCCGGCGATCCTGGCCAAGGGCGGCCTTGGCCCGGCGCTCAATACCCTCGCTCGCCGCTCCGCCGTCCCGGTCGAACTCGACGTGCGCACCACCGGCCGCCTCCCTGAGCCAGTCGAGGTCGCGGCCTACTACGTCGTCTCGGAGGCGCTCACCAACGTGGCCAAGCATGCGCGCGCCTCGGTCGTCACGGTGACGGTCGAAGCCGACGCGGCAGACACCGTCCTGCGCGTCGCAGTCCGCGACGACGGGGCCGGCGGCGCCGACTTCACCCTGGGCACCGGCCTGGTCGGACTCAAGGACCGCGTGGAGGCGCTAGGCGGCCGAATCCTCCTCGACAGCCCAGAGCACGCCGGCACCAGCCTACGCGCAGAGCTCCCGCTCACCGCCATGAACGCTGGCCTCACCGCCGGTTGAGTACTGCCGGCCAGAGCCGGGCGGCGGCCCGAGAGACGAGCTGGAATGACGAGCACTGACGGCAGGTTCGCGGGGTTGCAAGGGGACTCAACTACCGCGTCGGCGCGACCGGGGCCACCGAACGTGAGCGCGGCCGTCACCCTCCGCGCCAGCTAGCCTCCCCCACAGTCCAGCAGGGCGCTTGCGCGTCCCGTCGCCTAGAACAATTGACGAGTGCCGGCAGCGCCTTCAGGCATCGAAGGCATCAGTGGCGAGCAACGGCGCACTGTCGGAGCGCCAGGGTCGGCCACATCCGTTGGGGGACGGCATGATGGTGCAGGTCATCACGATTCGTGGGAAGAGGAGGCCGGACATGCAGCGTGGCAAAGCGTTGTCGGTGTGCATCGCAGGGGTCACTGGCTGGGCAGGCAGGGCCATCGCCCAAGGCGTTCTGGAGGCCGCCGACCTCACACTCGCTACCGCCGTGAGCCGTTCGGGCGCCGGCCAAGACCTCGGCCAGGCCCTCGGCCGGGATGCGCTTGGGGTGCCGGTGTACGGAGCCGTGAACGAGGCGCTCGACGGCGTAGACGTCTTGATCGACTACACGTCGCCAACGGTGGTCAAGGCCAACACGCTGACAGCGGTCAACGCCGGCGTGGCCGTCGTCATCGGTGCGTCGGGACTCACGGGATCGGATTACGAGGAGGTCGACCGCGCGGCTCGCGGTCACTCCGTCGGCGTCATCGCCTCGGGGAACTTCTCGCTCACGGCCGCCATGTGTCAGGCCGGTGCCTTGCTTGCAGCGCGGCACCTGCCGCGCTGGGAGGTGATCGACTATGCGAACGCGGACAAGCCCGATGTTCCGAGCGGGACAGCGCGAGAACTGGCCGAACGCCTGGGAGGGGTCCGAGCACCCGCGCTCGGCTATCCGATCAAAGACCTTGACGGGCCACAGGAGGCGCGAGGCGCGACAATCGGCGGCACTCAGGTGCATTCGATCCGGCTCCCCAGCTTCGTGGTCTCCACGGAGGTAATCTTCGGACTGCCCGATGAGCGTCTGACCATCCGCCACGACGCCGGCGGAACACCCGAGCCATACGTCGCGGGGACGTTGATCGCGGCACGACGGGCCCCCGAGCTCGTCGGACTCACCCGAGGGCTCGACAGGCTCTTGCTCGACGGCGAGTGAAGCGCGCCGGCCAGATTCGCGGCCGCCAACACCAGCCGACCGGACGAGCGCTAAGTGCAACATCCGGTTGTGAGCGATCTTGAGGAGTCGATGATTGCATTTGTCCTTCGGACCCACCCCCTGCCGATCGATAAGACCAGCCGGTGGCTCCTCAAAGCCCAGGTGCCGCGCCCTGCTTGCCGCGCGCAGAGCAGGTTCGTGGTCGGCAGCGCCACGACGCTCGCGGCCGAATGAAAGCGTCTACGGCTCGAGGCGTCCGCGGTCGGCAACCCTCCGCCGGGGTCGCTTCCCCGGGGTCGCTGACTCCAAAATCCTCGCCGCCGCCCCCACGAGCGGCCAGCGTCCCTGGCTCTTCAGCGCCACCCCCGATGTCCGCGCCGGAATTCCGGCGATTGTGGCCCGAGGCATCACCACCACGGAGTTGAGCTGATGGCGTGTGCGGAGGCCGCTCGACGCGCAGTGCTCGTCGCAACCCCCTCGGGGTGGCATAAGGTCGGCGTATTGCAGGGACGGTGGTCAGGGATTTCCCCGGACGTGTTTGGAGAGACACTAACCCTAGGTGTCGCCTGCGCCGGTAGTCGACAGGGTGCGAATCCGAACTAGTTCCGAGGTGTCCCGTGGGTAATGTCGTACATTTGATGCCCCGTCGTAAGCGGATAGCGTTGATCGCGCACGACAATTGCAAGGCGGAGATACTCGAGTGGGCGCGGTTTAATGTCGAGACGTTGGCCGCACATGAGCTTTACGCCACTGGCACGACGGGCGCGTTGCTGGCCCACGAACTTGGCTTGTCGGTTGTCCGGTTTTTCAGCGGGCCGCTGGGTGGAGACCAGCAGGTCGGCGCGGCAATTGCTGAAGGACGAATCGATTTCTTGGTGTTCTTCTGGGACCCGCTGGAGCCACAACCCCACGACGTCGATGTCAAGGCTCTGCTGCGGATCGCGGTCGTGTGCAACGTACCGACCGCCTGCAACCGGGCGACCGCCGACTTCATCCTGTCAAGTCCGCTGACCGGGGAGGAGTACCAGCCCGCAAACAGCGCCTACCTTGGGTCCGCCGCAAGCCCCAGCCACCAACCGCAAGCGGGGCTCAACGCCGGCTGATGTGCGTACCCGCTGCTCCTGTGACGACCGGACCATGTCGGGCACTCCGCGCCGCGCGAACCCGCGGTGTGTCATCGATGACGCAACGGTTGGATCAGGCGTCTGGGCCGGCGCTGGCGTTGTGGTAAGGAGGATGCTGGCGAAGCCGGTGGTGATGTTGTTCGCTCCAGGTGAGCAGAGCGACTAGTCCGCGCGCCTGCCGGACCTGCGCTATTTCGTGCCGATCGTCGCGTCCCCGGCGCATCCGGCGCCGTCTGGGCCCCGATCGCTGGATTCTCCCAGCCTGCCGGCTTGTTGGAGCGACGGCAAGCCTTCGGCGCTCCGGTGGCCCGAGCACCAGCAGGTACGTTGATGAACCGTTGTCGCGGCCTCTCGGAGGCTAAGCGTGGGCGAGTGCCACAGTGTCGACCGTCAGGCAACTCGGAGCCGATCCCGCGTCGCCCGTCAGGGGCGGGGTCGTGGCGGTGGCCGGCGACTACGCAGGTGTAGAGCCGACACCGATATGGCACGGTTACCGTCCGCAATGCCGGCCCGCGCCATGACGCTGCGGTATGGCACCGATGTCCGGGGGGTCTGGGATCGTTCCGAGTCCGGCGCCACGCTCTGCTCATGACCGACCCGCTTTGCATCTGGTGTAGCAAGCCGATCACCAGCTCGTTCTTCAAGCTTCCCCGGCACTGAGCTCTACCTGCATATCGATAAATAATGATCGCCCGTCCGGCCATGAGCAGCAGTCCGCGTGGGTGGATGCGATGGAAGCCGAGATGGCCAGGGAGGCGGCGTGACACAGCGGCACAACGACCCTCGCCTCACCCCTCTACACATACGGCACGACGCGTCCTTGTCAGCTCAGCTCGACCGTGACGCCGTCACACGCGGTCGCTAGCGGGCTCGTGGCGGGGGCGATCGGCACCCTGGGCGTGGCGCGCTTTCGTTCGCCCGTTACCATCGCGGCGGCGATAGCGGTTTCGGCGCGCGGGAGTTCTCATAGGGCCTCTCGATTGGCGCCGCGCACTTCGGCCAGCTCCGTGGACGCCGTGGCGAACCCAGCGATCCGCCACGACCTTCGCGTCGCTTACTACCACGTCGTGCGCGACTAAGTCCCTTTCCTCGAACTCTGACTCGACTGGCAGCGCACCTGCCCGGCGACCCCGGTGCCCGCCACGCCGCCGCTCGGGCGCCAAGCCGGTCCCGGCGCCGACCACGTCCACGCGGCCGGCAGTGAGCCGGGCCTCAGCTGGTCATGTCAATGATGTCGACCGGCACGCCCGTGTTGGTGCGCATCACGGCGTGCCGGTACGCGGTAGCGTAGTGAGGGTGCGCGAACACGAGCACGTGCTCCGCCGGGAACAGGACGAGCGCGTCTTCGAGCGCCTGGGCGCCGTCGTGGTCGCCAACGTATCCGGCGGCCTTGACCGGCCGGCTGCGCAGTGAGGCGACCGTCTCGCTCTCCGCGCGCAGCGCTGACCGGTAGCGGCCCTCGTCGTCTGCGGGCCCCGACTCGCCGAAGCCCTCCGGCGAGACGACCATAACGCCGAGCGAGTCCGCGTTCGCCGCAACGCCGTTGCACCTCGACACGGCGTCGAGCACCTGCTCCGCCGACACGGGCTCGGAGGTCATGACGACGAGGCGGTGCGGTGCCTCGGGGCCGGTGTAGTTCGGCCCGGGCGGCTCCGGCCAGTTGAGCTCTGATGACGCCAAGGGCTGGTGCGGACGGCGTCGCGGGCGGTCACTGTCGCCGACGCTCCATTCGACGTCACGCACGACGACGAACGTCGCCACCACCAACGCGGCGAACGCGGCGATGAGAGCCCAGATGGTGCCGGTCTCGACGGCGAATATGACGGCGCCGACGCAGAAGAACATGCCAACGATCACAACCCCGAGGAACTGGGGGTTTCGGTCCTTGCTCGGCATCAGGCCACCGGGAACCCAAAGCTGTCCATGCGGCCAGCCTGGGGCGGTGCCACGGGGTCGACAATCGCGGACATCAATCGTGTGATACGCACTGCGTATGCATCAGCAGGCGGCAGTGGCTCGCGATCAAGGACCTCTCGATGCTCCCGCCCAGCACGCCGTCCTGAGCAGGACGCTGCGGTTCGGGGTACGTGATCTTCGTGCGGTCGCCAAAGTCCGGAGCCGGTGAGGGCCTGGGTGACGGGCGGTGACCGGCGATCGCCCTCGATGACGTGCTGACTCAGCGGCCGCCGGGCAGGCACGGAATCAGGTACGTGCCGTCGGCCTGGACGTAGAGTCCGTGGATCTCGGTCTCGAAGCCCGGGAACCGCACGTTCAGCTGTTGGCTGGCGGTCAGGTAGCGGATCAGGCCGCCGTCGGTCGGACCGAACCTCTCGCCTGGCATCACGACCGGGATCCCGGGCGGGTATGGCACGATCATCGCCGCGCTGATCCGGCTGGCCAGCTCACTCACCCGCAGCATCTCGACGCTCCCATCCACGAGATGCTCGTACGCGCTGGCCGGTGTCGCCACCGGCTCGGGCGCCTCCGAGTACATCGCTTCAACCAATTCGGTCATTTCGGCCGACCGCATCGCGGCGTGCAGTTCGTCGGCGAGCCCGCGGATAGTCATCGGCCGGTAGCGCTCGGGATGCTCAGCGACCAGCCGGGGCAGCGCCTCGATCAGCGGCGATTCTGCGTCGTAGACGCGCTTGAATTCGAGCAGCTCGGTCAGCAGCGTCCCAGACTTGCCGCGAGTGATCCCGAGCGAGAACAGCAGGAGAAACGAATACGAGCCGGTCTTCTCCACCACGGTCCCGCGCTCGTCGAGAAAGCGCGATACCACCGCCGCCGGGATCCCGCGTGTGTCGAGCCGGCCCTCCGGTGCGATGCCGGGGGTGAGGATGGTGACCTTGGTCGGGTCCAGCATCGCATGCCCGTCCCCGAGGTGTGAATAGCCGTGCCACGACTGGCCCTCGCGCAGCATCCAGCGCTCCGGATCGGCGTCGTCGACCCCGTCTGAGCTCGTCGCGTGGTCGGGCTGCCACGCGCGGAAGCACCAGTCCTCCGCCGGGCATTCGTCGGCGACCGACGTGAGCTCGCGGCGAAACTCGAGCGCCTCCTGCACGGCGTTATCGACCAGGGCCGTGCCTTGCGGGCCTTCCATCATCCGGGAGGCGACGTCGAGCGAGGCGATCATCCCATACTGCGGCGAGGTCGACGTATGCATCATGAACGCTTCCTCAAGCGCAGCGCCGCTCACGATCCGTTCGCTGTCGTGCAGATGGATCATGGATGCTTGCGAGAACGCGGTGAGCAACTTGTGGGTGGACTGGGTTGCGAACGTGGCTGCCTGTCCTTGCCGTCGCTCGACCCCCATCGCGTGACGCCCCGCGTATAGGGGGTGAAAGTGCGCGTACGCGAACCACGCCTCGTCGAACAACACCCGCCGGCTGGTCTGTGACAGATCGTCGAGGACCGTGCTTGCGTCGTAGCAGAGCCCGTCGTAGGTCGAGTTGGTCACCACGGCGATCGCCGCGCTCGTTGTGCCGGACGGCACCAGCGGGTTGGCTGCGAGGCTCGCACGCACGGTCTCCGCGCTCAGCCCGTCGGGCGGGATGGGGCCGATGATCCCATATGCGTTACGCGTTGGATGCAGGTAGACCGGGATCGCGCCGGTCATCACGATCGCGTGCATGATCGATTTGTGACAGTTGCGGTCGACCAGCACGACATCGCCCGGCCGAACACACGCGTGGAACACGATCTTGTTCGCGGTCGAGGTGCCGTTGGTGACAAACATCGTGCGGTCCGCCCCGAACGTCGTCGCCGCCTCGGCCTCTGCCACGCCGACCGGCCCGGAGTGCTCGAGGAGCGAGCCGAGCTCCTCGACTGAAACAGAGAGGTCGCTGCGCAGTGTGTTCTCACCGAAGAACTCATGAAAGGCCGATCCGACCGGCGTCTTCAGGAACGCGGTGCCGCCGCTGTGGCCCGGCGTGTGCCACGAGTAACGGGCCTCCTGGACGAACTCGACCAGCGCACCGAAGAACGGCGGCAACAGCGGCTCGAGGTACTCACGGCGAGCCTCCTCGACGCGGTCGACGACAAAATCTGGCGTGTCCTCGAGCTTCCACACGTAGCCCGTCACGATCCGCAGCACCTCCGGGGGTACCCCATCTGCGATCGAGCGATCGGCGAGCAAGAAGATCGGGACGGTCGCGTTGCGCTCGCGCACGAGCCGCACCAGCGCCTCCGCGCGGCCCGCGGTGCCAACTATCACAGCAGACCGATCGCGCTCGGGCGCAAGCGCGTGGTGCACGTCCCAGTCGATCAGCAGGCAGCTCAACGACGCGGTCGAGGCAATGATCTGCTCGGCATCGCCCGGGTCGGTGGCCGTGATCACCTCCCTGCCGTCGGCACGGAGGTGCTCTACCAGCGCGCGGGTGGCGCGACCGGCCGCCGTCTCGTCGCCGAGCTCGTCGTCGACCAGGAGGATCGGAAACGGATCCAGCAGACGCATCTCAGTTGCCGTCCGTTTCGCTTTCAAGCCGGATGAGGAGGATCTGCGGCCGCTTCAGGGATCCCGCGGCGATCCCGTACTCCCGCGCGCCGAAGGCGCTATCGCCGCCGCGAGGGTACCGGGCAAACCTCGGCGGGTCCGCGCCCAAGGTGCCGACCGCCTCGCCCACGAGCCCGCTCGCGCCAGCGCATAACGACGAGCCGACCTCAACACGAGCTTTGCATTCCATATGCGCAGAGCGTCGACCCCAGACCCGGGATGATCCTAAACATCCGGAGCGTCCCCGTCATACAGCCGCGTGATCGTGACAGGACGGGGTTGCGACGCGGCGCGCCCACGGTCGAGAGCCGCTATCGCGCCGGCAGATCCCGAGGCGGCTGAGATCCGGTGAGCCGCGGGTTGTCCGCCAGCCATCTGAGGTCTGATGGCTGGTATAGCTCAGCGGCTCGTCCGTTATGCCGAGTCGCCCTCTCGCGCCAACCTTGCCGCGCTACACGCGAGTTTCGTAGGAGCAAGTTGAACTATGACACTTGGACTACTGGTGTTGCGGATCGTTGTCGGCGGGCTGTTCGTCGGCCAATGCGCAGAAGCACCGGACGATCGGCCGGATCACGTTGTCGGTTTGAGAAGTCCAGGACGGGCGAGGGAACCACGATGCATGACGACGCCGACCAGGCACCACCGACCAGCACGCCGGACTTTGCGACCCCCGGCCTAGGCCCGTCGGGACGCTGCGTCGGCCACAGGCGCGCAGGTTGCCGCAACCGAGGTGGATGCCGCCCGCCTCAACCAGGTCGCAGCCGTGCCCAGCCGCAGCCCCGGTACGACTGCACGCACAAGTGCTGACGACGGCATGCCCGTTGCCGCTCAGGTCGAGGCGGCCGAGACTGGACGGCCGACTCACCCTGGGGAGCCGCATGGTGGGGGCACCGCGGGCCGGTTGAACTGGCTGCGAGCGGGCGTGCTGGGCGCCAACGACGGGATCGTGTCAGTGGCAGGAATCGTCATCGGGTGGCAGGCGCCACTACGTCCCGCGGCGCCATCTTCACCGCGGGTCTGGCGGGGCTGGTCGGCGGGGCGGTGTTAATGTCGCTGGGTGAGTACGTGTCAGTCTCCCGCCAGCGCGACAGTCAGCGGGCGGATATCAACCGGGAGAAACAGGAACTGGCTGACAGCCCGGATGCCGAACTGACCGAGCTGACCGCTCTGTACGAAGCGAAGGGCCTTTCCGCCGCCACTGCCCGCACGGTGGCCACCGAGCTGACCGCCCGGAACGCCCTTGCAGCCCATGAGGACGCCGAGTTACACATCGACCCCGCCGACCTTCCCAATCCCTTCCAGGCCGCCGCCGCCTCGGCGCTGTCGTTCGTCTTCGGCGCGCTGCTCCCGATGCTCGCCATTTTGTTGCCTCCAATCGGCCGACGGGTCCCGGTGACCTTTGCCGCCGTCCTACTCGCGCTCGCGCTGACCGGCGCCCTCAGCGCCCACTTGGGCGGCAGCAGCGTCCGTCGCGCCGTCCTGCGCGTGGTCATCGGCGGAGCGCTCGGCCTCGCCTTCACGTACGGCATCGGGAACCTGTTCGGCACAGCTGTCGGCTGATGCGGAAACGACGCTCGCGAGAACCAAGCCCGATCTCGACCGGGCGTCGCGATAACTCCCGCAGCTCCGCGCGGGGCGCGAACCCGATCACGTTGTGGTCTCGGAACAAGCTTCAGGGTGCCGGCTCAGTGTGTGCCCACGATGCGCTTCTTGCGGCGGGAGCGCATCCTTGCTCCATGTCCGCCGCCGACATTCAACTCCAGATTCAGAACCTCACGGCTGAACGGGCGCTCGCATCGATCGAGGGACTCGGTGACGACCTCGATTACATGGCCGACCTCGAGGACGAGCTTGCGACCATGCGGCACGCGTATACGACGGCCGCAGTCAGCGAGATAGCAACGCTCAGGGGCAGTCTGTCCGGACGGCTAGCCGGCTGACCCGTCTCGTCGGAGCCGGCTGCGAGCGTTCGCGGTCATTCCGGTCCTGCGGCCTCCGCTAACGCATTCAGAGACGGCGCGAAATAGTACGCACAGCTGACGGGCTTGGAGAAGTCGGTCAGTCGGTCGCGGAGGCCGTCCGGGGCGTTGCCGAACATTCGCGCAAGCATCATGTCGTATCGTGAGCGCTCGGCGCTGAACGCGAGGAAGTAAAGGCCGTGCTCCTCGGCGGTGCCATACGGAACGCTGCGGCGAAAGATCTCGAGCTCCTCACCGTCGACGGTCATCTCGACGCGTGCGATGTGGGCCGTCGGCGGCTTCTCCGTTTCGGAGAGCTCGATGCTGTCGGCCTTGGTACGTCCGATCACCCGCTGCTGCTCCTCCACGGGAAGCTGATTGAACGCCACGAGATCGTGCACCCAGCGCATTGCGATGACGTGGCTGCCGCCCTCTCCAGCCTGGCCGGGAGGGACGAGCGCAACGTCGGCCGCCCGGCGGACGGGCCGGTTGGCGGTCCCGTCGATGAAGCCGGTGATGTCGCGCCCGCCGAGATATGTGAACCCGGGCCGCTCGGCGGCAAGGTCGGCAGCCTCCCGTACCGCCAGCGCCGCCATCCGGGCGCTCTGCCAGGTCACATCCGGCTCGGCGCCGCTCAGCCACAACCACGCGTCGTGCTGGACAGCCGGCGCCACGTGGCCGTCGCGTCCGATGATCGTTTGAAACGGACCGAGGTCGGCGGGCGCGCCCAACGGCGCCACGGATCGCCAGAGCTCAGCCCCGAATCCGGCCACGAGGTTTACTCCACCGGCCGAGACATCGGGCGTCCGCAGACGCCGAAACGCCGCCACCGCTTGAGCGGCATCAACGCCAGGCTTTAGATCGAACTCCAGAAAGTGATGGGCGTGCGTGCCCTGAGCGAAGATGCCGAACTGGGGCAGGACGAATCGGGGCGACTCTGTGCCCATGGTCACCTCGCCTGGTAGGAAACGCTCATCATCGTCGCGCGGCCGATGGCCCCTGACCCGCCGAGGGCCACACGGCGGGACAAGCCGATTTGATCACCCGCCACGGTGTGCTGTCAACAAGGCACCGTTTGGCTCGGATCGAAGGCGGCCAATTTCCGATCACCTGTCCGGGTCGGCACCGTAGCGCCGTGCCAGGAAGAAAGAGAGGCACAACCACGCGCGTCGAGGACGCCGAACGTGGAAGGCTGCGCCGCGATGGGCGGCGAATGAAGGTGTCGCGGGCTTCCGGGCTTGGCATCAGCATTCAAGTGAGAACGCCCCGACACCGGCGGGATATGAGGCCGGGCTCGGGGCGTACTCGGGGAGGAGAGGTGCTGCTTTGGAGATCATGCGGCAAGCCTCTCAGCAGCCAAGGCCAATCTTCAGAGGGAGCCATAAGCGGCGCTTATTGAGGGGCCCGCGGATCGAGTCGTCGACCGGCGCTCGCTCGCGCAGCCTGCCCCGGTCGATACGCACGCCCTCCGCGGTCGGACGGCTCAGTGGCTGGAGGCGCGCTGTCCGCGGTGGCGGCCCGTCGTGGGAGCATGTCAGCCACCCGCCGCGCCGCAATATCGAGTGGCGCGAGGTCGTCTCGCTGCTGGGGACGATCGGGACCGTGACCCACCAGCACAACGGCAAGCTCAAGGTAGCGCTCGGTCCTGAGACCGAGGTGCTCCCCGCGCCGCACGGCAAGGACGTCGACGTTCAGATCGTGGTGGCGGGCGGATGCTGGGTCGGGCCGGTTTCGCACCAGAGCGATCCCCCGCCACACCCGATCGGCGCGCGCAGGATCAGGGTGATGGTCGGTGGGGCGAGCCGACTTAGGACGCCGGTTTAGCTGAGGCGCGCTCGACGCTCCACGCCGTCGATCACCCATGACGCTGCCGTACCTGCGTCACGGCGATCGGGCTATGCCAGCGTATGGAGCTACTACCTGCCGAGAAGCGATGCAACGGAGCTCACGGTGATCGCCACGATCACTGTCCCGAAGACGTAGGAGGTCAGTGCGTGGCGCAGGGCGCTGCGGCGAACGCGCTTGCCAGTCAGATCGGTATCGGAGACCTGGAACGTCATCCCGATCGTGAGCGCGAGATAGGCGAAGTCGAGGTAGTCCGGGCGATCGCCGTGGAAATCGATCCCGCCGTCCGGTGGTGTGTAGTACAGCCGGGCGTAGCGGAGGGCGTAAACCGTGTGTACGGACGACCAAGCGAGCGCGACGCTCGCCAGGGTGAGCGCGGTCAACAGTCCCCGCGCCGGGGCATGGGCGTGGCTTGCCTGCGCGAGCGTGAACGCGACTGCCAACAGGCTTGCAGCGCCGGCTCCGATGAGGACGGCCTCCGCTGCCGCCCGGGAGGCGTCCTCGGCGCGGGCCATCCTGGCTGTCGCCGCGGGGTCAAGGCCCGCGACGCTGGCCCACACCCAGACCACGAATACGAGCGACGCGACGTCGGTGGCACACAAGGCCGCGACCGACCAGGAGGTTCCCACGACGATTGCGATCGCCGCCGCTGCGAGACCGCCGGCGACGCCAACGAGCACGCGCTTAGCCGCCAGCCAGGAGTGGTCGGCCGCGACGGCGGGTGGGTCTGAGTCGGACGGTTCGTCGATCACCGAATCTTCGCGCCGGCGTCGGTCGGCACCACCTGATCGCCGGATATCGCCGATGCGTCCGGATCGCGGTAGACAGGATTCCGCTTCGGCGTCGACGCTATGGACGAACGCGCTGTCCACCCCAACGTGCTGCCGAGCCGCTAGCGCCATACCCGCGGCGTCTCCCGAGGGTCTTGCTGGTTATTGCCGCGCGCGCGATCGAGCCTACGTTCGTCCTGTAAGAGGATTCGATGTCTGGGAGATGCGCCATGGATGCCCACGCCGGCCAGAGAGCTTGATGACATGACGCGCGGCGTCTTTCTGTTTGTGAGTGCATTCCTCGCCAGCGGGGTTGAGATGGTTGAAGCGTTGACGATTGTGCTCGCGGTTGGGGTGACGCGCGGGTGGCGCTCAACACTGCTGGGCGCGGGCGCTGCGGCGCTGGGGCTTGCGGCGATCGTTGCGGTACTCGGGCCCGCGGTCTCCGCGGTCCCCTTGACCACCCTGCGGCTGGTGGTCGGCGGCCTGCTGCTGATCTTCGGGTTGCAGTGGCTGCGCAAGGCGATCCTCCGCGCCGGGGGTTACAAGCCGCTCCACGACGAGGTTGCCAGCTATGAGAAGGAGCGGGCTCAGGCGCAGCACGCCGGCTCCGAACGAAAGAAGTCGGTGGATTGGTACTCGTTCACCGTGTCATTCAAGGGGGTGTTCCTCGAAGGACTCGAGGTCGCGTTCATCGTCGTCACATTCGGAGCCGCGCAGAGCAACGGAGTCGCGATCGCCGCCGCGGCGGCCGCCGCGGCGTTTGTCGTCGTCCTGGTGGTCGGCACGGTCGTGCGCGCTCCGCTTAGCCGCGTGCCGGAGAACACGCTGAAGTTCGTGGTCGGGCTGCTGCTCACCGGCTTCGGGACCTTCTGGGCCGGCGAGGGCGCCGGGGTGAGCTGGCCCGGAGAGGATGTCTCCCTCCTCGGGATTTTCGCGCTCCTGCTTGCCTTCTCGTTGACGCTGGTCAAGCTCCTGCGACGGAGGCTCGGGATCGCCAGGCTGTCTGCCGACCCGGCGGGAGCGCGGGCGTGAAGTACGTCGTCGCGTTCTTCCGCTTCTGGTACGACTTCATCGTCGGGGATGACTGGCGGATCGCGGCGGGTGTCGTGGCAGCCATCGGGTTGACGGCGCTGATCGCGCATCGCGGTATCGCTGCGTGGTGGCTGATGGTGGTCTCCGTGATCGCCGTGCTGATCGGCTCGGTGCGACGCGGCGCGCGGTGATGCCATCCCTACCGCTGGCGTCCCCGCTCGCACCGTTTGTCGATCCGCTGCCCGGGGCCCCGGCGGTTGCGCCGACCAGCGTCGTACCCAAAGCGCGCATCGAACGCCTCGCGGCGGCGGGCCGGCCGGCGATGCGGCCGTAGCCGTCGGCAGCTCCACTGACGACGCCTTCGAAAAGAGCGAGGACCGATCTGAGACCGGGAGTCGCCTCAGCCGCCTCAACCATGTGCAGCTCGGTCGTCCCCGGGTTGGCAAACAGTAAGGTGAGCCCCGACTCGACCAGCGTGCGCATCAACATGCGCGCACCATCTGCCGAAACGTTACTCGCCATTATGGTCATCTCCGATCCGAGTGCCGTGGCCGCAGGCCTAACGCCACGATAGGTCCCGCAGGACCTCACGGGCATACCCATCAGTGATCGTGCGATGGCCGAAACGTCTGGCGCGACGTCCATCCCCTCAACACAATGGGATCGCAGCGCACTTTGGACTGGCGATCCGCCCGGATCTCCGAAGCCTTCTCGACAGCACGCATCAGCGAACCTGTGAGCACCGGAGTCGAACCACCAGAAGCAGCTCGGCCACGTCGTCGCGAGTCGGTCGCGGATCGCCGGAGAGCTGAGCAGGCGCGAGCCGAACGCGCCCGGAGATGGGTGCGAAAGCTGCTCTTCGGAGACTGGACCCCGGTGCTGCGTGATCCGCTGGACTTGATGCGTCTGTCGTTCGCTGTCGCTTCAATCGGGTTCCTGCTGACCGGCCATCCGGCCATTGCAGGCCACATGTTCATGGATTTCCTGATCGTCGTAGCCGCGGGGCGCATGAACATGCCGCGGCTATTCGATCTGCTGTTCATCCTCGGGTGGGCCACCCAGTCCTGGGGCAACGCCGCCGGCCTCTTCAACCTGAACGACTGCACAAACATCCGGCTGGGCAAGTCCAACCACGTGTGCCTGGGATACGACAATTTCGTGCACGTGGTGATTCCGCTGACCAGCATCGCGCCGATCTACGTGCTTGGTCTCCGGCTCGGCGTGCTGCCCGACATCAGCAAGGAGACCAGCTGGCGTGATCGGTTTGGCACGGTGCTGTTCGCGGTGCTCGGTGTCATGTCGATCGAGTATCTGAACGAGATCTGGGAGTACGTCGCGGTCAACTGGCTCGGTTTGAAGCTCCAAATCGGCTACTCGGACACGATCCACGATATGGCTCTCGGCGTACTCGGCTCGGTGGCCGGAGGCGTGCTCATGTGGGTGTGGGCCGCGAAGCGGTGGCCGACCAAACGCAAGCGGCTCACGCAGACGTAGCGCGCAGGTGAATCGGGTTTGATAGCAGCCACAGCCGCCCGTTGATCCACGCCTCTACTCGATAGACCCCCGGATGTTCGGCGCCGAGATCTACGGTCGCGCCGTGGGTCCGGTGCAGGCGCGCGCCGTCTCGGATCACCATGATCTCGGCCGGCCGGGGCAGCCGCACGCGCAGCTGCGCCCGTTCGGCGGGTGCTTCCCCGCCAAGCTGGATCATCTGGCCATCGGCGCGCTCGGCCGACAGACGCGCCCCGTGCGCCGGGGCCACGAAAGGACAGGTCAACCAGGCCCTGCCCTCGGCGAGTGCTCGCAGTATGGTCGCTCGGTCGGACTTGAGCTCGCCGGTCAGCGGGCGGTCGCACAGCAGGTGGGTGCGCAGCAGGTCGAACGTGCGTGCGTGGGAGATGGGAGAGTGCACGCGCCCGCCGAAGCGGATGCCGGGCTGATGGCCGTCGAGTCCGCCGACCGCGGGCACGCGCCGATGAGCCGAGAGCTCATCCCAGCGGCGCAGATGCTCGGCCGGCGGGCCCTTGGCGACCCCGGTCTGCGGGTCGCGCAACCAGCGCAGCGCCTCAGCCGGCGTGCGCCATCCCTCGGCCGCATCAGTCGTGAGACTCCAAAGCTCGAGACCGTCGTATCCTCGCGGGTCGTCGAGCGCCGGCCAGCCGTGGGGCGGCACGATGCGGCGCGCAAGCGAAGGTATGAGCATGTGGCCCCCGGCGGAAAATGGGTGGGCGGCGAAACCGATCCCGTCGGCCGCCCGCACGGCATCGGCGATCTCCAGCGCCGACCGGCCCGCGTGGGGAATTTCCTGGGTAACCCCGAACGCGAGGTAGTGCCCCTCCTTGGAGCTGATCTCAGTGCCGATCAGCAGCAACACACCGTCGTGCATGCCCTCCCAGCCGTCGCGGCGCGCCTGGAGGGAGTCGTGATCGGTCAGCAGCAGCGCGTCGGCGCCCACGATGCGGGCGACGGCGAGCAGCTCGGAGACGGTTGCGGTCCCGTCGGAGTAGGTGCTGTGGACGTGCAGCACGCATGAGACATCGAAGAGGCGCGCTGGCGGCTGCATCACGAACATCGTCACACAGCCCGAAACTGATGGCCGCTACGCTCTATGCGTGCCCTGGCGCCGCGCAGCTGGACTCATCGTCGTCGCGCTCGCCGGGTCTGCCGCCGCGGCGTTCCTGCTGCCACACTCGCCTTCGGGCCTGCGTGGGCTGCTCGCGGGCGCCGGGCCGGCCGCGCCGCTGATCGCGCTGGCGGCGTGGATCGTGCTCACGCCGGCGATGTTCCCCGGGAACGTCCTCGCCGCCGCAGGCGGTCTGGCCTTCGGCGCCTTTACGGGCTCTCTCCTCGCGTTCGGCGGCGCCGTCGCCGGCGGCCTCATCGCCTTCGCCCTCGCGCGCACGGCGGCGCGCCAACCGATCCAGCGCTTCGTGCAGCACAAGCCGCGGCTCGCCAGCAGCCATGCGCTACTCCAGCGGCGCGGGTTCACAGCCATCCTCGCAGCGCGCCTGATGCCCGGCATACCGGCGACCGGGCTGCACTACGCGGCTGGAGTGTCGCCCGTCCGTACCCGCGCGTTCGCGGGCGCGATGGCGATCGGAGCTCTGCTGCGCACGGTGCCCTATGCGATCCTTGGTCAGGGCCTCAGCTCCGGCTCCGTCACGACCATCCTGATCGCAGGCGGCTCGGTGGCGCTCGGCGCTGTATCGACAGGCGTGCTCATGCGCCAGATCCGCCGCATCGATGCGGCGGCCGCGTGACGGCGAGCACCGCCGGCACCACACGGTGAGCATGCGATCGCTCGGTCAGACGTGGTCGACGAACATGTCGACCTGCGGCGTCGCTCCTGGGACGTACGCGTAGGCGTCGAAGTCGGTGACGCCCTCCTCGGCGAGGACGTCCTCGCACAGGAACATTTTGCCCGTGCAGTCCCGGCTTGGGCGCGTTATGACCGCGTAGGCGGCGTCGGCGTAGAGCTCTGGTTTGCGCGACGCGGCCATCGCGTCCTCGCCGCCGAGGAGGTTCTGCACCGCGGCGGTCGCGATCAGCGTGCGTGGCCACAGCGCGTTCGAGGCGATCCCAGCGTCGCGGAACTCCGCCGCAAACCCGAGCGCGCATAGACTCATGCCGTACTTGGCGATCGTGTAAGCAACGTGCGGCCCGAGCCAGCGAGGCTCGAGGCTGATCGGCGGCGACAGCGTCAGGATGTGCGGGTTCGTCGCCCGCTTGAGGTGCGGGATGCAGGCGCGGGTGACGACGAAGGTGCCGCGCGTGTTGATGTCCTGCATCAGGTCGTAGCGCTTGATCTCCAGCGCCTCGGTGCCCGACAAGTTGATCGCCGAGGCGTTGTTGATGCAAACGTCGACGCCGCCGAAGCGCTCCACGGTCGCACCGACCGCGTCCGCCACCGCCGCCTCGTCGCGGATATCGCCGACGATCGGCAGCGCGCGGCCGCCGGCGGCCTCGATCTCCTCGGCGGCCGTGAACACGGTCCCGGGAAGCCGGGGGTTTGGCTCGGCGGTCTTGGCGATCAGCGCGATGTTGGCGCCGTCGCGCGCTGCGCGCAGGGCGATTTCCAGGCCGATCCCCCGGCTGCCGCCGGAGATGAACAGAGTTCTGTCCTTCAGGCTCACTTTCGGTTCTCCGATCTCAGCTTGTAGTACGGGAGTAACCCCGAGACGGTAACTCGGCGAGCTAACGCTTCATATACGCCACGACGTCTTGCGCCAGGTCGTAGACGTCGGGGGAGCCGAGTCCGGTGGCGAAGTCCCACCCGGTAGTGGCCGGGTAGTAGCGGTTGGTGCCCTTCGTGAGGTCGTGAAAGGCCGGAGCCCGCTGCGGGGTCGCGGCGATCGAGTAGAGCATCGGATCGACGAACCCGAGTCGTCTGACCCCGTGCTGGCGTGCGTACTGAGCGATGAGCGCCGTGCTCGCGGCCCAGAACGGCGCGGCCGCGCTGGTGCCGCCGGCCACCGTGAGAGCGCCGGCGGTGTACGCGTCCCAGCCTGACCACGGGTCGGCGTTCGCGGCCACGTCCGGAACTTGCCGTCTGCCGTCGGAGAACTGGTTGGCGACCCCGGGGCCGGCTTGCCAGCTCGGGCGGGCGAAGTCGAGGCTCAGGCCGCCGCCCCCACCGCTCTGCTCGAGGGTGTCCTGCCACGCCGTCTCTCCTCTATATACCCCGGTGGTCGTCGTCGAGAGCGCGGTGCCTCCGACGCTGAGCACGAACGGGCTCGAGCTCGGCCAGCTCACCGAGAGGCGATGGTCGCTGCCGTTGTCCTGCTGGCATGTGTACGCGCCGGCGTCTCCCGAGGCAGCCAGGATGGTGATGCCGCGCGCGGCGGCCGCTTCGATCGCCTGCTCGTCGCGGCGGATGTCGGCCGCTGGTGTCGCCGCCTCGCAGGTGCCCCAGCTGACGGAGGCGATGCTGGCCTGACCGTCGGCGGCGATCTGATCCACGACGGCGCCGAACGCGTCGGCGCCCGACGCGGTGGCGTCAGGCGCGTTGTAGTCAAGCAGTTGGGCCGCCGGTGCGATTTCGTGCGCCACCTCCAGGTCGAGGTCCGCCTCGGCCACCGCCGAAGCTCTGGCGTCGCTGGTTCCTCCGTCGACCGCCATGTCGCGAGGCGTCACCGACGGCAGGCCGAACTGCTGGTCGAAACCATCCAGGTCCGATTGCTGGTATGCGCCGAACTCGACCAGGGCGATCTTCTCGCCCTGGCCCGTGATGCGCCGAGCCGCGAGAGGGTTGATGTCGTAGGCCATCTTCGCGCTCGCCGGGCCCATGCCCTCGATCGCCTTGGCAGCATCCGACTCGATCGGGGTATTGTTCAGGCCGGCGACGGCGACTACGGCACTCCGGAGGTCGCGCGGAACGATCGCCTTGCCGATCGGAGCGTGAAAGCGCCGTCCGCCGGCGCCGCGGTAGTTGTTCAAGCGCAGGCCGAACAGCCGGTCGATCGTGCCGGCGGTCGCGCGCACCTCGAGCGCCGTCCGTTGGGGGTAGCTGCCGGTGACCTGGACTGCGTCCCGCGCCAGCCGAGCGGTTGCGCGGTTGAGCGCAGGGCGCGTTAGGCCAAACTGCGCACCGAACGCAGCGGCGTCGATGAAGTGGTGGTAAGCGGGCGACGCGGGATCCTCAACATTGTCGAGGAAGCGCGTCAGGCGCGCCTGCCCGGGCAGGCGCAGGACCAGCGAGAACTCGATCGTCGTGCGCGGGTTGGTGCTCCCCACGGGCGTTGGCGCCCCAGAACGACCTCGCGCCGCCGGGGCGAGCTGCCGTGCGCACGACACCGCCACCGCTACGGCGAGCACGCCGACCACGGCGACATATCGCCACCTGAGCGACCGCCCGAGGGACGCGTGTCGCGCCTGGCTGATCGCGCGGCGTCTCATCGCGGCCATTGCACGCTGTTGATGATCAGGTCAGCCAAGGCGTACAGACCGCTGCGGGGACCGCTCTCGCTGCTGGCGCCCACCACCGTTGCCGTCACCGTGACGTGGCCATTGGATGCCGCCTCGGACACGACGCTGGCCGGCTGACTGCCCTGCGGCGACGTGAGGTCTGCGACGTACGCCCGGCCCGCACCGGAGACGTAACCGACGCCCGCCCCGAGGAGCTGATGGGCGGGGTTGCCGTCCCGCGCCAGCTGCGAAAGCCCCTTGAGCCCGCGGACCTGCTCGGCGATGGCCTGCGACGGAGCGGTTCCCGGCGGGAGCCCCTGGATCGCCACCGTGGCACTATGCCCGTCGAGCTTGGTCGCCAGTACCAGCCTGCCGGGCGCCTGCTGCGAGACCGTCCCCACCGATCCGGGGTAGTCGAGGCTGAAGCCGTACTGCGAGCTGCGCCACGCGGTCTCCCGGATGACCGCTGGGGCGGAAGGCGGTGCCCCGCAAGGTTGACCGCTGGAACAGGGCGCGGTCGTGCCCGGGGCGACCAGGACGATCATCACAATCGACAATCCGATCAGGAGCAAGAACACAAGCAAGAAGGCGTGGACGATCTTCCCGCCCAGGCTCCCGGTGGTGCCGCGTGAGGCGCGCGGTCCTACGAAAACGCTCACGACCCGGTCTCCGGTGAGGGGCCAAGGAGCGGGTCCCCGGTCCCGCCGTGGGCCTGCTTGAGGCCCGGAAGCTTCGGCGACGCCTGAAGCGAGATGCCGCACTGGCCGCAGAACGTGTGGCGCGCGGTCAGATGGCCGCAGTTCGGGCAGATCAATGCGCCGCCGATCGGGGTCTCGGAGGACTCCTGAAGCAAGCCGACATGGATCGCCCGCCGTAGCAGCGAGATCGCCACCACGTCGAATGCCGCCAGCCACGCGAGCCAGCCGCCGGCGGGCAGAAATGTCTCGCCCACCGCGCCACCCATAACCAGGAGCCCGGCCAACGGCAGCGCCACAGCCGGGTGGCCGAGTGCTCCCAGCGCGTTGGCGTCACGTGCCGGGGAGCGATACCGCAGCCACAGCGCCGCACACGCAGCCGAGGCAGCTCCCATGGTCAAGACCGGCATGCCAACCGCCAGCGATAGCAGGCGCCAGATCCAAGGGAGCACCGCTCCCCCTGGCCGGAGCCCCGCGCCAATCAGATGGATTCCATATGTGATGGCCTGTGCGCCGCTGAACCATGCGGCCGCGGTCGCGCCGAAGGCGACGCCGTCGAGGACGTCGTTGAAGCGCTGATAGCGAAACAGGATGAGCGGTCCCAGGAGGAGAACGAAGAACCCGCAGAGGGGAAGGGCCAGACCCTGGACGACCAGGTACTGAGAGGTTCCGTTCACGATCACCGATCCGACAGACGGCTCGACGGCCAGAGCGAGCAGACCGAACGCGATGCCCGCGGCGGCGCCCCAGCCGATCGTCAGTCCCATCACCCAAATCGGCTCGTCCTCGTAGATGTTGGCGTCGACGAGATACAGGACGACAATGGTCGGAAACAGCAGCGCGGCCGCGATAAGCGCAACGGGGAATAGGCGCAGCGCGGCCAGCACGATGACGGCGACCGTCCCGAGCCCGAGGGCTAGCCGAAAGCTTGAGCGTGAGTCCCGCGGCAGACGCGGGAACAGCGTTGACACCACCGCCGGCCGGGCCACCCCCTCGTTGGGAGCGGCGGCGAACTGTGACCGTCCACGCGACTGCCCCGAGAAGCCCGCCGCCAGCGGGGCGCCGCACCGGACGCAGAAGTTCCCCTCCGGAGTCTGCCCGCCACAACTGGAGCAGGTCGTCATTTGGACGCCTGCCCTCCGCTGGAGGACATTTCCGGGGAGTCCGGGGCCGCCAGCAGGTTATGGCGGAGACCGTTGCACGCAGTGGCGGGCGCGCGGCGCTTGGTGGTCCAGTTCGGACGGGCGAGGATCATCATGGAACAAGTCATCCGACGATCGGCGGCGGCTCGGACCGACCCGACGCCCACCGGTCTCTGCGAGCCTACGATCAGCGTGGCGAGAAGCGCATTCTCAAACCGTCTCCCCGAGTTGCGAAAAGATCTATAGCGGTGCGCTGGCACGCGGCGTAGGCCTGCGCGTGAGAGGTAACGACGCGGTATGCAGCCGATACGGGATCGGTGTTGTGAGCGATCCGTCAGCGTCGCAGCCTCCGCAGATCTTCTCGCTCTCCGATGTCATCCCCGGGCAGGTCGATGTGCGATGGCTGCTTGCCGGCGTGCTCCTAGAGGTCGCGTCCAAGGCGGTCCGATCCCGTGGCTGGTTCAACATCCTGCGCGCGTCGTTTCCGCGCGCCCGGGAGCTTCGAGCGCGGGATGTCTTGGCCGCGTCCTTCGCCGCCTCAGGGTTGAACGGCTTGCTGCCGGCGCGCTGCGGTGACCTTGTCAAGCTCGCCTTCGTCCACCGCCGGATCGACGGCGCGCGCTACTCGACACTGATCGCTACGGCCGTTCCCGAGACCGCCTTCGAATCGCTATTCGGCGCGGCGCTGGTGGTGTGGATGCTGATCCAGGGCGTTCTGCCCACGCCGAACATGCTGGGAGAGCTGCGGCGGGCCGCGTCGGCGTGCCCGAGTCACGCGGCAGTCGCCGCCCCGCTCGTGCCCGCCGCCCTGGTCGTAGGGTTCGAATTGCTGCGCCGGCTGCGGCGCCGCTGCATCGGCTCCGCTCTCGAAACGCGTCGAGGCCTCGCGATCTTCGCGACCCCGGCGAGATTCGTCGTGCAGGTGGCGAGCTGGCAGGCCCTGGCTCGAGTAATCCGCCTTGGCTCGCTCCTGTGCTTCCTGGCGGCCTTCGCGCTCCCGGCGACGTTTGGTGCGGCCGTGCTCGTCATGGCTGCGCAGGGGGGCGGTCGCGTCCTTCCGCTCGGCCCGCTGAGTACGGGATTACGAATCGCGATGCTCAGCTACGGTCTGGTCGAGGTCGTCGGGCAGCCGGTGAACCCAGTCACGATCGCAGCATTCAGCCTCGGCCAGAGCGCGGCGATGACCGCCGTGATGTTCGTGATCGCCGCCGCCATCACCGCACGTGAGTTCGGAACGCGCTCGCCGCGGCGGGCGATGCAGCAGGCCCGCATGCGCTTGCACGGGCCGGCGATCGCGGTCGGTGAACCGTCTGCATTCGGCCGCTAGCCCCCGGGCGGCACTAGCTCCACGATCTCAGGTGATCGACGGCGTGGAGCATTGAGCGCGCTCCCCGCTAACGGCGTCCTAGGTCGGCTCGCCCCACCGACCATCACCGTGATCCCGCGCGCGCCGATCGGGTGGGGCGGGGGATCGCTCCGGTGCGAAACCGGCCTGACCCAGCATTCGCCGCAGATCCACCACGATCTGGACGTCGACGTCCTTGCCGTGCGGCGCGGGGAGCACCTCGGTCTCAGGACCGAGCGATACCTTGAGCTTGCCGTTGTGCTGGTGGGTCACGGTCCCGATCGTCTCCAGCAGCGAGACGACCTCGCGCCACTCGATGTTGCGACTCGACGGGTGGCTGAAGATCCTCTCGACCGTGTCGTGATGGCGGTTGCTGAGGTGAGCTTGCATCGGGATCCCTTCGTTGGTGTGCGCTACGCGCGATTCTCCGGCACGGCTGCCCGACGGTTACGGGCGCATGCGGGGACGGATGGATTCATCATGCCTCGGCTGGCCGGAGGTCTCCCCGGACAGCGCCTCGGTGCTCGCGGCGCTGCGTGACGGCAAGGATGCTGGCTGGGATCAGCGCGATCAGCGTGGCTCCGAGCGCCCACCAGAAGATGTTGCCGAAAGCGCTCGCGAGCGGTCCGGCAACGTGGGCGCGGACCGTGGGCGAAAGGGTCTGGATGATCCCGTCGCTGCTGGTCGCTCGCGCCCCCAGGGCGGCGCGGGTTTGATCTGCGAGCACGACGGCCGCGAGCGCGGTGCCGATCGATCCGCCGAGGCGTTGAAGTGCGTTGAGCACGCTGGTCGCCCCGGGCCGCGAACACGGCAACCGAGATCATCCACACCCGCTTGGAGCCAAAGCGCTGGGTCAACCATCCCGCGAGCGGGATCACCATCGCCAGCGACAGCAGATAGCCGGTGGACACCCACTGGATCGTGCTCAGCGGAGAGTGCAGATCGCGCGAGAGCCTGTCGAGCGCGACGTTGACAATCGTCGTATCGAGGACGGACATGGTCGCCCCCAGCACGACCACCGCAGCGACGATCTTCACCTCGCGGCTGATGCCCTCCTCACCAGTGGCGCCGCTCGGATTTCGAACGCGAGGCATTTCGCGCGCTACGCCGGGTCAGACATTGACTGACCACATCGCACCGGACGCTCTACCCCGGTGGCGGTGCCGGCGTGAGCAGTCGCACGGGATTCCTTCAGGTCAGGCGCTGCCACGCGGAAACGCAACGGACTATGGCCTTGGGGTTGCGATGGGATCTGTGGCATCGGGCTAGCGCGAGTGCTCCACCGTCGTCGGGGGATACCAACCTGCTTTATCCCGCAGCGCCGGGCCGCGAGCAAGCCCGACGAGTGATGCCGGATCGGCCCCTTCGATATGACGAGGCGTCTCCCTTGCGTCAGGCTCTCCGTCAACCAGGTGACGTACTTCCCCCTCCAGCGGCTCCACCATGAACCACCCGAGCTCGACGCCTTCGACGGCGCCGGCGGAGGAGGCCAAGCTCCCAGATGGCGAGTTCGTCGACCTCCCGGTTGCGGACCACGCCCGGCGCGTCCTGGACCTTGCCGCCCGGCTACCGATCGCGGCTGAGGCCCGATGCACAACCCGGCAGTCAGCGATCGGGTTTGCGGGCGAGAGGTCGCTGATCGCACCAGATTCTCGCTGGCGCGGGACATCCTCGATCGCCGCGCCATAGGAAACTCCGGACTCCGGGAGGCCGAAAGCGTCCCAGAGAGATCGGTCGCCCGCACCGCGACCTGTATGACCTCGTCTGGGTCTTCACCTCTCCCAGAACCTCAGGGCCAGTCTCGACGTCTCTTGGAGCGTATTAGTCCAGCGCTGCCACACCGCGGCGCCCGGGCCGCGACCGGCGAATTGGCGCCGCCCGCCGTCTCGCTCGCCGGGGCCGCCGGCTCGAAGGTTGCGTGGCGGCGACCGCGGGTGAGAGGATCGATCAGGAATGCTGGTCGATCGCGAGGCGGAGAAGCAGGAGCTCGATGCTCTGCTTGCCGCGGTGCGCGAGGGATTCAGCGGAGCGGTTGTGCTGCGGGGCGAGGCGGGGATCGGCAAGACCGCCCTGCTCGAGTACGCGGTCGGGTCGGCTGCGGATATGCAGATCGCCCGCGCTGTCGGGATCGAGTCGGAGATGGAGCTCGGGTTCGCGGGGATACATCAGCTGCTGGTGCCGTTCATGGGGCGGTTGGAGCATCTGCCGGGTCCGCAGCGTGAGGCGCTGGGGTCGGCGTTTGCGCTGATCGACGGTCCTGCGCCCAACCTGTTCTTGGTTGGTTTGGCCACGTTGACACTCCTGGCTGATGCAGCGAGGAAGCGGCCGGTGTTGTGCGTGTTCGACGATGCGCAGTGGTTCGATCAGGCTTCGGCTCAGGCGCTTGGCTTCGTGGCCCGGCGGTTGTTCGCGGACCGGATCGGGATGCTGTTCGCGGTGCGCGAAACGGGTGAGCGACCGCCTGCCCTGGAGGGCCTGACCGAGTTGGCGGTTGGCGGGCTGCCCGAGGCCCACGCCCGAGCGCTGTTGGCCTCGATCGCGGTCGGCAGCTTGGATCAGAGAACGGCCGACCGGATCGTCTCGGAGACCGGAGGGAACCCGCTCGCCCTGGTGGAGCTGGGGGGTGGGCTGTCGGCGGAGGAGCTCGCGGGTCGCTCGCCGCTGCCCGAGCCGCTCCCGCTCGGGCGCAGGCTGGAAGAGCGCTTCCTGGACCGGGTGAGGACGCTCCCGCACGAGACCCAGACGCTGTTGCTGCTGGCCTCCGCCCAGCAGCACGGCGACCCTGAACAGCTGTGGCGTGCCGCTGCGAGCCTCGGGGTTGGTCGGGAGGCCGGGGATCTCCCCGAGCTGGACGGCTTGATCACGTTCGCGCCGCGGGTGACCTTCGGACACCCGCTGGTGCGCTCAGCCGTTTACCAGGGCGCCGCGGGGCGAGCTCGGCGCCGGGCCCACGACGCGCTCGCGGCGGCCTGCGATCCGGAGCGCGATCCGGATCGCCGCGCCTGGCATCTCGGCTCA
>Ga0335078_10003040_pt1 | contig 25074 bp, 23 predicted proteins | sample Lox_Sample_32_FD_206711 | JGI IMG/M metagenome (GOLD analysis project Ga0335078, IMG submission 206711) | Soil microbial communities from Loxahatchee National Wildlife Refuge, Florida, United States - Lox_Sample_3.2 | ecosystem: Environmental > Terrestrial > Soil > Wetlands | place: USA... | reverse complement strand
CTCAGCGTCAGCTCAGCGTGCTTTCCCGAATCAACGATGGCGCCGCCCTCAACCACCAGAATCCGGTCCGCCCACAAAATCGTCGACGGGCGATGGGAAACGACAATCAAAGTCCGCCCCTGGCGAAATGGGTCCAGGGCTTGAAGAATTGCAGTTGCCGACGGCGCATCCAGCGAACTGGTGATTTCATCGACGATGAGAATCCTGGGCTGTTGCAGGAGAGTACGAGCCAGCGCCAGCCGTTTCCTTTCTCCCCCTGAAAGTTTCGTCCCAAGCGGTCCCAAAGGCTCATCGAGGCCCTTGGGAAGCCGTCGCAAAACCGGAGTGAGCTGCGTCAAATCGGCAATTTCATCCAGATCGGCGGCGCTGGCATGGGGATTACCGAAAAGAAGATTCTCCCGAATCGTCTCATCGAAGAGGATCGGATCTTGTGGAACCAGGGTGATCGTGGAGAGCAGGCTGCGGCGGCTGACGTCTTTGATATCTCGCCCGCTGACCCGGACCGAACCGGCATCGGGCTCGTACAAGCCGGTGGCGAGAAGACCGATCGTGCTTTTTCCAGACCCATTCAGCCCCACCAATGCCACGGTTTCGTGCGGTTCGACGCGAAAACTCATGTGCCGCAGAACCTGGCGACGCTCGTTGTAGGAAAACGACACCGAGCAGAATTCCAAATCAGGCCGAATCTCAATTGGCAGTCTCACCGTGTTCGTGGAGCGGACGGGATGCTGCGGTTCTGTGACTTCCAGAATGCGCCGGATGCTGGCGCCGACTCGTTGCACTCTTGAGTGCAAGTCGATGGCAATGCTCACCGGGGCGAACAGGCGGAAGATATAGCCATAGAAGGCGACTAGTCCACCTACTGTGAGCAAGCCGTGAGTCACTTCGTACCCGCCGTACCCGAGAATCAGGCCCATACCGAGGACAATGACCGAGACCGATGCACCGCCAAAAGCGGTCTCCACCGCGCGCTGTTTGACCTGCAGGCGAGCCCCTGCAGCTGCGAGTTCGGCGAATCGAACAGCTCGTCCTGTGGTCCGGTTCAGGAGTTGAAACTGAGCAATCGCCGGAAGATGCTCCTGCAGAAAAGAGTTGATTATTCCTGACTGTCGCTGAACATTGTCCGCGGCATCCTTCAATTTCGCGGCGTACTTGTGTTGCAGGAGGTAAAAGATTGGCAACATGGGTGCAATGAACAAGGTGAGATGCCAATTCAGAATCCCCATGGTGAGCAGCACCATGACCCCCATGATCAGCATTTCGATCGAGAGCGGAAGGATGTCGCCACTCAGTTCTGCGACGCGGTCCACATCTTGCTCCATGCGAAACAAGGTGTCCTTTGTCTCCAGGCTTTGATCCTGCCCCCTCTTCCGCAGCCGATGCAACTTGCGCAGCATGGATATGCGGATGCGAAACACCAGTTTTTGTGTGATCACACAACTTAGAAATGAGGATAGGTAGTTAACGCCGAGACTGGCGAGGTAGATGAGGCAGAAAGCCAATGTCCCCAGCAATACAAGACGTAGGGACCCGCTCGGGAGTGCGGTGTCGATCAGCCACTTTACGACCAGCGGGTCCAGCAATGAGAGCGCACTGCCGACAATCATGCACAGAAGATCTGCAATTAGAAGAAACCGCAGGGGTCGAGCATAGCGGACGAGCCAGTGCATTTCGGAAGACAGCAAATCGCCCCGGCGCTCCAACATGTCTGTGCTATTAGCACGGTTTGCGAGTAGCGGCACAAATCTCGTTCCCGTGCATGAATTCCTGCACGCCTAACCGCGATTCGCTGAGTTCTAGAGCCGCAGAGATCGTCTAACTACCTGAGCACGTTGCAATTAGAGATTTGTCGCCTCCCAGCTGTGAAAACGAGTGGCTGGCGCATCCTTTTTGTCCGTGCACGAATTCACGCACGGATAAGGGCTCGCCGCTAGTGATTCTTAGTCTAGCCGACCTTCTTTTAATGCCAATCCATGCTGGTGCCGGCCTTCGTTTGCAGGAATTCGTGCAGCAAAAATTTTTTTCGCCGAGAACGATGGCCATGGTTCATTGTGCGAAAACTCAGGTCTGAGCAAAGCGATAACGAGGTTATGGGCCATGGACGCAGAGACGAACACCGCAGAGTTGGCGATTGCACCGGGCGTCCGAGAAGTTGCTTCTGAAGATGGAGCCGTTCTGTTGGACGTCGAACAAGGAGTCTGCTTCAGCCTCAACCCGGTCGGCCTCAAGATCTGGGAGTTGCTGAAGAAGGGATGTTCTCTTGAGCAGATTGCGGACGCGCTAGGACAGGAATTTCCTGTGAGCCGACCTCAGCTAGTTTCAGATGCCAGCGAATTCATCGCGGCGCTCGAAGAGAAACAGTTGATTCGCAGACCGAACCAGACCATACTCAGGAGATCCGGGTTCTTCGAGAACCTACTGCGGCGCAAGAGACGCCTTTGAGCCCAATAACCTGGGCTGTTCTCTGGCAGTCAGCCGTGCCTCGGGATAGTGAGTGGCGGCCAGACGTGAACGACTTGCCCGATGATCGACGCTGCGCGAGGCGTCTTGAAAATCATTACAGGCTGGCGCGAAGTCGGATAGGGCACGATGAACAAGGTTTCGCGCGTCAGGAAACACCACGAGCAGCTATATCCGTTTTCGTGCCACACGAAATAAATGGGTCGCTCGCGAATGCTTTTCCAGTCGCCCATCTCCACCGCATTGCGAGATTTGTCGATGACGACGACGGAACCTGCCGGAACTAGATCGCCCATCGTGTCATCGCTAATTCCAACGATTCCGAAGCGAAAATCGGCGTCGTCGAGCTCGCGGCATACAGCCGCGGGGATACCCAGTTCTTCGGGACTCTCCGTGACCAGCCGCGTGGTATCGAAACTGATGCTAGTCTGAAACTTGAGGGAAAACGGGCGGTCGGCATCAGTGAATGACCAGGGCTTTTGTGGACTGCGAGACTCCATCGGAGGTGCAAGGATGTTCCGCGCTTCACTTAACTGCACGCCAAAAGCTCGAAGTACAGAAGGGTACGGCACCTTGTAGCATTCGGAAAGGCTGGCTACCTCAAAGATGTCCGGTGGACTATGACCATCTTCAATATCAGCGAGCCGTCCACGCCGAATGCGATAGCGGTCATTCTCCGCTCTGCTTGCTGATTCACTTGTCAGCCGCTCGACGCCCACACGCGTGAGATGGAGTTCCTCACGAAGCTCACGCAGCCAATCCCCCGGATTCGTCATGACGACTACTCCCGTCGTAACCGATTTGACGGGAGCGCCTCCGCGAGACCGAGTTGGTCTTGCAGAGTGCTCCTAATGGCTCAGCACCCCCTCGTTTGCGAGCCGCCTTTGATTTCTTCGGTTAGGCTTAGTCAAACCCGACTTAGCCCGCCCAAAGCCGTTCTTGGCGTCAAATATCCCCCATCGGGTTCCCCGTAGTTTAAAAGCAGAATCGACGAAAGCAACAAAAATCGTTCATTCGTTCTGAAAACCGGACAGACGGCAACGCCCGTAAACCCAGGTCTTCGTTCCGGGCAAAAATACGAAGAACGGCATTTGCTGGCCGATCCCCGGATCTGTAGAAGCGACATACCGCTTAGAACCATCTCCCGCAGAGAAAGTTTTGTTTTGGTGCACGATTTTTTGCAGCCTCTCAAAATGAGCTATGCGCCCAGGCGGCCTGCGTTGCGCCGGTTCAAGCTACTCAACCTACCTCTGAGCCCAAGCCAGTAGTTAAACAAGTAACTGTTACTAAGGACCTTGTACCTTCCGGCGGCATGTTGCGCGTATTTCAAGCCACCCAAGAATATCGAGACTGAACTTGCGCAAATCCAAGCACAAAAAAAGTTTTTTCTTGGGAAGATTGTCGGGGGGTTACCGTTCACTATCATTCGCTCAGATGTCGCACAGGATTGAGGTCCAAGGTTCTCTGCTTCTGTACCTGTTTCCAACCCTCGGAGGTTCAAGCGGTGCTCCTTATACGAGCCTTATTCGCTCTTTTCCTTTACGACATTCTGAGCAGCTTCCGTCCATTCAACACTATTTACTCGAGGGTGAGGGGGTGGAAGGTTGCCGAAAAGCCCGTCACTCAAGGGGCTATCGACCGGGTGTGGAGTGCGGTGGACTATGCCTGCCTTTTGTATCCGAAGCATGCTCTCTGCCTGCAACGTTCTTTCGCCGACACGTACCTTCTTAGGACGCAGGGCATCCCAGCGCGGATGGTTTTGGGAGCACAAAAGCTGCCTTTTAGGGCACACGCCTGGGTGGAAGTGAATGGGCAGCCAGTCAACGAACGATCCGATGTTCAGGCGATCTACGAAGTATGGGAACGGTGCTAGAAGGAACTGAAGATGAGCGCACAAGTCGGAGTCTGGAATTTCGACGGAAGGCCCGTAGATCAGGTCTCAATCAGAAAGCTGACTCGGTCCATTGAACCGTATGGTCCTGACGGCGGCGATGTTTATGCTCAAAGCTCGATTGCCGTGGTTTATCGGGCATTCCACACGACACTGGAGTCATGTCTCGAACATCAGCCATACGTTTCACCACGAGGATCCGTTGTTGTCTGGGAAGGCCGCCTCGACAATCGAGACGAGCTAATTGTCCAACTTCGTGACGAGTTGAGGGATCTGACCGACGTTGCGATTGTCGCAACCGCCTTTGACCGATGGGAGAGAGATTGTTTTCACCGCTTAATCGGCGATTGGGCCATTTCGGTTTGGAATCCTCAGAGCAAAGAATTGCTTCTAGCTCGAGATTATATGGGGACGCGGACTCTCTTCTATTACCTTCGCATGAGCACCATAACCTGGTGCACATACTTGGCCCCATTGATCACGTTCGACGGCTCATTGAAGTTGTGTGATCAATACATTGCCAGTTATCTGGCATTGTGGCCGGAGCCACATCTGACTCCTTATCGCGATCATCACTCCGTGCCACCAGGACAGTTCGTCCGAATTTGTGATCGACAAATCTCCAGTCGAACATTCTGGACTCTTAATCCCAAAGTGAAAGTGCGGTACAAGGATGAGAGGGATTATGAGCAACATTTTCTTCACCTGTTCCGCCAAGCTGTGCGCCGTCGGCTTCGGAGCAACTCGCACGTGCTCGCCGACCTTAGCGGAGGCCTTGATTCCTCTGCGATCGTTTGCATGGCTGACGACATCGTCGCAAAAGGAGAGTCGAGAGCAGTTCTAGATACATTTTCCTTCTACGATCCCCATGAGCCCGACGAAGAAGACCTCCTATATTTTGGAAAAGTCGAACAGCAACGAAACCGGACTGGACATCACGTGGAGCTTCGTCGTGCAGACGACGCGTTCGCCGTCGTCTATCCTAGCTTCGTTGCTGCGCCAGGCTTCGAGGCCAGGCAGGGATTGAAGGAAGCGAAATCATCCATAATCGAGCAAGGCAAGTACAGGGTCGTCCTCTCTGGCACGGGAGGTGACGAAGTTCTAGGGAACACGCTTGATCCGCGCGTCCAATTAGCCGACCTCTTCGTTCGGCTTCGACTGTGGAGGTTTGGTGAACAGCTGCTTGCCTGGAGTCTTTCGTCAAGACAGTCGATGATCGAGTTGCTCTGCGACGCTATATCACTGCTTTTTCCACTGTGGTTGCGGAGGCGGATAACAGCCGGGTCCACAGACGTATCGTGGATCGACGAGCGATTTGCCAAGAGATCTGGCCTATATCGCAATCAGTTGGTCGCAGCAGAAGGCCAGGTCAATTGGCTGCCAAGTATTCGAGATTGGCAGCAGACCATAAAAGCGCTAAGCGGGCAGTTAACTCACGCGCGACCAGTGCAGCACGAAAACAGATATCCCTACCTGGACCGCACTCTGGTTGAATTTCTCGTCGCAATACCGACCACTCAGCTTCTTCGCCCCGGTGATCGCCGTCGCCTCATGCGGCGGTCTTTGGCCGATCTTCTTCCCCCGGAGATACTCTGTCGCAATAGCAAATCCGGTACGGGTCGGTGCATTTCAATCACCCTACAAACACATTGGCAGACCGTGGAGCGTGCCTTGGAGTCTCCACTGACCTCCGAGCTCGGCTTTATAAACAAATCTCGATTTCGTTCCGCCCTACTCGCCGCTAAGGGGGGACACCTGGGAGACGATATTGTGATGCTACTGAAGGGATTATCGCTGGAGTTGTGGCTGCGGGATGTGGTATCCCGCAACGTCATTTCGTTTTCGTCTACGAAGTCGCAAGCTTCCCAAAGTTACCGAACATGTCTTGGGCATCAGGCATAGGTTGTGCATCGGCAGATTTCCTCAGCTAGCGAGGCGAATGAAACTCAAAAGGAAAGGAGGTGAAATGCAATGACTTACGTGAAACCAGAAGTGCTTGTTCTCGGTAAAGCGGCGGACTTGATCCAATCGTCCAAGCAAAAGCGGATCGAGCCGGATCAAGTCACCAAGCCGGGCACGCTCGCGTGAGCGGGAGAGCCTGCGGCAACTGCCTCCTCCCAGCTCTTCAGAGCCGGGAGGAGGCTCAATACTTTGGTACCCTTACTAGCTGGCGTGCACACAAGATCGAGATGAGGCACCCTGGTCTAGACCTCAGATGTGGCTTTATGGTGCATGACAACGTTCAACGTGGAGTCGTCGAGGCAGCATTGAGATGTGAGTCGAAAAATTCATTGACGCGGTGCCAGTAGTCTCTCAGTGCGACTCCCTCGAACCCGTGACCTTGTCGCGGATATTTGAGCAACGTCACGTCACGATCCAAATAGCGCAAACCCTTATACAGTTCGATGGTATACAGCTGAAGTATGGCGCCTTCGTTTTCGCCGACGGCTAGCAACATAGGAGTGGTTACCGCGCGCAAATGATAGATTGGCGACAGGGCCTGATACGTTGCTGGATTGTCCCATGGCGTTTCCCCCGCTAGCAATCTGGGAATGGTTTCGTCCTCGGAGAGAAAAAACGCCAGCGACCAATCGCTCAACACCCCGGAAGCAGAAACCGCACACCTGAAGCGTTTGGTTCTTGTCACTATCAAATTCGTTGCTCCGCCTCCATTACTAAATCCGTAGAGACACATCCGGGCCGGATCGATTATGCCGCGTTTCGCCAGTGCATCTATACCGGTCATCAGATCGTCCATCATGATGTCAACTCCTTTGGCTCCGCGGGTGGCTTCGTTGAACAATTCCCCCTTCACCGGATTCGGCCAGGTGTGTGCTGTTCGCTCTCCAGGGAAAAATACGGCATAGCCCTTCGATGCGAACGCCTGATTACCGAGCATCGGATCTAACTTAAGCATGTCTGTCGGGCCGGGGTATGGATCAACGATCAAGGGATAAGCCTTACCTTCCTGGTAGCCGAGTGGTTTAAGCAAGATTCCTTGCATTTCTTCACCACGACTGTTTCGCCATTCGATGACCTCCTGCTTTCCCAAGGCCAGTTGTTTCAGCTGTGGATTCACGTCCAACAAAATGTGGGGATTGCGATTGTTCGGATCTGCGACATGAATCACACTCAAGGTTGAGGAGTCATTCTGTACCCATGCCAACACCCCAGCCTTTGAAACCACAAACGGGAAGCAGTATGCATAAGGCTGTGTAAGTCTCTCAACGTCTCCGGTCGTGGCGGAAAGGCGGCCAAGGAACGCGCTGACGCCGTCACGATAAGAAACGAACAACGACTCACTGTCCGCCGACCACGAGAATGCTTGCACGTCACGATCAAGATGAGCAGCTATGTTGACTTGCTCACCTCCACTTGATGATATGAGGAATATTGAGTCCAACCCAAACGCGCTGCCCCCTAAATAAGCAATCGATTTCGAATCCGGACTCCATTGTGGAAGACGCTTTACCCCCGGACCGGCCGTCAGTACCAATCTGGTGCCGGTTCTTAGGTCAAATACACAGAGGTCGGAAGTATCCGGTCCATAACCGAGTAACGACCGCCCTTTTGCTGTTCCGGTCACGAGGGAATGTCCATCCGGAGACCACTCAGGATTGAAATAGCCCCACGCATCCTTGGTGAGCTGCTCTAGTGCTTTCGTGTCCGTTTCGACGATGAATATCTGGTTCGTCGTATTCGGATCCGCGTCTTCCTGGGGCTCCATCTTCCCATTGATATACCGGCTGCCCAAGGTAGCGCCCGTACGAAAAATGCCGAGCAGCGCTGCAGTTGCTGGGGATGCCGCAGTCAATATCGTCGGCGCATTGTTTATGGCTGAGCTGTCAGTTGACGCCGAAAGGGCGCCATTGGCAAGGGTCCGAGGAGGAGGCTGATCTCGACTCTTTGGGGGGAATGAGACTTGCGACGCGAACGCAATCTTGGAGCCATCGGGCGACCACGAATACTGGAAAGAATCTCGAATCCACCCGGCAAAGTGTGTTCCGGGATTTGGATTTATGCCGCCGTCGAGCGAGGTAAGTGGTTTGGTTGAGCCACTCTCCAGATTAAGCAGCCACAATTGCAACGACCCACCACGGCTTGAATAGAACGCGAGTTGCCTGCCATCGTGAGACCAGCGAGGCATGAACCCCTGACCCAAGGGTCGCGGGATGCCACTGCGTGTATCAACCAACCACAAGCTGTCTTCTTCCTCGATGGAATAAGCTATCGTTTCCCCGCTAGGAGAAATGTCCATCTGCCAGTCAATATGCTTAATTGCAGGCGATATCAGATCGTCGAAGGTTACGGGCCGCTTGCCTTGCGCGCTTGAATAAACGGGGGCCCAGCAGAACGACAATAAAATCACGACCCTTAAGGTCCACGCGCATTCGGCCACCTCTCTAAGTGATCCAATCGCGCGCCAATGGGAGACCGATGAATTGTATGATTTGCGGATGATGGACCTCCTCAGAAGGGCCAGAAAATTAGAATTGGAGTTTTAGTGCTAGCTGAATGGACCTGGGGCCGCCAACTTGATACAAAGGGTTAAACGCACCGCCCCCAAGATTGCCGAACCCAACAAGGCTCTGACCGAGCATTTCGCTCGATACCCCAAACAGAGCCTGTGGAGGTGTGGTGAAGACATTGTTCGGCGGCCCGAAATTTGGGTGATTCAACAAGTTGAACATTTCAGCCCTGAACTGCAGCTTGAGTGATTCGTGCAAGGGAAAGTCGCGATGCAACGCGAAATCCAATTGGAATGCCCCGAACCCTCGCAAGGCGTTTCGGCCTAAATCTCCTTGCCGGGCTGGATTGCCGGTATTCGGATCGGTCGGCGGATCCGCAAAGGCGTTTGGATTAAATCCTTTTCCGCCAGGACAGGTTTGTCCGGAAGCCAAAATGCCTGCTGCTTGAAGCAAGGAAACGCATTGTGCACCGTAAAAATACAGAGATTGCCCGGGAACAACGTCGGGTCGAATGTCCGCCTGAATGCCTCCGTTGAATTCGTAAAAGTCGGCGTCAAATATGTCGACGGGCGGAGCGGATCGCGCTTGCACAATGGTCTGCAGTGACCAGCCGCCTAGGAATGTTCGAGCCAGCGTGTTGGGTTTGGCAGCCGGGATATCGTACGTCAGTGCTGCAGAGAAGGAGTTGCGAATATCGAAATCTGACGGCCCGCGATTGGAGTTGGGGTTCACGCCGGGCTGAAATTCATTGGAGGAGTTGTAGGTCGAGCCAGCAGAAGCGGTATCGATGGAATGTGACCAAGTGTAGGAAGCAATTGCTTGAAGCCCTTGAGACAATCGCCTCTGGAATTGAACCTGGAGCGCATCGTAATCGGAAGTGGCCGCGTTAGTGACCAGTTGGGCGTTGCCAAAATTGACATTCGGCGAGATCACAAAAGCCGACTGTATGAGTCGCCGCCCTGCAGCGCCGATATAAGAAGTAGAAAGTGCTTGCTCTCTTCCCAGTCCCTGTTCGACAGATGCACTCCATTGAAGCGTGTGAGGCAGTCTCAAACTCGGGTCGAACGCATCCAGAACGCCGGATGCAAGGCTTGCCGGAGTTATCGGAGGCGGGGCCGCCTCGCCAGAGCCCAATGGAAACGACCCTCCAGACAGGAAAGTTTCCGCTCCGAACGGATAGCTACCGGCGGAGATGTTATTTCCAACTTCCTGCGAGGCCAGATCAAAAAACACGCCAAAGCCTCCGCGAACTACGGTTAGCCAACGTGCATTCTGAGAGATTTCCCAGGCAAGGCCGATCCGGGGAGCTAAATTTCCATAGCGCGTGCTGTATGGCGGGGTTCCGGCCGGCGCAAGAGCTAAGTCCGATAAATTGTTGAGATCAAATCCGGTGACGGCCACGAGACTCGGGCCCTGCAGGGTGGATGGCGAGAAATCTACGTCCCATCGGAGGCCATATGTCAACGTCAAACGAGGAACTAGCTGCCAGGTATCCTGGGCGAAAGCACCCAGATTGCGAAAGAGCAATGTTGCCGGAAGATTGGCTTGCACGATGCTGGTGGTCGGAGTGCCGTTCTCCGCGGAGGCCACGTCCGCGAAAACCGCGACTTGCCGATAGGAGGGAGGGAGGAACTGAGGAGTCAGACGACGAAAATCGACACCAAATTTCAAGGCATGGTGCCCGTGTTGCATCGCCGCACTATCAACGATATTGATTTGCCGCTGGACATTGGTCTGAATTGGCCCAAGCGCAATCGAGGGATTCGCTAACGTTTCTATGTTCATCCCGAATGACGAATTCCCACTGGTGAAAGGACTCGGAAATGGTACCGCTGTCAAGGGGACTGCACCGCCAAAGTTGTCCTGAACGATCCTGCTAAGAGCATTTGTGCGACTGTAGTTGAATCGAAAATCGTTTGAAACAAGCGGAGATAAAAGCCAAGTGGCACCAACGGTTGCGGTCTGGGTCACGATTTGAGCTCTGGTTGTATCGTTGGCGGTCTGCCCACCGGTTTGGTTGGAACGCTCGTTAAGTGTGGACGGCGAGTAATTGTAGCGGCCAAACAATGACAGACTGTCATTCCACCGATGGTCAATCCGTAGGCTGTAGGCGTCGAGGTTCGAAGTATTTGAAAAACTAGCGTTAAACTGCGCCACGCCTGTAGCTGGATTGTCTGCTCCGTTAGGTACGGGATACGCATTCAGGTATGGTTGCATGGAGGAAACTGCGTCTTGCCGGGCCACAAGGTCGGGAACACTGGTCAATAGAACCTCTGGAAGCGCGAGGCGGAGACCCTCGTATGAAAAAAAGAAAAAAGTCCGGTCTTTGACAATTGGGCCGCTAAACGTACCACCGAAATCATTCTGACGCTCTGCTGGCTTTGGAAGTCCGCTCTGATCCGCAAACCAATCGTTCGCATCCAGCACGTCGTTACGAAAGTAGTCAAAGAGGGTGCCATGAAACTGATTTGCACCCGAGCGCGTGACAATGGAGATCTGCGCCCCCGGCGTGCGCCCAAACTCCGGCGCAAACGTCGAGGTCTGAATGCGAAACTCCTCGAGAGCATCTACTGAGACCAAGCTGTTCGTGCCGCCCTGGACGCTAAAAGACGGCAACGCACCTCCCATGCCGTTCCCAGCCACTCCATTTGAACTGGCTCCGATGTTGGCGCTCACTCCATCAACCATCCAATAATTCGCGTTGGCGCGCTGCCCGTTGACACTAAACTGTCCCGCATCGTTCGCATTCGACGCAGTAAGAACGACTCCAGGCGTAAGCTGAATTAATGTTTGAAAGCTCCTGCCATTCAAGGGCAGGTTCTCGGCAAAGTTTCGATCCACAACAGTACTTACCGTCGCCGATTCGGTGTCCACCAAAGGCGCTCCGCCTTCGACCGTTATCGACTCAGCGATTGATCCGACGACTAGCTTGAAATTTTGTTCGAGATGATCCTGGACATTTATCGTTAAACCCGTGACATTAACTACCTTGAAGCCGGGGGCAGTGACCTCCATCCGGTAGCGCCCCGGCCGAATGCTCGAAAACGTGTACAAGCCCGCATTGTTGGTGGTCGCCCTGATACTGGTCTCGCGATCGATGTCTACAAGCTTTACCTGGGCACTCGTTACGTTGAGCCCGGACGGATCCACAACTTGTCCTGAAACCGTCGCAGTTTCGGATTGTGCCCAGGTAAAGTTGGCGACGAGGGAGAAAAGCAGTAGATGAAAACAACGTGCCCTGATGGCCCCACAAAGATGCATCGAGTTGTGACCTCTACAACCGTATGCCGCAGTGGAAAGGTGTTTTGCCCGGACATTGATCTGAGTGCGCGACTATCGCTTCGGCACCGTTCCGCAAATGTCTTGCTGAGGGACTAGAATTGCTTTGGAGGTTTGTTATGGCAACATCAAAGCAAGACAGAGAGGACTACGAAAGAGGACGTTGCGATCGCGATCTTGGAGTTTTTGACCAGGCGATCAACGATATTTTCGTGCAGCATCCTGACAACTCCGCCTACTACAAAGGACGAGACGGCGAACAACTGGATGAGGACAAGAAGGACAAATAGTCATTAGGCCAAGCTGTCCACTGATTTTATTTCCTCTCCTTCGTTGGTTTGCCGGTTCTGGAGCTAGACACGGTGACTGAGCCATTTGTACGTCCAGTCGTAACAGTCGCACTCTCGGCCCATAGAGGCTAGCGAAGCTTGCCTTCTCTTAAAGCAACCCCACCGTTCTGAAAGAACCGTGTACCCTTGCGACACTCGATATAATCAGTGATCAAAAAAGGGGGCTTTCGCTGTGCTGTCCGATCTGGCCGGAAGTGCGGTCGTACTGGATCAGAACTCTCCCGACCCGGCTCACTCCTGTAATAGCGATCGCCTCCAACCCGAAATCGGTAGTGATCCACGATTCATGAAAGTGAGTTGGAACGCCTCCGAGACTCCACCTGGATATAGCTCTCTAGGCGGCGACGTAATCTTCGTAGCACGCCCGGATGGTTACGAACGGCTCACATATCCGGTTCAACTGAACAATGAGGGCAGCCTTTCTTATGGATGGCAGGACACCATCTTTGGAGAGGACCTGACCCTTGTAGTCGTTCTTCCTCCCGGGCACATCGTTCGCGCAGGAGATACCCGACCGGTGGCAGCAGTAAGTAAGGTATTCCACGACCGTCTGGCAGTGTGCTGGCAGCTTCACGGAACTCATCAAAGTCGTGTTTGGATCCATTGGAAGATTCGTCCCGCTCAACCAGAGCACGTCGGCCGTCTCTCAGCTGAACTCAACGAAGAGCTTCGACACAGGCACGGCTCGTCCGCCCGGTCCAGTCAATGGGCGCTCTCGCGAAAGGTCTGGGTCGGGGTCGCACTCATCCTCGCAATAGGTCTTGCTGCAGGCTTCTTACAGCACTTCGTCTGTGGCGGAATCGGAGGCCGGCATGCGAGGGCGCCCTTTCCTCATTACGAGCGAAACCAGCACAAAGAACGCGTCATTGTCTTCGTTCACGGACTATTCGGAAATGCAACGTCCACCTGGACATGTCAGGAGAAGACTTATTGGCCAAGCATGCTTCTGAAAGATCATGCCTTCGACGATTCGGATATCTATGTCGCGTCTTACGATACGCCTTATGTCGGCAACAGGATGACGATCGACGATGTTGTCACGAATCTCGATAACCGCCTGGAAAACGATCATGTTTTCGACCATCATGACGTCGTCTTTGTCGCGCACAGCCTTGGCGGACTGATTGTTCAACGGTTTCTACTGACTCACCGCCAATATGCCAGGCAAGTAAGACTTATCTACTTTTTTTCCACGCCGGATACCGGCGCCCAGGTCGCAAAGATTGGCTCCATCTTCAGCCAAGATCCACTACTCCGCGAGATGTTTCCTGGAGATGAAAACGATTATCTTCAGAACCTCGAAATGGAATGGCGAGCCGCAGACTTCGGCAATATTCGGCGTTATTGTGCTTATGAGACAAAGCCGACGAATGGAATCCTCGTGGTGGATCGATTGAGTGGAACCAGGAATTGCGGCAAGGCGGTCGCCTTAAGTGAGGACCATTTCAGCATCGTCAAGCCTTGCAGCGCTGACGATGACCCTTACACTGTCCTTCGAAATGCCGTGTTAGAAAATCCCGCACCGTCGGCAGAAAATGCGATGTGGGTCTGGATCGATCCGATCAGCCCGCCGGAATTTGCCCTGGTAATGAATCAGACTCTGGTGGGAATCGACAGTCCTCTTACGGCTGTGGAATGGGATCGATTAAAAGCGGAACAGAAGCAGCAGTTGCCGGCCCAATGGGTCGCGTTTGGATCGCCAGAATACAGTGCCGCAACTGCACCGGCTAGGATCACGCTTTCTGACCCTGCCTCCGCCAGACTGGTCGCATTTGTGATGAATAACAAAGGTGGAAGTTGGCGCCAGATTGAGAAGTCTGAACTCGGAACTGCCATTGAGTGCAAGAAGTGCGCCAGCTCTTCGGACACATTAAGGCTCTTGATTTTGGTTTTCCCTTTGGATCGTGCGTCTTACGACCGGATTACGAGGATCAGAAATGATCCTGGGCAACTCTTTCGCACGGAGGTCAAATGAAGATGAGAGTCACGATGAAACAGCGTTTCTTTCTTTCGGTCTCGGTTTTGCTGTTGTGCGGGACACTGCAACCGGGACTTCTGTTTGGACAGACGACCATTGAGGGCGTTACATATAAGCTCGACAAAGGCAACTACGCACCGCTCGGGGGCGTCGGTGTCGTCGCCGTGCGTGATAATGCCGGACCGGCGAGTGCTCACCCAGTACAGTCCGACAGCAACGGCCACTTTCGACTAGTCGTTCCTGTTGGGGATCCAATCTTCATTTTGTTTTATGGCGACGAGCGGGTGCCACAGTTGCAGCAGCTCGCCGGGAACAGTACCAGCAATATCGTTCACGTGACACTTTACACACCCAAGGAATATAAGGACCGACATCCCAGCGGTCCCTCTCTTCAAGCCAAATATCGCTGCCTAACGGAAGAAGTGCCAAAGGAGAGTGAAGCGGCTAAGATACTGCAGAGTTCCATCGACAAACTGGAGAAATACTAGGTTTTCCCGCTCAAGTCGGAGGATTGCTATGAGTCTATTTAAGCGCGTCACAGGGCCGACCTCCATACGAATCACACTGAACGTCTCGTTGCTCTGCATAGCATTAGTGCTATCCGGATGCGACTCAAAGGGATCCAGTTCAGAGCCTCACAATTCAGCACATGCGCGATCTTTCTATGCAAGAAGTGGAAATCCCGACCGCGTCATCGTGTTCGTCCACGGCATCTTCGGAAATCCTTCGGATACCTGGAATTGTTCCCCGAACATCAGCTGGCCCAAGCTAATCCAGGACGATGACGCTTTCCAACGATCCGACATTTATGTCGCCGGCTATGACACGCCGTATTTTGGGAACCGGATGACAATTGACGAGGTGGTTTCAAATCTGAAAAGCCGTTTAGATAGCGATGAAGTCTTCGCCAAACATCGCGAGGTTGTGTTCGTTGCGCATAGCTTGGGCGGCCTTATCGTCCAACGGCTTCTGCTCACTCATCGGGAACTGGCGCCTCAGGTACGATTCATCTATTTTTATTCGACTCCTGAAACGGGCGCGCAAGTGGCACAGCTCGGACACATTTTTAGCGCCGATCCCCTGTTAAAGGAAATGTTTCCCGGCGACTCGAATGATTACCTTTTGAATCTAGAGAGCGAGTGGCGAGGAGCCGGATTTAACATTCACCGGTACTGCGCGTACGAAAAAAAGACCGTCAAAGGTGTGCTTGTTGTCGATCGGCTCAGCGGCACCAGGGGCTGCGAAAATGCGATCGCCATCAATGAGGATCACATCAGCATCGTCAAGCCTTGCGATCGTAATGCCGATTCCTATATCGCACTCCGCAATGCGGTTCTCAAGATTCCGATCGCTCCGGAGCAACCTAAACTCCGGACCGAAGTGGTGCCCCGGCGATGGGAGTCTTATCAGGAAGTGGGCTGCAATAAAACGAATTCCAATACGTTGACCGCATCGGTCACCTTGGATCCCAATTTTCAGGAGAGAGTCCTCACCGCATCTCCGTCTCTGGAAAATGCCGATAACATTCAGGGGATCACAGGTCCTACGTTGGGCCCTGTCACTGGCAATACCGTCCGCGTCACTTATGGTTTCAACGGCAAGGATGCCGGCATCACCGGATGTCCTGGAGGCGGACATGCGACAGTGGTGGTCACCTTTAGCGTGGAACGCCAGGTCCCGATTCCAAAATAGTGCTTTCGGGATTCTGGCCAGAACCGAGCCGCGCAAATACTGAATTGAATATGAAAACAAGCCTCTGCGCCGCGGTCTAGAGATTAGGTTATCTCATAAACACGCCCGAAGCAGCTAACGGTTGATAAACCGTAATCGTGTCGTTGGACTCAGGAACACGCAGGAAATCTTTGAAAGTTTCATGCGGGTCGCGGCTAGCCAGACTGGTGAGGATCCGGCCCCAAGTCTCGTTGAGAGAGGCCGCAAGTTCGTCCTCCAGGGTCTGAAGGAGTGTGCGCACCGGCACCAAGTCTTCGGGAGCCAGGTCTTCCACTGCAGTCCACGAAAACCGAAACTTGTTCTGCCACGCAGCCCAAAACTTCGGCTGTTCCGGAAGTTTAGGCCACAATGTTTCCCCGTCCCTCTCGCCGCGCCCCAGCACCGGGTTATGGATGAGCAAATTGCGATATACATCGATCTTACGAAAAACGAGCGGAAAATCGTTTAGCAACCGTCGCGGCAAATGCTGAACCGTGCCGCCAGCGATATCCCGAACTGCATCGTAAAAATCCTTCACGTTTTCGCAGCAGGTCTGTAGCAAAGCGATGACCTCCTCCGGATGAGTGGGCTTGTCGGGAGGAGTTCGCGCCTGTTCAAGCCTGAGTTCGACGGCCCTCGAGAGCCTGTTGAAGACAGAGTAATGACAGAGCGCAAGTTTCTGCCATTTCGAAGGGATGTCGCGCCGGATACGAATCCACGAGCGATTATCCACGTCGGCAGGACCGAGAACCCTGTTGGTCAGCGGAACGACATAAAGCCGCCAGAAAACTTCGTAGTTGTCAAACCGATCGCGGATTAATCCCCAGCGCTCATTTTCGTGGCGATCCCCATGATCCTTCAGATTGAATCTTTCGAGTTTTTCGTTTGCGGTCATGGCGTCCTTGCCTTGATGCGATAGTTTCCAGAGCAGACTTCTTATTTTCTCACCAGAAACTGCGGCCTTCGATGAGCGGGCTGGAAAGAATTGCAGGAAGAGCCGGGCTAATATAGGGCATGACCGTCTTCATCGGATTCTCGGCAGAAATTCAAGGCATTGACTATCCAGCAGTTGCGATCTTCAAGCTGGATGATGGAGCCGCCTTCTGCTGGAATGGGGACCACCCGACAGACGGTCACCTTGCAGTCTTTGATCTGGTGGAGCAGAAGCAGCATTTCGTGTCAGGATCGTTTGGCGTCCACGGAAGCCGACACCGAAACGGCAGTCGCCATCAGGTGTTGGAGCCAACGGGCCACAAGAAAATCTACATCTCACCATACCGGGACACCGCCGCCACCGACCAGGCATCAGACAGCCACATTCGCGCGGTGCATGTCCCTCTGCTCCAACCGTTTGACTGGTGGCCGGTCAGAGCGCCGTTGTGGAATGCAGTCGCAACTACATCACGTCACATTCTGCGAAAGGAGGATTTCGGCGAAGGAGTTGACGGCGTGATCCTGCAAGGGTTCATGTGTCGCCACGCCCGTGTCGATGATCTCCTCACCAGATGGCGAAAGACCACCTACAGGTCGTGGGTTGAACGCGACGGGGAGTTCGATTTGGTTGTTCTCGCTGAGGTGGTCAGGGTTCCTTTGCCGACCTGCTAAACCCTGCTGCGTGGGACAATGGGACATGGTTCTGCCAAGCATCGCCGACAAGATTACGCAGTACTACGGTGGCGTTCGAGAGCCGCATGATCGAGATCGCTCTTGGGAGCACTGCTACAAATACTTTCACGCGAACGACGCAGAAACCATCAAGAGAGATCGCGGTCAGGCTGCCCTGCAGTTGGGCTTCTACTTGGCAAGTTGGGGGATGTACCGAGGATCGTCGTTTCTTCTTCAGTACGCCTACACGATTCACGAAGGGATTGTTGACGTCGTTCTGGACTCAAAGTTCTTGCCGTTGTGGAGCGGAGAGTTTGGTTCTCGCACCACAGACGTGACATTCGCCCCGCTCATTTTTGACCTTTGCCAGGAAATTAAGAAGGCTTATCAGCCTTTCGCAAAGGCCAAGAACAAAACTGTCCGTGACACGCTGCTTACCAAGGTCGTGCTCGGTACTGTTGGATGTTTCCCGGCATGGGACACATACTTCGACAAAGGCTACAGACACTGTGGCTTCCGTCCGCCAAGCCAGTTGACTGTCCAGTTCATTCAGGACGTTCTCCAATTCTGCTTAAATCATCTTGCTGACTTCAAAACTGAACAGAGCAGGATTGACGGTGAACGGAACGTACCTCGATCGCTGAAACCCTATCCCTTGATGAAGCTCGAAGACATGTACTTCCATGAGATTGGGGTCGAGTCGGAACAGGCACAACCCGGAGGTTCAAAGCATTAGTTCGAGCAGGTCACGGGTGGTTCGGTTTGTCGCCTAGGAATGCAAAGAGGATTCGTTTTCCCCCGGGCTCTCTCACTGTCTTGCGAGAGGATTCAACAGTGACGAAAACAGAATTGATCTGCGCCAGAACATTCGGATCGTCGCAGGTCAGTATCCAACGATCATCTTTGGCGTCATCATTGTGGAATACGCCCAGGCTGCTGATGGGCTTGTCGGCGCCAAGTCGCTCACCCCAGACATAAAACGATACTTTGGCATCCAGCTTTCGCGGGTCAGCGAGATCATAAGCGTAGAACGTCAATGATTTTCCTTCGGTATAGAAAATCCGTCCGAAGGCACGCTGACTCTTTCCATTTCCATCCCGGTCGTGCACGTCAATGATGTGCAAATTGCGCGCAACCACCAGATCACGAACATCACTGCCCCGAGCAGCAAGTTCTTGCTGCTGGGCGAGAGCGCTTTCTTGGGCTGCCAGCTTGGTCTGCAGTTCACGCAGTTCCCCTTCTTTGTAGGCCACAGCTACGTCGCTGGCATCTTTATCGGACCTCGATTTTGTGAGTTCTGCCTCAAGGCCAGCAACCCTCTCTTTCAGTTGGTCACGCTCCGAAATAGCGCTCGCTTTCCCCTTTTCCGATTCGGTGAGCTGTGCCGCCAATGAGGACTGTTGGTTTTCCAGATCCTCAAGCTCAGTCCGCTGCCGCTGAATTGTGCCCTGCATCGTGACAGCTTGAGAGCGGGCCGTATCCAAATCACGACGCAGATTCGTCTCTTGCTGAAGTTGATTCGATGGCACTGAAACCGAAATCGCCAGTTCAGGTTGAGCGGCAGGGCTTTGTCGAGGGTTGGTGGAAACTCGGAACATCGTTGGGCGGCCGACTAGGAGAAATCCCAAAATGAGGGTGGCAATACAGAATGCGGCCAGGGGCACGAGAACGCCGGCGTTTCTTGGCTTCTTCGCTTCGGATACAGGTTCGCGGCTGATCTCAATGCCTTCCGAGCGTGCCCGAGCGACAAATCGTTGCGTCATCCCAGTGGGGATCTCGCAGTGCAAACGGTTGGCCGCAACCTGCGCTAAACCCTGAGCGCTGATCTGCGTGAAGTCGTAGGCAGCGCTGCGGCAGCTGGGACAGTCTTCGAGGTGCACTCGGAGATCGCCCAACTGCGCTGACGAAGCTTGACCGCTGGCCGCCAGGGCACAGAGTTCCTCGTATTGTTCATGGGTATTCAACGAGGATTCCCTTCGGATTCACTTTACGCTCGGCCACTCTCTGTTTGGAAGCGGAGGCTTCCTCTTGTAGCACCTTCCGCAGTTTCCCGAGACCACGGTACAAATTGTGCCGCACAGAGGACGCAGTGTCTCCGGTTTTGCGGGCAATCTCCTCCGCCGTTAGGCCATCAAAGTACGTCAGTTCGATCACTTTGCGTTGACGCGATTCCAACGTTGCGAGGGCTTGTTCGACGAGACAAGCGATTTCCTGTGGTGGCAGGCAAAGTAAGTGTCCGGCGCTGTAGAAAAGTTCGGCGGGAGCGAACTCATCGAGCTCGGCGTGGCTGTAGAAACGGTTGGACTCGAGGTGCTGCCGGCGGTTGATCGTGCGATGATAAGCGTACTGCAACAGCCAGGTTTTGAATGTTCCTCGATCGGAGTTGAACTGATTCACTGCCTTGAAGACATCCAGAAAAACCCTTTGGACCGTCTCCTCCGCCTCGCCATCATCACGCAGTATGGCGCGAGCGATCCGGAAGACTAAGGAACTGTGCCGTTCAAAGAGGACTGCCAGTGCGTCGTTGCAACCCATCCGGAGGGCCTGCATGAGGTCTTCGTCGGTAAGGCTGCGGAGACGCGTCGGGGAGAGGAGGGCGGCCGCCAATTCGTCATCGGAAAGAGACATCACGACACCCTGGAGATGCTGTCATTCTTGAACTTTGCGTTCGAACCCATTAAAAAGATGGATACTATACTTTGTGGAACTATTCACTGACTACCGGCAGACTCCATACTGCACATGGCAGTCGGAGACAAACCTGTCTCATGGGAAAAGCGAGCTTTTGCGCGAGTCCTCCTGGAATTGCGGGAGGAACGCAATCTCACGCAAGAGGAACTCGCGTTTGAAAGCGGCTACCACCCCAAATACATCAGCTTACTTGAGCGTGGGAAATACAGCCCCTCGCTAACTACCATTTTGGAATTGGCTGATGCACTCCGCGTGACGGGGGCCGAACTCGTCGGGCGGGTGGAAAATCTTCTTCCGCGCAATCGATATCGCCGGCGCGACACACGAAGCATCCGTTAAATCTGTGACACAGAGGCTCCGAGGTAGCTACTTCCAAAAAGGATAGTATACTTGGTGGAACTATAGTTGGTAAAGCGGGATTATCAAGCCGCCTATGGCAAAAGCAGGCGGCAAAGAACCCCGGCATCCAAAGGAACCCGTTGTCAGGGCTGCTTTTGCGCGCGTCCTAGTGGAGCTTCGAAAGGAAGCAAAGATGAAACAAGGCAAGGTAGCAGAGGGCAGCGGCTACGAAGAAAAGTACATTGGATACTTGGAGCATCGGAAACACACGCCCACCCTGACGGCGATGATACAGATTTCGAAAGCTTTAAACGTGCCGCCGACAAAAATGCTAGAGAAGGTGTTGGACCTGATGCCAAGATTCGCACACCTTGAGAATAGCGGAACGGGTGGGCAAGCGTCCGAGTCGAGGTAATCATGCCAGAACAGGACGAGTTTGCCAGGCGCAAATCTCATCTCATCGCAGTCGTCGAACAGGAACTTCCGGATTTCGCCCGCATGTGCCGTGACGACGGTGCTGACATTGTTCTTATGCACCAAGATGCTTTCGCGGCATCGCTACATGAGGACGAATACAATCTCCTTGGAATGGCGATCAAGTTCGCGGGCATGCACGATAAACATGTTCAGATCATTCCGAGGAACCGAGAAGCCATCGCGGTTTAGGATCGGTTGGTGCTGGCTATGGCGAGACAATGTTACGGCGGCGCGTGAGGCGGCAGTCCGATGGGTAGGTGGCCTACGGCTGAAGAACAGACTGCTAGAGAAAGCGTATTGGAACCGATTCGCTGTAAAATTGGACACGCCTATGACGCATTAGCCATCCTTCGGAGCCTGTTTTCGCGGACAGCCCCTTCCTCGTGCGTATAGTCGTCGGCCAGCATACCGACGGCTTTCTTCAGGCTCTTGACCCTCAGAACATTCGGTTCGAGCGCACCCTGATTGTAGGGCTTGTCAATTAAGAGAACCCGGCAGACTTCAGACAGAAGGTTCGCGTTTGACCGCTGATCTTCGATAAACCATTCCAATCCGAGGTTACGGGCAACGGCTTGTTTTTCGGTCTTGGCAGCGAAAACGACGGAAGCTACACGGATCATTCGATTTGAAAGCCATTCTCGGGTGTCGTCGTGAATCTCGGGATACCAAAACCGATCCGTAACGACGTGGACCTTGTATCCGGCTTCGCCCAATTGCGCCAACAACTGTCGGGCACCTTGAACTGTTCTCATGCTCTGGAAAAAACTGGGCTCGCGAAAGAGTGTTCGCAGCTGATGTGCCCGGATAGGTGTACAAGTTTCGATATTCTCAGACCGGAATTCAGATGGCATGAGTCGGAGATCATACTTGGACCGGCTGAAACGAACGAGCTGGGTCACAATGTCTGCAACGACGCCATCGAGATCCACTCCCACACTCTTACTTCGAGTTCGCAATTCCAGGAATCTCCTTTCTCTCCCTCTGCCAGCTGAGATACATGTAGGCGGCAAAGTGCAGAAGTACCGAAAGGAAGACTCCCGTCGGAACGGCACCACACCACGTGAATGAAACATGAGCTCGCTTTAGATTTTCCAACACGACATACAGATATGCGGAGTTGACAAAGCCGATTAGAACGAACAGCCACGTGTAGGCGCGGTTCCAGCCTTCATTGTAGGGAGGCTTGTTCTTTTCGACGGGCAGCTTGCGGGCAGCTTCGAACGCGATGTTGCCACTCTCCTCAGCCCTGAATTTGAAATACAGGCGAACACCGTTAACGGTCCTGGTGTAGAGAATGATGTCGAATCTTGTATTGATCATATTTAAGAACATCAGGAATCCCAGAACCGTGATCACAGCGAAGAGAAACACCATAACTTGCGGCAGCTTGAACATCTCCATCTGCGGATCTTTGTAGATCGCAAACACCGTGACAGGAGCGGCGATCAGCCCTAGATAAAACCGGAAATTCTGTCGCAATCCATTGTGCAGATCGAAATGCGCTGCCGCTATCGTTTGGTATTCGGAAAGCATGAATTCGTCAACGGCTGTTTTTTCCGTTTTATCAGAAACGGAGCCTGGATTCCCGTTCGTCATAACATTTCTCGTCACAACTCGCGTTCTCGTTTACGAGTTTCGCTGCTGACCCCCGCACCTCTAACGTTTCGATTCTCTAAGCCCTACCGCTTTTTCGGTCGCCTCGATCCTCGTTCAGCTGGGGTACTCCCGCGTTTCAATCGCCCAAGAATCTTGTCTATAAGGGCTTGCGCGCTTTGCAGATTGTCGGTCGACTGATAGATCACGCCAAAGACCTCTCCCAATATCAACCGCTGGCTTGGCTTGAATCGCGAGAAGACCGAATCCTTGCTTCCAATCGAATTTATCTTCAGCAACCGTTGTCGAAGGCGTTTAACCTGTGACTGGTAGTGCCCTTGTCCGTCGGCAGCGATTCCCGCACGGAGCGAAAGCTTTTGTAGCGAATCAAGTGTGCCTTCCAGCTTCTTGATCAGTTTGGAAGCTGCGTGAGCGCCTATGACTCCCTTTTCAATAATCCGCAGGCTTTCCTGGCACTCCTTCAGCCGCTCTTCAATTGATCGGATCAGATTTCGGGCTATTGAACTGGTGCGACAACGCAGCGCAATCTCGCGGGCATGAGGGGTTAGGTGATTGATTAAATCGAAGTAGTAGGTGTTCTGCTCGAAATGGTCACGTCGACCATTCGGCAAGATACGGGGGTCGAGGACATGTGTTTCAGCGACGCACCAGCCATTAAATCTCGATTCTGGAAACATGGACTGCATGATACTGTTGTCGCCCACCTGAATATCGCCGCAGCGCACGCGCCAGCCGTCAACAAGTGAATTGGAGGGAAGCGATCCTCGATAGTCGTGATGAAGGATCCAAGTTGCGGCTGCTACCTCTCCGTCTCGGCCAGGTGTATAGATCGTTGTTAATTCTTGAAACTCGGTCTGACCTGATTTGCCCATCGATATGGAGTTGCGGTGTGGGCGATAGATTTTTCCACGTCCCGTAATTTCGAGCTCAACGACGCCCAGCTGAACCCCGTGTTTCTCTAGAAACGATCGAATTTGATCTGCGAAATGGAACTCCCCTCCAAAAGGGACCGGAGCAACCTGGGAAAGGTAATTGGAAACAGCCTCTTCGTTCAAAAGTCGGTCGTCACGGTGCCTTACCATTCCCCGCAATTCCACTTCGAAAAACCGCTCTGGCCAACCTCGGCCTGGGACTTCGCGTACTTCGACTGTTCGGGAGACGATTTCGCGCAAGTCAGATGAGTCGTCAGCAGAACGCAAGAGAGATCTAACCTGACGTGAATCCCATCGCAACTCATGGACGGTGCTTTCATCGTTTTGCCTCGACCGAAATATGAGTTCCTGACAAAACGCCAGCCCCGCTAATCTTCCAACACCCCGAAATCCTCTTGCGCCCGTGCCTCGCTTCTTGCTCCCCCCAAGAGCAGTTAATTGCTGTACAAAGCCTTCCTTGCCGATGCCGGCGCCATTGTCACGAATGAAAACCGTTCTCGCCGATTGATCCATGCGGATTTCCACCTGCCCTGGTTCTCGGAGCAAACCCGCTGATCGAGCAAGCTCCACCGCGTCGGCGGAATTCTGAATGTACTCTCGGTACATCGACATGGGATCGACGTACATCGAGGTACTCAACAGCTCAAGAATGTCTTTGCCCACTACGAGTGGCTGTTCTGGACGTGACCACTTGATTTCAATCTGCGGAAAGGAAACTAGTGCCGCTGTCATGCGACAGACACCTCATTGCGATCCATAGTTCTCGATCCTCCGGTATCGTCGTCAGATGAATCATCCGCCAAGCCTGCATCTTCGATGCACTCATCTTCAGGCACCGGATTCTGATCGATCGTCTTCTGAACGGCCCAGATTTGTGCCTCGTCTTCCTTTGAAATGGGCTGATAGAAGCGAAGTATCTTTTGCAGGCGTGGATTGGCAGTTTTCTTAGGAAGGCCTGCGATGTACCGCGGATCAACTGACGACAGGAGCTGCAGCAGCTCGGCCCGGTCCGTAATCGAAAGCTGAGAAAACGCGCGCTTGAATTCCTCAAATTCACCCTTCCCGGATAGCTGTTCGTACCAGTCTCGGTTAAAAATGAAATGGTGCGGACGGAGCAGGATATCTTCAAAATCTTGACAGGTATCGCCAAAAGCTCGTTTGAAAAACACTGGAGCCCCGCTCACCACTCCATGGGTTGCCTGCAACACAAGTTGCATGGAGCGGAGTTGATAGCGTGACCATTTTTCCCCCACATAGGTCCGGTGTGGCAGGTCGGTTG
>Ga0335078_10003038_pt1 | contig 25080 bp, 22 predicted proteins | sample Lox_Sample_32_FD_206711 | JGI IMG/M metagenome (GOLD analysis project Ga0335078, IMG submission 206711) | Soil microbial communities from Loxahatchee National Wildlife Refuge, Florida, United States - Lox_Sample_3.2 | ecosystem: Environmental > Terrestrial > Soil > Wetlands | place: USA... | reverse complement strand
CTACTTTCCGCCTGTTCCGCCGGACCCGGCTAGCGCGAGCCCAGACTGCGGTAGACGGCGTCGACGATGGCCATCTTGCGCGGGTCGTCGACCAGGTTCATGCCCATCCGGTTCATCACGTAGGCGAACGCCACCCCCGCCTCGGGATCACCGCCGACCGCCGACCCGCCGAAGCCGTCATGGCCGAACGCGGCCGGGTTGGGGCCGAAATGCCCCTCCGGCCCGGACAGCCCGAACCCGAGCCCGAACTCCAGCGGCATGCCGAGCACGAGGTCGGTGTGCCGGCCGTTGCCGGCGCGGGCCAGCTGCAGGGTCTTGGCCGAGATCAGCCGCTCGGAGCCGTCGACGAGCGTGCCGAACACCCGGACCAGGCCGAGCGCGGTCCCGTGCCCGTTGGCGGCGGGGATCTCCGCCATCCGCCACCCGGGGGCGTTGGCCTCGTCGCCGGTCAGCGAGGGGTTCAGCAGCGCGGCCAGCGCCGCCGGGTCGGCGTTGGCGTAGGCCTGGGCCAGCGCGGCCTGCTCGTCCTCGGACGGCCGCACCCCTTGCAGCTGCGAGCAGCGGCCGAGCTCGGCCTCGGGCAGCCCGATGAAGAAGTCGGCGCCGAGCGGCCCGGCGATCTCCGAGGCGAAGAACTTCCCGCAGCTCTGCCCGGTGATCCGCCGGACGACCTCGCCGACCAGGTACCCGAACGTGATGGCCTGATAGCCGCTGGTGGTTCCGGGCGGGAACAGCGGCTCCTGGGCGGCGAGCAACCCGGTGACCATGTCCCAGTCGTAGTAGTCCTCGACGCTGAGCGGGATCGTCAGGCCGGTGAGCCCGGACTGGTGGCACAGGACCGACCGGACCGGGATCTCGGCCTTGCCACCCGCCGCGAACGCGGGCCAGTAGCGCGCCACCGGCGCGTCCGGGTCAAGCTCGCCCCGGTCGATCAGCAGGTGCGCGCACAGCGAGGTCATCGCCTTGGTCGTGGACCACACGTTGGTGAGGGTGTCCTCGTGCCATCGCGCCGTCCGGCCGGGATCGGCCCAGCCGCCCCACAGGTTCACCACGGGCACGCCGCCCGCGAAAACGGCCACGCTCGCCCCGATCTCGGCGCGTGCGGAAAAGTTGTCGGCGAACGCCTCCCGCACCGGCTCGAAGCCGGCGGCGCATGTTCCGTGGATCTCGGTCGGGACCTCGTTCATGACCACCTCGCGGTCTCGGCGGGCGCCCCTGAGCCTGTGCCCCGGGCCCGGCGCCCCGTCGCGCCACGGCCGCCGCCCGCTCCCTTCTCCCGGCTTGCTACGCCCGCGAGGACCCGGCTGTCAACGGCCGGCCGGGCCCTACCACGCCGCGCAACCGGCCGGATACCCAGGCGCAACGGCTCATGGCACCTGGCCCGGGCGTTCCATCCACCGCTCGGGCCGGGCCAGCGGGCGGTAGCCGAACCGGGCGTAGAGGGTGCGCCCCGGCTCGGCGGCCAGGATCTGGCGCACGCCGCGCACGCCGGGGTGGCCGATCGCGGCGTCGGCCAGGAACGCGCCGAGCCGGCGCCCCCGGTGCGCGGAGTCCACGAACACGTCGCACAGCCAGGCGAAGGTGGCATAGTCGGTGACGAACCTGGCGAAGCCGACCTGCGTCCCGTCAGCCGTGTACAAGCCGATGACCAGCGAGTTCTCGATCGCAGTGGCCATCGTCTGGCGCGGCCGGCCCTCCGCCCAGTAGCTCTGGCTGATCCACTCGTGCACCTGGTCGAGGTTGATCAGGGCGGGGTCGTCGCTGGCGAAGTACCCGCCGGGCCCTTCCCACCTCATGGCCGGCCCGCCCGCCCGGCCGGGGTGACGACCGGCAGCCCCGGCGGCGGCCCGGCCTGGATCAGCGCGGTGATCGCCGCCGTGTCCAGGTGCTCGGCCACCAGGTCGCCGAGCAGGTCCAGGCGGGCCTGGCGCAGCGCGGTGAAGTCGGTGTCCGGCGCGGCCGTGAAGTCCCGGCCGGCCAGCGCGGCGACCTCGGCCAGGAACGCCCGCCGGAACCCGTCGCACTCCAGCGTCCCGTGCCAGCTGGTCCCCCAGACGGCCGCGGTCCGGCAGCCGCCAGGGAACGGCTCGGCCCCCGGGTCCGGGGTAGCGACCCCGTGGTGGATCTCGTAGCCGGCGACGTCCGCGCCGTAGCCCGTCCCGGCCGGCCGTCCCAGCCGCTTGCGCTCCTCGAACCTCACCCGCACCGGCAACACTCCCAACCCGGCCGTCCGGCCGCTCGCCGATTCCACCTCGTCGTCGATCTCGCGGCCGAGCATCTGATAGCCGCCGCAGATCCCCAGCACCGGCTGCCCCTTGGCGGCGCGGGCCGTGATCACCTCGGCCATGCCGTTGCCGCGCAGCCAGGCCAGGTCGGCCACGGTCGCGCGGGTGCCCGGCAGCACCACCAGGTCCGCGTCGGCCAGCTCGGCGGGCCCGGCCGCGAACCGGACCAGCACGCCCGGCTCGACGGCCAGCGCGTCGATGTCGGTGAAGTTGCTGATCCGCGGCAGCCGGACCACGCTCACCCGCAGCACGTCGGCGCCCGCCGGGGGCGCGCCCGGCGCGCGCATGCTGTCCAGCGCCAGCGAGTCCTCCGCGTCGAGCCACGGGCCCTCGGTCCAGGGCAGTGTCCCGAACGCACCGCGGCCGGTGAGACTGGTCAGCATCCGGATCCCCGGCTCGAGCAGATCCCGGTCGCCGCGGAACTTGTTGATCACGAAGCCCGCGACCAGCGCCTGGTCCTCGGGCTCGAGCAGCGCCAGGGTGCCGTACAGCGACGCGAACACCCCGCCCCGGTCGATGTCGCCGACCACGATCACCGGCAGGCCCGCGGCCCGCGCCAGCCCCATGTTCGCGATGTCGGTCGCGCGCAGGTTGATCTCGGCCGGGCTGCCCGCGCCCTCGCAGACCACCACGTCGTAGTCGCGCCGCAGCCCGGCCAGGCAGTCCAGGGCCACGTTGAGGAGCCCGCCGGACCGCTGCCGGTAACCGGCCGCGTCGGTCTCGCCCTCGGGGCGGCCGAGCAGCACGACCTGGCTGCGCCCGCCCGCGCCGGGCTTGAGCAGCACCGGGTTCATCCGCGCGTCGGGCTCGACGCCGGCCGCCGCCGCCTGCATGGCCTGGGCCCGGCCGATCTCCGCCCCGCTGGCGGTGACGTACGAGTTCAGCGACATGTTCTGGGCCTTGAACGGGCTGACCCGCACGCCCTGGCGCGCCAGCCAGCGGCACAGCCCCGCGGTAAGCACGCTCTTGCCCGCGTCCGAGGTCGTGCCCGCCACCAGCAGCGCGCCTCTCATCGCTCTCGTTCCCCGATCACCTCAGCCACCGCAGCAGCCACCGCCGCCGCGCCCGTCGCAGCGATCGTAACCGCGCGGCCCAGGCGCACCGCGCGGCGGATGTCCCCAGCGGCCGCCAGGCCGCTGCCGCGGGGACTACCACGGCCAGCACGCACCCAGCCGCGTAGCCGGCCCCGCGGACCCGGCTGTCCGCGTAAGCTCGGCCCTGGGCGGCGAGCGCGGGCCCGGCCCGACAGCGCGGCTGGATGCCAGCGCCGCGGTGCGCCGCGCGACGCGACGGGCCTAGCCGTGGCTGCCACGGACACGACCATACGGAAACAGGCCCGCTGCCTGGCGGGATGCCCGGCCGAATGCGACCGGGCCTCGGCCGCGCTGTTGCCCGCGCGTGACCTAGGACGTGCACAATTGCAGACTCTGGCGCCTGTAGCTCAGTCGGATAGAGCAGCTGCCTTCTAAGCAGCCGGTCGGGGGTTCGAATCCCTCCAGGCGCGCGCGAGGCGCGCCGTGGCCTGGCTGGTCGCCGCTCCCGGACAGCCGGACGAGGTTGGCGAACCGCCGCCCGTAATCACTTCGGCACCCATCGTCGCAGGAATTCACCGAGAACGAGGCGGACGAGCAGGGGACGCTGTTGGTGGTCTGATACCCAACTCAACGCCCGCTGTCCATCGGGCAAGGGTGGCAATAGGCTGTTAATCCTGGCTTCAATCTGGGCGACCCGCGACGAAATGTTAACGATATGTATTCCTAGTATCCAGAACGCTACTAGCCCCATTAGGAAGACCCCGCCAGCCAGGATGATTGAGAGCCAAGTCCCGAGCCGATCAGAGCCTCCGACACCTACCAAAAGAAGGGCGGCTGCGGTTGTCATTAATCCCACGAACTGGAAACGCCCGGATGTTCGCGTCTGCATCTCGTCTCTCAGAGACTGATACTCCAATGAAAGCACTTGAATTAGACACTCATTTCCTGGAGCACCTGCCGGGTCGGGCTGTGTCATGGCATCATGCTTATGATTCATACCGTTAATGATGCCACCAAGAGCCTGACCTGATTCCTTATGACGTCTTGGCGCTGAACGGTTGCGATGTGTAATCGACGCCGAGATCCGCTGGGGGTGTTGCAGCGCTGCCAAGGCCAAGGCAGCCGGTCACGTCCGCCCGCCGGCGGGCGCCGGCCCGCGTGGTCAGGCTGGGAGTACCCGCCGCAGTTTGCCGGTCTCGGGGGCCTGGGGAGCGCGGGAACAGCATCGACGCTGACTTCAGGGTCGGCCAGCCCGGGCCGCGTGCAGGCGGAACTCCGGCGCCAGCTGCATCCACTCGGGCTCGGCCCGCAGCAGCGCCAGGGCCAGTCAGCCCGGTGCATCTGCCGCCTGAGCCGCTGCCCTGTTCTGGACGGCATGCCTCGAGCATGCGGTGGACCCTGCTGTCGCGGGCCGTGGTCCACCGATCGGTGGATGGGATGAGCCGTCCGGTTAATCGTTCGGCTCAGCCGGATCGCGCGGCAGCCGGGTCGGCCGTCCGTAGCGCGCACGGATGCGGCGAGATGACGCTGGAAACATGAAGACAGTTATAGAAGTGCAGCATCTGCACAAGAAGTACGGAGACACGGCTGCGGTCGATGATGTCTCCTTCACCGTGCACGAGGGCGAGATCTTCGGGATCCTCGGCCCCAATGGCGCGGGCAAGACCACCACGGTGGAGTGCGTCGAGGGACTGCGGAAGCCGGACCTTGGCCAAATCAGCGTGCTCGGGCTCGATCCCCGGCGGGACCGGGCCGAGCTGACGCAACGGCTGGGCACGCAGCTGCAGGACAGCCAGCTCCCCGACAAGCTACGGGTCGCGGAGGCGCTGCGGCTGTACAGCTCGTTTTACCGGGCGCCGGCCGACTGGCATGCGTTGATGGACGTGCTCGGGCTCGCGGACAAGGCCAAGACCAGGTTCGGCAAGCTGTCCGGCGGGCAGAAGCAGCGCCTCTCGGTCGCGCTGGCGCTGGTCGGCAGCCCCCGGGTAGCGGTGCTCGACGAGCTCACCACGGGCCTGGACCCGCAGGCGAGGCGGGGTACCTGGGAGCTGATCGAGGGAGTGCGCGACCGTGGGGTCACGATCGTGCTGGTCACCCACTTCATGGAAGAGGCCGAGCGGCTGTGCGACCGGGTGGCGGTGTTCGAGAAGGGCCGGATCGTGGCGCTGGACACTCCGGCCGCGCTGGCCGAGGGGGTCGAGACCGAGCAGCGGATCCAGTTCCGCCCGTCCGTCCCGCTCGATGACGGGCTGCTGACCAGCCTGCCCGACGTGACCAGCGTCACCCACCGGGGTGATGTCGTGGTGGTCACCGGCACCGGAGACGCGCTGAACGCGGTCACTTCCGTGCTAGCGCGCAACCAGATCATCGCCCGGCAGCTGCGAGTGGAGCAGGCCAGCCTGGAGGACGCGTTCCTCGCGCTGACCGACGGGCACGCGCACGCCGGCCAGAACTAAGAGTTAGGAGTGCACGTCATGTCAGTCATGACTGCGGCACCGCGGGCCGTCACCCGTGGGTCCGGGCTGTGCCAGCTCACCATCACCGAGCTGAAGCTGTACCTGCGCGAGCGGGTCGGACCGGTCTGGGGCGTGGGGTTCCCGACGCTGTTGTTGATCATCCTCGCCAGCATCCCGGCGTACAGCAAGCCGAGAGCGGACCTCGGCGGCCTTACCCACCTCGACATCGAGGTGCCCATCTTGATCATGATGGCGGTCGCCCTGATATCGCTCATCGCCATGCCGTTCACGCTGGCCGGCTACCGCGAGCGGGGAATCCTGCGCCGCATGCAGACCACGCCGGCCGGCCCGCTGCGGGTGCTCGCCGCCCAGCTGATCGTCAGCCTGAGCACCATCATCGTCACCATGATCCTGATCCTGGCCGTAGGCAGGTTCGGGTACGGTGCCACGCTGCCGCACCAGGTAGGCGGCTGGGTCATCGCCATGCTGCTCACGGTGGCCGCGTTGCTGAGCATGGGCCTGTTCGTCGCCGCGGTCGCGCCGGGCGGCTGGGCTGCCATGGGGATCGGGAACCTGCTGTTCTTCCCGATGATGTTCTTCTCCGGCCTGTGGCTGCCGATCCCCGACATGCCGACGGTGCTCCAGCACATCAGCCACGCCACCCCGCTGGGGGCCGCGTACGGGGCACTGCAGAACGCGACCCTGGGACAGTGGCCGACCTGGCTGCAGCTGGTCACCCTCGGGGCATACGCGGTGGGATTCGGGCTGGCCGCGGCCAGGTTCTTCCGCTGGGAGTAGATTCAAAATGAGGGAGCAGATGAGCAGCCTGACGCAGCGGTCCCTGCTCGACGCCTGGCGGCAGGGATGGCTGGTGCGCGCGCCCATCGTCTTCTACGCTCTGCTCGCAGCCTTGACCGTCTCGGCGACCAGCGCGAAGTGGGGCTCGGTCCGCGTTAACCTCGCCCTGTGCGCGCTGGCTGCGGCGTGGATGCTGCTGCCGCTGCATCCGGGCTTGCGAAACCGCACCCCGGTGATGGGGGTGTTCGTTACCGGGATTATCGTCATCACCGCTGTCCTGGTGATCAGGGATCCCTGGTTCGGGTTCCTCACGCTTATCGGGTACGGCTATTCGTTCCGGCTGCTGCCCTGGCCATGGCCGCTGCCCGCCGTCGCCGCGGTGGCGGTCGTGGCGGCCACTTCCCAGGCGAGCAGCGTGAACAAGGACACGCTGCCCGGCCTGGCGACCTACGGCGGCTTGATCGCCCTGAACGTGCTGCTCCTCTGTGGCCTGTTCTGGCTCCTGCACAGCATCGAGAAGCAACATGACGAGTTCAGGGAGGCGAACCGCCGGCTCGAGGCGACGCTGGCGGAGAACGAGGGTCTGCACCGGCAGCTACTGGTCCAGGCCCGGGAGGCCGGCATGCTCGACGAACGGCACCGGATGGCGCAGGAGATCCATGACACTCTCGCGCAAGGACTCGCCGGGATCGTCACCCAACTGCAGGCGGCCGAGCACGCCGCCGACGATCCGGTGAGCTGGCGGCGGCATTTCACGGCCGCGACCGGGCTCGCCCGGGAGAACCTGGCCGAGGCCCGGCGCTCGGTGCACGCGCTGCGGCCCGAGCCGCTGGAGACAGCCCGGCTGAGCGAGGCGCTCTGCGGTACCGCCGGGCGCTGGTCGGCGCTGAACGGGATCCCAGTGCAGGTCAGGGCGACCGGCACGGAGCGGCCGATCCAGCCGCAGGCCGAGTTCGCGCTGCTGCGCGCCGCTCAGGAGGCGCTGGCCAACGTGGCCAAGCACGCGCGGGCGACCAGGGTCGGGCTGACCGTTTCGTACATGGACAATGAGGTAGCGCTGGACGTGCGCGACGACGGCATCGGCTTTGATCCCGCCCTGCTCGGTGACCCCGGATTGGCATCTGCCGGGCCGGACGGGACGCCCGGCGGCAATGGCCACGGCGGGCGGCCGGACGGTGACGGCTGCGGCTTCGGCCTGATCGCGATGCGGCAGCGGATAGAGGCCGTGTCCGGCACGCTGCACATCGAGTCGGAGCCGGGCGGCGGCACCGCGATCTCGGCCTGCGTGCCGACCGCATCAGCCCAGGCCGGCCCGTGAGCAACCACCCAGGCGCGCCGATCCGGCTGCTGATCGCGGACGATCACCCCGTGGTCAGGGACGGGCTGAGCGGCATGTTCGCCGCCGATCCCGATTTCGAGGTGATCGGCGAGGCCGCCGACGGAGCAGAAGCGGTCCGGCTGGCCCAGGCGGGCAGGCCCGACGTGATCCTGATGGACCTGCGCATGCCTCGCATGGACGGCGTGACCGCGATAACCGAGCTGACCCGGTGCGGCATCACCGCGCGCGTGCTGGTACTAACCACCTACGACACCGACACCTTCGTCATGCCCGCGATCGAGGCGGGCGCGACCGGGTACCTGCTCAAAGACGCTCCCCGCGCCGAACTGCTGCACGCGGTCCGGGCAGCCGCGGCGGGCCAGGCGGTACTGTCCCCATCGGTGGCGGCCCGCCTGATGAACCGGGTCCGGGCCGCGGAGACGGAGCCGGGGCCGCTGAGCCAGCGGGAATTCGAGGTCCTCGAACTAATCGCGGCGGGCGCCACCAACCGGGAAGCGGCCGCCAGGCTGTTCATCAGCGAGGCCACGGTCAAGACTCACCTGCTGCACATCTACGCCAAGCTCGGCGTCGGCGACCGGGCCGCCGCCGTCGCCGAGGCGTTCAACCGGGGACTGCTCACCCCTGCAAAACCGGAACGGTCATAGCACGTCGTAGCCCTGCAGGTCGTCTGCCAGCTCGGTTCCGCTATCGGCGCACTGTGTCGTGGTTACCGCAGCTGGCCAGCAGCCGCCCATCAGGGCTGAATGCCAGCCCCCGGCAAGGCCGAGCTATCTCCGGGACGGGCCGATCGGAGGAGGTGGTCAGCGACCTGACGCACTTCGGCGGCCATCCCCGCCAGGCGGGGTTCCTGCGTGGCGCAGGCATCGGCAAGGCCGGTGATCGCGTCGGCCAGGTCCGCAGTGGATCCGTGGTCACGCTCGATCCGCTCGCAGCCGCGGCGAAGCAGGCTGTCAGCGGTGTCGGCCTGGCCGCGGGCCGCGGCCTTGATGGCCGCGATGGCATTCTCGATCGCGCTGGCGGGAGCCGACCATCCCGTATCGCTGTGGGCGTCCGGGTTGCCGATATCGTAGAGATCATCTGCCGCGATCGAGTCGGCGCGGATGTCAATATCGACTCGCCAGAACAGCGGCATGCCGTGGAGGCGGGCGAAGACGAGACGCCGCCGGGCGGAGCGGGCGAACTCCGGATCGGCGCGAAGCGCCAACACCGCGGTGCACCGGCTCAGGGCGGCGCCCAGGGTGTCGATGGCTTCGGTGAAGTCCTGGTCGGGCACCACCCAGCAGATGTCGACGTCGCTGTAGTCGTCAGCGGTCCCAGCGCCCAGCGACCCGCGGAGTCGGGCGCGCGAGCCGGGAATCCAGCCCTGCAGCGCCGCAAGCAGCTTGCTGGTGAGCATGTCGCGCCGCTCGGGGCGAAGGTCGAGGTCCGCTGTGACCGTCTCCGGTTCCCGGCCCTTTTGCCAGTAGCCGAAGCTACGCCGCAGCGCCTGGTGGAGGTTATGAAGCCCGGTGTCTAGCGCATTGGTGAGGTGGACGGGGTCTGAATCGGCGAAGTACTTGTTCAGTTCATTGTCGATGAACCGCAGCGCGCCGGCGATCCTGGCGATGTTGGTGTCATTGACCAGTTCTGGCATCGCGCTTTGCATCGAGTACGGCAGATGGTCAAGATTGCTTAGCAACGTGATGATGCCAGGCGCGTGTGGGGCAACAGCACAAGCCGCGTCCCATATTGCTTCGGCTGCTGCTTGGGTAAGCGCTGCTTCGCCAAGCCGCATCTCCGCGTCGCGGATACTGTATGCCGCGGAGAGCGTGGCTTCATCGAAACGCTTAATCGTGTTCCGGATGTTGTCCGCCTGAACGGCAATACTGGACTCAGGATATTTGTCCTGATACCGGGTCATAGGTGAAGCTTAATCGAGCCCGCTGCCCGGACCGCCCGGTGAGCTGGCTGGCTTCCGGCGGCAGTCAGCCCTCCTGGCCGAGCAGGGCGGCATACCGGCCCAGATACAGCGGCCATCCCCCGTCCGAGCCAATGGCTTCGGCGACCGACTGCCAGCCGGGGCCGTGCCGGTCGAGGTGCCGGTGCTCCAGTTCGACGCGGGTGCGGTCCGGGCCCTCGGGGACGAACCGGACCTCAACCTCGCTGGTCCGGTCGGGGTCGGTCTCGATCTGCCACTGGGGGCTGATATCCCAGCTGAACACCACCCGGTCCGGCGGCTCGTAGGCCAGGATCCGCGCCCACCGGCACTCGGTGCCGTCTGCCGCACGGTCGTAGATGTGTCCCCCGGCCCGCGGCTCGAACACCGTCTCGGCGATCGGGGTGGCCAGCAGGTTGTGCTCTGGCGGCTTGAACTCACCGAACCGCCCGGTGAAGGCCGCGAACGCCTTCGCCTGCGGCGCGTTCACCACGACCTGCCTGCGGACCACGGTGGCATCGGTCCGGGTCATGAACTCTCCTTCGTCGCTGGGTCGGCGACGTCCGCGTAGCCTTCCAGAGCCCGCCGCCAGAAAGCGTCGAGTTGATCGCGCAACGCGGCCACTGCCGTCGGATTGAGCCGGTAGATCCGCCGGGTACCGGCCGCGCGCTCACTGACCAGGCCGGCGTCCTTGAGGATCTTCAAGTGCTGCGAGACCGCGGACCGGGTGACCGGCAACCCCGCCGCGAGCCGCCCGACCGGCAACGGACCCTCGGCCAGGCGGCTTACGATGGCGCGCCGGGTGTCGTCGGCCAGCGCGCTCCAGCCGTCAACTGCTCGGTTAGGACTCACTAACCGTTAGAATCCACTAACCGGATGGCCGGCGTCAAGCCCGGGCCGACCACAAACGTAGACATGGTGCTGACCCGGCACGCGACACCGGCGGAGATGCAGGAACCGGCGGAGTTCACTGTGGACGGCCCGGCCGGGTCCGTTGACGATGCCGACGCGTTATGGGACCTGTGGCGTGACCTGGGCCGCGGGCTGTCGCGGTCCTGGTGCCGACGATGCTGGTATCTCGAGGCCGTTCCTGCTATGCGGGGCCTCGACCCCACGGCTGGCCAGGCGGTACCTCCGTAGCGGGCCCTGCGGCAGGGTCGGCAGCCAGGTAATGCTCCAGGCCCGCGCGTCAAGGCTTGCTGCCTGCGATATAGCTTGCTCGAATCCGCTGGCAGCCCTCCTGGCAGCCGCTCGCACGCTTCCGCCAGTGACACCCAGCCCGGCGGCCACGGTCACCAGGCTTGTCCACACCCGGGCCGTCCCGCTGCTACTAGTGATCGCCAGGTAGAGCAACCCCCCGGTCGCAGCGGCTAGGACCGCCACTATCGGCCAGAATCGCCGGGCGGCCGTCAATGTCAGCGCTCGGCTGGTTCGCAGCATGGATTGGCCGGCATGCACCCACGCGTCGGGGCTAACCGGGCCAGTCATGTCCGACTGGCCCGCCAACTGCGCATGCCAGGCCCGTGCCTGGGTGCGCAAGGCCGCTATCACCGGCTGCTGTGCGGTCGGCCACGTGTCCTTGATCCGGGATGCATTGACATCGGCCCAGTCCTGCCAGTTCTGCAGAGACCGGCTCACCGTGGCGGCCGGGAGCGCCGCGAGTGCATCGCCGGCCTGGGCCAGCCAGGTCTGCAAAGTAGCCAGGCGGTAACGATTGAACTCGTGCAGGAACAAGTCGGCACCCGCCTCCTGGCTCGGCAGCCAGCACATGTCACTCAGCGCCCGGCCCAGCTGATAGGCATTCGACTGCCCCGGATTACCGGCAAGCTGCGTGAGAAGCTCCAGGTGCAGCGCTGTGATCGCCGCCGTAAAAGCCTCGTGTCCTCCGGATTCCCAGGCGGTCGTGACATCTTCGCTCGTTAGGCTCGGGTACGGGCCGAGCAGGTCTTTCAATTGCACGAAAGCTAGCTGGATCTGGTCGCCCGCGGCAAGCTCAGCGACTGCGGGCAGGTGAGCCGTAGTTCCGCCTCCTTGCCGGTGCTGCAGCGGGCCGAATAGCTGCGCCATCAACCATCCCAGCGAGAACATCGAGCCCGGTGGCGGAGCCTTGGCGTTACCACCTTGGTTCACTATAGTAGGTCCCGTCACGTGGTCAATAGTCACCTGGCCAGGTTCAAATGTGCTCGTGGCAATGACTGAGCTGTCTTCTCCGGCAATGAGAGGCGCAGGAGGATTTCCAGGAACAGACCGTGCCGTACGTATATGTGGTATCCGGGAAAGGATTTTCCGGATAGGCCAGGCAACGATTCCTGCAAGGCCGCGGTCTTTCGAGAAAGCAGCTATAGCCCGCCCGATATAAACCAGTCCTAGATAGAGCGTGAAGAGACCTGCAAAGATTGCCAGGAATGGCCAAAGCTGGCCGGCCGGCACCAGCTTTGTCTTAGCCCACGAGAAGATGAAATACAGGATGCCGGCAACAGCTAGCGTCGCCCCGAGCTTCCGCGCCCAACGATTGATTGACGCCTTGCGAGACCTGACGACAGGACTCGCGGCGGCGATGGGTGCCGGGGAGCTTACAAGCTTCTGCCAAGCGTTGCTAATATCTTCAGCGGTGGTTTCCGTTCCGGCTGCTCTCCGGCGAGCCTCTTTCTCAACGTCGTAGGCCAGCCGATTGCAGCACCGCCGCAAATGCTCTTTCGCGCGGTTGCTGACAGGCTCAAAGGGGAATGCTGTCCGCGCGCCGCGTGGCAAATCATCTCCTGCCGTTTCGGCATGGGGCCTATTCTTTGGCCTACGGCGGCGCCTAAATGTGACGCGGGCAAACTCAGAACCATCGAACACAAACCCGAGGGCTGCTACAATAGCACCCGCGGCGTCCGCAAACATCTTGTTGCCAGAAGACAGATGAGGGAAATGGGGAAATGCGGGCAGAGCAAAGATAACACTGGCTGCAGAGAATGTGATCGTACGGTAACGGGTTACTCCCTCAACGGCGCCTGGCACCCTTCTGACGCGCCGCTCTCGATAGCAGGCTTGGATATCTTTCTTCCTGACCTCTCTCCGTTCACGCATCCTCGCTCTGGTATCCGCGCCCTCGCGCAAATCTTCGTCAAATCCTGCTATCAAGTCGTTTAGAGCCTGCCCGGCTGCGCGATTCAGGGGCGGCCGAGTCGCCGGGGCCAGCGACACCGCAAGCAGTAAGAACAGCAACGCCGTGAAGAACAAGACGAGGCCATTCACAACTGCCGGACTCATGACTGCCATCCGGTCCTGGCCAGGCAGCCAACCTCGAAACGGCCGATAATGCCACGCTCATCCCGCAGTCTGGACCGCAGGCGGCCACAATAAAAGCCTTGCCCAGGTGACCAGCTGGCCTCGTGAGCGCGCCCGTTTCGCGGGCCGCGCAGCCACGTTCCCCTCGGCCAGGACGAAATCTGTGCGGGCATCGACAAACGGCCCTTCTCAATAGGGACGCTGTATAGACGCTTGAGGACTCGGCCCAGTGCACACGATCGCGTCGCGCGCAGACCTACAGATCGCCTAGTTACCCCCTTACCTTCAACGGCGTGCCCGGGTATCCGCGTAGGCGCAGGCGCAATGGCGTCAGCCGCGGCGTCGCATGACGCGCTGGGCGAGTCCTGAGAGCCGCTAACACCCTGCCTTCGCGGGAGCGTGGCCCTGGCAAACGACGTGACATGATGACCTGCTGCGGCCTATGGTCCTGCGCATGTATCCCCCGCCGCGCATCATCCGGGTCGGCCGGAGAGACCTGGCGGTCGAGGATCCCGGGCCTGAGTCGGGCTTCCCGGTCATTGTCCATAACGGGGCCGGCTCGCGGCACCTGTTCCCGCCCGCGGTTGCTGAGGGCCGCGATCTGGGCTTCCGGCTGATCGGGTATGACCGGCCCGGCTGTGGCGGGTCAACTGCGATGCCCGGCCGGGTCATCGCCGACTGCGCGGTCGATGTGCGGGCCATCATGAGCGAGCTGGGCACCGCGAAGATAGCGGCGTGGGGTGCCTCGGGCGGCGGCCCGTACGCGCTGGCGACGGCAGCCGGGCTTCCGGACGCTGTGACCGCTGTCTGCGTGTTCGCCTCGATCGGCCCGTACGGCATGCCTGGCCTGGACTTCACCGATGGCCTCGGCGGCGATGATTTCCGCGAGGAGATCCGCCGCAAGCTCGAAGAGCCAGAGCGGGCCCGGGCGGACTTCCGTGCGCAGTCAGCGGTTACTCTCGCTCAGCGAGGTTCGCCTGACTGGTGGCTGGAGAGGTGGGGAGATCGGGCGGGGCAGGATGCCGCGCACAGCAGGGAATCGGCTGACTATCTCGCGGCGTGCCACCGCGACGTACTACGCGCTGACGACAACGGGGCATTCGACGACGACGGATCGTGGGAGGACGACCTCGCCTTCTATCAGCCGTGGGGCTTTGATCTCGCCGCCGTCCGGGCTCCCGTCAGCCTGTGGCACGGCATGCGGGACTTCCTCCCCGTCGCCCATGCCCGCTGGCTGGCCGACCGCATCCCGAACGTCACGACCCACTTCCCGGCGAGCGAGGATCACACCAATATCGAGGAAAACAACCGGGCGGCAGCCTTTGAATGGTTGAGCGCCTACAGATAAACCGGAGGCTGGACGCCGGGCGGGCTGGCCTGGCGGCGCCAGAGCGCGCCCGCATCGGGTCCGGTGAAGCCGGCCGGGACAGCGGCGTCAACGCTTCCGGGCGGGCTCGCCGCCACCGCGACTCACACCGGTCCGGTCGCCAGGATCGGCGACACTCACCCGGCGGTCTGCGAGCGGAGCAAGGCGGCCCGGGTGCCGGCTGGCCGGCCCTCGCTGGGAGATCTACGGCGATCCCGACCCGTCGAGCGGCGATTTCGACGTTCAGGTGTTCTGGTCGCTGGTGGCGCCGTAGTCAGGCTTGCTCAGCTCGCTGGCTTGGCTGGTGGCGGAGCTAGCCGGCAAGTGGGAGAGTATCGCGTCTACCACATGGTCGAGGGGTTGCGTCGCGTCGACGGGGATCGCGCCGAACGCGCGCAAGCGGGCCTGATATCCCGGCAGAAGGCGGCGCAGGTACTCGCGAGTATCCCCGATCCTGCCCCAGTCATTGTCCGGGCGCGCGGCTATTCGCGCCAGCATGGTGGGCTCGTCGATCTCTAGCAGGAACACGTGAGCGAAGCGACCGGCCAGCTCTAGCTCATTGGCCGCACCGCCGCAGACGTACAGCGTCGCCGGCGCCGCGGCCCGGATCAGTTCGTCGAGGCGGGCCGGATTCCAGGCCCAGCTGTGCCGGGAAATCCAGTCCAGGTCCGGCGCGGCCGGCTCTTCCACCACGGCGGCGCCGGCACGGTCAACCATCCGCGCGAGCAACGGGTCGTCGTCGGCATCGATCGATGCCAGGCCCCGGCGGGCAAGCACGGCGGCGATCGTGGTCTTCCCCGCGCCGGAACAGCCTGTGATCATCACTGCGCTCATCGGTGCTATCGTCGGCCAGCCCGGAAGACGAGGCAAACGAGTTTGTAATCCGCGCGGGCGCGAGCGGACGTCATGCCTGCCGCCTGCGGCGGACCTGCCACGCACAGGCCCAGCCGAGCCCGGCGGCCAGCACCAGGTAGATGCCGGTTTCGATCCACTGCAGCGGCCAGAAGCGGCTGGCGGGCTGGTAGGTGACGGACTGGCGCAGATGCATGGCGGCCAGCGTGCTCCGGCAATCGACAGCCGACGGGATGCCAGACCCGGGTGTGGGAACGCATGCCTTGGGTGGCACCGTGAAATCCACGCCCGAAGGCGAGATGACGATGTCCGACAGCTCCGCCCCCGATGGCGCGATGACGACGTCCGACAGGACCCACGCGCCCGGCTTGGCGAAAGGCGCCGTGAACCCGATCCCGCTCACCTGGCCGGTGGCCGCGTTCACGCTGGCCTGGATGGGCGCGTCCTGAAGCTTCAGCGGCGCCGTGTAGTGGGCGGGCGGGAGCAGGTGCGGCCGGACGGCGTTCGGCACCACGACCTGGATCACGGCGAACGCGACCAGCGTCACGGCCATCGCGGGCAGCGTCCGGCGCAGCAGCACGCCAGTGATCACGCCGAGCGCGAAGGCGAACGCTGCGTAGCCGAGCGGGACCACGCCCCGTGCGGCGAAGATGGCCGGCTCGAGCCAGGTCTCCACGAACCACGTGGAGTGCACCCCCGTCCCTCCGCCCGCGGCTACTTGCACAGATCCGCCGGCGAGCGATGCCGCGTGGTCGATCGGGCTGGCCCACCAGGTCACCATCAGGCTGAGCAGGCCCGCCGTCGCGACGGCGGCCAGGCCGACCAGACCGAGCTTGACGAAGGTCCAGCGGGTGCGCGTGACGCTCTGGTTCCAGGCGATCCGGTGCGTGCCTGCCTCGAACTCGCGGGCGATCAGCGGCGCGCCCCAGAACAGGCCCATCAGCGCGGGCGCCAGGTACATGAGCGCGATGCTGGCGAAGTAGAGGAGGTGGTCGAAGCCGCCGATGCCGTCGATGAAGTTACCCGCGATCGTGGCGCAGCTGGCGTGGCAGGCGGGCAGGCCCGCGGCCGTGTAGGCACTGGCGAGGCCCGGCCCGGTGACCGCCAGCACGGTCGCCATCACGATCAGGGCACCGGCTGCGGTGATGGCCTGCGGCCGGAACTGGCGCCAGGTCAGCCAGATCATCGCCGGACCTCCAGCGTCCTGGTGTCCGATGCCCCCGCCGAGGTATGGCCCATGTAGGCGAGGACCAGGTCCTCCAGGCTGACCTCCTCGACCGTCCAGGCCGGGTCCGTGATCGGCTCGCTGCTGCGGACCAGGAACGTGCTCTGCCGGCCGGCGTGGCTCTCGGAGATGACCTGCTGGCTGGCCGGCAGGCGGGCGGCGTCGCGGCGCGGGCCGGTCAGCAGGTGGTGGGTGGCGAGCAGGCCGTCCACCTCGCCGTCGATCCGCACCCGTGAGGCGACCAGCACGATCAAGTAGTCGCTGACCCGTTCCAGGTCGGCGACCTGATGCGAAGAGATCACCACGCTGAGCTCCTGCTCGGCCGTCGCGTTCATCAGGACCTGCAGGAACTCGCGCCGGGCCAGCGGGTCCAGGCTGGCGATCGGCTCGTCCAGGATCAGCAGCTCAGGCCGCTTGGCGAGGGCCAGGGTGAGCGCGAGCTGGGCCCGCTGGCCACCGGACAGCTCGCCCGCCTTCTGCCTCGGGTCCAGGCCAAGCTGCTCGATCCGGCGGCGGGCGAGCCCGGCGTCCCAGCGCGGGTTCAGGTGCGCGCCGAGTCGCAGGTGATCGGCCACGCTCAGCCCGGCGTAGGTCGGGGTGTCCTGCGCGACGTAACCGACGCGGGCAAGCTGACCGGGACCCCCGGTCGGCCGGCCGCCGAGCACCTCGACGGTGCCGGTGGTCGGGGCCAGCATCCCGGTGGCCAGGCTGATCAAGGTGGTCTTGCCGGCCCCGTTCGGGCCGACGAGCCCGGCCACGTGCCCGGCCGGGATGGCCAGCGTGCAGTCGGCCAGGGCCCACCGGTGCCCGTAGCGTTTGCCGAGGCCGCGTGCCTCAATCGCCGCGGTTGTTTTCGTCATACCGCTTCCTCCTGTGCGGCGGACCGGACGGCCCGCTGAAACAGCGCCTCGATATCCTCGAAGTCCAGGCCCGCCTGCTGCGCGCGGCCGATCCACCCCGATAGCTCCAGGCTCAGCCGCTGATGCGCGGCAACCGATGCGTCGCTGACGGTCTTGGTTATGAACGTGCCCACGCCTGGCTTGGCCGCCACCACTCCCTCGTACTCCAGGAGCCGGTAGGCCTTGAGCACCGTGTTGGGGTTGATCGCCAGCGAGCCGGCCACGTCCTTGACGGTGGGCAGCTGATCGCCCGCCCGCAGCAAGCCGAGGCGCAGTGCCTGGCGTACCTGCCGGATCAGCTGGAGGTACGGCGCGACACCAGACTTGCTGTTGAGATGGAACTCCATCACTAGGGCTCTCCCCATGGTGTCATCAGGAGTAAGTTTAGCTAGCTAGCACAATATCTTAATGAGTCGAGGCGAGCAATCCCGGCGGTCAGGGCCGCCTCGCCCGGGGCCGGGGCGGACAGCCAGGACTGCTGCCGGATACTGAAAGGGTGCGAGCAGGCCGGGATGGTGATCTGGTCCCGGCCGACGGTCCGGAGGTGGCTGCGAGAGGCGCAGTTCACCGGCCCGGCCGGGCCGGTGACGGCGCGGGACCGGGGCCTGGATAGTGGGCGCGGCGGAGCCGCCTGCTGCCCAGGGCAGGCTGCGCACCTATCTCGGCATTGCCCCCGGGGTGGGGAAGACCTACGCGATGCTGCGGGACGCGCGGGCCCAGCGGCGGTGTGGCGTCGATGCGGCCGTGGCGTTCTTTCAGCGTCACGGGCGAGCGGCGACCGCCGCTCAGATGGATGATCTTGAGGTGCTCACCGGCTCGGTCAGCTACCAGGGGGTGAGCCTTGAGGAACTGGATGTTGCGGCGGTCCTTGACCGCCGCCCGCGGCTGGCCCTGGTCGACGAGCTGGCCCACGCGAACCTGCCCGGCGCCCGCCACCAGAAACGCTGGCAGGATGTCGGTGAGCTGCTCGCCGGCGGCATCGATGTGTACACCACCCTGAACGTAGGAAACATCGAGTCGCTGGGCCCACTCGTTTCCCGGATCACGGGGGTGCGCCCGAGCGAGCCGGTGCCGGATGCGTTCGTGCGGACCGGGCAGGTCGAGCTGGTCGACCTCGCGCCCGCGGCGCTGCGCCGCAGGCTCGCCCAGGGACTGGTCTTCCCCGCTGATCAGGCAGATGCGGCGCTGACACATTACTTCCGGTTCGCAAACCTGGCTGCGCTGCAAGAGCTTGCCCAGCTATGGCTCGATGACTCCGTTCCCGACCCGGCCGCGGCGTTCCTGGCCGCGCATCCCGCCTGCGGGCCGGCCGAAGCCGCCGTCATCGTGGTCGGCCTGGAGGGGTCGCCTGCCGACCAGTGGCTCATCCGGTACGGCGCCTGCCTGGCCGAGCTGTCCGGTGCCCGGCTGCAGGGCGTGCACGTCCGGCCCCTCGATAACCTGGACCGGCCAGTCAGGACGCGGCTGACGGAGGACCGGCGGCTGCTCAGCGATCTGCACGGGACGTTCACCGAGGTCAAGGCCAGCGACACCGCCTCGGGACTGATCCGCGCCGCGCGCCAGGCCGGCGCCGCGCAGCTGGTGATCGGGTCCCGCCGCCGGTCGCGCTGGTCGCGGCTGCTGACCGGATCCACGATGGCGGATCGGGTACTGCGCTTGGCCGGCGACCTCGCGGTCCAGGTCGTGAACGTCGGGCAGCCGGACAAGACAAGTAGCGAATGGCGCCGCCAGACCACGACGTGAAGCGGCTCCTCGGGAAGCCGCCCGGTGGTCCGTCACCGGGCAGGGTTCCTGGCCGACGTAACGTGAATGTATGCCCGGATCACCGCCGCTCGGCGAGGACGCGGAAGACGCCACCCGGTGGTGGCGGGCCTACCAGCCTGGCCGAGAACGACCAGGCTGGTGAGCTTGGCGAGCGCGCCGAGGCCGGAGACGACCATGCCAGGCGGCAGCTGGCCGGGCACCTGGACGAGCTGCGCGAGCTCGTTGCTGGTCAGCGGCAGCTGCTGGCCGGTCTGGCCGGGTCCGCCTGCTCGTTGGCAGCCGTCGCCGCCCTGCTCGGTAAGCGGGCACGACTGTATGCCCCCGGCCGCGACCAGCACGCGCGGCGCTCACCGCGCAGCCAGTCCGGCCATGGTCAGGAGAGCGCCGGGTCAGCGTGACGCGTGCTCCTGACGCTCGATCTCGCGCTGGATCTTGCTCTCCGAGATCGGCTTCCGCAGGTAGACCGCCAGGCCGTACGCGGTCGTGATGAACGCCCACGCGATGGCCGGGTAGATGATCCAGATGTTCCACACGTCATGGATGCCGGAACTCTGGCTGAACCCCTGGGTCGGCCACCCGCCCGCGTTGTGGTACTCCGTGACGGCCCAGATCGCCGCCAGCAGCAGCATGCCGACGGTGGCGATCGCGGTGTGGATCCAGTAACGGCGCCTGCGCTCGATCTGCTTGATCGCCTGCTGGCGAACCTCCTGCCCGTCGCCGGCCGCGGCATCCAGGCCGGTGTCCGCGGGTGTGTCCTCAATGATCTTCGTCATCTCGACCCCCTCCTTCACGCCGGGAGTCTCGGGGCCATGGGCCCCCTGGTTTCCTGCTGTTGTCAGTGGCCCTTGCGGCCGAAGACGCGCTTGGCCACGGACCCCGTCGCGATGGCGGCGAATACCGCAACGATCACCGCCGACGGGATCGTCGTCATGTTGGGCGGGTTGCTGAAAACCATGTCGCCGCCGAAGACGCCGACAAAGAGCACCGTCAGCCACATCACCACGATGGTCAACGCAGCCCAGAACTTGGGCACCAGCAGCCGGGACCAAACACTGCGGCGATCGGGCATGTCCGTGGAGGGCTCATGCATTACTGCCGTCATGGCATCCTCCTTTCCCAATCCTCACTCTCGCCCCAGCTAGTTCGCGCCGCCAGAGGCTTTCGTCACCATTTCAGCGGACCGCGGGCCGCGTTTCAGTGCCGACCAGGCGCTGGTAGGCGAGGGTGATGACCTGCCGCCGTCGCCGCGGCGGCAGGTCCATGCTCAGCACGCCCTCGATGACGGCCAGGAAGGCCTGGCCGGCCAGTCCGGCCCCGCCCGGGCCGGGCCGCGGCCCGGTCTCGCCGGGCAGCAGGACCCGGGCCGCACCGCGAGCCGGGATCACCTCCGTCCCGAGGCCAGGTCCTGGTCGCGGCGGGGCGGCCGCGGGATCCAGCGCGGGACAGAGCGCTGGTAGTCCAGGTAGGCGTCGCCGAACCGGCGGCGCAGCGTCCGTTCCTCGTAGCCGGTGACGAACAGGTGGCAGCACACTGCCATCGCGGCCGCGTACGCCAGCAGCGCCAGCGAGCCGAACAGCCACGCCTCCCCCAGCACGACCAGGAGCGCGGCCAGGTAGATCGGGTTGCGCACCCAGCGGTACGGCCCGGCTGCGACCACCCGCGCCGGGGCATCCCACGGGCCGGGAGTGCCGCCGCCCACGGCCGCGAAGTTCCAGACGCACCACGCGTACAGCGCGGCCCCGGCCGCGATCACCGCGACCGCCTCCCACGCGACCGGGGTGGCCGCGTGGCCGCCGCGGGTCAGGATCCGCCAGGGCAGCCAGACTCCGCCAAGCCCCGGGACCACCAGCGTGAACACGAGATTGCGGACGATGAGACTGAGCGTACGGGCCATCGTGGGTCACGCTCCCTCCGCCAGGACGTCACGGTCGCCGGTATGAGCCCCGTCAGCCCGGGAATGTGACCGGAGCGGACCGCACGGTCATCGCCGCGCCCAGACCTGGAAGATGCGCGGGCCGGAAATCAGCGTCCGCCCGTCCGCGGTGAACCGCTGCCGGGGCCAGGATTCCTCAGCCGGCCGCCCCGGGCCCGCGAAACGCCACCCTGGCCTGCCCTCAGCCGGCGGCGCTCTGGCCGACCGAATGCCCCTGCGCGTGCTCGTGCAGCGCCTTCTCGTCCTCATGCGTGGCCGGCTTGAGGTCGAAGACGACCTTCTGCACGGTGCCGGTGAACGCGTAAGGCGCCCTGTCCTCGTAAGCGAGGTCGACGACCAGGCCGTTGTCGCGGCCGATGTCCATGCCCGCGTAGCTGGAGAAGGCGATCGGCACCGTGTGCGGCATCTTGCCCTCGCCGATCAGCTTCCCGTTCGCCCACAGGGTCACGATGCCGCCGGTACCCGGCTTGGCCTCGTCCGCGGCGAACAGCATCTTCACCCTCACGTCGCCGGCCGGGAGCGGCTCGGTGGACACCTGCTTATAGGTCTCCACGCCCAGGTACGAGTAGGTGTGGTGCAGCAGGCCGCCGTCATCGACCCACAGCCCGAACCCGCCGATGAAGTCGGCATTGGCCACGATGACGCCCTCGGCCCCGCCCTCGGGCACGGTCAGCTCGGCCTCGATGGCATAGGACCGCCCGAGGATCCTTGGCACCATGCCGCGCTGCACGTTCTGCACGTCCCCGGCGTAGGTGAACCGGGTGACCGTCGGCAGCGGCGGCAGGATGCCGAACAGCACGCTCAGGCCGCCGAGCAGCGGCAGCACCCGGTTGCGCTCGGCCTCGGCCCACCACAGCTCCTTGAGCTCGGCGAGCTTGTCCGGATGCTGGGCGGCCAGGTCGTGCGCCTGGGAGAAGTCGTCGGGCAGGTAGTACAGCTCCCAGACGTCCTGCTCGGGGTCGTAGGCCCCGGGGGCGAACCTCCGCAGGGTCTCCGGCGAGAAGTCCCACGGGGCGCGGTCCAGTTTCGTGCACGCCCACCAGCCATCGGAGTACATCGCCCGGCTGCCGAACATCTCGAAGTACTGCACGGTGTGCCGCTCCGCGGCCTGCGCGTCGCCGAAGGTTTCCAGGAAGCTGGTGCCGTCCATCGGCTCCTGCCCGATCCCGTCCACGGTGACCGGAACGGGCAGGCCGACAGCCTCCAGGATCGTCGGGACGACGTCGATGCAGTGGGTGAACTGGCTGCGCGGCTCGGGGCTGGGGTTGATCCGGTCCGGCCAGGCGACCGCCATCGGGTTCCGGGTGCCGCCGAGATGGCTGGACAGCTGCTTGCCCCACTGGAACGGGGTGTTGCCCGCGTGCGCCCACGCGGCGGCGTAGTGCGGCGCCGTGTGATCGCCACCGAGGGCCTCGATGCCGCCGTACTGCTCGATGAGCCTGAGCTGCTGCTCGGGTTCGAGAACCAGAGCGTTGAGGAACGTCATCTCGTTGAACGAGCCGGTGACCGTGCCTTCCATGCTGGAGCCGTTGTCACCCCAGATGTAAAAGATCAGCGTGTTGTCGAGGTCGCCCATCTCCTCGATGGCGTCCAGCAGCCGCCCGACGTTCCAGTCGGCGTTCTCGCAGAAGCCCGCGAACACCTCCATCTGCCGGGCGTACAGCTTCTTCTCCGCCTCGCCGAGGGAGTCCCAGGCCGGGAACAGGTCCGGCCGCTTGGTCAGCTCGGTGTCGGCCGGGACGATCCCGAGCCGCTTCTGCCGTTCGAGGGTCTGCTCACGCAGCTTGTCCCAGCCCTCGTCGAACCGGCCCCGGTACTTGTCCGCCCAGGCCCGGGCCACGTGGTGCGGCGCGTGAGCGCAGCCGGTGGAGTAGTACATGAACCACGGCCTGGCCGCGTTCTGGGCCCGGACGCCGTGCAGCCACTCGATCGCCTTGTCGCTCAGATCATCCGGGAAGTAGTACGGCCGGCCATTTTTGCCGTCCATCACGCCCAGCGTCGAATTGTCCTGGGTGATGATCGGGTCGTACTGGCCCGCCGCCCCGGACAGGAAGCCCCACCAGTGGTCGAATCCCCACGACTGCGGCCAGTGGTCGAACGGCCCGGCCGGGCCCTGGACGTTGTCCGGGGTGAGGTGCCACTTGCCGAACCCGCCGGTGACGTAGCCGTTCTCGCGCAGGATGCGCGGCAGCGCCGTGCAGGTCCGGGGCCGGACCGCGGTGTACCCGGGGAACGGCCCCGGGTACTCGGCGATCGAGCCGAACCCGACCCGGTGGTGGTTGCGGCCGGTCAGCAGCGCGGCCCGGGTCGGCGAGCAGACCGCGGTCACGTGGAACCGGTTGTAGGTCAGCCCCATCTGCCGTACCCGGGTCAGGCTGGGCGTGGCGATCGGCCCGCCGAACGTGTCCGTGTTGCCGAAGCCCGCGTCGTCGATGAGGACGACCAGCACGTTGGGGGCGTTCTCCGGCGCCTGCGGCCCCGGGATCATCGACCAGTCCGCGACCGACTGGTCGACCGTGCGGCCCATCGCCCCGCCGAAGTTGCGGTCGGGGACCGGCAGCACCGTGCGGTCCGGGCTGAACTTGCCCGCCGCCTCGGCCAGCGCGTCCTTGAGCCCCCGGATGCCGGCCTTGCTCATGGGCGCGACCGATTTCGCCAGCGACCCGGCCAGCGCCTGCTCGGCGGCCAGCCGGTCCTCGTCGTCGACCATCGCGATGATGACCGCGGTGCCCGGCTGCAGCTTGTCCCCGAGGCCATGCTCGATGCCGCTGTCCACCTTGTGCTTGGCGAACCTGCCGATCAGCGCGCCGGCCGCGCCGCCGACGACGACCGAGGCCAGCAGCGGCGGCGAGAACAGGCCGACCACCAGCCCGACGCCGCCGCCCCAGCCCAGGCCCTTGCGGCCCAGGTGGTCACCGGTCTGGGTCACGCTCACCTGGCCGCCGGCGTCATGCTCGACCAGGATGACGCCCTCGGACTTCACCGCCTTGCCCTTGACCAGCCCGGTCAGCGTGTCAAAGTCCCGTTCCGCCGGGCCCGCGGACGGGTAGGCCGCCATGATCACGTCAAAGGAGTCGCCCATTGTCTCTTCCCCGCACATCTCCCGGTCTTCCGGAAGGATGCGCGGCCGGGCTCTGCCCGGGCTTCACCCATTAGGGGTGAAGCCGAGGGCGGCTTCCAGGACCCGGCGGTGGCGGATCATCCGGGCCGCCGATGATCCTTGCTCAGGGCTTGGTCGCGACCAGGCGCAGGTTGCGCGGGAGGGCCAGTTCGGCGGCGCGGACGTTCGGGCACGCTTGGCCGGCTGGTCACCCCGTCGTCATCTTCTGTTCCCGCCCGGCTCACCCACCCGGGGTGATCCGCGATCACTGATACCGGCCTAGTTGTGGATATAGGACGGCAACGGGGAGAGGCAGCATGGCTGACGTCACCGACAACACCGACGCCGAGCACGAGGCAGCGCTGCGGCGGCGCTACCTTATCCGGTTCGAGGAGGACACGCTCCGGCCGCGGCCGCTGTGGATCCGGCTGATCATCGAGTTCCTCGGCACCGGCGTGCTGGTGACGGTGGCGGCCGGGTCGGGCGTGATCAACCACTACGTGGGCGGCGGCCCGATCAGCCGGACCGCGGCCGTGATCGCGCCCGGGGCGGTGGTCATGGCCATGATCTACGCCTGGGGGCCGCTGTCGGGACTGCACATCAACCCGGCCGTGACCTTCGCCTTCGCCAGCCGGCGGGTGTTCCCCGTCCCCTGGGTGGTGCCGTACTGGATCGCCCAGATGGCCGGCGCGATCCTGGCCGCGGTGTTCCTGCAGGCCATGTTCGGTCACGTCAGCGAGGGCGGGAACTACCCGATCGCCAAGCCGGGCGGCGACTGGAGATCGCTGGTGATGGAAACCGTCCTCACCGCGATCCTGGTCAGCATCATCCTCAACACCGC